>JGI24723J26617_10002358_pt1 | contig 14979 bp, 14 predicted proteins | sample Cruoilmetagenom6_FD_26617 | JGI IMG/M metagenome (IMG submission 26617)
GATCATCATGGCAACCTTGATCTGGTTGTCAGGATCCATCTTGCCGCCTTCGACAAACGGGGCAGGGTTGTGGCCAGCATCCGGCCATTGCAGGCGCACATAAAGAGTGTCGTCATCATGGGCAGCCTGAGCGGTGACCCTTATGGTGCCTCGCTTGCCGGGGATTGGCGTCGGTTCCAACTCACCGCCCTGAACAATCTTGTTGCCGATGGTCTCAAGCTCGGCCAGATGACAGGCCGAACACGGCTCGCCGCCCTTGGTCAGGGGGCGCGCGCCACTGTGGAATTTGCCGTTCTGCACCCACTCAAAGGTCGCCTGACCGGGGTAGAACAGGGTCATATCACTGGATGGNACCGCGCCCCAATCGACATTGCNGGCAACGCTGTCGCCTGCGGCTGGCGGCGCGGCGGTGGCCTCGTCACCTGATGCGGTCAGGGCCGCTCTGGCCTGTTCTTCAACAACGGCCGCCTCGACGGCTGCGGCAATCCGGGCATCAACCGCAACTGCTGCCGCTCTTTCATCGGCCGCCGCCTTGGCGGCTTCTTCGGCCTCGATATTTTCGATATAGGCCAGGCTTTCGAGGAACAGTTGCGGCACTTCGCGGATATGATCCGGATTGGGGGCTTCGAGCGCCTCAAGATCTTCGTCAGACAAAAGGTGGCGGGCCTCGTTGTGGGCGATGCCCTTGTGGCAATCAATACAGGTCTGCCCCGTCTGCATCGCCGTCAGGTGCTGTTTGCGGGCGCGCGGTGCCTGAAACTGCGGCGACATCGCTTCGAGCGTGTGGCAGTTGCGGCATTCACGTGAATCGGTAGCCTTCATCGATTCCCAGACCCGCGTGGCCAGACGCAGGCGGTTATCCTCGAACTTTTCGGGGGTGTCGACCGTCCCCATTGCCTTGCTAAGCAGTTCGCGCGAGGCTTTGACCTTGCGCACCATCTTGTGAATCCACGGATCCGGCACGTGGCAATCGGAACATTTGGCACTGACCCCGGTGCGGTTCTTGTCGTGGATGGTGCCTTTATATTCCTCGTAGACGTTTTCGCGCATCTCGTGGCAGGAAATACAGAAGGGCATCGTGTTGGTCGCTTCCATCGCGGTGTTGAAACCGCCCCAGAAAATGATTCCGGCGGCAAACGCGCCGGCGATACCGGCAATCGGCATGCCCCACAGAAAATAGCGTTTCCAGACCGGGCGCTTGGATGGATCCTGACTGTTTTGCGACATATCGCGACTTCCTGTGTTTGGTTTTGCTGTCACCCCTCAAAGGGCGGCGGGTTAGCTTGTGCAAAGGGCAAAGGGATTGGGAAAATCAGCGGGCCGTACCTTTGGCGAACCTCGGATCACGGGTGTCCCCCTGGCCATTGCATCAGCGACCTTTGGGTTTGGTATGGTGCCGGAGGGCGGGCACGGGGCACGCCCTCCGGGTAGGTTTCAGCTCACATCAGGTGACGTGGTTGGACCGGTTGTGGACGTTGAACTTGCCGGTCGGCGCGAACAACCCCTTGATCCGGGTTTTTTCCTCAAGCGTTTCGGCGTCATAGATCACCATTTCGCCATTGGGGTTCAGGCTGTCGGAACGGTTCCACTTCGATACCCAGACTTCGGTTCCGTCTGCGTTGAATTCAAAGTGTACGGCAACGCTGCCTTCTTCCTCGGTCACGGTGATCGTCTTGACGATTTCACCGGTTTCCTTGGAAATCACCTGAATCGCCTGCTGTACTTCGGGATCAGGATGCAGCGTCTGGTCGGCCCAGACGTATTTGCTGGTCGGGTGGGTGCGGATGAACAGGCCAGGCCCGTCGGTTTCCACCTCATAGCAGATCTTCCAGGCGTTATCCGCATGACCGACCGGATCGTTGCCCCAGACCGTCACTTTGCCGACACCAAGGTGCGTGGTGCCTGCAACGGGGCCGCAATTCGGATCGTTCCAGTTGGCACCTGGACCGGGGTGCGGCTTGCTGTCGGTGTCGATCATCGCTTCGAGCTTGCGCTCTTGGCTGTCGATCACAACGATCTTGTTCGAAGCGTTCGCGGCGATCTGGAAATAGCGGCCTGTCGGATCAAAGAACCCGTCATGCAGATATTTCGCCGAGTCGATCTTGTCGATGCGCAGATTATCCAGATCGGAATAGTCGACCTGCCACATCTGGCCCAGCTCCTTGACCGATACCAGCCATGTGCTTTCNTTCGGAGTGGTATAGATCGCAGCCACGCGGGCCTCTTCCACATAGACCCCGTCAACATTGACGCCACGGGTGGACACGACTTTCTTCGGCTCCATGGTCTGTCCGTCGACAATGACGAAATGCGGTGGCCAGTATCCGCCACCAATCACGTATTTGCCGTCGCCGGAAACGGCCACGTCACGTGCGTCATAGGCGATCTTGACTTCCGAAACCAACATCTTGTCCGGCGTCTGCCACAGGTCGATCTTGGTCATCTTGCCGTCGCGGCCCATGGTGTACCAGAAACGGCCCGGATTTTCCGGCTCGTTCAACTCGTGATGCTCGGACGCCTTCAGCACGTGAACCGCAAAGCCGGTCGGAATATGCACCAGCACTTCCTTGGTATCACCATCAATGACGGCAACCTTGCCGGCGTCACGTTCGATGACAACAAAGAAGTTTTCCCAGTTACGCCCATGCAAGGGTTTGGTCGGGTAATCCTTTTCCTCGACATAGATCTTGCGGGTTTCCATCATCTGCGCCAGCGACATTTCCGGCGGCTTGGGCGGATCAATCATGATGTAAGTGGCGAGATCCGTGATCTGTTCTTTGGTCAGGATGTTGTCAAAGTTGTTCATCCCTCCTTCGGTGCCATAGCTGATGATCTTTTCCAGGCGATTCTGGCCCAGTTTCAGCGTGCCGCCTTCGGTAACCGTGCCGTCTTTGGCGGTTTTCTTCCAGTGCGGCTCCAGGTTGACACCTGTCGACCCTTTGCGAAGCACGCCGTGACACCCGGCGCATTGTTCAAAATACAGTTGTTTTGAGGCGTCGAAGGCTTCATCGCTCATGGTTGGCTGTTCGGCAAAGGCAGGCAGCGCGGCCCACCCCAATGCCATGGCAAAACCGGCACTGAATACCCGCCCTGCCTTTGTGCTACTCATATCAAGTGACATTATCACTCTCCTTTTGCGTGGTGAGGCAAAAGACCCATATTCCGCTGAGCCGGGCGATCCTTGACCAAAGTCAACGCGGGCACGGCATTTGCACCAAAGCGTCATCCGGTCGCAGGGGCACGCAACCAAAGCGCCTCGCTTGACTTTGGTTAAGGCGCGTTAATTTGGTGCCCTTATTGGTTACCCATCATCAACGCGGCGCGAAAGGAGAGCGCAATGCGCGAAGTCATGACCAAATCCATGGCCCGAAACATTTTTTATGGCGGGTCTTTGTTCTTTATCCTCATCTTTCTGGGACTTTCGGTCCATTCGATACGTTACATCAAAACCACCTCGACCAATGCCGAGACGCTGACCGACAGTGTCGCGGCCGGTAAGAAGGTGTGGGAAGACAAGGCTTGTATCAACTGCCACACAATTCTGGGCGAAGGGGCCTACTTTGCCCCCGAGGTCGGCAACGTGATGGCCCGCTGGGGGGTTCAGGACGATCCCGAAGATGCGTTCGAGACCCTGAAAGGCTGGATGGAAAGCCAGCCAACCGGCATCGAAGGGCGCCGGCAGATGCCCCAGTTCAACCTGAGTGACGAGGAAATTCGCGAACTGTCGGATTTCCTGATCTGGACCGGCACCATCAAAACCCAAAACTGGCCGCCGAATGACGCGGGCTGAGGAGGCTTGAGAAAATGAAATACCAATCACAAAAAATAGCTCTGGCTTACTTTTCCGTGGCCATGGGGCTGTTTGCCATCCAGGTGCTGGGCGGGCTGCTGGCGGGCTGGATCTATGTCATGCCCAACACGCTGTCGGAATTGCTGCCGTTCAACATCATCCGCATGTTGCACACCAATTCGCTGATCGTCTGGCTGTTGCTGGGCTTTTTCGGCGCAGCCTATTACCTGATCCCGGAAGAGGCCGAGCGCGAGATTCACTCGCCGACAATCGCCTATCTGCAACTGGCGATTTTGGTGGTCGGCACGCTGGGCGTGGTCGTGACCTATACGTTCAACCTGTTCGAGGGCAACTGGCTTTTGGGCAAGGAGGGGCGCGAGTTCATCGAACAACCCAAGTGGGTCAAGGCGGGCATTGTCGTGGCCGCATTGATGTTCCTGTTCAACGTCTCGATGACCGTTCTCAAGGGCAAGAAAACCGCGATCACCAACATCCTGCTGCTGGGCCTGTGGGGTCTGGCGCTGTTGTTCCTGTTCTCGTTCTACAACCCTGCCAACCTGAGCCTGGACAAAATGTTCTGGTGGTACGTCGTGCATCTGTGGGTCGAAGGCGTGTGGGAACTGATCATGGCGTCCATTCTGGCCTACCTGATGCTGAAACTGACCGGGGTCGACCGCGAGGTGGTGGAAAAATGGCTTTATGTCATCGTTGCCGCTGCGCTGTTCTCGGGCATTCTGGGCACCGGACACCATTACTTCTGGATCGGCACGCCGGGGTACTGGCAGTGGATCGGCACGATCTTCAGTGCAATGGAAGTGGTTCCGTTCTTTGCCATGATGTCGTTCGCTTTCGTCATGGTCTGGAAAGGCCGGCGCGATCATCCCAACAAGGCGGCCCTGTTGTGGTCGCTGGGCTGTGCCACGCTGGCATTCTTTGGCGCGGGCGTCTGGGGCTTCATGCACACGCTGCATCCGGTGAACTATTACACCCACGGCACGCAGATCACCGCCGCACACGGGCACCTGGCGTTCTATGGCGCTTATGTCTGTCTGAACCTGGCGATCTTCAGCTATGCGATGCCGATCCTGCGCGGGCGTGATCCCTATAATCAGGTGCTGAACATGGTATCGTTCTGGCTGATGAGCAGCGGCATGGTCTTCATGACCTTCGTGCTGACCTTTGCCGGCACCATCCAGACCCACCTGCAACGGGTCAATGGAGAATACTTCATGGACGTTCAGGACCAGCTGGCGCTGTTCTACTGGATGCGCTTTGGCTCTGGTGCCGTTGTGGTGCTGGGCGTGCTGGTGTTCATCTACGCCTTGGCCGTGCCGCGTAAAGAGCTGATCAGCTCTGGTTCGGCAACGAGCCCGGCAGAGTGAGCGACATGGACGGTTCCATAACACATGAGGGGGCGGTGACATCCGCCCCCTTCTACCTCGCGCAGGGCGACGAGGTCGAAATCTTTACCGCCGCGTATCAGAACAACCTGCCGATGCTGCTGAAAGGCCCGACAGGCTGTGGCAAGACGCGGTTTGTGGCGCATATGGCTGAAACGCTGGGGCGCAAACTTTATACCGTGGCCTGCCATGACGATCTGGCTGCCTCGGACCTGATCGGGCGATACCTGCTGAAAGGCGGCGAAACGATCTGGGTCGACGGGCCNNTGACNCGCGCNGTGCGCGAAGGCGCAATCTGTTATCTTGACGAGGTGGTCGAGGCGCGCAAGGACGTGACCGTTGTGCTGCACCCGCTGACCGATGACCGGCGCATCCTGCCGATTGATCGCACCGGCGAGGAACTGGCGGCAGCGCCTGGCTTTATGCTGGTTGCCTCTTACAACCCCGGCTATCAGAACATTCTGAAAACCCTGAAACCGTCGACCCGCCAGCGGTTCATATCACTGGAGTTCGACTTTCCGGCACCTGATCTGGAGGTCAGGGTTGTATCCGCCGAAAGCGGGCTGTCTGAGGAACGCTGCAAGCCGCTGGTGCGCCTTGCGGGCAAGCTGCGCGGACTTAAGGGGCAGGATCTGGAAGAAGGTGTATCGACCCGTCTGGTGGTTTATGCCGCAACGCTGATCGCGCAGGGAATGAGCGTGGACCGCGCCATTCGTGCGGCGATGATTGAACCTTTAAGTGACGACGAGGACGTAAAACGCGGGCTCCTTGATCTGGTCACAGCTGTTTTTGGGTGAGGCCAAGGCTGTGGTCAGGATCGAATTTGAGCCATGGGAACCCGAAGAAACCATCGGGAAACTGTGGCACAAGTTTGCCAGCCGCCTGGATGCGCCCGAGGCGCATGAGGGAGCCGCGGTCGACCTTTCTGAGGTTGCCGGGCGGCTGGCCGTTTTCTTTCGCGCGCTGGGCGGCAACCCTGCCGCCGAACTGCGTGCAACCCCGGACGAGGTGTCGCATCACCGGCTAGGCTGGCGGCGCCGCCTTGGCACCGAATCCGAGGCTCTGCCGCGCACCAGCTTTGACGGTGAAATCCTGCGCCTGCCTGCGAGGCTGGCGGTGTTTCCCATGCGCGAGGCCAACGGTGCCTTATACATCTGGCTGGCGGCGGGGGCCGCGCATCTGCCGGCGCGTGTAGACGCCGACGACCCCCTTTGCGCCGATCTTTTGGCCTTGCGTGCAGCGCGGGCGATGCAGGCCGATACCCTTGACGATGCGCCCGGCCTGGCGGGGCTGTATCAAGGCCTGTGTTCGGCCACCCTGCATGCTCGTGTTCAGACACAACTGCCCAAGGTGGAAGCTCAGGTCGAAGCGGTGATCCGTCATATGCTGGGGGCGGACCTGCCGGCCAGCGCCGCGCCTTTGTGGCAGGCGGTTGTCGACGGCGACCTGCATGGGGTCAGCGCCCCGCGCGGCTATCACCCGTTCCGCCCCGTGCCGCTCTGGCCGGAACTGCGCGCGCTTCAGATCAGCGCCGGCCACGAGGTCGAAAGCCGCGACACAGATGGCCCGCCCGAAGAGGGCAGCGACAAGACCATGCGCGCGCGCCGCCGCAAATCCGATCAGGCCGAGCGCAGCGACAGTTTCATCCTGCACAAGTTCGAGGCCATTCTTAGCTGGGCCGAGTTTCTGAACCTCAACCGGCGGGTCGACGACGATGACCCGGACAACGCCAAGAAGGCGGCCGACGATGCCGAGGAAATCGGGCTGGGGCAGATATCCAAGGCCCCGCCGACGCGCCTGAAACTGCATCTTGACCTGGCCCCCGAGGACGTGGATCGCGAACGGCTGTCGGGCAAGGTTCTGTACCCCGAATGGGACATGCGCACCGGGCGCTACCTGGCCGATCACGTTTGCGTTTTGGACAGTGTGGCTGAACCGGGCGAGACGCGCTTTGCCCATGATCCGGCGGCTGCGCGGCGCATCCGTGCGGTCAAGCGTCAGTTCGAGGCACTAAGGCCGGGGCGGGTGATGACGCGAGGGCATCTGGACGGCGACGAACTGGATCTCGAGGCGGCGGTGCGGGCGCAGGTGGACCGGCGCGCCAGCGGCGAGGTGATCGAACGGGTCTGGAAGCAATCGCGCCCCGAAGCGCGTGATCTGGCGGTGTCGATCCTGCTGGATGTGTCGCGGTCAACCGAAAGNGCNGTGGCCGGCCGGGCGGTGATCGACGTGGAACGCGAAGCCCTGGATGCGCTGGCCTGGGGGCTTGACGCGGTGGGCGATGATTTTGCCATTCACGCGTTTTCCTCGCTGAAACGCCACCGGGTCTATGTGCAGCGCTGCAAGGGGTTCGATGAACCGATGGGGCCGCTGGTCGAGGCCCGTCTTGGCGGGTTGCGACCCGGTTTTTACACCCGTCTGGGGGCGGCGATACGGCATGTTTCNGCGGATCTGGCCAACCAGACGCGCAAGCGACGGTTGCTGATCGTNATCACCGACGGCAAGCCCAACGATCTGGACCATTACGAAGGCCGACACGGCATCGAGGACACCGCAATGGCGGTACGCGAGGCCCGCCGAACCGGCCAGTCGGTGTTTGGCATCACCATCGACAAGGATGGCAAAAGCTGGTTCCCGCGCATGTTCGGGCGCGGCGGTTTCGCGCTGATCCCCGAGCCGGAAAAGCTGATCTTTGCGCTGCCGCAGATCTATCGCCAACTGGTCGGCGCATGAGCGATCAGACCGCAAACGGCCCGTTGCCGGGTGAACTGCTGATGTGGGTGCTGATCATTTCCGAACTGGTGGTGTTCGGGGCCGGGCTGATTGCGTTCATGGGCGTGCGCCTGAGCGATCCGGCGGGATTTGGCGAGGCACAGAACCACCTGAACCGCACCGGCGCTGCTCTCAATACCGTCGTGCTGATCACCAGCGGCTTTCTGGCGGCGCAGGCACTGCACTGGGCGCGGGCCGGAATGCGGGCGGCGGCGCGTGGCGCGCTGGTCGCTGCGGCGGGGCTGGGGGTCGTATTCCTGTGGATCAAGGGGCTTGAATACAGCGCCAAGGCGGCCGAAGGGATTGGTTGGGACAGCCACCCGTTTTTCACATTCTACTACCTGCTGACCGGCTTTCATGCGGCGCATGTGGTGGCCGGAGTGGTGGTGTTGCTATTGGTCGCCTGGCGCGATGAACCGGACAATATCGAAGCGGCCGGCGCTTTCTGGCATATGGTCGATCTGATCTGGATTTTGCTTTTTCCGGTAATCTATTTGTTGGGCTGAAAAAATGAACCGGACACTGGTTACAGCATGGGCCTGGCTGATCGCGCTTAGCGGAGGGTCGACCATCGTCGCTTATTCGATCGGCCACGGGTTCAACAGGCATCTGGCCGGTGCGGCAATTCTGGCCCTTGCCTTGCTCAAGGCGCGTCTTGTCCTGTGGCGATACCTGGGACTGGCGCAGGCCCGCGGCTGGTTGACCGGTTTTGTATCGGTGATCGGGCTTACCTGCCTGCTGATCTTTGGATTGTACCTGATCCCCAGCTTTCTCTAGCCAGTCGAACCATTGGCGGCATGACAGGGCTGCGGTGACGCGCGGTTCGGGAATTGGCTAAGCGCAGTGTTCACTAAGCAGAATTGCTCCAGGCCTGCGCCGGGTCGACCTTGGCGTATTCCTGCAATCGGGCCACATCGGCGATGAAAGCAAGGTTGTTTTCGATCCTCACCCCATAAGGTTTCAGCCGACTGAACGCGCGGCTCAGGCTTTCCGGTTTCATACCCAGCCGGCCGGCGATCAACACCTTGTCGTATGGCAGGACAACCCGACAGCCACTGTCATCACACTGACGCAAGCTCAGCAGAAATTCGGCCACCCGCTGGGTGCCGGTATGGGCCTTGAGGTGTTCCAACTCGACCACCAGTGAATGAAGATGGCCGAAAGTCGAGGCCAGCAGGGAAACTGCGACATTGGGGTCGTCGTGGATCATTCTTACCAGAATGGACGCGGGCAGAATGAACAGCGTGCAATCCGTCGCCGCCTCGGCCGAAACCGGATAGTGCCCGCCGCGCAGGGCAATTGCCTCGCCAAAGCTTTCGCCGCGTGTAAACAGGCTGACCACCACCTCGGAACCGTTCGGGGCAATGCGATAAAGCTTGACCCACCCTTCCAGCACCAGATGAATACCGGAGGCTTCTTCGTCCTGAATGAACAGGGTCTCGCCACTTGTGTATTTGCGGAACAAGGCATGCGACAACAAGGGCTCCACGTGTTTTTCCGGCAAGGAGCGCATGAACAGTGAAGCGCGCGCAATCGATTTGAATTTGTTATACGGCACCGGTTGTTCCCTTGAAGCAAGCAAGAAGTGGGCGACACAAGTCGACTGGCAAGATAGATCGAATCTTCAGCCGGCGCACATGATCTGAATCAATCCGGCAGGTATTCTGAATTTCGCATTCCCGGTGTTGACAGGGGAATAACGCCTTGCATCCCTGGGCGAAGGTCGCGCGACAAAGCCGTTAGATACGACACGCGTCGCTACAAAAGGCGGAACAGGATTGAGATCATGTCTGGCCGCCTGAAAGACTGGCGGCGCGTGGAAACCCGCTATGACCGATGCCCGAAGGTATTCCTATCCGCCGTCGCTCTCGCAGTTATCGCCATCTTCAGGTTTTGAGTTCTGATCCTAATGATTTGTTCAGGAAACCGCTTATTTCGGCATCAGTACAATCGGGACATCCTTCAACTCGTCCAGCTGGTCAGTTACTTCGATGTACCGATAGGCATCACGCAGTTGTTGCGCAAAANGGCCNAGACGGTCAAAATCAAAGGGTCAGTATTTATGAAGCTCGAAGGTTTTACGGTGGCAATGTGGATGACCCAGAGCACTGTGGGATCGTTTGGTGTTATAGCGTTTCCTCCAGCTTTCGATGATGATCTGGGTTTCGCGTAAAGAGTAGAATATCTCGCCGTTCAGCAATTNANCCCGCATTCGCCCGTTTTAGCTTTCGCAGTATCCGTTCTCCCATGCANTGCCCGGCAGGGCATCGCATGGCGATGCCCCGAGAGGACGACCCAAGTTCGATATAACCGTGAGGCCTGCACATGGGTATAGATGGACCTGTGGGATGGGTGGACCTGTCAGATGGCCGGGGTTGCAGCGATACGACCCTTGAAAGTAGCTTTGTAGTTCATCCGGTTGCAAAAACGGCCAGCGGGATGAATTATCAAGAGGGAATGGATTGCCATGACATCAAAATCAGAAACCGGGCCGGACTCCCCGCCCGAGTACGATCAACCGGTCCGGTATATGCAGCGCACACGCGATTGGTATCTCGCGCTTGGCTATGACAACCCATACGTCTGGGCGCACCATGTTGACGTGCCATTCCAGCCTCTGAAGAAATCGCTGTCTGAAAGCCGGGTTGCAATCGTTACAACTGCTGTCCCCTACCGGGCCGAAAACGGGCCTCAGGGGCCGGGGGCACCCTATAATGCCGCCGCGAAATTCTACGAAGTCTACTCACTCGACAGTACGCGAGATCATGACCTCAGAAATGCCCATGTGGGCATTGACCGGGTCCACACCAGCATGGAAGACGGCGCAACCTGGTTCCCACAGGCGGCCCTGCGCGCCACTGCCGCCGCTGGCCGGATTGGCGGGATTGCACCGCGCCTGCACGGCGTCCCCACCAATCGCAGCCAGCGCCATACTCTGAATGTCGATTGCCCCGACGTTCTGGCCAGATGCCGGGAGGACGCGGTGGACGCCGCCATCCTGCTGCCCAATTGCCCGATTTGCCATCAGACGCTTAGCTTGGTGGCGCGCCACCTTGAACAGAACGGCATTCCCACCGTGGTAATGGGATGCGCCAAGGACATTGTGGAATATTGTGGTGTACCGCGGTTTCTGTTCAGCGATTTCCCACTTGGCAACCCCGCTGGTCGACCACATGATCCGCGCTCGCAACGCGAAACGCTGGACCTTGCGCTGACCCTTCTGGAAACGGCCCCCGGTCCACGCACAACGACACAAAACCCTCTGCGCTGGAGCGACGATCCGGNTTGGAAACTGGATTACAGCAATGTCGAGCGCGTGCCAAAAGACGAGATTGCCCGGCTTCGGGCAGAAAACGACCGCGCCAAGGAAAGCGCCCGGAAAATTCGCGAACGCACCCTGCCCTAACTGGTCATCATTTTATTCGACTCGAGTTGGGCGAATGTTCTAAGGTACTTAGCATATTAGTTTGGACCGATTATGACAGGTTATTGTTTTGGAACAGTTAACAATCAACACTATTGTTGCGGCATTTCTCGCCAAATTTGCATCAATTGAGTGGCAAACACAGGCGAATTGTGGCAAGCGCCCGGCGCTGCTGCAATGCGCTTACGTGTACAATCCCCAAATAACTCGACGATTGTTTCCTTTCCGACCCTTTCTGCGGTGCGATCCCCGAAACTATTCCCAAGACGTTCTCAACCGGGTTCGGGATCTGCCGTCACTGTAAGTTTGAAGGAGTTGTCCATTGCGCGATGAAGTTTTGATAAATACCTACATGGCCCAACCATTTATGCAGGGCGGCCGGCCAATCGCAGTCGAAGAGGCCGCGATTGACTTCCAGAATGACGGTTCGCTCAAGAATGTCGATACCGGTCGTATGGGNCGCTGGCAGGTACAATCCCCGTTCCTGGAAATCCTTTGGGATGGCGACGACCAGCCAGAGCGTTTCTGCACCTACGGCGANGACGTAACAACCGTTTATCGCGATCACCTGTTTGCCTATGGTAAAATGCTGGTGCCCGAAACCGTCCAGTTCGATCTTCGGCTTGCGCCAATCAACGACAACCCAAGCGAACACCTGGCCGGCCATTTGCAGGCCACTCACCCTGCCTGCAAGCGGTTGCTGTCGCGGGCCAGTTCCGATTTCTTCTCGTTGTTTCCAAAGAACGGTAAATTCCTTGAGGTCGGTGTCGGTTATGGCAACAACGCCGAACGGCTTCATCGGGCGTTGTCACCGGGCGAGTTGCATTTGGTGGATTGCTGGGAGGCCGTTGACGGCTCCAGCGACAATTACACCCAAGAGAACCTGAATGACGCCTATGCTGCGGCGCGCCAAAAATTTGCGCATGATCCCAGGGTGATCCTCCACAAGGCGTTGTCGCAGGACGTTCTGCCGGGCATGCAGCGCGGCTATTTCGACATGGCTTACATTGACGCCGACCATACCGAGGAGGCCTGCTGGCGAGACCTGACCCTGTGCGCGCCGCTGGTGCGGGAAGACGGCTATCTGTGTGGCCACGACTACACGTCTTTTCCGAATATGCAGGACGGCTCGGTCGACCGCAAAAACTATGGTGTGATGGAGGCGGTTGACCGCTTCTGCCGCGAATACGGATGGCAGATGGACTACCTCACAATCGAGGTCCATGACTGGTGCTACCCGTCCTTTATTCTGAAGCGCAAACAGTAGCGGCCTTGCGAAGGCTCCGGGGAGAATACAATGGTTCAGGAAGTTAAGAAGTACCTGGTGTGCGGTGCCGGAGGGTTCATCGGGTCACACGTGGCCCGTCACCTGCGCGATCAGGGGCATTTCGTGATCGGTGCCGACATCAAGTCGCCCGAATTCTCGCCGAGTGCCGCGAATGAGTTCTACAAGCAGGATCTCACCGATTTCGACAGGACGCTGAGGCTGTTCAACCACTATCAGTTCGATGAGGTGTTCCAGTTTGCCGCCGACATGGGCGGGGCCGGCTATATCAATACGGGCGAGCATGACGACCAGGTCGTCTGGAACAGCCTGACGATCAATCTCAACGTTCTGAAATGCTGTGTGTTCACCGGGGTGAAGAAGGTGTTCTATGCCTCCAGCGCCTGTGTGTACCCCGAGCATGACCAGCTTGAGGAATTCAACCCCGGACTGAAGGAAGCCACCGCCTATCCGGCCAACCCGGACAGTGAATATGGCTGGGAAAAGCTGTTCAGCGAGCGTCTTTACAAGATCTTCGAAAAGAAGAACCAGATCGACGTGCGGATTGCCCGGTTTCACAATATCTTCGGCGAGGAAGGCACCTGGGAGGGCGGCAAGGAGAAGGCTCCGGCCGCCATCAGCCGCAAGGTTGCCATGGCCCCGGACGGCGGCGAGATCGAGATATGGGGCGACGGTCGTCAGACCCGCAGCTTCCTGCATATCAACGAGGCGCTTGATGGCATCATGCGACTGATGGAAAGCGACTGTTCCACACCGCTGAATATCGGCAGCGATGAGTTGATCTCGATAAACGATCTGGTCGACATGGCGTGTTCCTTTGAGGGCAAGACCCTGGTCAAGAAGCATATTTCCGGACCGCAGGGCGTGCGTGGGCGAAACTCGGAAAACACGCTGATCGAGGAAACCCTGGGCTGGCGACCGGAACGACCTTTGCGCGACGGGATGGAGCGGGCGTATTTCTGGATCAGGGAACGCGCCGAGGAACGTTATGGGCCACTTGATGCGGGCTGACCGGCCCGCCCCCCTGCCCGCTCGGCGTTTGCCCGCACAGGGTGGCAGCCGGGCCTTGCCAATTGCGGTGGTTCCATGAGGCTGGTCTACTATGACGTGGGCCTGGGGTTTCTGGCCGACGCCCATAAGATTCACGCGATCGACGAGCTTCGCAACGAGGGGCACGATGTCATCTATGTCAACCCGATGGAGATCCTCGGCGCTGAGGCCCCGATCGAGCGGTATTGCGAGATCCTGCTGGACAAGGTGCGCGCAGAGCATGAAGCGTCCGGGGTCGACATGTTCTTTTCGGTTGCGTGGGACGGCAACATAACGCCGGAAACCGTGCGCGAAATCAGCCGCATGGGCATACCAACGGTCAGTTTCAGCACCGACGACCTTTCGCACCCCTTCCGGGTGAAAAAGATCACCCCGAGCTTTGATCTGTGCTGGAGCTCAGTGCATGAAAGTGCCGGAATCCTGCGTTCTTATGGCGCGCAGAACCTGGTGGTCATGCCCTTCGCCGCCAACCCGTATCTGTTCAAACCCCACGATGCGCCAGAAAGAAATGCCGTTTGCTTCATCGGGACCGCCTATGGCGCGCGCGCGCATGGGATCGCCTCACTGGCGCAGGCCGGTGTTCCGATCGAGGTTCACGGCGCATCACCGATGGACGTTTACGGAACCGGCCGGACTGGCAGCCCGTTCACCCGCGCGCTGACCAATGCCTCCGAAGGCTGGCACCGGCTCGCGGCCAGTGTCTGGGTGCCGGGGGGGCGCAAATGTGTTCACGCCGCCCTGAAACGAACGATGCTGGAACTGGTGTCAGATCCGCCGGAAAAGCACCCGATGAAAGGCACGGTTGAGTATCTGGGGCCTGCGGGAAATGAGGAAATGTTCAATCTTCTGTCGCGTTCGGCCATCAGCTTCGGCTCATTGGAGGTGGCCAGTACCTATGTGCTGAAGAACCCCTTGTTGTTCATCCGCTTCCGCGAATTCGAGGCCCCGATGGCCGGCGGGGTTCATCTGGTCAACCGCGTGCCCGAACTCGAAGGATATTTTGAAGAGGACAAAGAGATGCTCTTCTATGATTCCACCGAAGAACTTATTGACAAGGCAAGATTTTATCTCAGACCTGAACAGACCGCCACGCGCAACGCCATTCGCGAAAAAGCGGCGATGCGGGCCCGGGCCGAACACACCTGGTCGCACCGGTTCCGCCGACTGGCCGAGGAACTGGGCATCGGTTTCTGAGCTTTGTCCGGGGGCGTGCCCGGTGCCCATGTGGCGGGCCTCGCACTGGTCGGGACTGTGATAG
>JGI24723J26617_10002359_pt1 | contig 14978 bp, 19 predicted proteins | sample Cruoilmetagenom6_FD_26617 | JGI IMG/M metagenome (IMG submission 26617)
TTTGATCCGTGATGGGGCGACACTGGTGCGCTCTGCCAAAGACATAATCGAGGCAATTGCTTTGCCTGAACAACCTGAGCACCCAAAAATCATTGCACAAAATAAAGTTATGGATCTCCCCACGGCCGAAGCGCACGCGAAAATCCTGACACTGCTCAGTGCAACGGCCATCACCGAAGATATTGTCATTCGTGACAGTGGCTTGCCCGCACAAACCGTTGCGCAACATTTGATGGATTTGGAAATGCAGGGCCGCATTGAACGTCAACCCGGTGGCTTACTGGCTCTTGCAGGATAGCGGTAGAAACATCGCGTTTTATTGTAAAATTCACACTTCAGAATTCACCCCATTGACAATACACCCCAAGACAACACATCTATTGCGCCCAACGCACGCCAGTGAATCGCTAAGGAAATTGTATGCCAGTTGTTGTTGTAGAGTCCCCCGCCAAGGCCAAAACCATCAATAAATACCTAGGGGATGACTTTACTGTTCTAGCCTCTTTCGGCCACGTGCGTGATCTGCCACCCAAAAATGGCTCTGTTGATACCGACGACGATTTCGCGATGAAATGGGAAGTCGGCTCCGACAGTAAAAAGCACATCAAGGCGATTGTGGATGCGCTGAAAGACGACAACGAGCTGATCCTTGCAACCGACCCCGACCGTGAAGGGGAAGCTATTTCATGGCATTTGGAAGAAACTTTACGCAATCGCAAGGCAATCAAGAAAACCACCCCCGTAAGCCGTGTCGTGTTCAATGCGATCACTAAATCCGCAGTCACAGAAGCGATGAAAAGCCCGCGCCAAGTGGATATGGAATTGGTCGAAGCCTACCTTGCCCGCCGCGCACTGGATTATCTGGTGGGCTTTAATCTGTCGCCGGTTTTATGGCGCAAACTACCGGGCGCGAAATCCGCAGGTCGGGTACAATCGGTGACTTTGCGCCTGATTGTCGAACGNGAAATGGAAATCGAGGCGTTTAAAAACCGCGAATACTGGTCGGTAAAAACCGCCCTGACCACACCGCGCGGGCAAACTTTTGAAGCCAGCTTGCGCACGCTTGCAGGCAAAAAGCTTGAAAAGTTCGACATCGAAAATGAAGCTGCCGCCGCTTTGGCCGTACAAGCCATTACATCACGTGACTTGACGGTTTCAACTGTTGAAGCCAAACCTGCCAACCGTAACCCATCAGCACCCTTCATGACATCAACCCTGCAACAGGAAGCCAGCCGTAAGTTTGGCTTTGGCGCGCGGCAAACCATGTCGGTAGCACAGCGCTTGTATGAAGCGGGCTACATCACATATATGCGGACCGACGGTATTGACATGGCCCCCGAAGCAATCACGGCTGCACGCGCGGCAATCAAAGATTTTTACGGCGCAGATTTTGTGTCCAAAGAGCCGCGTATCTACAAAAATAAAGCTAAAAACGCACAAGAAGCCCACGAATGTATTCGCCCCACGGATATGACTGCAAAACCAGACAGTCTGTCACGGCTAGAGGCTGATCAGCGCAAGCTTTACGACCTGATTTGGAAACGTACAATCGCCAGCCAGATGTCCAGTGCCCGCATGGAACGCACGACGGTTGATATTACATCTGAAGACGGCCAGATCGGTTTACGAGCGACCGGACAAGTTGTTATTTTTGAAGGGTTTTTAAAAGTATACGAAGAAGGCCGGGATGACGCCGTTATAGACGCTGACGATAAGCGTTTGCCGCAAATGACATCAGGCGATACAGTGGAAAAAAAATCTGTTACGCCAGAGCAGCATTTCACCCAACCGCCGCCACGTTACACTGAAGCATCCCTTGTCAAACGCATGGAAGAACTGGGCATTGGACGCCCGTCAACCTATGCTTCTATTGTCACGACAATCCAAACCCGCGAATATGTGCGATCAGAAAACAAACGCCTTCACCCCGAAGATAAGGGACGTCTTGTAACCGCATTTCTGGAAAACTATTTCCGCCAATATGTGGGTTATGACTTCACTGCAGGGCTGGAAGAAGAACTTGATGACATCTCTGGTGGCCGCGTGGATTACAAAGATGTTCTGGGGCGATTTTGGCGCGATTTTTCCGCTGCAATCGCCGAAACAGCCGATTTGCGGATCACGGAGGTTCTGGAAAAAATAAACGAATTCCTTGAACCACATCTGTTCCCGCCAAACGAAGACGGCTCTGACCCGCGCATCTGCAAAAACTGTGGCAACGGACGCCTGTCCATGCGCACCGCGCGTTCAGGTGGCGCCTTTATCGGCTGTTCCAACTATCCCGAATGCCGCTATACCCGCCCCTTGGCTGGTGAAGTTGAGGGAGGTGACGTTGCCGGGCCTGACGGAAAGCAGCTGGGCATTGATGAAAACGGCTTACCGATCAGCCTGCGTACAGGTCGCTTTGGGCCATATGTTCAACGTGGCGACGCAACTGAAGAAAATCCCAAACCACCACGCGCGTCGATCACCAAAGGCAGCGATTTGTCTGCCGTGACACTGGAACGTGCCTTGCAACTGCTGTCCCTTCCACGTCGTGTCGGTGACCATCCCGAAGGCGGCCATATCGATGCGGCCATCGGACGTTACGGCCCTTATGTAATGTGGCAAAAACCACTGGAAGAGGGCAAAAAAACCGCGCAAAAAATCTACGCCAATATCAAAGACCCAGAAGAGGTGTTTGTTATCGGTATGAACCGTGCCATTGAATTAATCACCGAAAAAGCCAACAAAACCGGACGCGGTGCTGCTGCTACACCACTGAAAGAATTGGGAGAACACCCTGATGAAGGCGGTGATCTGAACGTAATGGACGGCCGTTACGGCCCTTACGTAAAATGGGGCAAAATCAATGCAACGCTGCCAAAAGATATCGAGCCTGCCGATATAACGCTGGAACAGGCGGTTGAATTGGTGAACGCCAAGGCGGCCAGCAAAGGCAAGCGCAAAGCCGCGCCAAAAAAGAAGGCCGCAACAAAGAAAAAACCAGCAGCCAAAAAGAAACCTGCCGCCAAAAAGCCCGCAGCGAAAAAGAAAACAGCCGCTAAAAAAGATGCTTAAACGTTGAATAACTGGCCGGGACCACCCAGTGGCCCCGCGATGCCTGCCAGCCTGTGCAAATGCCATGCAAATGCCGAATTGCTGGAAATAACAGGTTTTCCAAGGGTCGCTTCGGCAGATTTTATCACACTAAATGTGCGCAAGTTAGTGCAAGATGCAAAGACTGCGTCACAATCGCCTGCCCCGACCTGCAACATTGCGTCCAAGGTAGAGCTTTCTGAAATTCGCGCAACTTTATGATCCTGTTCTTCCTCGAATGACCCGAACGCACTGATTTTTATTCCATTTCGTTCCAACAGGTCACACATCGCGGTCGACACATCCATACGATAAGGCGTCAACATTCCCAAACGTTTCACGCCCAGCGTATGGCAGGTTGCAATCACCGCCGAAATCGGGTCAGTCACGGATGTGTCGGGAAATTGTTCCTGCACAATTTCCGCCACACGTCCCGCACCGATAACCGTTGCCCCTGATGTACAGCCAAACCCTATCGCACCAAACTTTGTATGGTGTGGAAACAACGCTAGGGATGCAGGCAATGTCGTTTCCATACGGGCCAGAGTTTCCGGTGTGACACAAGGATCAAACGGAATGCGACTGTGATACAGGCTGGCACCCGTTTGCGCCGTGATCTGGCGCAGCTCCGGCTCTAAGGTTTCATCGGTCGATAAGACAACCACACCAATCGCAGGCCCTGCACCGTATCCGCCATCACTGGTAAATGGCAGCTTCATCCGATCACCGGCAGTTCTGGGGCTGCGCGTTTTGTCAGCAAAACCGGCGCATCATCCGTGATCAAAATATTCTCTTCATGTACCATCATTTTACCTTTTGAAATTGTAAGACTTGGTTCCAACGTCATCACCATACCGGGTTGCAATACTGTGTGATCAAAAGATGCGATTGAAGGGTATTCTGTCAATTGAATACCAAGTCCGTGACCGTATCGGCCCACATTAGAAGAACCACCCCCAAGTGACGCGTGCATTGCGTGAAACAAATCCGCACACGTCGCCCCCGCACGGGCAGTTCGCAAACCAACTTGGGTCGCTTGCCACAGAACCTCATAAGCTTGTTTTGTAGCATCCGTCGCAGAACCAATGGCAAAATTACGATCAAAATCACAAAAATATCCCTGCAAACTGGCACCTGTATCCAACATCAGAACATCACCATCCTGCAAAGGCGTTTTATCCGGCGGTGAAATAACATCACCGTATCCGCCCTGTCCTGCCGCACCCACAAGATAGGGCACATCATCCGCGCCAGCTTCTAAAAGTGCTATTTTAAAGGCGCGAAAAGCTTCTGTTAAAGGAAGGCCCGCATGAAAAATGTCAGACGCTTGATCGAAAGCGGTGCCGCCAATGCCGCAAATTTTGCGCAAAATGGCAATTTCCGCATCGGATTTTACGATCCGGATCGCCTTGATCAATTCCGAACAATCCACGAATTCCACATTTGATTTTTTATGCACACGATAAAAATCACCTAGCGGCATACGCAGACTGGCTTCTTGTCCCATCGGCAAACCGACTTTGCCGTATTTAGACAAAACATCGACCAACAAACTGACACCATCATCAATTGGGTCCGGTGAGGCCCATGTTCGAATATCACGCACCCAAGTACGCACCATTAAATCTGCACCGATTTCCGGGATCACTGCAATGGGCGCACCGTCACGCGGCAGCACCAAAAACCACGGGCGTGTCGGACTTTGCCAAAACTGGGTTCGGAAACCGCTGAAATAACGTAATTCCGCCTCAGTGCACAGCAATATGGCATCCAATCCGGCTTGTGCCATCGCGGCCTGTGCCAGCGTCATCCGCGCTTCAAATTCGGCTACAGCGAAATCAACCATCTGACTGAACCGGCCCGTATAATATGCTTGAAAATTGTTTCATAAAATCCAGTTTGGCCAATATTTCTTACCGGGTCTAGTGTAATAATGACTATCTTCGGCCAAGGGAATCGAAACCCTCACTAAGGGGTGCTTCATGATTATTTCAGACTGTATCCAACCGACTTTAGGGAAGATCAGCCATAAATCTTGCTTCTTCCATGTCGCAATAACGCCCATCATTCCTAAAACACATTAAAGATATGCAAAAAGTCGCACCCTTTGTCTTTTCATATCATTAGCGTTAGAACGGCCCAAACAAAGGAATATGAATATGATAGGTCGCTTAAATCACGTCGCCATTGCCGTCCCGGATTTGCAAGCGGCTATCGCATTATACCGCGATACATTGGGGGCAACCGTTGGCGCACCACAAGACGAACCTGATCACGGTGTTACGGTTGTTTTTATTACGCTACCCAATACCAAGATCGAATTGCTGTATCCATTTGGCGAAAATTCCCCGATTACCGGTTTTTTGGAAAAAAACCCAACGGGCGGCATTCATCATATTTGCTATGAGGTTGACGATATAATTGCCGCACGCGATCATCTGGTTACATCAGGTGCACGCGTTTTGGGCGGGGGTGAACCCAAAATCGGGGCACATAAAAAACCAGTGTTATTCCTGCACCCAAAAGATTTCAACGGAACCTTGATCGAGCTGGAACAGGTTTAGAAAGGATACATCATGGGTATTGGCCCCGCTTTTGTTATGTTTGCCGTGATCTGGTTCATGCTGCTGCTGATCATCCTGCCGATGCGAATGCAAAGCCAGTCAGAGACCGGAAAAATCGTCAAAGGCACACCGCTTTCCGCACCTGACGACCCCAAGTTGGGCAAAAAGGTTAAATGGGTTACCATTCTGACCATCCCGGTCTGGGCACTTGTCTGTGGCATCATTATTTCAGGCGTTATCACCGTTGATATGTTTGATATTTACAACGGCATCGAAAACTAGGCCTTTCCATTCCACCATAACGGGCGTATGGGCCGCACAACCGAGAAAAGGAAACACCCCATGTCTGCACTTACCGAAGGCGATATCGTCACATTGGTCTCTGGCTCTCCGCGTATGGCGGTTGAAAGCTTTGAAGGTAAAAACATCAACGTTGTCTGGATCAACGAAGGCAAAGTCCATCGTGACACGTTCAACGTCACTTTGCTGCGCAAGTTTGAAGCATCTGAACAAGGAGACCGTGGTGGCTTCAAAGGCGGCGACCGTGGTGGCGATCGCGGTGGTTTCAAAGGTGGCGGTGATCGTGGCGGATTTAAGGGCGGCGACCGCAAAGGCGGTGGCAAGCCGTTTGGCGATAAACCCAAACGGACGTTTGATGACCGGAAAGAAAAGCCGTTTTACCGGAAAGATTAGGGCGCCGAACAATCCAAATGTCCCAGATAGGACACCTACTTAACCTGTTGAAATAGGTTGATTTATTTGTCTATTCTTTAGGGTTTTCTGATTTATTTACGAAATTTTTGCTGGCTTTCACACATGTGAAGGCCAGATTTTTTTCGGCCTGTTTCATGAGTGCTGTGCTATTAAGTGTCTGCTATGCGGACAAAGCTGCCGTTCGATTTACCAAGCTATAATGTAGAAATCTGCGGTTCTCTGCTATCATCTGGCAGCTTCGGTTTGGGAAATGGTAATAGTAAGAGTCGGATGACGGTGATGCCGGACGACAAGGCCTTATTCAGATTGAATTAATCACCGACAGAGGCAATTCCGTCGACATCCGCGTAGACACTAGGCGGCAACCATTTGGTGAAGTTTTTTCTCAGTCGCGTATCGCCACTTAGAAATATCTTGCCATTATCAATGTCGCGCTCCAATTTGCGTCGCCCCATGTAAATTCCGGTCAGGACGCCAACTTCACATTCTACAAACAAGTCAGGGTCCAACCTTGGGTCGTGGTTGCACAGATCAACGCCCGCTTTTTTATCCGCAACCACCCAATAGGTATCGTGCGGTCCCGACGAATCGGAGAAGTGGAATTGTACGACGTTCCGCCCATCGGGCATTTCTTCGGGTTCTACGCGCCTGCGTAGTTTCCACATCAACATGCCAGCGTCACGATCAGACAACGCAATTTCGGCATCTACGTTCCGCTGCGCCCATTCCGCCATCGCATCAAATATCGGTTCGAGTTCAATAGCTTTCTCGGTTCTGAAGTAATCCACCGTACCTTGTGCGGGGTTTTTGACCCGTTCGATTAGTCCTTCGGCTTCAAGTACTTTCAAGCGTTTGGACAAAAGTCCTGGTGACAAGGCTGGGAGTGCTCTGCGGATTTCGTTGAAACGTGTGTTTCCGTCCCACAATTCGCACAGGATCTGTATTGTCCAACGCGGTTCTAACACCTCGCAGGCTTTCGATGTTGGGCAATAAATCCCGTAACCCTTGCGTGCCATTATCCAACCCTCCTAAAGGCCTTATATGCCCTAAGTTGTATTTAAGCCTAGTTCAAAAAGTATACCAGCTATGGTTCATTTCCAGCACTAGCCCATCAACCGGTTAATCGGTCAGTCTGATCGCACAACCAAAAAAGGATTTCCAAAATGACCCTACGCCACACACCAAACCCGCTCACTGAATTTGACCTGATGGTAATCCGTGCGGGTGGCCGCACTGCAGAGGAACTGGAAACCATGGCCCTGAATGGCTTTGGTTTTCGCTGCAAAATATGCGCTGCACTCGCAGACACACTCTACTGGGTTGTCTTGGCCCTCGAAGCTGGGACCAATCGCTCCGCAGCAGCGTCTCACCGTCGTCTTTCCGCTAAATTAACATCCTGACAGATGCGCCAAGTTACCTCGATAGCGAGGGCAGAATACAATTTCTTGTCTATGGCCTACCTCGTCCGTTTCGAGCTCGAAGCCGCCGTTAGTCAAATGATTAAAATGGTCCGTTGGAACTCATTATAATCACCTGATCAGTTTCCCATCACCCCCTTTGAAAAGATTAATTCAGCTTTCCCACATCAATCCCCCACGCAGGGGGTTTTCGTTTTACGGGGATTGGCTTAGAACCATAGCGAACACACCCAACTACGGCCCTACCCATGATCAAAACACCTATCTATGTTATCAGCGACATCCACGGCGACCTTGTGAAGCTAATTGAAGTGCAAAACCGTATCACTGCGGATGCCACCAAGCATAATATCACCGATTACACGATCATCCATATCGGTGATCTGGTCGATCGGCGTGAAGACAGCAAGGGTGTGATTGACCATTTGATGGCGGGCATTGCCGACGGCAAGCCTTGGATTGTGCTGAAGGGTAATCACGACCGTATGATGTACTGGTTCTTGGATGATCCCGATCGGCGCGATGACCATCTGAAACCCGGATATGACTGGCTGTATCATCGCATCGGCGGGCGTGAAACACTGGCCTCTTACGGGGTAACTTATGCCGAAGAGTTCGATCCTTTCGACGTACAAAAAATGGCCCTGGCCGCTATTCCACCCGCACATCTGGATTTCTTGCGCAACCTGCCGACATACGTTGAAACCGAAAACTACATCTTCGTACACGCAGGCATCCGCCCCAACGTGCCCATGGACCAACAACATGAGGATGATCTGGTCTGGATTCGCGGCCCGTTTTTTGAGCATACGGAAAGCTTCGGTAAGATCGTGATCCACGGGCATACAGTTATCGACCAAGTCACCGACTACGGCAACCGTATCAATATCGACACGGGTGCTGCATGGGGCGGGCCGATTTCGGTGGTATTTGTCGGTGATACAGGTGTGGTAGAATTGAACGCCAAAGGCGAGCACGTAACGATTACCAAGGCCGAGGATATTCCTAACTCTTAAGCTTGGCGTAATCCGGCAACCTGTCTTTCAAGAATGAATAGGTTTCACGCGCCGCTGTGATTTCAGCACGGTCAATTTTGATATTGATAAACACCTCATCATGCTGCGCAAATGAAATAGGTGGCAGATTTTCATCCATCCATGGATAGCAAAACCGCGAGTTGCCATAGTTTTCACCTGCCCTGTTCAGCGATAGAAAGAATACCTGATTTTCTAACGCCCGCGTGGTGGCAAAGTCGTGCCATGTGGCAAAAGACGCGTCACGGTAATAGGCACCACAATGTAAAATAACATCAACACCGTGATCCAGTACAAGGCTGCGCGATAGTTCCGGTATGCGCAGATCATAACAAATGATCGGGGCGAATATCAGGCCGTTGATTGTGAACGTAAACAGATGTTCACCGCGCCTGAAATACTCTTTTTCCATCGAGGCCCCGTATTGCGCCAGATGCAGTTTATCGTAATGCCCGACAAGTATGCCTTCAGGGTTCACNACGGCCAGAGATATATAGTGNGCATCACCGTCACGTCGGGCAAAACTATAGGCGATATGGCAGTTGAATTCCTGCGCCACCTGTCGCCAACATGTAAACGATGCCCCATCAAGGGGTTCGGCCAAATCATAAAGATTTTCAAAAGCTGCACGTGAATAATCGATACTGGACAATTCCGGCAGAACCACCAGATCGGCAGGTGCTTTGCGCAATGCCGCCCTGACTTTTGCAGCCGATACGTCAAGATGCGCATCGCGTTCATGCGCTGTTGTCATTGCAGGGATGTCTATCTGGCACGCAAGCATGCGAAAAGGTTGGTTTGTCATGGCTTTGCGAATTCCTGTCTGGTCATGTGTTCACAAAAAGCACATCTTAGGCTTTCAATGCAAACATTTACCTTACCTTTATACACAACAGATATCAGGACAATACGATGAACAAAGAAGTTAAAACCGCAAAAGCCCCACCACCCTTTTCCAACTACGCGCAAGGTGTTGCCACGCCCGAAAATACGCGCTGCCTTTATGTATCCGGCCAAGTCGGCATAACGCCGTCAGGTGATCTACCCGATGATCCCGCCAAACAGCATGAACTGGCATGGGAAAACATTTTTGCCATTCTGGCCGCCGACGGCATGGGCAGAACAGACATCGTTGACGTGCTGGGGATTGTCACGGACCATGAACATGTTCCAACCTACCGCATAATGCGCGACAAAATGCTGGGTGAACACATATGCGCCTCTACCCTGCTGGTTTGCGGCCTTGCCGATCCNGGATGGAAGGTCGAGATCGCGGTAAAAGCTGCCAAGGCAGACTGATCGCCACGACCCCATACATATAGGCGCTCATAGATGCACGCATTAACCTGCCTGCAACATGCCCCACAGTTCATCCTTTAATGCCATACGCTGTTTGCGCATGGCCTGTTCATTCAGATCATCCGTTGGCTCTACATTGGTTTCCGAACGGTGGATGGCACCGTTTACAGCATGATATTCATCGAAAAGCTTGGAAAAATGGGCATTTTCTGTTTTCAGTTTATGGATTGTTTCCAGATGATCCGGGAATTCTTCGGCTAATTCGTGTGGGGTGTTGGACATGGCTGCCTCCTTATAAATCCAGTACCCGTTCAGCCTATGCCCCCAAATCGTTGTAATCCTTGACCTAGATCAAAGGATTAACAGCAGCTTGTCTATTTTCGAATATATGTCAGCCAATTGGCCAATTCTGTGGTTCTGACGGGTGCGCGCAGATCACCCGGCGTACAACCTAAGCGCATGGCAGCATCCATATCGGTTTCCGCAACACATAGGTCAGCGGCCAAATTTGCCCCTTTTGAAAACAAGCTGTCACGATCCTGTACATAATCTGCAATAACAGCGGTTGGCAGCTCTGGATGATATTGCATGCCCCAAAAATCTACCCCGTTCGCATGATATGCCATAGCCTGCACAGGGCTATGCGCGTTACCTGCAATAAGCACCGCATCATCAGGTAGGCGCTGCACCTCATCACGGTGCACACATGGTACACAAAACCCGTCACGGCGTCCCTGCATCATCGGGTGCAAACGCCCCTTGGTCGTGAATTCAATATCGCGTGCCAACCCTAATTCCATCCCCTTGGGTGAAGCACCGACCGCACCGCCAAGCAGGGTCGTGGCAAGTTGCAAACCATTGCACGACCCGATGGTGGGCAGGCCCGTATTGAACACCAATTCACCCGCATCCCGCAAAAGTGCGGCTTCTGGTGCATCGGTTGACCAGTTCACCCCCGAACCCGTGAAAACAACACCATCAGCGCCATCCAGATCAGCCGATGTAAGGGGTTTGCGATATGGCTCAGCAACACGGATTTGCAGATCAGGTGCGTTGGCTTTCAAGGCAGCTGCATAATGATCAGCACTTATTGCCCAACCATTTGCACGGTTGTCATCAACCATCTGCGGCGTGTTCGATTCAAGGATAAGAATTGTCAGCATCATCTACGTCCGTTCAAGCAATTATGATTGAAAAACCATGCCAACATAAAGACCATCTGTATAGAAAAATCTGGGGGAATATACCTTACATTGCCTCAATCAACTCTATCCGGTAACCATCAGGATCTTCGATAAACGCAATAAGTTCACGCACACCGGTTTCATCCACCGCATATGTCATTGGCCCGGGTTCACGAATGAATTTGGCACCTTTTTGGACAAGCTGTGCACAAGTGGCATAAATATCGGTAACCTCTAACGCAATATGCCCATATCCTGATCCGTGGGTATAATCATCCTCATCCCAGTTATGCGTCAGCTCTATTACAGTAGAATTGGCTTCATCACCATAACCGATAAAGACCAGTGTGAATCGCCCATGGGTAAAAGTTTCACGGCGAAATTCACGCATGCCCAGTATATCACGGTAAAACGCAATTGACCGATTCAGATCGGCAACACGGATCATCGTGTGTAATATCCGGGCCTGTATGGCAGGTTGTTGTGTTGTTTCAGTCATATCATTTCCAGTTGAGGTAAGTTTGCGAATGTCATGTCGGGCTGCAACACAGCAACCCAACATGGTTGGTTTTAGTATTAGGGGGTAACTAGGCGAATGGCGCATCTGCGTTGCCGAATGACCAGTTTTCGCGTTTTGTTTCGATTATATTGATCAACACGTCACTGCGCGGCACGCCCGCATTGGTTTCAAGTTGATCGACAATGGCCTTATAAAGCGCCTTTTTTTGTTCAATAGAACGGCCTTCAGCAGCAGTGATCTGCACGAAAACCATTTCCGACCCATGCTCGATCCCAAGAAATGAGCTTGGAAAGCGCAGCCCTGCTTTTGGGACGTGTTGTGTGAGGGTCTGAAAGTAATCGTCAGACGGGATGCCGAAAGCTTCAACAAGGGCGTTATGAACCCCGTTCGATAGTGCCGAGACGTAATTTTCCGACTTGCCCGCCGCATGTGAAATATGGATTAAAGGCATTGTAAGTCTCCTGTTTGGATTAGGGGCCGCGCGCCGATTGAAATGGCGCGCGGACAGTTGTTTTGGGGGGTGTTATTTACAAATCTCGCCTTCGTAACGGACAAGACCTTTCAGATCGTCAGTGTTACGTAAATCGACCAGACCGTAACTATTGAAAGAACCTTTGTAGCCCTTCAACGTGCCACGGGTCGTGCCTTCTTGAATGTCGTATTTGATCTCGATCATAAAACGGCCCGGTTTACCCGGAATCGCGGTCAAAACCGCCAGGTCTTTGGTAAAAACGGCACCACCGTCATTGCGCCCGAAATAATGTTCCAGATCCATTTCCAGACCTGTTGAGGTTTTGCGTTGTGCTGTGATCTTGCCCGCAGCGTTATTGACCGTACCCGTAAGAGCGGCCGAGATGATCAGCGGTTGGCCTTCGCCTTCGGCAAAGAAATTGGGGATAGCGACGCCACCCATTGGCAAGCAGCTTTGCGCCTGTGCGGCAAATCCGGTTAATGACATTGCTACAAATGCGGCGGTACTTAAGATTGTTTTTTTCATGGTGTTCCTCATTGTGATTAAAGTGTTGGCGCTGTCTTGGTTCAGCCCTTTGAGATCGCGGCACCAAGCTGTTCGTTGGTCATCGCGCGCCCATCCAAGTTCCATGTGCCATCCACTGTGTGCACAACATTGGAAAAAATCTGATCGCGCGGAATTTTACCACCTGTAACGTCTTCGATAATGTCGGTGGCTTCCTTGAAAAACCCTTCCTGAACCTCGCGATCAGCGAATGCGAAGGACGGGGTTTTGCATTCCAACCATGCAGCCTCGATTGGGCGCCCACCGGCAAGAGAGCCGCCTTTGGGCAACGCGCTGATGTGCATTGTCACATTCGGTGTCATCACCGCGTTTCCGCTTAGCCCATGCCATTTCAGGAATGCATCCGTAATGCGTTTTCCGGTTTGTTCAACTGCGCCGTCAGACAACAGGCCTTCGGTATAAGTTAGTGCGAGTGGCATTTTATATCCTTTCAAAGTTAACTTGCATTTTGCAATACGTGATTCTTTAAACTCACCTATTGCATTTTGCAAGTCTTTTTTTTATAAACTCACAATGAAAGAAAAAAACAAATTACGCCCTTCGGGCTGCCCGATCACTTTTGGCCTTGATATATTCGGGGACAGATGGAGTTTGCTGATCATCCGCGAGATCATGCTGAGGGGCCATAAAACCTACAGTGAATTCCTTGAAGCCGAAGAAGGTATTGCAACCAACATCCTTGTTGACCGACTGAAACATCTGGAAGCGGAAGGTATTATAAATAAGGCACGCGACCCCGAAAACCGCCGTAGTTTCCTTTATACGTTAACAAAAAAGGGCTTTGACCTTGCGCCGATCATTCTGGAAATCGTAATCTGGAGCGGAGCACATGACGACAGGGATTTTGCCTTGCATGATGTACTGCAGAAAATTGAAGAAGACCGTAAGGGGTTTGAGGCAAGCTTACGCACCGCGAAAAACGTGTAAACCCGCAAGGGGCCTTTAGCGCAGAGGGAATGCGCTAAAGGCTGCGCCTAATACGGCCTATTGGGCCGTTGCAGCATTAGACGCATTTGTCAGGTGCATTGCGCAAGCTTCCGCATCATCCGCAATCATTTTGTCTTTGGCCATCTTAAGTTCCGCAATCGCCAGCTCTCTGTTCTCGGTCGTTGCATCGTCCACTTCAGCCAGAACCAACTTAAAGCTGTCGATATCGCAGGCCTTAGCGTTTTGTGCAAAAGCGGCACTTGTAAAAGCGTTGGAAAAGGCGATTGCCATGATGGTTAATCGTATCATTTTCTGCTCCTGTATCGATTGGCATATATAGTGCCCGAACGCTAGGCTGGCACGTTTCAAAGAAAAATCACCTTTTGCAGAATGACTGTAAACAGGCTTAGGCTTGCCCAAAGGCAGTGATTCTATAGGCGGAAAAAGGGGCAAACCTTACTGATAGTGCAAAGCACCCTATTGACCGCGAATTCTTGCCTACGGATTTTCCACAATTTCACTGTCGGGTGTAACGGCACGGGCAAATTTGGCATGGTAATGTGGGTGCTCTGTTCCCATCCAACGATCCCACCAGCTGAAATATAATCCCATGTTGTAATCAGCATGGGCGTGGTGAATATCGTGGTGGGTTACTGTTGTCAGCCAATCGAAAAGCGGTTTACCGGACTTGCTTGCAGGAAACACCTCATACCCGCAATGCCCGATCGCATTACGCAACATCATGTGACTGGTAAAGAACAACAAAGCAATTGGATGCAATGGCACAATCAACAGAATAAGCGGTAAGAACAACGCGTTCACAAAAGCCTCACCCGTATTGAAACTATAGGATGTGAACGGGCTGGGATTATATGATTTGTGATGTAACCGGTGCAGTATTCGAAACAATCTTGGACGGTGCATGAACCGGTGCGCCCAATAGAAATATGCGTCATGGATGATAATCGTCAGGGCTGTCGAGCCCCATAAGTATGCCCAGCCATAAATTTGAACGTCCTCGTATATCTTCATCACGCCAATTTTCATGCCCAAGACAATCGACACTCCAACCAGACTAAAAACCAATACGGTACGCAAGCTTGCAAATATTTCATTACGAAGCTGTATCAAGGGTGGTGTTGCTTTGCGTATTTTTCGCGATTGCAGCCGTATGGCCAAACCAATGTTGATTAGCAAGTAAACG
>JGI24723J26617_10002363_pt1 | contig 14961 bp, 10 predicted proteins | sample Cruoilmetagenom6_FD_26617 | JGI IMG/M metagenome (IMG submission 26617)
TACTATGCCAATTTCAGGAAGCATTGCGATTGTAGGAAATAAATCGTCCTTTGAAGCAGTAATGCCATTTATAGCGGCATAATTTGTAAGCATTAATCCCANTANCAAAAATAAGATGTTTACAAAAATGAGCACNATACTAAACGTTACCATATTTTTTTGAGCATCTTTTAAATTACGACAGGTAAGGTTTTTTTGCATCATATCTTGGTCTAAACCTGTCATGGTAATCGTAATAAAAATACCAGACAAAAAGCTTTTCCAGAAATACTGTGAATCATTGCCATCGTCAAAAAAGAAAACTTTACTAAGGTTACTTTCTTTAGTATAAGTAATAAGCTCTCCAATACTATTTAAATCTAAAGCCGAAGCTAAGAATACTATTGTTACAACAACAGAAATCAACATAAATAACGTTTGAAGTGTATCTGTGAAAATGATGGTTTTTATGCCACCTTTAAAGGTGTAAAGCCAAATCAATGCTATGGTAATCATTACTGTAATAGCAAATGGAATGTCAAAAAGATCAAAGACTAAAAGCTGTAAAACTTTAGCAACTAAGAATAGTCTAAAAGAGGCACCAACAGTTCTAGAAATAAGAAATGCTACAGATCCTGTTTTGTAACTAACCATTCCAAAACGATCTTTTAAATAGGTGTATATAGAGGTTAGATTTAATTTATAATAAAGAGGTAATAAAACATAAGCAATAATAAGGTATCCAAAAAAATACCCTAAGACCACTTGTAAATATCCAAACTGTTTTGCTTCTATAGCACCNGGTACNGAAATAAAAGTAACACCAGATAAAGACGCACCAATCATTCCGAAGGCTACCAAATACCATGGNGCAGATTTGTTGGCTTTAAAAAAGGCAGCGTTAGAATCTTCTTTTCCGGTGAAATAAGAGATTAAAATTAGCAATCCGAAGTAACCTGCAATTAATAATAATATTGATGTTGGTGACATGAAGTGTAATATTTTAGTAATATTTTCGAAAAGTAGTACATTTGAAAAAAAAACGGCTTTAAAAATAAATTATTTATGAAAAATATTATCTGCTTATTTGTGTTTATTATGTTTGGATTGGGGCTTTTTGCTCAAGATTACAAACAGCTTGTTGCCGAAGGAACAAATACAGTAGAGGCTATAGTAGAAGTNGCAGAGCGTCACTTTGATACTGTAGGAAGAGAGCGTGGCCGAGGTTATAAACCTTTTAGACGTTGGCAGTACTTTGCTGAGCGTGCTATGGATGAAACAGGAAAATTAAAATCGCCTGAGTTTTATTATAATGAATTACAAGACTTCAATGCAAGAATGAATAATGAAGGCTTAGCGGCAAGAACTGTAGTGGGGACTTGGGAAGAAATGGGACCAACCTATTGGAATGCCACTTCAGGTTATAATCCTGGTGTAGGTAGAATAACGTCTATTGCGGTAGAAAACGGAAACCTAAACCATATCATCTCTGGAAGTCAGACTGGTGGAGTATGGAAAACTTTAGATGGAGGTGTAACTTGGACAGTTCTTACAGATAATTTAGCAAATATGGATGTGTATGCACTTGCTATTGATCCGCTAAATAGTTCAACTTACTTTTGGGGATCTTACAGTGGAGCTATATTCAAATCTTTAGACAATGGAGCGACATGGTCGTTATTAAGTAGTTTACCTGGAGGNGGAAATGTAAATAAGATTTTAATCCATCCAACAGATACTTCAAAAATGTATTGTAGTGCTGAAGGCGGAGGCTTGTATAAATCAACAGATGGTGGTTTGTCTTGGAGTATTATTCATTTTAGTGCAACAAATGGTTATGATTTTGAATTTAAACCTGGAGATCCAAGCGTTATTTACGCCTCTGGAAATGCCTTCTATAAATCTACAGATAATGGATTAACTTTTTCTGAAGTNCCGGGAGTNGGNTCCAATCAGTTTTCAAATGGCCCTAAAATGATAGGAGTTTCTCCAGATAATCCTATTGTAATATATGTTGTTGAGGCTCAGAGTGGTTTGTATAACGGTTTGTATAAATCAACAAACGGAGGTATAACGTTTTCAAAATTAAACCATACGAATAAAAATTATTTTGGCTATTCATCTTTAGCCGATGACGATTTAGGACAAGCACCAAGAGATATGGACATTGCTGTAAATCCCAATAATATTAACGATGTACATATTGCTGGTATAAATACTTGGAGATCAACAAACGGAGGTGTTACTTTTAATGTGACGTCGCAATGGACTCCTTATGATGCTAACTTAGAGGNTGTTGGATATTGNCATGCCGATGTTGATATTATGGAGTTTGTGGGTACAGGTGAAAACACAAAGCTTTTAGTAGGAACAGATGGTGGTATTTATAGAGCAGAAAATCCAACAGTAGTTAACAGTAATTATTATACAGACCTAACAGCAGGAATGGGAATAAGACAGTTTTATAAGATTGGAGTGAGTCAAACTAATCCGGTAATTGTAACAGGTGGTTCTCAGGATAACGGTTCGTCATTATTGGGGGCAGACGGAAATTGGACAGATTGGTTTGGTGCAGATGGCATGGAAGGTTTTGTAGATAAAAACAATTCACAGTTAATTTACGGGACATCACAGTTTGGTGGTTTTATTAAGAGCTTTGATGCTGGCTTAAGTATCTCATATCTTACACAACCAGATGATAAAGGTGGTGATAGTGATTGGAATTGGGTAGTGCCTTTTGAGCAAGATCCTATTACACAAGATGTGATTTACTGTGCTTTTGATGAAGTTTATAAATCAATAGATGGAGGTAATGTATGGACTTCTATATCCCAAAATTTTTCGGCAGATATAGACCACTTTAAAGTAGCACCAACAGATAACAATAAAATGTATTTAGCTATTAATGGAGCATTTTGGTATACTGTTAACGGAGGAGTTAATTGGACGCAATCATCGCTNAGTATTGGTGGTGGACGTATAAATGNTATCGCTGTTCATCCTACAGATCCAAATAAAATTGCGATAGCTACAACCAACAATCAAAAAGTATATGTTAGTACAGATAATGGAGCCTCTTTTTCATCTATTCGTTGGGATTTACCAAGTTTCTCTTCACAAGCTTTAGCTTGGCAAGACAATGGTAAAGATGGCTTGTATGTTGGTATGAATTATGGAATTTATTATACCGATAATGATTTAGGAAATACTTGGACTCCTTTTAACAATGGTTTGCCAAATGTTAGAATTAATGAACTTGAAATTAATGCGGCAGACAATAAATTATATGCTGCAACCTATGGTAGAGGTTTATGGAGATCGAGTCTTTATGATGAATCGTTAAGTGTTAATGATTTTGAACTAAATAATTTGTCGTTATATCCAAATCCAACCACTAACGAAGTCAATTTAAAATGGAATACAAACGAAGCAGTTGTAGTTAGAATTTATAATGCGATGGGTAAACTGATGTTTTATGCTAAAAATGTTAACTTATCTAATGCATATAAAATAGATACCTTAGCCTACGAAACTGGAGTTTATTTTGTAAAACTGAACAGTTCAAATGGAGAACTCATCAAAAAGTTAATTATAAAATAAAACCAATAACAAACTAAAAAGTCCAATTATATATGCATTATAATTGGATTTTTTTATGTCTAAAAATCAGTACCTTCGCACTCATGGAATTTTCATCAAAACTCTTAGAAAACGCTGTTAATGAAATGTCGCAATTACCAGGAATTGGTAAGCGTACAGCACTGCGTTTAGTTTTACATTTATTACGACAGCCAGAAAATCAAACCTTTCAGTTGGCAGATGCTTTGTCTANGGTGCGCAGGGAAATCAATTTCTGTAAATCTTGCCATAATATTAGTGACAAGGTTTTGTGTGAAATCTGTGAAAACCCAAATAGAAATAGTGAATTTATTTGTGTAGTAGAAGATGTTAGAGATGTTATGGCTGTAGAAAACACGAGTTCTTTTAAAGGCTTATATCATGTTTTAGGAGGGAAAATATCTCCAATGGATGGTATTGGACCTCAAGATTTAAATATTTCGACCTTGGTAGAAAAAGTAAAATCAGGTAAAGTAAAAGAATTGGTCTTTGCTATGAGTCCAACGATGGAAGGAGATACGACTAACTTTTATATCTTTAAGCAAATACAAGGTTATAATGTCGCAACATCAACCATTGCAAGAGGTGTTGCAGCAGGTAACGAATTAGAATATACAGACGAAATTACATTAGGTCGAAGCATTATAGACCGTGTACCTTTTGAAGCTTCTTTAAAATCATAGCAAAATAGTGAAGTTATCTGTTATCATATTAAACTACAATGTTCGCTACTTTTTAGAATTATGTCTAAAGAGTGTCGTAGCTGCAATTGCAGATATCGATGCAGAGATTATAGTTGTAGATAATAATTCGCCTGATGATAGTTGTGATATGGTTAAGCGGNTTTTTCCAACTGTGAATTTAATTGAAAACAAAGATAATTCAGGGTTTTCAAAAGGAAATAACATTGGTGTAANTCATGCAAAAGGTGAGTATTTATGTATTCTTAATCCAGANACCGTAGTTGCAGAAGATACATTTACAAAACTTATTCAATTTGCAGATTCCAAAGATAATCTTGGTATCGTAGGCTGTCAATTAATTGATGGAAAGGGTAAGTTTCTTCCAGAAAGTAAGCGTAATGTGCCCACTCCAAAAGTGTCTTTACAAAAAGTGTTAGGTAATACTAATGGTTATTATGCAAATGANGTAGAGATTGAAAACACAGGCAAAGTTGATATTTTAGTAGGTGCATTCATGTGGCTTAAAAAAGATGTTTACGAATATGTTCATGGTTTTGATGAAGCTTACTTTATGTACGGAGAAGATATAGACTTATCTTATAAAGTCATAAAAGCAGGTTATGATAATTTTTATTTTGGTGATACAACAGTCGTCCATTTTAAAGGAGAGAGTACCTTAAGAGATCGTAAATATGCTAAACGCTTTTATGGTGCAATGCAAATTTTTTACAAAAAGCATTTTAAACAGAATGCGGTATTTAATGCTATCGTTTGGTTAGGTATTAAACTGGCTTATGTAATGAGTAAAGCTCCAGAAATAGTAGAAACAAAATCTGAAAGAAGTTTTATTTATACTAAGGCTATTAGTCAATCTTTAAAAGAACAATTGCCCCAACCAACCGAGATTACAGATTCGATACAAGACAAAATTGAAAAAGACAGTATGCTTGTGTATGATTTTAATGTATTGAAAGCTAGTGATGTAATTAATGACATGAAACAAAAATCGACGCAAGAGAATATTGTTTTTAGATTTCTACCAAAAAACAGTAAATTTATACTCGGAAGTGATAGTGCTACAAATAGAGGTGAAGTGCTACATTTTTAGGTTGTAATAATTGAATAAAAGTCAGTAAATCACATGTTTTTTTATTAATTTTGCAGTCGATTACAAAATAAAGACCCACAAATTAAAGATATGGCAAAGTTTGAACTTAAGTTACCAAAAATGGGAGAGAGTGTTGCAGAAGCAACTATAACCTCATGGCTTAAAGATGTTGGAGACACTATTGAAGCAGACGAAGCTGTTTTAGAGATTGCTACAGATAAAGTAGATAGTGAAGTTCCAAGTGAAGTAGACGGAGTTTTAGTTGAAAAACTATTTGAAGTTGATGATGTTGTACAGGTAGGTCAAACCATTGCAGTTATTGAAACTGAAGGTGGTGGAACAGTAGAAGTAAAAGCTCCTGCTGCAGCACCAGAACCAGTGGTTGAAGCAGTAGCACCAAAAGTAGCAGAAGTTGCACAAACAGTGGTGGCAGCAAAAACATCTGTAGAGCCGGTAGTTTCTACAGAAGATCGTTTTTATTCTCCATTAGTTAAAAATATAGCAAAACAAGAAGGTATTTCTCAAGCCGAATTAGATACCATTCCAGGAACAGGAAAAGATAATCGTGTGACTAAAAACGATATTAAAGCGTATTTAGAATCTCGTAGTTCTGCACCAAGTCCTGCACCTGCTGCACAAACAGTTGAAGCTCATAAGGCAGAGCCAGTTGCTGCACCAAAAGTAGAAACACCTGCAGCACCAACTAAAGCACCAGAGCAACCTAAGGCAGAGAAACAGGTTGAAAAACCTAAAGAAAAGCCAATTGCAGTATCAGGAGGAGATGAGATTATTGAAATGAGTAGAATGGGGAAACTCATTTCAAAATATATGATAGATTCAGTACAGACGTCTGCACACGTGCAATCGTTTATAGAAGCTGATGTCACTAATATATGGAACTGGAGAAAAAAGGTTAAAGACGGTTTTATGAAACGTGAAGGTGAAAATCTGACCTTTACTCCAATCTTTATGGAAGCTATAACTAAAGCTCTAAAAGATTTCCCTATGATGAATATTTCTGTACAAGGAGATAAAATCATTAAAAAGAAAGCTATTAACGTTGGTATGGCAGCGGCTTTACCTGATGGTAATTTAATTGTACCTGTAATTAAAAATGCAGATCAGTTAAATTTATTTGGTATGGTAAAACGTGTAAATGATCTAGCCAACAGAGCGCGTTTAGGAAAATTAGATCCAGATGATATACAGGGCGGAACTTACACCGTAACCAATGTTGGTACTTTTGGTAGTATTATGGGAACACCTATTATCAATCAACCTCAAGTAGGTATTTTAGCCTTAGGTGCTATTAGAAAGGCACCAGCCGTAATTGAAGGACCAGAAGGAGATTATATTGGTATTCGTTATAAAATGTACTTGTCGCACTCTTACGATCACAGAGTTGTTAATGGAGCGCTAGGTGGACAATTTGTAAAAGCCGTAAAAGATTATTTGGAAGGTTGGGATAGTGATAGAGAGATATAATGAATTCTAAAAAACCAATTGATAATAAAACGAAATCTACGTTTTTTGAGGTAGTGGAAGTTATATTATATTGGGTTGGAGGTATACTTCTTATAGCTGTTTCTTCCGTTATTCTTTACTATATAGTTGTATTAATTTTATTTTTTGTGAAATAGCAACTATAGAATAAAATTTGAAAAAAAAGCACAGTTTTGTACTGTGCTTTTTTTTGTGTATATTCACTTATAATTGTTATATTGCTATGGAAATCATGGCTTTAGGTCATTATTTCAAGTTGTTAGTATTAAAGAAAAGGAATAATTAATTTATATATAATCATGAAAAAATTACTTCAACCATTTGCAATTTTATGTGTTATTTTTTGTTTAATCAGCTGTGAAACTGAAGTCGTAGATACAAACAATAATGGTCAAAATGACGATCCAGAATTAAATGATGCCATTTTTAAAACTGAAAATTTTGGTGAATCCACAACAGGAAATTTTATAGGTATTGTTAAAGATGAAAGTGGTAATGAAATATCAGATGTTCAGATTATGATTGGTAATTCTGCAGCTTTCACAGATGTGAACGGTGTGTTTATTATAAATGATGCAGATGTCTATGAGAATTTTGCTTATATAAAGGCTCAAAAAGAAGGGTATATAAATGGGTCAAGAGTTGTAATCCCAAAAGTTAATGGAGTTAATAAGGTAGATATAGTTTTATTAGAAAAAGAAGTGACAGCAAGAGTAAGCAGTGGAGTGGCTTCGCAAGTATCCTTACCTAATGGTGCTCAGGTAGATTTTAGTGGTGATTTTATAACAGCCCAAGGAGATCCGTATGAAGGTGATGTAGATGTTGTTGTAAATTATCTAGATCCAACTTTAAGGAGTACATTTTCAGAAATGCCTGGTCGTTTATTTGCACAAACTGAAGCGAATGATGCTAGGATTTTAGAAACCTATGGAATGATTTCGGTTAACTTATTTTCACCTTCAGGTGACGCTTTAAATATAGATGAAGACAGTCCATCAACCATATATTTACCAGTAGCTCCTGATCAAACCAGTATTGCGCCAGAAACTATTCCGTTGTGGTATTTTGATGAAGTACAAGGCTATTGGAAGGAAGAAGGGCAAGCTGTTAAAACAGGTAATAAATATGTCGGTTCTGTATCTCATTTTACTTGGTGGAATTGTGATCTTCCATTAGATTTTGTGGAATTATGTTTTTCTATTGAACCAGATAGTAATGCGTCTAGTACATTGTATTATGTGTCAATTGAACGTGCAATTAATAATCAAACTGTTTATTCAGGAAATATAAATTCTAGTGATCTTGAATGTGGGGTAATACCTAAAAATGAAGAGCTTATAATGTCAATTTATGGAGTTTCAGGATCGTGTAATAGTCAATTAATACATTCAGAGACTGTTGGAGGTTATGCTACAGATGCTAGTTTAAACGTTTCTTTTACAGAAGAATATACAGCAACATCGCTTACTGGTGTGGTAACTAATTGTGATGGTAATCCTTTAACTAATGGATATGTTTACATAGATGAACAAAATGTATTTAGTATTACAGATGGAACAATTGATATAGGTGTTGTGACTTGCGCAGCAACACAGATGATTTCTGTTGTCGTATTTGATTATGATACCAATCAATGGGTAACTGTAGAAGACGTAATGATAGATAATCAAAATATAAATTTAGGAACGTTAAACACTTGTGGTGATACAGGTGGTACATACGATGGAAATGTTATTTTGTCAAATCAAAATGAGGTAAATAATTTCGGAATATTTGGTTATACTAGTATTGATGGTAGTTTGCAAATAGTTGGCTATAATGGCACATCAGATATCACTGATTTAACACCATTATCAAGTATAGAAAACATTGAAAGCGTTTTGGCTATAGAAAATAATCCTAATTTACAAAGTCTCGATGGTCTTAATGGGATAACGTCAGTGGCAGAGCTTCGTATAAATGTTAATCCATCATTAACTTCAATTTCAGCGTTAGAGAACTTGGTTGAGGTTGGAAATGTAAGTCTTTCTTCTAATGAACTTCTTAATTCACTTAGTGGTTTAGGTGGAATTACAAATGCTAATAATGTGGTTGTTGATAATAACAACTCTTTAATATCATTAGCTGGTTTAGAGTCGCTTACGTCTGCTTATGATGTGTCAATNCGAAATAATGCGGTCTTAACTTCAATTTCAGAGTTAGGTAATTTAACAGTTGCCAACAGAATAGAAGTTTATGGACATCCATTATTGGCTTCATTACAAGGGTTAAATCAAATTACAACGTTAGATAGATTACGAATTAGTTATAACGATGCTCTTACAGATTTATCTGGTTTAAATAATTTATCGTCTGTAAACTTGTTTTTTATTGGTGCTAATGATGCCTTAACTAGTTTAAATGGCTTAGATAATTTAATTGATGTTACAGGAGTTAATATTGGTAGAGATTTAGCATTTGACGTTATAGATGTTGCTCCAAATCAAAACTTGGCAGATTTTTGTGCTCTACAGAACTTATTTACTAATGGTACTTATCAAGAAGAAAGTTCTGGACCATTTTTAATATATGGTGTATTCATTGAAAATAACGCGTTTAATCCTACTGTACAAGATATTGTTGATGGTAATTGTAGTCTNTAGTTAGAATAAAGGCCTTTGTTTGCTAGTTGNATATTAGCGTATTGGGAAGCCTCTACTTTCTGGATTTTTTTAAGACGAACCCATCTGCTGTTTCGATTTAGAAACTATAGGAATTAATATTTCAAAAGATAGAATCGTAGAAATTTCTATTATTTTATAATGTATAAAAATAAAAAGCACAGTTTTAGACTGTGCTTTTTTTATTGTCTTGTGAGTAAGGTTTATATAGCAATTGAACTGCTATTAAAGAATAGTGTTATACTGTTTCTATACTATATTATTATGTGATAACCTACCTGATATGTCGTATTGTTAAGCTCTTTTGTTGAGGTTGAAGGAGAGTGTTTTTAAAAATTCATTAATCTTATATGGTTTTACAATAGAGTCATCAAACTGAGCTTCTTTAAAACGATTATCTTGTTCGTTTTGTGTTACGGCAGTTAACGCAATAATGGTTAAGGGTAATTGAAGTTCGCGTATTCTTTTTGTAGCTTCAATACCATCCATCACAGGCATATGAACATCCATAAGAACTAAGTCGTATTGGGTTTGCATGATTTTATCAATACCTTCCTGTCCGTTAGTGGCAACATCGACTAAAATGTTGTGACTCTCTAGTGTTTTCTTGGTAACTAAAAGATTAATAGTATTATCATCTACAACTAAAACTCTTTTGTTTTTAAGCTTGTCTATCGATATNTTGTCTTCGATATTTTCATTAGCGTGTTCTTTTTNGGCTTGACCTACGGTGATTTCGAAATAGAAATTNGAACCTTCACCAACAACACTTTTGAGTTCTATTTTAGAGCCCATATCAAAAAGTAATTTACGAACAATGGTAAGTCCTAACCCTGAACCTTGAAAATGGCCTTGATGTTTTAGTTGTCCAAATTCTTCAAAGATTTTTTTCTGGTCTGCTTCAGAGATGCCTTGGCCATTATCTATAACTTCAAATTTTAGCTTTAAATTGTTTTCGACCTTTTCTATTAAAGTAACAACAAGTTGTACTTCTCCATTATTAGTGAATTTTAAAGCATTACCAAGTAAATTAATTAGGATCTGTGACATTTTTGTCTGATCGCCTTTTATCCATTTAGGGATTTTACTATCTAAAGCTATTGTAAGGTTGTTGTTGGTTTGGCCTGTGATGTATTCTAGAGACTCTTTTATATTATTTAATAGGTCTTTAAGAAGAAAGGCCTTAGCTTCTAATTCATTTTTTTCATTAGAATCCATTTTATTTAAAGTCAGTACGTCATTTACTAAATTGAGTAAGTAGTCTGCAGAAAATTTTAAAGATTGTAATTCTGTTTTATGAGATTTTAGACTTTTATCGTTGTTAAGTACAGTACTTAATCCAATAATTCCATATAATGGTGTGCGTAACTCATGACTCATTGTAGATAAGAAACGCGTTTTTACTTCTGCTAATTTTTCAGATTCTAATTTCGCTTCTAAGTATTCTTGATTCTTAATCTTGAGTTCGTTATTTAGTTTTCTTCTGTTTTTTATCACCTTTAGAAGGTAGAATAAAAGTCCTAAAAGTAACAATGAAACTAAGACACTGCCTATTAGTAGATTTTTTTGTGCTTCGGATTTTTCAATCGCCAATTTACTTCTTAATTCTTCATTCTCAAGCTCTTCTTGGATTTGTGCACTTTTTAAACCTGCCGTTAAAATTTTTGCCGATTTCTCAATTTCCTCTTCACGTCTTGCAAGCGAAAGACTGTCCTGTATTTTGCCAACCTCGTAAGCCTTTTTATAATCTTCTTTTTTTACAAGGCAATTAATATAGCCTTCATAGCCTTGCTTTAAGACATCGATATAGTTTGTTTCTTTAGCCATGCGTATGGTTTGCTGGTATAAATCAGCGGCTACATCGTAGTCTTTATTGTAAAATGCATAATGCGACTTAAGTAAACTAATGCCGGTTTGTCCTAATTTAAAATCTTTGCCTACATTTTCTTCAGCAGCATCTATATAAGGCTTAGCGCCTGTAGGATCGTTAAGTTGGTTAAAATGGATATCTGCAATATTATAGTTTAATATAAAAAGCGCCATTTTGTTATTTTGCTTTTTTGCCAGAGGTAAGGCTTGCTCAAAAGAATGTATAGATTCAATAGAGGATCCAAACGCTAAATAGATATTACCTAGGTCTATCTTAGCGCCTATAATNGCCGTAGTGTCTTTAAGTTGTTCTGATAATTTGTTGTTTTTTTGAGCGTATTCAATAGCTTTTACAGAATCGTTTAAATGGAGGTAGGAATTGGCTAGGTAACTACGGATGTTAAAAACTTCGAGAGGAAGCTCATTTTGGTCAACAAGTTTTAAAATTTCGCTAGCATTAAGAATTACAGAACTGTAGTTTTCTTCATAGTAATCNGCTATCATTACATTTTTAATGGAATCAATATGAATTGTGATTTCAGACTCAGAAGTGTCTATAACACTATCATTGGTGTCATTTGTATGCTGCGCATGAACACTACAAGCGAGGGAAAGTAATAAGATAAAGGGTAGTAAAAATCGCATTGTTACTCGGTAAAGGATATGATTATTAGGACAAAATACTGAAATTTATTCTTTTTACTATGGGTTTTTATAACATTAATTGAGGAATTTTTAGGTTTGCTCTAATGATTAGGTTTTTTAATAAACTATAAAAGTAATTTACTAGAACATAGTTTTATATGCCATAGGTTTTTTTAACCAAACATGTCTTTATTAAAGAATCTAACTACCTTTGTGAAAAATAAATAAGTAATGCAACTCAATCTTACAAAACCCATCTGCTTTTTCGATTTAGAAACTACAGGAATTAATATTTCAAAAGACCGTATCGTAGAAATTTCAATCCTTAAAGTCCATCCAGATGGTAAGGAAGAAGCAAAGACATGGTTAGTGAATCCTGAAATGCCAATTCCAGCAGAAGTGACAGCAATTCATGGTATTTCGGATGCAGATGTTGCAGATAAACCCACTTTTAAAGAATTATCCAAAGAAATTTATAACTTAATTAAGGATTCAGATTTAGGTGGTTTTAACTCTAANCGATTCGATATCCCTTTATTGGCAGAAGAAATGTTAAGAGCAGNTGTAGATTTTGATATGAAAAATACACGATCTGTAGATGTGCAAACCATATTTCATAAAATGGAACAGCGCACTTTAGTGGCTGCTTATAAGTTTTACTGTGATAAAGATTTAAGTGATGCTCACAGCGCAGAAGCAGATACTAAAGCCACATACGAAGTTTTAAAAGCACAATTAGAACGTTACGAAGATTTAGAAAACGATACCAAGTTTTTAGCAGAATTTAGCTCACGTAAAAAGTTTGCAGATTTTGCAGGTTTTTTAATCTTTAATAAAGAAGGAGAAGAGTGTTTCTCATTTGGAAAGCATAAAGGCAAACGTGTGGTTGATGTCATGGAACAAGAACCAGGCTATTTTGGTTGGTTACTAAATGCAGATTTTCCTTTGTATACCAAGAAGGTTTTAACGGCAATTAAACTGCGTCAATTTAATAATAAGTTAAGTTAATACCAAAGCGTTAAGAAGAATGAAACTAATCTGTATAGGTCGTAATTACACGGACCACATTAAAGAACTCGAAAACGAAAAACCTACAGATCCAGTCGTGTTTTTAAAACCAGATACGGCAATATTATTAAAGAAGCAGCCTTTTTTTATTCCGGATTTTTCAGATGATGTTCACTATGAAGTAGAAGTTTTAGTGAAAATCAACAAAGTAGGGAAATATATAGATAAGAAATTTGCACATAAATATTATGACCAAATAGGGCTTGGTATAGATTTTACAGCACGAGACCTTCAGGCACAATTAAAAGCCAAAGGCTTACCTTGGGAAAAGGCGAAAGCCTTTGATGGAGCTGCTGTAATAGGGAAGTGGTTGCCAAAAACTAAATTTGAAAATATAGACAATATCAATTTTAGTTTAAAGCAAAATGACGACACCGTTCAGACAGGGAATACAGCGCTTATGCTTTGGAAAATTGATGAACTTATAGAATATGTCTCAAAATATTTCACTTTAAAAATAGGAGACATTATATTTACGGGCACACCAGCAGGAGTTGGTAAAGTTTTTGCAGAAGACCAATTAAAAGGATATCTTGAAAACGAGGAAATGTTTTCAATAAAAATAAAATAAATGTCAGAATATTATAAATTACATCGCGTACGAGAAATGGCTGATAATGANGAAGATTTCGTTGCAGCTTTAGCAGCCGCTTTTTTAGAAGAGGTGCCAGAAGACGCTGAACGTTTAAGAACAGCAGTACCAGAAAAAGATTATAAGGAAGTTTATCAAGCTGCTCATAAAATGAAGCCAACCATAGATTTATTTGAACTTGGTGTATTAGATACATTGATAGAAGTACAGGATTGGGGTAAGTTTGAGCAATCAGATAAAAATATAGAAGAGCAACTTACAACAGTCTTAACTGCAGTAGATAATGCTGTAAATGAAATTAAAGCCGATTTTGGACTATAACATATAGATGCAAGCAGAGATTATTACTATTGGAGATGAGATTCTCATTGGCCAAATTGTAGATACAAATTCGGCGTTCTTAGGCAAAGAGTTTAATAANTTCGGAATTTCTATTTATCAGATTACATCAGTACAAGATGAAAAATCTCATATCCTTAAAGCGCTAAAAGAAGCTGAAGAAAATGCAGATATCATTATTATAACTGGTGGCTTAGGACCAACCAAAGACGATATTACCAAGCATACTATTTGCGAATACTTTGAGGATACCTTAGTAGAAGACAAAGCTGTTTTAACTAATGTAGAGCAGATTTTTGCAAAATATAATTCTGCACCATTATTAGAAGTTAATAAGCAACAAGCTTTAGTGCCTTCTAAATGTAAAGTATTAATGAACCACAATGGTACAGCACCAGGGATGTGGTTAGAAAAAAACGGAAAAGTATTTGTATCGCTTCCTGGCGTGCCTTACGAAATGAAGGCCTTAATTACAGAGCAAGTTATTCCAAAATTAAGAGCACAATTTAAGTTTCCTTATATAATGCACAAAACCATCTTAACTTATGGTTTAGGAGAAAGTGCATTGGCAGANCGTATTGAAACATGGGAAAATAATTTACCTAACTTTATAAAGNTAGCCTATTTGCCAAGTTTAGGACGTGTACGTTTGCGTTTGTCAGGAAAAGCTACTGATAAATCTGTAGTTGAAAAAGAAATACTGCATCAGGTAGATTTATTATTAACACAGATTGAAGATGTTTTTGTAGGTTATGAGGAAGATGAATCTATTGAAGCTGTTATTGGAAAACGTTTAACTGAGCAAGGAAAAACGTTAGCTGTTGCAGAAAGTTGTACAGGTGGACGCATTGCCGAAGCATTTACAGCAAATGCAGGATCTTCTGCTTATTTTAAAGG
>JGI24723J26617_10002364_pt1 | contig 14956 bp, 9 predicted proteins | sample Cruoilmetagenom6_FD_26617 | JGI IMG/M metagenome (IMG submission 26617)
TTGCTGCAGCATCCATACCAGAGGAAACACCAGAATTAGAATCTCCTAGAAATTGCTACGTTTGTAAAACGGTATACACAAAATTGCATCATTTTTATGATTCAATGTGTACCGCATGTGGCGATCTAAATTATGCTAAACGTTTTCAAACCACAGATCTAAAAGGTCAGGTAGCGGTCATCACAGGTTCTAGATTAAAAATAGGATACCACATAACATTAATGCTATTGCGCTCGGGNGCTACTGTAGTTGCNACAACTCGTTTTCCTGCCGATTCNGCTATTCGCTTTTCTAAAGAAGATGATTATAACCAATGGAGCCATCGTTTGCATATCCACGGGCTNGATTTACGCCATATACCAAGTGTAGAAATTTTCTGTAATTATATTGAACAAAAATACGATCGACTCGATATTTTGATAAATAATGCGGCACAAACCGTAAGAAGACCTTCAGGCTTTTATTTTCATTTAATGGAGAACGAAAAATTACCTGTAGACCAACTTCCTAAATTAGCACAACCATTGTTGAAAGACCATATTGATTGCTTACAAGAGTTATCGAGTTTAAGCATAGGGACATCAAAAACGAATAAAAATAATGTGCTCCCAGTAACCTGGCACGGACCAGAACCGGGAATTGGATTACGAAATTCTGCTGCCTTATCGCAAATTCCGTATAGTTTTGACAATTCACTGCAAACAGCCGAAGTATTCCCGGAAGGAAAGTTGGATGCCGATCTACANCAAGTCGATTTAAGAAAAACCAATAGTTGGCGCTTAAAATTNGGCGAAATTGAAACAACTGAAATGGTTGAAGTACAATTAGTAAATGCCGTAGCGCCCTTTGTACTNTGTAATCGNTTGTCTAATTTAATGATGAAGGAAAATACAGGTAAAAAGCATATTATAAATGTNTCGGCGATGGAAGGGAAGTTTCATCGCTTTAAAAAAGAAGATAGACATCCGCATACAAATATGGCAAAAGCAGCCCTAAATATGCTTACACATACGTCTGCAGCAACATTTGCCAAGTCTGGTATNTATATGAACGCGGTAGATACAGGTTGGGTAACAGATGAAGACCCTGCCGAATTGTCTAAAAAGAAAGTAGAAATTCATGATTTTCAGCCACCTTTAGATATTGTAGATGGCGCTGCGAGGGTCATGGATCCTTTAATTGATGGTATTAACACAGGAAAGCATTGGTGTGGTAAATTTTTAAAAGATTATTTCCCTATAGATTGGTAGCATGATCTTCTGCTAAAATTACTGCTAGTCGTAATTTTACGATGTATTAGTGCTTTATTCGAATGTATATCGTTGCTCTGCAGTTGACGATGCGTTTAATAATTGATTAAATGTTTTGATACTATTAAAGTTGCGCGTAATAGCTTCGGAAACCGCAATTCCTGAAATACCTGTTTTCAATATAGCCGTAACATCTTCCGTAGTGATTCCTCCAACACCTAGAATAGGAGTTTTGGTTTTTAAGACATCTAAAATGGTAGCGTAACCGTTTAAGCCTAAGGCCGGAGGTAGGTGGTCTTTGGTTTCTGTAAATCTAAAAGGTCCTAAACTAATATAATCGACTTCCTTACGTATTGATTCTTCGCAGTCTTGAAAGGTATTTGCTGTGGCACCAATGAGTTGCCAAGTATATAAATGCTTTCTAACGATCGTAGGACTAGCATCTGTTTTTCCTAAATGAACACCGTCTGCTTTTACTTCTTTTGCTAGTTTATAATGATCATTTATTATTAATCTAGTTTGAAAATGAGAAGTAATTTCTCTGGCTTCTTCAGCACATTTTAGAAACTTCTTTTCCGAAGTATTTTTCAACCGCAATTGCACCAATTCGGCACCAGCATTGCACGCTTTCTGAATGTTTTCCAAGTGGGCTGCTAAAGAATTTCCTTGGGATATATAGTGTAGTTTAGGTATCATCTGTATATTTTCTTATAAGGTATGCATACCTCTAAACCTTGATTTTTTTTGAATATTCCATAAAATAAGACTCAAAACGCTCTAGTTTTGGGTGTATTTTTTCTGAATAGATTACATACTGACATTTTTTAATACTTTGGGTAATCGACATGAGCGCTGCGTAGGCAGATTGTTGAATGAGAAACTCGGCATCGTCAATACTAAAAATCTTCAATTGAGAAATACTTACGCCCTCCATTAAAAACAGCTTGTTCATTGATTTTGGTGTGGTAATTAGGATATCCACACCCATAAATATTTCAGATTTTTGCACATCAATATGGAGTTGCTCATGACCTACATATACGCGTAAGGGCGTATGCTTTGTAAATTCAAAAAAAGCATCATACATCGCCAAGGCGCGTTCTTTATCTTCTACAAGAACGACGGCTCTCGGGGCATTTCCAACGGCTTCAAACTTTAACTTTTGCAAGGTTGTAAGTATAAGCGTCGTTGTTTTCCCACTTCCTTCTGGTGCTGTGACGTATGCGTTGGCTCCACTTTTTATTACAGGAATGCTGTTACGCTGCAAAGGAGTTGGCATTGTTATTTCTTGAGATACGAGCTTCTCTTGCAGACGAGGATGTAGTTTTTTAAAAGGCATAGGAACGTTGTCAATAATAGTATGTAAATGTATCAGACAAAGATACTAGCTATCCTACGGAAACGCCATGTAATAAAACAATAAATAATAGTTCTATCTATTTTCGTGTAATTGCAAACTCCGCAATAGCCGTATCCCAACCAATTTTTAAATGAACCGTTTTAGCAGATGCTCCATAATTAGGCCATTAATGTCAATACAGGAATCGAATTTGTACCTAAAACTGTTAAAGTATATTTTAAACCAAATAATATGCCTTGTAAATCTAGGTTTTTATGCTCGCTAGCTTAGAAATACTACTATAGTTTAGAATAGGACAAAGACGAATATAAAATCAATCACCACGCTTATTGGTTATACTCCTTCAAAAAAAGATTCCCTATTTCTTGATGCGTTTAATAAAACTACTTTCGGTTTTTTAATCTTAAAACCCCAGTAATTATGAAAAAAGCACTACTAATTTTAATTACCTTATTTGTAACAGGAATAGGGTATTCGCAGCAGTTTACAGAAAGTTTTATTACGTATCAGGTAATTTCTCCTACTACNGTGAGAACTTTTGATTATGATGTTGCTGGTGGTAGTAATGTTACAATTCCTGCGACAGTAACGAATAATAGTATAGTGTACGACGTTACTGAAATTGGCGCTGTGTCGTTTAGTAATAATGGTATTACCAGTGTTACAATACCTAATAGTATTATAGAAATTGCAGGAAGCTCCTTTCAAGATAACCTATTGACAAGTATAACAATACCAACGAGTGTAACTACAATTGGTGGTGGTGCTTTTAAGGATAATTTGTTAACGAGTGTTGTAATACCTGATAATGTAACATCTGAGTTGGGTACTAGAGTATTTGAAGGTAATAATCTTGTTACTGTAGTTATTGGTAATGGTGTTACTAGTATAGGTAATCGTACCTTTTATGAAAATCAAATAACAACACTCACTCTGGGTAATAGTATTACTAGCATTGGCGAAAATGCTTTTAACGCAAATAACTTAACAAGCCTTACTATACCCAATAGTGTTACGAGCATCGGTGTAAATACGTTTTCTTCTAATAATATTACAAGCTTAACAATACCAAATAGTGTCACTACAATAGGTTCTGCCGCCTTTATTTCTAATGACATTACAAGTTTAACAATACCAGCTAGTATCACAGAAATTGGGAATAGCTCTTTTTCAAATAATCAATTAACAAATCTCACGCTTTCTGAGGGTCTTATAACNATAGGAGCCGGAGCTTTCAATAATAACAATCTCACTACTGTTACTATTCCTAGTACTGTTATTAATATTGGTCAACAAGCATTTAGATCAAATTCTTTAACAAGTGTAACCTCTTTGGCAACAGCACCTCCCACTATTGCTACGGGTGGTGGTACTGATAGTTTTAATATTGACCGTAGCGGTATTGATTTAACAATTCCCATTGGTACTACAGCACCTTACGTAACAGACACTGGAGCATTATGGACTGGTTTTAATAGTGTGACTGAGGATGTGTTCTTTGCAAGTAATTTTATCTCGTATGAAATTACATCTATTGTAAATAATACGGTTGAAATCATAGATTATGACANTNCTGGAGGATCTATTGTTGACATACCTGCTACCGTAACTTTTAATGGTGTAACATATAGTGTTACTAGTATTGGAAATTCTGCTTTTTATCAAAAAGGCTTAACAAGTGTTACTATTCCAGATAGTGTTACAAGTATGGGCACTCTTTCGTTTGCTGATAACATATTGACTACCGCTATTATTTCTAATGCTATAACAAGCATTTCAACTGCTGCTTTTTTCTCAAACAATCTTACCAGCATTGTGATTCCAAATAGTGTAACTAGTATTGGTCAGGCTGCTTTTAATGATAATGAATTAACGAGTGTTACTATTCCTAATAATGTGACAAGTATTGGTGTTGGTGCTTTCAGGTTTAATCAGCTTACAAATATTACAATTCCAGCTAGTGTTTCGAGCATTGGTGATGCCGCGTTTAACAATAACCCATTAAACAGTGTTACTTCATTAGCTACTGCACCTCCAACGATCACCACAGGAACAGATGATACTTTTAATATAGACCGCAGCGGTATAGATTTAACAATACCAGCCAACACATTGGGCTCATACGTTACAGATACTGGTGCTTTATGGACAGGATTTAATACGGTTACAGAAGATTTTCAAGTGGGAGATACCTTTATAAGCGATTTTATCACCTACGAACTTAGTACAAACGCTTCAGTTTCTGCTATAGATTATGATACCGCCGGTGGTGTTATGGTTGACATTCCTGCTACAAAAATGAATGGAGTGCTTACCTATGATGTAACTGAAATTAGTGACTTTGCTTTTGCAAGTAAAAACTTAACCGATGTAACCCTAGCGAGTAGTATTACAAACATTGGTCAGCAAGCTTTTGTAGACAATGCACTATCAAGTATTTCAATTCCTAATGGTGTTACAAGTATTGGTCAAGGTGCTTTTGCTATTAATAACCTTAGTAGTATTGTGATTCCAGATAGTGTAACTAGTCTAGGAGATAGTGCATTTGAAAATAATACACTCACTAGCGCAACAGTACCAAATACCCTTACAACAATNGGTAACAACTTGTTTACTAATAATAGTTTAACAANTTTCACTATTCCAGATGCTGCAACAAGCNTAGGAATAAGCGCTTTTCTAGGGAATCAATTAACAAGTATTACCATACCAGAAAATGTTATTACTATTGGAGCTAGTGCTTTTAGCGACAATCTTNTTACTACCGTTACTTCAGAAGCCATAATACCTCCAACAATAACAACTACTGGAAACGCTACTGATACTTTTGGCGATGACCGTGCTAATATAGATTTATTTATTCCTGGTGGAACGTATGATGCTTATGTAACAAATGCTGGTGCTTTGTGGACAGATTTCAAATCTGTTACCGATCCTTTATTAAGTATTTATGATGTAATCTTATCAGAAGAGGTAACGATACTAAATACTTCGGAAATGTTACAGGTCATGACAAATGGTGCCTCAAAACTACAGAGCTATCAGGTATTCAATGTTTCAGGAGCTATTGTAAAAAGTGGTGTTGAAGATTTAATTACTATAAGTAACTTGTCTAGTGGGGTTTATGTAATAGCACTAACTTTTGATACTGGCAGGCTCGTTAAAAGGTTTGCAAAATAGATTACTCTTGAAGCACTTCTTTATTCGAGAAGTGACTCTATTGCTACCAATTTTATTAACCGTAGGCTTTTTAGTTAAAAGGCTTACGGTTACTTATTGGTTTTAACCATGTTTCTATTTCAGTCAAAAAGTTTAGAATTCTGTAATCTTTATNCATAATGNGGTATAATTGTTTAAGACAATCTTACTATTCAGAATTATATTGTTAATTAGCTTAAAATACGTNTGCTTTTAATATGAAAATCACCCATACATCATTTCTTTTTTTAATCCTCGTCTTGTTATTTCCGACAATGGTTTTATCACAGAGTCGTACAATAGATAGTCTTAAAAAAGAATTATCTATGCATACGCAAAGAGATACAACACGTGTAGATTTATTAAATTCATTAGCATATAATTATCGTAGGAATAATATTTCTAGAGCCGAAGAAAAATCTATCGAAGCAAATAATTTGGCTAAAGAGCTAGGCTATGCAGAAGGTTTAGCTAAAAGTATTTTGATTTTTAGTAAGATCCATATTTCAAAATCAGAGTTTAATGAGGCGCGTGAAGACGCTCTCAATTCGCTTACATTATATAAGAAATTNAATAGCGCTAATCATAAAGGCATTCTGTCTACTTATAGTACTTTAGGAATGATATCTGGTTATCAAAATGACCCAGATACAGCTGTTGAATATTTTAAAAAATCATTACAACTTGCCAAGGAGCATGGAGATCGAAGAAGTGAGGGCGATGCATTAGGTAATATTGGAGTTACGTATTATTCAAAAGGAGATTTGGAGAATGCTAGTAAGTTTTATAAAAAATCAATTACTGTATATGAAGAAATAGGAAATCCAAAAAGAGGGTTAACTTCTTTAAATAATATTGCTGTTATTTCTACCATTCAAGGTAGATATNTAGAAGCATTAGAGAANTACAATAAAAGTCTTATACTTCAAAGAGAAGATAATGAAAAAGACGATATAGCCACAACGCTTCACAATATGGGCATCGTATATTCTGAAATGGAACAATACANAAAGGCGCTTACGTATTTTGAGGAAGCATTACAGATTAATAAAGAGTTAGAATCAAAACTAAAAATAGCGATTTCTTTAAATAGTATAGGAGGAACTTATGTCGATTTAAAAAAACATAAAAAAGGATTAGAATACTTAAATGAAGCTTTAATCTTAAATAAAGAAATTAATAATGAAAAATCGTTAGTAGCGTGTCATAACGCGATTGGGGATGTTCAAATTATTTTGAATGAACCCAGATTGGCTTTAAGTCATTTTAAAACTTCTTTAGCTTTAAGTGTATCTGCTGGTGATAAGCGTAATATTGGTATTTCCCATATTAGTTTAGCCGAAGTATATTTTAGACTGAAAGACTACCCAACAGCAATGCAACACGCCTTAGAAGGCAAGCAAATTGTTGATAAGCTGGAGATGCTGGCAGAGCAAAAAGAAGTTAATCATACATTGTCTAAAATCTATGAAGCAACGGGAAACTTTAAAAAGGCATTATCTAGTCATCAACTATATAAGAGCTTAAATGATAGTCTTTTCAATAAAGAGAATATTGAAAAGATGACGCAATTAGAATACGAATACAAATACAAGCAACGCTTAGATTCGGCAAGTATTCGAGAATTAAAACTCACCAAGACCGTAAAAGANACCTCTCAAGATCTACAAAAATCGAAGCGTAATTATTTATGGGCCATTATTGTTTTTCTTCTTGTTTCCATACTTTTAGGAGGCATTATTTTCTACTTAAAATTTAGGAATATTAAATCTGAAACGCAAAATATAGTTATTGAACAAAAGCTCTTACGATCGCAAATGACGCCGCATTTCATATTTAATTCNCTTTCAGTGCTGCAAGGAATGATTTTAAACAAAGAGGAAGAAAAATCAGTTACTTATCTGTCAAAATTTTCAAAACTACTTCGTATTATTTTAGAAAACTCAAGGGATAAAATGGTATTACTTTCTCAGGAATTAGCTGCCGTAGAAAACTATNTAGCGCTTCAAAATTTAGAGAATCAGTCGTATGGGTATACTATTTCCGTAGAAAAAAATATAGAAGTTCCATTATTTAAAATTCCTCCTATGCTTATTCAGCCATTTGTTGAAAATGCTATTGAACATGCCTTTGGAAATCAAACTGATACTAGACANATTNATGTTCATTTAAATTATATTGATAAAAAATTAGTTTGTACTATCACAGATAATGGCATTGGGATTGATTCTCAAAANACGGCTAAACGAAAAGATAAAACATCGTTAGCTACTACGATTACTTCTGAACGTCTAAAAATATTATCTAAAGGTTTTAAAATAGAAGGTTCTGTAACGATCGAGGATAGGCAAATATATAGGGAGCAAGGAACAGTGGTGACATTAATAATTCCTTATAAGATGAATTGTGTTAAAGTTGCATAGCAATTACGTTTTATGGAAAATATCAAAATATCAATTTTAGTTCTAATCTTTTCGCTGTCATTACAGACAATTACTTATTCACAGGAGAGGGTAATGGATAGTTTAGAGAATGAACTGACTATTAATAAACACAAGGACACCACAAGAGTCAATAATCTTGATCGTTCAGCTTATTTATATTATAGAAAAGATATTGACAAAGCAGCAGAATATATAGATCAAGCTTTTGCTACTGCAGATTCCATAAATTTTAAAAAAGGTAAAGCAAGAAGTTTATTTTTAAAAGGGAAAACGCAAGAGGAGCAGTCCAATTATCCAGAAGCTATTGCTCAATATAATAAGGCTTTATTAGTTTACGAAGCGTTGAATAATTGGGAAGGAATTGCAAAGTGTTATGCTGCCTTAGGCTATGCATTACATTATTCTGGAGAATTTAATAACTCCATCATTAACTTAAAAAAATCAATAGAACTTAGTAACACATATGGAGTTGAGACTGAAACTGCTTTGCCCGTAAAGTTTATAGGTTATAATTATTTAGATATGGGTAATTATGATCAAGCCAAAACTTATTATGATAAAGCACTAGCCATCAATATAAAATATAACAATACGTTGGAGATTTCAAGTTGCAACTTGAATATTGGAAGTGTCTATTTAAAGAAAGGTAAATACCCTACTGCTTTAGAGTATTACAATAAGTCTTTAAAAATATCTGAAGAAATAAAAGACACCATAGGCATTGCTAAAGCCCTTAATAATATCGGTATCATCTATGATATTTCTAATAATTATGATCAGGCACTAACGTATTATAATAAGGCATTAGCGATTCAAAAAAAAATTGGGACTCAAAGAAATGTAGCAAAAGGATTGGGGAATTTAGGACTTGTATATTTTGGGAAAGAAGATTATACAAATGCCCTTTTGCACTATAACGAAGCAATTAAGATTAGTAAGGCCATAAATGATAGAGACAGTCAAGCGCGTTATTTAACTTATATTGGAGGGGTGTATATGCGGCTCGAAGATCATATTAAGGCTATTGATAATTATAAAGAAGCCATAAAAATAAATATGGAATTAGGTGATCAATTTGGCTTATGTTATACATATAAATTATTGGCAGAATCTTATTACTTGCAAAAAAAGTATAAAGATGCTTTAATAAATGCACAAAAATGCAATAGCCTTGCTAATAAACTTGAAGCCTTAGGTTTTCAGCGTGACTCATATAACTTACTGGCCAAGTTATATGAACTAACGGGTAATTATAAAAAGGCACTAGAAAATAATAAACTTGCAAAAATCTATAATGACACACTCTTTAATAAACAGAATATTGAGAAATTTGCAAAACTTGAGGCCGAGTATAAATACCAGCAAGCATTAGACTCTGCAAATATTAGAGAACTCAAGCTTACAAAAACGGTAACCGCAACTAGTAAAGATTTAGAAAAATCAAAGCGTAATTATCTTTGGGCGATTATCGGAATTCTACTTGTGTCTATCTTATTGGGAGGCATGATTTTTTATCTGAAATTCAGGAATATTAAATCCCAAACACAAAATATTGTCATGGAGCAAAAGCTTTTGCGCTCGCAAATGACGCCTCACTTTATATTTAATTCGCTTTCAGTATTACAAGGGATGATTTTGAATAAAGAAGAAAAAAAATCTGTTTCTTATTTATCAAAATTTTCAAAACTACTTCGTATTATATTAGAAAATTCGAGAGACAAAACAGTTTCGCTTTCTCAAGAATTGACTGCCATAGAAAACTATCTGGCACTTCAGAATTTAGAAAATGAAGCTTATAATTATACTGTTATGGTAGACAGAACGATTGATGTTTCGTTGTTTGAAGTTCCACCAATGCTGATCCAGCCATTTGTTGAAAACGCTATAGAACATGCCTTTGCTGATCAACAAGAAAATCGGAATATAGCGATTCACTTAAAATACGTCGATACAAAGTTGATTTGTACCATTGCGGATAATGGTATTGGAATTGGCGGTCAAATAGATAATAAACGAGGCGATAAAAAGTCGTTATCAACAACCATCACTTCCGAGCGGTTGCAAATTTTATCGAAAGATTTTAAAATGAAAGGTTCGGTCACCATTGAAGACCGTCAAAAATATAATGAGCAAGGAACAATAGTTACTTTATTAATTCCATATAAAATGAATCCAGCATTATGAAATCGATCATCGTAGAAGATAAGGCATATATTAGAAAGGGGTTACGCAACTTATTACAGTTAATAGATGCTGAAATAGAGGTGGTGGGAGAATGTGAATCTGTAAAAGATGCTGTTGTTGTGGCAAATGCTTGCAAACCTGAATTGATCTTTTTAGACATTAATCTTTCTGACGGAAATGCTTTTGACTTTTTAGAACAGGTTGAGCATTTAGCCTTTAAAGTTATCTTTATTACTGCGTATGAGGAATACGCTCTTAAAGCTTTAAAAATGGGCGCGGTAGATTATCTTTTAAAGCCTGTTGATATAGAAGAATTGAAAGTTGCCTTAAAAAAAGTTATTGCAGTATCTATTGCAGAACAAAAAGAACGAATACATACCGTAAAGCAACTTTGGAACCATGAGGGCAATAACATTCTACTGTCTCTTCACGATAGTTTTCAAGTGATAGATCTAAACGAATTAATGTTTTGTGAATCAGACAAAGGGTATACCTCATTTTACTGTAGTGAAGGTAAAAAGTATGTGGTTTCAAAGACCTTGAAAGAATTTGAAGAACGCCTGTCTAAAGCAAATTTCACACGGCCTCATCAATCGTTTATGGTGAATCTAAAGTTTATCGATAAGTATGACAANTCGGGTGTTATTCACTTAAAAAACGGAAAGAAAATTCCCGTATCCTCTCGAAAAAAGGATTCTTTTCTTACTACTTTTCTACAGTGGAGCAAATGCTNAAAAACTCCTTTANCNCTTCNTNTCTTGTGATTTAACAGACTATTCATTTACGGATATTTCATCAAGTATCGCGCTTATTTATTCTGAAGCCACGGAAATAAATTCCCTGTTTTTTTCTTCCTAAGTACCCCATACATTTCATCTTTATTATAGATAAATAGTATGAAAACATCACATCAAAATTAGGTAAAGGAGGATTGCTACTTGCAGCAATAGGCATTATGTCTATTGTACTCTCCATTTTTAATTACAACCTCAGACTACTGGCTTGGATCGATATCTGGGGTAGTACTGCAGGGTGGATCATTAGAATTCTATTAATAGTTGGGGGTGGTGCCCTATTTATTCTCTTCGGAAGAGAAGAAGACGAAGAGTAAACCGAACTCATTAAAAACACAATCATATGAAAATATTAAAATTATCAATAGCAATTGCCGCAATAATTACAGTCATTTCTTGTGGAAGCTCCTCCAATGATCAAGCAGCCAACAAGGAGGGCTTTACATCAATAGAAAATGAGATAAAAGACAAATTTGGAGTAGATGCTTATTACACCGATCTTAAGATCATCAACATTCAGCCTATTGGAAACGTAGTGAGTACTACAGTTACAGAAGCCCCAGAATCTATGAAAATGGGGGAGTGGGATCTAAATCAAGGTACTTGGAAGCAAAATTCTGAGATTACTTTGGAAGTTCCAGAAGGCAGCAAAGCATCAGACTTTATGTTTCAGTTAGATGAAAAAATTAGCCTTTCAAAATTGGGAGAATTAGTAGAAAAATCGATGAAACAACTAACTGCTGAAAAGAGCATTGAAAACCCAGCACTCTCTCTGGCTTTTATAAAATTTCCGAAGAACGGAGCTATAGCTGAAACAGAATATGCCATAAAGCTAGAACCAGAAAATGGCGGGACATCCTTTAGCTTTTATTATACGCTAGAAGGAGATCTTATAAAAATGGACTATTAAAAATAATGAACTCTCGGCAGGGACAATTTTTGAAAATCTTACGAGTCTCAGTGATAATGGGAAGAATAATAACTAAGTATTGATTCAAACAAAGACACATTGAATGGAACCGTTAAAATATGGTTGTATTTGAATGAACAAGAACATCCTTGCGGAGGAAATGTAATAATTTTGACCGCCATGTATAAGTATGATCATCAAGATACCTGGATCCTTTTAAGTGTAACTTCAGACAAACAAAAAAAGCATTACGGCATGGTTGAAGACGAGTTTTCAGGCGTTCTATTTTTGGAAGAAAATACGAATGGCTTGAACGGAAACTGGGTGAGTCCAGATGCAAAAAAGCAATTCAAAGTGGTCCTCGAAAAGCTAAGCGCAGAAAAAACGCCTTTTGAAGAATTAGACGAAATTCTTTACGACGATCTACTATTCAATAAAAATGATTGCTAGCATAGTCAAGCAAATAGCGCTGTNTTTTGCGGGAGATTTTTTCAATTTAATAACAAAATAAATTTAGAAATCGCTAGTGATCCTCTGCGAGCGTAGCATCATAGCTTATAATGGTCTTTTTAAGGTTTTCTGAAAGGGATTTTAGCCAGCTCATATGATTGGCTATCAAATAGGCTTCCTGTAGCCCATGAAGCGTTTCCGTGTCTAATTTGGTATGGCCTTGCTTAATATTTTCATCACGTAAATTTGATAGCTGCTGGTANTTGCCCAACAATGTTTTTTGTGCATATTCAACCGTTTCTTCGTCAACCTTTTTGTNAATTTGTGTACGGTCTAAAATAGCGATCGATTCATGAAGCGTATTCGAGATCTTTAGGATGAGTACGTCAAATTCTTCGGAAGCGGGCGTGGTTTTATGATTGATGATAAAATTCCCAATCGAGGCAATAGCCGAGATCATGGTCTGATTCAGCGTGACAATTTCATAAATAAGTTGAAATTCCTTCTGTTTCGATTTCGGATCTTGCGTCAATCGTTGAAAGGCAGCATTTAAGTTACTAATGGCCAGAAATGCTTCTTTTCGTGCCACATTATAAGCCAGCCTGTGTTTTGATGTNTCTTGATATAAAGCCTGTGTTGCTAAAAGATACTTTTGGTTTCTCATCAAAGCATTCAGCAATACTTCTTTTAAATTGTCGGCTTCCCAACTGGGTAAAAGCGTATAATTAGCCACCACGGCAATGGTAGCACCTATCACAGTATCGATGATGCGATATTGAATCACTTCAAAGGCATTGGGATTGATCAAGGAATACACAAAAATGACACTGATGGTGATCAATGCTGCGGCCGACTTATAATTTCGTTGGATCAATGAAAAGGCCAAAATCAGTGAAATAAACGCCAAAATTGAATAGACAACTACGTTTTGAGTGATCAGCACAATACCTACAGCAATCGCAGCACCAATGAGCGTGCCTATGATACGATCTTTTGAACGCTCTCTGGTTAACCCATAACTTGGTCGCATAATTACGATGATCGTAAGCAAGATCCAATATGTATTCTGAATGTCAAAAATAATACCCAGCACATAGGCAAATACTAGTGCGAGGGTAAGACGCAGCGCATGTCTGAACATTTTAGAATTCAAACTTAAATTTTGAATTAGGACATTGAGTCTGTATTCTTGTAACGTTAAAAACTGACTTGAATCTTGTCTTTTTAAAGAAACCTTGGAGGCATCTTTCACGTTCGCCATAACACGTCGAATGGCTCGGATCTCTTGAAGCAATAATTCCTGATAATCATATAGATTTTTTAATACCAAAGCACCTTCTCGTGCATCAGGTAGACCTACAGCATCGATATAATTGGTAATCGATTCGTTCGCTTTTGATAATGCAGCTAACAGTTGGTCTTTAGAGGGTAATTTTTCGTTTTGAATNAATAATTCAGACAAACGGATGAGGTGATCTCCCATGACCTTATTCAGCTTTTTGGAAGCGTCTAGAAACTNTTTTCGTTCATAAAAGATCCTATCAATGGTATTATAATCGAGATGTTTTGCTTCGATCAATTCGAAGATATTGATAGAGGAGAGGAAGATAAGGAGTTGCTTTTCTTCATATCGGGAACGACCAGAGCGTTTACGTTCAATAAGCAGTGTTTCTCGTAGAGTTTCATGCTTTTCGTTGATCTGATTTTGAAGAACGAAGGTCTGTTTGAGGATAGCATCACGCTTGGTTTTCTTTGTCAATAATTTGGCGCGTAACTTTAAATAATCACCAATAAGTGACAGTGTATCAGATAATAACTGGTTCTGGTCTTTTTTCGGCGACAGTTTTTGAAAAACAAGAGAAACCAATAAATACCAGAGTCCGCCAACACCCATCAATCCAACCTGAACTAAAATGTCATAGCTAGTATCTTTCTGAATGGCAAATGCTAATACCATGGCCAACAAGCCAGAAAAGGATACCAATGATGCTCTAAATCCATAGACAGAAATTAGCGAAACGGCAAATGAAATAATCGTGAGTACTATCAACAAAAGCGGGAGAAAGGGTTTAGCAAAATGGATCATGGCTGTAATAACCATGGTTAAACCAATGCTGATCAAAATAGCGTTGACCTTCCGTTTTATACTTCCGGGGATATCGCCTGGAGCATTTAAGAAAGTACCCACTACTACAGCCGGCGCATATTCAGCAAACCCTAAAGAATACAATAACGCAAAAGGCACAGCGATTCCAACTCCAAGCCGAATACCACGGTCAAAATTGGTGCTTTTTAAAAATAATTCGAGTTGTTTGAGTTTTTCTTTCAAGCCGACTTACAATTTGTGTGTAAAGTTATGCTAATGT
>JGI24723J26617_10002367_pt1 | contig 14947 bp, 14 predicted proteins | sample Cruoilmetagenom6_FD_26617 | JGI IMG/M metagenome (IMG submission 26617)
GAGAGATTGTTCTGACCCGGTCGCTGAGGGTAATGCTAGAGAAACTCAACCCTGGCTTACCCGCCGAGGCATACGAGGATGCGGTGCGCACGGTTACTGCCACAACCGCTACGCAATCTCTGATTGCAACGAACCGTGAGAAATATGAGCTACTCCGAGACGGGGTACCGGTTACCTATCGCAATCCGGATGGGGAACGAGTTCGAGATCGCGTCCGGGTGTTCGATTTCGGCGACCCCACACAGAACGAATTTCTTTGTGTGCGGGAACTGTGGATCCGAGGAGACCTATACCGACGCAGAGCTGACATCATTGGGTTTGTCAACGGAATCCCGTTGTTGTTCATGGAGTTGAAGAACGTCAGCAAGGACATCCGAGCGGCCTATGAGAAGAACTTCAAGGACTACAAAGACACGGTCCCACATCTCTTTCACCACAACGCGATTGTTGTGCTTGCGAATGGCGTTGATGCAAAGATCGGGTCCGTCACAAGTCGATTCGAGCACTTCCACGAGTGGAAGCGACTAATGGAAGACCAGCCCGGCGCGGTAGACATGGAGACGCTTCTCAAGGGCGTCTGCGAGAAAGCAAACTTCCTGGATCTTGTCGAGAATTTCATCTTGTTCGATGACTCCGCTAGTGTACCGCGCAAGATCCTCGCACGAAATCATCAATTTCTCGGTGTCAATCGAGCAATAGAAGCGGTGCATACTCGCGAAGACCGGGACGGGAAACTGGGAGTCTTTTGGCATACTCAGGGTGCGGGCAAGAGTTACTCGATGGTCATGTTTACTCGCAAAATCCATCGACGACTAGGTGGAAACTTCACGTTCCTGGTGCTGACTGATCGCGATGATCTTGACGGGCAGATATACAAAACCTTCGCTGGATGTGGAGTTGTAGACAATGACCGTGATCCGTGCCGAGCATCGAGCGGCGAACATTTGGGCGAGCTCCTCGCCCAGCATAAATCGCACATCTTCTCGTTGATCCAGAAGTTCAACAAGGACCTAGCCGAAGGGCAGTCCTACACTGACAGAGATGACGTCATTGTCATCACAGACGAGGCTCATCGAACGCAATACGGCACACTCGCCTTGAACATGCGGAATGGCCTGCCACACGCAAGCTATATCGGGTTTACCGGAACACCATTGTTCCAGGATGACGAGATCACGCGGCGAGTTTTCGGCAAATACATTTCTACCTATGATTTCCAGCGAGCCGTTGAGGACAGCGCGACGGTCCCGTTGTTCTACGACTCTCGCGGTGACAAACTTGGAATCTCGGTGGGTGATCTAAACGATCGCATTGCAGCCAAATTAGAGGAACTTGAAACAGGCGATATCAATGTGGAACAGCGTCTTGAGCAGGAGCTTAAGCGTGATTATCACATCATTACAGCAGAGAAGCGGCTCGAACAGGTGGCACGCGACTTTGTTCTCCATTACTCCCGGGCATGGGAGACCGGCAAGGCGATACTCGTGTGCATCGACAAAGTCACGTGCGTGAGGATGCATGTGCTGATCGAAAAATACTGGGATGAGCGGATCACGGAGCTTGAATCAGAACTCGAGGCCGCCGCGGATGAGCAGGAAGAGCAATACCGGCTCAGACAACTCGCATGGATGACGGANACTCGTGCAGCCGTAGTTGTNAGCGAAGAACAAGGCGAGGTTGAGAAGTTCCGAAAATGGGATTTGGATATCAAGCCTCATCGCCGCCTGANCAAGGAGGGTATGGGCCTCCCTGAAGCGATGCAAGAGCTGCCGCAGTTCCGGAGCATGCAGCGCATGGCGCTTGAGGACGCCTTCAAGGAGGACGCGCACCCTTTCCGTATTGCGATTGTGTGTGCTATGTGGCTTACCGGATTTGACGTGCCTTGCCTATCAACCATGTATCTGGACAAGCCTCTAAAAGCGCACACATTGATGCAGGCGATCGCACGCGCGAATCGAGTCAGCGAAGGCAAGAATAACGGGATGATCGTTGACTACTGTGGCATCTTAAAGAATTTGCGGAAGGCGCTGGCAACCTTTGCAGGCACTGGCGATGGAGCTCGCGAAGAAGACAATTGCGAGTCGGATCCCACTAGACCAGAGGAAGAACTGCTAGCGGATCTAGCTGATACGATTGGGTTCGTCCGGGAGTTTCTTGCAGAACGCAATGCTTCTCTCGACGATGTCATAACAAAGACCTCCTTCGAGCGAAACGCAGCAATCCTGACCTCTAAGGAAGTGGCAAACGAGGGCGATGAAAGCCGGAAGCGGTTTGAGATCATGTGCCGAGCGGTATTCAAGAAGTTCAAGGCTTGCATCACCGTTGAGGGAGTGAACAAGCACAGGGCATCGCATGAAGCCGTTAAGATCATCTATAACAGCCTGCAGCTGGACCGTGAGCAAGCAGACATCAGCCATGTTATCCGTGAACTCCATGGTGTTGTAGACGAAGCAATCGACACCAGTCCTGTGATTGTCGGTGAGGATTCAGAAGCGTACGACATCAGTAAAATCGACTTCGAACGATTGCGCAAGGAGTATGAGCGAAGCCCCATGAAGAACAGTACTGTTCAAAACCTGAAATCAGCAATCGAGCAGCGATTACAGCGACTATTACTGCAGAATCCACTCAGAACAGATTTCCAGCGCCACTATGAGGAGATCGTTGCAGAGTACAACAGTGAAAAGGATCGGGTAACGATCGAGAAAACCTTTGAAGCGTTATTGATCCTGGTGCAAGAAATGGGCGAAGAAGAATCGAGGGCTGTTCGCGAGGGCCTCGATGAGGAATCGCTAGCACTCTTTGACCTCTTGAAGAGACCTTCGCTTACTGGCCGTGAAGCTGACAGAATCAAGTCTGTTGCTGTCAAGCTTCTCCAGATGGTGAAGTCGCAGATCCAAGAGATCGACGACTGGCGTGCAAAAGAAATGACGCGAGATTCCATACTTGCTTCAATTCGTGACTTTCTCTGGAGCGACGACACGGGCCTTCCAGAAACACACTATTCTGAAGAAGACGTGATGACATGCACGGAAGAGATATTCCAGCATGTGTTTCGTGTTTATCCACGTGTTCCATCGCCGGTTTATGTTGATGGAGTCGCGTAGCGCAGAGAACTCTAGAAGCCATTCGATCGATCAACTTCAAACTCTATGAACGCGGTAGGGTAGCGCGCGTTTGGAACTCCTTATTCAGGCGATTGTCTTGCTCACCACGAATCTGTTTCAAGGAATATCTGGCCCGGTCCTCATCATGTATGCTTAGATAATCCCATTGTTTCTGTCGAACTAACCATACGAATAGCCCAGCTGGATTCACCGATGCCACCCGCATTGCATGTGCAGCTGACGAAAATACAGCGAGTATCTCTGCCTCAGTCTTCCGAACCCACCCACGCTTTCGTGCCTGTTTGACCAATGCCGCTAACCGCCATTGGTCTTTGAGGTCCTCCACCGTCATGTCGTTCAGGTTGGATTCATTCGCTCGTGTGCGAGCACCAGCCATATCCGTCACCTTGGCGGGTTTCTGGCGATCAACTCTCTTAGAGAGTTTTTTGCGATCTCTAAGGGGCAGAATCGGTTGTTATTGTGACAAATACTCATCCGTCTCAGGTACACAGCCAGCGGTATGCTGAACCGTTTCAGGCGGATTCAGCCAGTTCAGAGCCATCGGAATATGCCGAGACTCGCCAGCCTCGTGCGAGCGTCCTTGACGGCTCGAACAGCAATGCCGAAGACTTCAGCAACCCACGATGCTTTGCACCAGCCGACAGAACAACAAATGTTGTTCTTGTAGTACAGACATCGAAGAAGATGGCCGAGCAGATGAACAATGAGAGAGGGTTTCGAGCATATCTCGTCGATTTTATGTTGTTTTTCACATCGATGCGACGGATTCATTGCCATTAGTCGCTTGGAAACAGTGCTGGCGCATCGACAGGCGTTCGTTTTTTGCCTGCACAGCACGATATACACGGATCACCGGTCTATGCCGTTGCCACGAAACGGTTTTCGATCTAAATTGCATACTGCACGCGAGATTTGGTCGCAAAATCTGACTTATCTTGAGTTCCCCTGACTCGAAATCGATTCTTCCTCCATGCCGATTCAGGAGGGGCCGTAAGTCAATAAGAAATCGCCCATACTTGATGACTTCAGAGATGGAGTTCAAAAAGCTCTATCGGGTTGCATCAGAAAGGATTATTGCATGAAACCGCATTCCGCTCAAGAGTACGCAGATTGGAAGGACAGTTTGTTCAGCCGAGCTCGTATTCTGATTGCAGAGGATCCCGAGTCATTCGCTCTTGCTGGCAATCTACTCGCTCAAACCTTCTCGAATGAGTTCATCTGGGAAATGGATGCAGACAACCCTGAGTCTCCACGGCTTGGATGGGATCCAGAGAGAATCCTCATCACACGCATCTGTTCCGCTCGTTCTGCAGCAATAGGGCAAAGTGAAGAACATCTCGTCGCCAAGCTCGATTTCCGGTTTACCGGAAAAATCACGGAACGACTTCGCGCAGCCCGTCAGTCGATCCTTGCCATTCTCCTCGCTGCCGATCCTGATGCAAACGATTACATCACAGCAGACATCTGTGAATTAGCATTGTTGCAGTTTGAATCGACTGAACCTCAAATACTCGGTCGCATATGGGTTCCTTGGAACTGGAATGAGGAGGATCAATACCTCTGCCCAGGAACAAGATGCCACACTTGTCCTACTCCAGAAGCTCTTCACACCCTCGAATCAGCGCTAAAGCTTGTGGAGCAAAGAGTTGTGTCAATAAAAAACGATGTAAAAGCACAAAAAACCATCTCAAATCACACCAAAAAGGCTAGGTGGTTCACAAGAGTTACGAAGGGATTATTGACAGGCGACACCTTGCGAAAAGCCGTGACAAGAAAAGCCCTCATCAACTCAACTCAATCAACTCCGAATGGCGAATGGACGCACTCTGTCAATGAAGTATGTGAGGCCTATCCCCAACATGAGTTAAGAATCAGGAAAGCTATAGAGCTAGAGCAGTAACAATCTCGTCATACCCCGCCCAAAACCCCGCCCGTACCCCGCCCGTACCCCGCCCGTACCCCGCCCAAGGGCGGAATACCCCGCCCAATCCGATGGATCAAGCTTGGCTTTTCTGCTAATTGATGAAATCCTCCGGGCATGGAAAATCATCAAAACCAAACGACCTTTGTACCAATTCTTCGAGCTTCGCACGAACTCGGTGTTCCATCTGCGTGGCTAAGGCGTGAGGCTCAAGCCGGGCGTATTCCTGCCATAAAAGCCGGAAGACGATGGCTGATTCACCTTGAACGCGCCAGGATTAAACTCGCCGAATACGCCGAGTGCGAAGGTGGTGCCGAGTGAACAACTGGCAACCTCCCACACCGATAAACAATCCCTCATCCGAGTTCCGGCTCACTCTTCGTAAGCGTGAAGCTGCCATAGCCCTCGGCGTCTCCGAGCGAACACTCCACAAGCTGGTAATGACAGGACAAATCGGGTCATTCAAGCTCGATCGTGCCGTCCTCATCCCGGTTTCTGAGCTAGAGGCATTCATCGCTCGGAAAGGAGGACAGCCTTGATGGAATCCACACTATTCGACCAAAGCAGCACCCCGCTGGCAGGCAAGGGCGATGCGAAAATTAGACCTCTCAATTATACTCGATCACTGGACTCTTCGCATCCGCCAGTCCGCCGCAACGCCCCCAACGGCACATCGGAGGCGGTATCCCAAACAATCGCTGCAATCATGCCCAATCAACGAGCACGGAGTTATCAAGCGATCTTGGCAAGTAGATCTCATGAACTCAGTGATGATGAGAGCACTATCAGACACGACATGTTCGCAGCTAGTAACTCTATCTGGCGAAGTATCCCTATGAAGATGAGTTTGATCAGAGATACAACGAATCCGCGAATGCCTCAAACGGTTATGTCGGATGCGGGGGGCTGTAGCGATGAGTAAGCCACGTAAANCCCCGCCCCTACTTAACGACTGTGAACTTCGAGGGCTAGTCGCAGCTTCAAGTCTTGATCGATATCAACGATCCACTCTCTTGGCAATGGCCGACGGACTCTATAGGCACAACCTCAGAATCACAATGTCCATTCAGCGCTTGGCTGATTCCCTTCGCCTAGGTAGACGTGCAACGATTGACCGAATACATTCGCTCGAACAATCCGGCGCAATCATCAAAGAACGGGGTGGAGGGGGGAGATATGAAAACGGGAAAGGACGAATCAATGCCTGGCGGCTAGATCTCGATGTACTGCGCAATCAAGCAGTTGTTGTTTCCGAAAAAATCGAGTTAAACTCCAAGAACAAGGCCGCCGATTCAATCGACAAGGGGGCAATGGACTGCACTGTAAACAGTGCAGTAGAGCAACGCCAAGGGTGCACTTTACCGACAGCAACGGTGCAGCCCACTGCACAGGATCAAGTATCCCCAAAACCCCAAGAGAAGAAAACCAACCGCATCGCCCGCCCACGCCACCCAGAGGGCGGCGGGACGATGCCAAAATACAACCCGAATGACCTTCGTCCTTGGGTAAACCAACATGACGCGCCAAAGAAATCCAGAGCCAATCGGTTGAAGCAATTGCAAATGGTGTTAGCTCATGACGAAGATAAAGCTCGGAAATCGCCAAAACATCTGGTAGACTCAGCAACGGAAGGCAAAAAATAATGGCATCACTCATCCGCGACAAAGGCGGCACCAAACGCATCCAGTTCATGCTCGCCAAGGGCGATCGGCGCACGATCCGCCTGGGCAAGATCAATGTAAAAACAGCTGAGCGGTTCTTTGCCCGTGTGGAGAATCTGATTGATTCTGTTCAAACAGCGACCCCGATCGACTCACAGACCGCCCAGTGGCTCGCAGAGCTTCCCGAAGACACCTACGGCAAACTAGTGCAAGCGGGGCTTGCAGAGCCCAGAGAGGCAACACAGAGGCACACCCTCGGCAGTTTACTCGATGAGTACTTCGATACGATGAGCGTGAAGGAATCGACCCGCACGCGGTATGCCCAATCCAAACGCCTACTCTTCGATCACTTCGACAAAGACCATCCGCTCGAATCCATCACCACACGCGATGCCGACAAATGGCGCTCAGCACTCGAATCCAAAGGGTATGCGCCCGCGAAGATCGCCCGTGATGTTTCTGTTGCTCGGATGTTCTTCAAGCAAGCCGTTCGATGGTCGATGATCCCAAGCAATCCGTTCGAGGGGGTCAGGGCGGGCGCACAGACGAATAGGGAGCGGCTGTACTACCTCACACCCGAAGATGCCCACAAGCTCATCGAGGCGGCCCCTGATGCCGACTGGCGTTGCATCATCGCCCTCGCCCGCTTCGGCGGCTTGCGTTGCCCCTCTGAAGTGCTTGGTGTTCAATGGGGAGATATTGACTGGGGTAAAAACCGGATGCTGGTTCGCTCTCCAAAGACCGAGCGGCACATTGGCAAGGGCGAACGTATGGTCCCCCTGTTCCCTGAGCTCCAAACCATCCTGCAAGATGCCTTCGATCAGGCTCCCGAAGGGGCGGTATTCGTCGTCAATCGCTACCGGAGTAGCTCCGCCAATCTCCGTACGAATCTCAACCGGATCATCAATCGTGCAGGATTGACTGCCTGGCCCCGCCTGTTCAATGCCATGCGAGCGAGCCGAGCCACCGAACTCGCCTCCCAGTACCCGGCTGCGACTTGCACGGCGTGGCTGGGGCACACCCAAGCGATCGCCGAGGCCCATTACCACATGGTTCGTGATGAGGACTTTGAGCGAGCCGCGTCCACCACCGCCACCAATCAATCGGCCCCATATAATGCCTCTCAAAGTGGCGCAGATTCCGGCGCACATGCGGCGCAGATTCGAGCGCAGCGACAAGCCGCATCTACAAGCAATGAATGGAAATCCGAGGCGCAAACGAAAGAGGGATCGGCACTTATGCCGATCCCTGCAGGTCGTTGCAATACTTTGCATATTCCGGACAATGGGCGAGGAGGGACTCGAACCCACGACATTTCGCGTGTAAGGCGAACGCTCTAGCCAACTGAGCTACTCGCCCGGAAGTGCACAGAGCATAGACCACATCCCCCCATCAGTCAGCGCACACGCGAGCGAAAAATCGTGTGTCCTGACCTCCGGTTCTCCCCGGCTGTTTCGACTTTAAAGACAAAGTCCAAAAAGAGATCGTCCCACCAAGGAGGGAACCTGGTGGGACGAGCAGAGCATGCCTCAGCTGAGTTTCACAGGGGGGGTTGGAAAAACAACCGGTGTTAGCATGCCCTGTGCTCGGGGACGATCTCGAGAGGGAACACTTGAAGCAGAGAAAATAGCCGATCTTCAGAACGAACGATCAGAAATGCCCCAAGAATGTGTAATTTATATCAAAACCCTGTCACAATGGGTAGTTTCCCCTTCCCGGAAAGACAATCCCACAGACATCTGACATTCTTTATCCCCAAAGCCTAGCCTTGGGGATGAAGACCTCAAACACCCGTAGCTGCACCGTCGGCCCCATCAAAATCGCCCAAGACCAGCCCCTCGCGATCATCGCCGGGCCCTGCACGCTCGAATCGCTCGATCTGGGGCTTAAGGTCGGGCGACACTGCAAAGCTGTGTGCGAAAGCCTCGGGCTCCCCTTTATCTTCAAAGCCAGCTTCGACAAGGCCAACCGCTCGTCGAGCAAGTCCCGCCGGGGCATCGGGATCGAGCAGGGGCTCGAACACTTTGCCGCCATCAAGCAAGAGCTCGGCGTCCCCACCACCACCGATATCCACGCCCCCGAGCAAGCCGACGCCATCGCCCAGACCGTCGACCTGATCCAGATCCCGGCCTTCCTGTGCCGACAGACCGATCTCGTTGTAGCCTCGGCTCAAGCCGCCAAGGAGCACGGGTGCGGGCTCAACATCAAGAAGGGCCAGTTTCTGTCACCCTCAGAAATGATCGGCCCGATCCGCAAAGCCAGCGAAGCCGGCTGCGAGAACACCCTGCTCACCGAACGCGGCACCTTCTTCGGCTACCACCGCCTGGTCAACGACTTCATCGGGATCGCCGACATGATGGAGCTCGATTGCTCATCGTTCACACAGCTCGGCTCCGGGCTCAGCTCACCCCCGGTCTGCTTCGATGTCACCCACTCCACCCAGCTCCCCGGCTCAGGCGAACAAACCGGCGGACGCCCCGACCGCGCCCTGCAGCTCGCCAAAGCCGCCACGGCCATCGGCGTGCATGCGTTGTTCGTCGAGTGCCACCCCAACCCCAAAGAAGCCTGGTCCGACGGCGCAACGCAGGTCGGCTTCGAGCAGTTTGAACAGCTGATTTCAGCATGCGCTGCTCTTCACTGACTCATTCTGTGCCTTTTATCAGGCCAGCATGCCTTTTTTACACTTGTTTGTGCTTGTTTGTACTTGTTTGTACTTGTTTGTACCCAAAGCAGACGATAGAATGAAGTATCGCACTCGCCAGCCTCTCTACGATGCTTCTCATGGCGGGTTTTTCATGCGCCTACCATTCTGGAGGTAGAGCTATGAAATATCAAAAAATTGCCATAAGCTGGGACGACCAAGCAGACCTTTTGATTGCACGAGGAATGAATGGTGATAAATTATCAATCGCCAACGCTCTTCAAACCGCCAACTATTACAGACTCAGTGGGTATTGGTATCCGTTCCGTAAACCAGACGCAACAAATCCAAAAATAAAGACTGACAATTTTAAAGAAAACACATCGTTTGCAGAAATCTGGGATCGCTATGTGTTCGATCGAGAACTTCGCTTACTAGTACTCGATGCTATTGAGAGAATTGAGGTAGCGACTAGATCTCTTCTCATGTACTACCACTCACATGCTCATGGCCCATTTGGATATGCAACGAATAGCATGTCATTGCCAAACGCAAAAGAATCCGAACGCCAAATTTTTTTGCAAAATATTTCCAGAGAATCAGCCCGTAGCAACGAACTATTCGCCACACATTTTCAAGAGAAGTATGGCAACGATCATCTAAAACTCCCCAAAGACAAAGCTTCACTCCCCGCATGGATGCTTTGCGAAGTCATCTCATTTGGAACCCTATGCTGGTTTTACAAGTATGCCGACGAAGATGTTCAGCAAAAAGTAGCTGACACATTCAGTATTCCTGTTGTCCTCTTCGAATCTTGGTTGCAAGCTCTTCGAATTATCCGAAATACATGTGCCCATCATTCACGACTCTGGAATAAAAAAATTCATCATAGAGAACGCCCACAAGTCCCGAAGAACGCAAAAAAATTCCCTGACTGGCACACTCCCTTTGCAATTGAGAATGATCATGTATTCGGCATTCTCACAATCTGCAAATTTTTACTCGACCAAATCTATGACACGAATAAATTTGCAGATGATCTCCATCAACTTGTTTCAAATCACCCGAATATTCCCCTTGTCAGCATGGGATTCCCAACAAACTGGAAAGATTCGAATCTGTGGAAACTACCAGACCCAGATAATGCAGACGATAGTTAGTACACCACCAATATGAACTCCATCATCCTACCGACACAAACTCTTAGCCCATACGCCAAACAACTCATCACCATGGCCGAGTTCCTCACCGCCTTCATCGACGAGCTCGAAGCCCAGCTCCCCAGCGAGTAAAAAGCCTTGCGATCATGCCCAAATTTATGTATATGAGTACCAATCTCCATATACTTCACCCAAGCAACCAAGGCCCGCAACGCATGAGTATCCCACCACGAGCCCAACACCGAATCTTTCCTTCCCATCCCCGGCCCCTATACCATCGTGGGCATCGCGATCTTCTTGGCGCTCGCCGGCGTGCTCGCGGGCACGAAGATCGGCAAGTCGATCCCGGAGCCGATGATCCTGATTGCCATTCTGGTCATCATGCTTCCGACATGGATCGGCAGCCACTTCGATCGCAAAGCACGCTCCAAACGCATCGCCAGGCTACTCGAAACCCACGGCTTCATCCCGTGCAAAAAAGCAGAGCTCGATCCGGGCTATCTCCAAGCCGCCCAGAGCATGAAACCGATGGCCCTCAAGCCCGGAACCATCAAGTCCGCCCTCGTCGGCGTGGTCAACGAGCGCGAGGTCATCCTCTGCGAGCACACCGTCGGGCACGGCCGCTACAAGCAGCACCTGATCAGCTGCGCCGTATGGACCCCCACCGAGTGGCCCAAGACCATTATCCGCCAACGCAACATACTCGATCGTGTCCGATCAACCCAAGACCTCGGCGTCGAACGCTTCGACAAGCTCCGCGAGATCGTTTCCGACGACCTCGACCATGTCCGCCCGATGCTCAGCCCGATGGCGGACTGGCTGGCCGTTGAGAAACTCAAAGCGATGTCATTCCGCATGATGCCTCAGCCCGGCATGACTGAGCAATGGATCTTCGACGGGCATTGGGTCGTGCACGCCGATCGCGGGCGAGCGAACCCCAAGACCCTGCCCCAGATGCCCGCGTTCCTCGTGGACTTCATCGAACAGCTCGAAGCCCAGCTCCCCAGCGAATAACAAGCCTTGCATTCAAGCTCGAAACTTCATATAATAAAGACTATGAGCATCGAACCCAAGCAACAACAAACCCATGCACAATCGCAAGCACCCCGCGACGGGCAGCCGAAGGTCAAACCAGCCCTCCGTACTCTCGGACCAATTTTGCTCGGCGTTGGGGTCATCATGACTCTGATTGGAGTTGGAAACTTTATCTATTCCTTTGTGAATGCGGTCACTGGCGATCCGTTTTCTGGCGAACACAACGCCCCGATACTCTTTCTGGTGCTCGGATTTCCAGGAATTATCCTGATGGGTGTTGGTAGCTCTATGTGCAAGATTGGCTACCTCAAAGAGATCACCACCTACGGCGCCAAAGAAACCACACCCGCCGTCACCATCGCAACCACCGCGGTCCGAGCCGCCATCCTCGACGATGACATCCCCTGCCCGACCTGCGCCACCCCCATCGAGCCCGACTCCAAGTTCTGCTCATCATGCGGCCATCAAGTCAACGCACTCCAATGCCCGAGCTGCGAGCATCCGATCGAAGCCAACGATCGCTTCTGCAACAGCTGCGGCACCAACATCAGCGAGTACCAAAGCGCCTGATGAACAAACTCCTTTGTGTTCGGTTGGCTTACCGGCGACGGCGCGTCGCACAAAGCAATCCCATCCCGAGCATCGCGCTGGTGGTTGGTGCGGGGATAAAATATTCGAGCGTGATCGTTGATCCCTCGCGAAAAACAGCATCGGCAAACCCAGGATTATCATCGAACGACTCAAACAGGGTCATATGAAACTCTTTATCCTCATTGAGATGAAAATCGGTGACAAAGCTCCCAGTGAACCTTTGTACGCCGCCTTGATCGACTCCCAGTCCCGGGATAAAAGTATCCGGCCATGTACCATGGAAGGTGCCGTCAGAGTTCCCGAACCGGATATTCACATCAGAGAGCCATGATGAGCCGAAGGTCTCGATCGTCAGATCGTAAGTGATCCCGAGCACGATCCCGCCAATTTCTGGGTCGCCGCTCTTCGTCGTCGCGAAGACACCGAGCTCGTTGAGCACATCGCCATCGAGCCCCCACGATTGCATACCCGAGACATCAATGACTTCTTGAGCATGACCAACACTCCCACACATGCCCAGAGCAAGAACACTGATACATCGCGTCACGTTATCCATCTTGATTCTCCTTAAAAAACTTACTGGCATCCCTTCATCCAGCACACATGCTACTTTACAACAAATTGTTTCAATACACAATAAAAAACCGTCCATAAAAATGGACGGCTTTCGTTGATTCGGTTGACGATTCGTTAGCTCGCGTGGGCGGCGCGGTACTCGCGGAGCCACTGCGGGCGGGCGATGTCCGCGTCGTATGGATCGACATGGACGCGGCCGTTCTTCTGGAAGACGATCTTGCCGGTCGACACGGAGTAGAGCGTGTCGTCCTTGCCTATGCGAACGCCGAAGCCTGGCTTAAACTTGGTCCCGCACTGACGGATGATGATTGAGCCCGGCTTGGCTGATTCGCCGCCGTAGAGCTTCACACCGCGATACTGTGGGTTTGAGTCGCGACCGTTCTTGGTTGAGCCTTGGCCCTTTTTATGTGCCATAACACAGATCTCCGTCGTGCTGATTCATCTGACGCCCACTTTGGCATCGAATCGGGGGTTGATTTCTTTGATCATCTTCATCGCGACCAAATCGCGTCGCGGGGGCAAGCGTAGGCCCAGATTCGCCATTCGTCCAGTCTAATTTCTGCTCTCGATGAGGGTTATGTAATTTCGAGCTATCCGCCCTGCCAACCCTCAAAACGGTTTCTTTGGGCGACAAATCAGCCCAAAAACCGCTTTTTAGCGCATCACCCAGCGTTTCTCGGCCAGCTCGAAAGGCGAATCGCCCTGCTGGGCCAGTTCGCCGGGGGTCGAGTAGCGGAGCATCAGCGTCTTGCGGAGGGTGTAGCGTTGCGGATTGTCCGTTTCGCGTCCGACCACATACGCCTGCGACTCGCCCGAGAGCCCCGCGAAGAACACGGTGACCTCGTCGGCTTCCAGGTCAGTGGCGGGCCAGATCACCAAGCCGTCGCGTGCGTGCTCGACGCCGTCGAGGACATTGGACACGATGTCGTTGGGAGATTCGAGCAGCGGGTTATCGAGCCGATCCATGATCTCTTGGGTCACATCGCTCGACACGCCGCGTCCTGAACGCAGCACATTGGCGTTGTCGCTCATCAGGTGGACATCGGGTGCGAAGAACTTGACGCCGCCCCAGTGGTTGGTCACGGTGTAGGTCAGGTAGAAATACGGCTTCTTGCCCTCGCCATCGTCGACCCACGCCAGACGCAGCGGGCCGTCCTCGAAGGTGAACTCCCACTGGGTCGAGACCGGGGATGGCTCAGGAGCCGCCAATGCCGGGGTCGAGGNGCCCGAGAGCACGCCCAGCCCTGCCATNNCNNNNCANGCNNATCATGCCGATGGCCCCGATCGCGATTGAAAATCGCCCGAAGGTGCCCATGCGCTGTGTGCCTGCCTGCTTCGTCGTATCGTTGTGTGTCATATGCATCCCATATTCGGATCTGATCGTGTATTCGGGGGTGTTCTGGAACGAACTCCACGATAGTGTATGCCGCCCGCGCGTGCAATGTATTCGCTGGCCAGCGGGCCCAGTTCCGTGTGATTCTCTGAAAACCCCACTATCATACCCCCATACCCTCGCCCCCTCCTTCAAGAGCCCAGCCCGATCCGTCCGCCATGCCAGAGACCTCGCCCATCCAAGCCGATCACGCCATCCAGATACCGCACACCCTGCGTCTGTCGGCCGCCGAGCGTCTGGTCGCCTCGCCCGGGCGTCGCCAAGCCGCCCGCCGACTGATCGCCTCAGCCCCGAACCACGGCATTGACCTGGACCTGATGTGGGGCGTGACTGACGAAGGCCTGCACAAGCCCAAGAAGGTCCGCCAGGTGTCGCTGGCCGTACTCGGCTCCGGTCGGACGGCCATGATGTTCCTCTCCAACCCCGAACAGCACCTCTCACTGGGCCCGATCCCGACCCAAATCCAAGAGATCAGCGCCTCGATCCGGGCGGCTCTGGAGGGCCTGCGGGCGTATTGCCCCGCCAAGGTCGCCCTCGCCCAGACCCTCATCGAGCCCGAGCACACCTGGGCCCACGAAACCTGCACTGGGGCCGGGATGGTCTGCGTGGGGACGCTCGACTACATGCGCAAGCCGCTGCCGTCCACAGAGCAATCGAGCCGACCCGCCGCTTGGCCCACGGGCATCGAGATCCGTCCGATCCGCAGCCTCGACCCCAACGCCCCCGATTCTGATCGCGCCGACCTCATCGCCGCCCTCGAGGGCAGCTACATCGACACCCTCGACTGCCCCGAGCTCTGCGGCTTGCGCTCCATGGACGATGTCGTCGACTCCCACATGGC
>JGI24723J26617_10002370_pt1 | contig 14922 bp, 16 predicted proteins | sample Cruoilmetagenom6_FD_26617 | JGI IMG/M metagenome (IMG submission 26617)
TAAAAATTACACTTTTCAAACGGATTCCCCAAAAGCCATTTTTGAGAATTAACTATTTTTTGGAGATGGTGTAGGATAACCTCAATTGTTATCAGTTTACTTTAGAAAATCTAATTTCGTTGGGTCTTGTGAATAAATATAGTGTTAGAAGTAGTCTGGGGTTCTGATCAACTAAAATGTTTTTCTCTTAAGACTATCGGCGCTTAAGCCGCTAATTTTTGGAAATGGAGTTTCTCCCCACAAAAAAAGCAGTGTCGATTCTTCAACACTGCTTTTGCAATAAATATATATTTTGTTCCTAGCTATTCTTTGCGTGATCAGCTAAAAATTTCTCTAAACCAATGTCAGTTAATGGGTGATTCAATAATGCAGTAATGGCACTTAAAGGACCAGTCATTACATCAGCACCTAATTTAGCACAGTCAATAATATGCATTGCATGACGAACAGATGCAGCTAAAATTTGAGTTTCGTAACCATAGTTGTCAAAAATCAATCTGATTTCATCAATCAAGTTCAATCCATCTGTAGAGATATCATCCAAACGACCGATGAAAGGAGAAACATAAGTAGCACCAGCTTTAGCTGCTAATAATGCCTGTCCTGGAGAGAAAATCAAAGTACAGTTCGTACGGATTCCTTTATCAGAAAAATAACGGATGGCCTTTACACCTTCCTTAATCATTGGCACTTTTACCACAATTTGAGGATGCAAAGCAGCCAATGCTTCACCTTCTTTAATCATTCCCGCAAAATCTGTAGAAATAACTTCAGCACTTACGTCACCATCTACAATGTTGCAGATATCGATGTAGTGTTGTTTTACTTTTTCGTCTCCTTTAATGCCTTCTTTGGCCATTAAAGATGGATTAGTAGTTACGCCATCTAAAATTCCAAGCTCTTGAGCTTCTTTGATTTGGTCTAGATTTGCAGTGTCGATAAAAAACTTCATGAGTGTATTTTTTTGTTTGTCCAAAGGTAAATTTTCGTTCCCCTTTTTTCAAAAAAAGATGTTAACAATAGTGCATAAAAAATGGGTAAGCTACTTACATCGCACCGCTCAACCATCTACCCTTGCTTTCTTCCGAACCTGGGGGATTCAACAGGAGCTGGTCGTATAAGACTTACCCGCGGCAAAAGTAGGCATAATCTCATGAATCGCGCAAATGATTTGTGAAATTTCTTTCTATGGATGGGATTTAAATTTTATATTTGTTTTCTAACAAATAAAACGAAAACCATGGAACAAAAACCGCCAATGTTTAAGAGTGCAATGAACTACGGAGCTATCATTGGACTGGTACTTGTAGGAATATCGCTAGTATCATTTTTAATGGCTGATTACGAAAACAAATTGCTACAATATGTGAGCTATGTGGTCATGATAGGAGGATTATTTTGGGCAATTAAAAGTTATCGAGATAATGAGTGCGGAGGATTAATTGCTTACGGATCTGTTTTAGGTTTTGGAACATTGGTTTCATTATTCTTCGGAATTTTAACTGCCTTTTTCATGTACGTTTATTTGAAATTCGTTGACGATACGATGATCCAATACGTATTAGAAGAGAGTCAGCGACAAATGGAAGCCAAAGGAATGAGTGATGAAGAAATAGAGATGGGGTTGGAGTATTCTAAAATGTTCACTTCCGCAGGATTTATTGGCATAATGGCTTTGTTAGGAAATGTATTTTTCGGTTTCATCATATCTTTAATTCTGGGATTTATTCTTAAGAAGGAAGACGAAACATTTAATTAATAAAATTGAATCAGTTGATTGATATTTCAATAGTTGTTCCATTATTAAACGAGGAAGAATCTCTTCCTGAATTGTTTGATTGGATAAAAAGGGTAATGAGTAAAAATAACTTTTCATTTGAGGTTATTTTTATAGATGATGGAAGTACAGATGGTTCTTGGAAAGTAATTGAAGGACTGAAAGCTGCCCATCCAACCACTGTTAGAGGGGTTAAGTTTAGAAGAAACTATGGGAAGTCGGCTGCTTTAAATGTAGGTTTTGAAGCTGTCAACGGATCTGTTGTTATTACAATGGATGCCGATTTACAAGATAGTCCTGATGAAATTCCAGAATTATATAATTTGATAACGAAAGATGGTTTTGATTTAATCTCAGGATGGAAGCAAAAACGTTACGATCCATTATCTAAAACCATTCCTACCAAGTTGTTTAATTGGGCTACTCGTAAAATGACTGGCATTTATCTGCATGATTTTAACTGTGGTTTGAAAGCCTATAAGCACGATGTGGTCAAAAACATCGAAGTTTATGGAGAAATGCACCGATATATACCCGCAATAGCTAAATGGGCAGGATTTACGAAAATTGGAGAAAAAGTAGTTCAACATCAAGAACGTAAATACGGAACCACAAAGTTTGGTTTAGAGCGGTTTGTAAATGGATTCTTGGATTTGTTATCCATCACTTTCATCGGAAAGTTTGGTAAAAAACCCATGCATTTCTTTGGACTTTTGGGTACACTGATGTTTATGATTGGATTTCTTTTAATTCTATACGTTGGCGGAGAGAAATTGTATTTTCTAACACAAGGAGTGCGGGCTCGTTTAGTGACAGATACTGCTCAATTTTATATTGCATTAGTCGCTATGATTATGGGGGTTCAATTGTTTTTGGCAGGATACTTAGCAGAACTGACATCAAGAAACTCTCCGACAAGAAATACATATAAGATAGAAACTGAATTGTAACCTTCGATGAATGTTAGATTCCCCCTTAAAGAAAATTGTAATTATTGGTCCTGCGTATCCATATCGTGGAGGAATAGCTACGTATAACGAACGATTAGCAAAAGAGTTTTTAGCGCATGGATACCAAGTGAAAATTGAGACTTTTAAACTGCAATATCCCAATTTTTTATTTCCGGGTAAAACACAGTTTTCAGAAAGTGAGGCTCCCAAGGGGATTACAATTAATAGAAGTTTAAACTCTATATGGCCATTAAATTGGCTACAAGTTGGTGACAGAATTAAACGTGAAAACCCTGATTTGGTCATCGTCAGGTATTGGTTGCCTTTTATGGGACCTTGTTTAGGCACTGTTATTAGACGAATTAAATCAAATGGACATACGAAGGTGATATGTTTGGCAGATAACATTATTCCACATGAGAGACGCATAGGAGATCGATTGTTTACCAAGTATTTTCTGAATGGAATAGATGGTTTATTGGCAATGACCCAAAAAGTGCTGGATGATGCGCTGAGATTTCGTCAAATACCGACAGCGATGAGTCCTCATCCTATATTTGATAATTTCGGTTTAGTCACTTCGAAAGAAGCCGCCTGTAAAAAGCTAGGACTAGATCCGAAGTACAGTTATCTTTTGTTTTTTGGTTTGATAAGAGACTATAAAGGATTAGATATCTTATTGGAAGCTTTGTCCAACCAATTGTTAAAGGATACGAATGCGAAATTGATAATTGCAGGGGAGTTTTACTCTGATGCCAATTCATATCACCAACAAGTAGCTCGATTAGGTATTAAAGAAAGGATTATTTTAAGAGATAATTATATTCCGAATGCTGAAGTGGCCAATTATTTTAACGCGGCATCACTTGTCGTTCAACCTTATAAAACCGCTACTCAAAGTGGTGTGACTCAAGTGGCTTATCACTTTAATAAACCAATGATTGTTACCAATGTAGGAGGATTGAAAGAAATGATTCCCGATGGAAAAGTAGGGTTTGTAGTAGAACCGAATGCTACAGAATTGGCAGATGCTATTCATAAATTTTTTAGAGAGGACAAGGAAATTGAATTTCAAAAGAATATAGAAGAGGAAAAGAAAAAGTACAGTTGGCCAATTTTAGTGCATGCATTTGAAGGGTTGTATAAAAAACTGAAGAACAATGATTAAAATCGATAAAAACTGGACTTTATTTTTAGATCGTGATGGAGTTATCAATGAGCGTATTCCAAAAGGATATGTAATGGAGCCAGATCAGTTGGTTTTGGAGGTAGCAGTGGCCGATGCGATAGCGGAGTTTAATCAATTGTTTGCTAGGGTAGTGGTGGTAACTAATCAACAAGGAATTGGTAAAGGACTTATGACAACGGAGCAATTGGATACTGTTCATGAAAAACTGAGGTCAGAATTAGCTGCATCTGGTGCTTATGTTGATGAAATCTATTACTGCCCTGAATTAGCTGATTCAGGTTCAAAATGTCGAAAACCAGAAGGGGGAATGGCAATGCAAGCAAAGGCTGACTTCCCTGAAATTGATTTTTCAAAAAGCATCATGGTTGGAGATACCATTACCGATCTGCAGTTTGGAAAGCGCTTGGGAATGAAGACTATTTTTATCCGAACAGAACTTGAAGAACAGACTGCAGAGGTTGATGAATTATCAGATGAAATCATTGATTGGTTGAAGGATGTACTGATGGTGATTAGCTAATATTTTAAACAAAATATTTTGAGAACTTTGAGAAGCCTTGGTGTACTTTGTGGTTGAATAATTTAATTTATAAAGGAGTATTTCTTTTTCAAACTATCCAATTCTTTTTTTATTCCTTCACAGCCTTCCATCGTTCCATTGCATAATTGATAGTAGCTTTTTACGAGTAATCGAACAGCTATGCTATCATTTGGTAGGTGCTTCAATGCTTGTTTGAAATACCCAATCGCAAAGAACGATTCGTTGTGTTTTAGATTTCTTCTGCCCAATTCAATAGCAACTTCATAGCCTTTTTTATGATCTATTATTGTTTCAGATTCAATATCATAAGTAGCTGTCCTCAGGATAAATTTTATTGCAATAAATAAGGTCAATAAACCGACTATAGAGAATAGAGTTATTTTTATGGCAGCAATTCTTTTGTTCTCAGCTATTATTTGATTTCTAATCGCTTGTCTGTATTCCTTTGAAATCTCTTTTTCCTTTGGTGTATGCTTTTTTGCATAGATGGCTTTCAATTCTGAAAAGCTTTTTTTATTCCCAAAAATGGTCGTTCTTCTTCTACCTAAGATCATTTTATTGTTCTTGAGTGAAGTAATCATTCCTTGTATAGAGCCTTCTCCTGCCATATCATTAATAAATTTAGGATTTGAGATACCTAAATATAACGAAATCTGGAATGAGGGTAATTCAAAAATTAAAGTTATTTTGTACTTCATTATTTAGCAACATTTGGAGTTGCGTAACCTCAAACTATGGAAGGATTAATATTTGTTTTAGTAATTGCTATTCTGATAATTGTTGTTAGGCAAGGTAGTAAAATCGGGAAATTAAACTCCAAAATTGATGTATTACTAAAACAGCAAAAACAGTTTGGTACTTCCTTCGAGGCTAAACCTGAAAAGAAACCGACGCCAAGTCCATCAGAAAAACGAGAAGTAATTATTACTCCAAAGCCTGAAGTCGCGAAAGGGTATTTTGAAGCAAAGCCAACAGTTGTTGAACATAAAAAGGAGCCAGAAATTGTGCAGCCTATAGAACCAAAACCAGCAACTCCGGTAGTAAAAGAACCAATTCGTCAAGCTCCTCCTAAAGTGGATCTGCCTCCAAAGCCATCGTTTATGGAACGGAATCCTGACTTGGAGAGGTTTATTGGAGAGAATCTATTGAGTAAAATTGGGATCGTCATTTTTGTAATAGGAATGGGATTTTTAGTAAAGTTAGGAATTGATAATAATGTTATCACGGAATCGATGCGTGTTGGAATTGGTGTGCTTATCGGAGGAGGAATGGTAGCTTTGGCGCATTATCTCCGAAAAACTTTTACCTCTTTTAGTTCTGTATTAATAGGTGGTGCTTTAGCGGTACTCTACTTTACAATTGCTTTGGCCTTCCACGAATATGCCATTATTCCACAAACAGCTGCATTTATAATCATGGTGCTGATTACTACTTTTGGAGTACTATTGTCTGTGGCATACGACAATAAAGTACTAGCAATTTTGGCAATTTTAGGTGGTTTTGGTACGCCTTTCTTTTTGAGTACAGGAGAAGGTAATGTTGCTGTATTATTCACCTACATTCTTATTCTAGATGTGGGAATGCTGGCGTTAGTTTATTTTAAGAAATGGAACATTATCAATAAATTGGCTTATGCTTTTACTTACCTCATTTATATTGGTGCCTACTTTTCTAAATATTTAGGAAGTGAAGAGGAGTTAAGATTGACATTCTTTCTCTTTTTGACCGCGTTTTATTTGATTTTCTTCCTGATGAACGTTGTTTATAACGTAGCGAATAATCGACAGTTCAAAGCGGCTGAAATTATACTTTTACTAAGTAACTCAGCAATGTATTTTGGATTTGGATTAAGCCTTGTTAGCGATTACCGAGAAGGGGTGTTTAGTGGATTATTCGCCGCTATGGTAGCCATGTTTAACTTTGTATTTGCCTTCACACTTTATAAGCGAAAAGGAATCGATAAAAACTTATTGTTTCTATTAATTGGTTTAGTGTTGACTTTTGTGAGTTTGGTTGCACCGATTCAGTTGGACGGAAATTATATCACATTATTTTGGGCAGTAGAAGCTGTTCTTTTACTGTGGTTAGCTAATAAGTCTCAGTTGACAATTGTACGCAGAACATCCATACTTGTGACGATTTTAATGGTTGTCAGTTTAGCAATTGATTGGCAACAGAGTTATGTCCCAAATGGAGAGTATATCGTTTTGAATATCGTTTTCAATAAAGTATTCATTACTTCCATTTTTGCTTTGTTCTCCTTGTGGGGAACCTCAAAATTATTGCTGAATGATGAGAAGTTGACCATCGGTGTAGTCTTCATTTCATGGAAGAGAAGTTTCTATCAAGTCGGATTGGTTGCTATTTTATACTTATCAATTTTGTTTGAATTGAACTACCAATTGGTTCGGGCAGAATATGTAGATGCTTTTAGATTAGTGTTATTGGGGATCTATAATTATTTGTTTGTGATTGGTTTAATTCAATTTTATCGATTTAAACCACAAAAGGGACTAGCTTTAGTTGTTAATCTCTCTTCTGGAATTGCTATTGCAGCTTATCTTACTTTTTTCCTTGTACAAGTAAATGCTCTTCGAGAGTTACTACCAGGCTCTTCAGCTTTTTATTGGCACTACCTCTTGTTGGGATTATTCATTTTTATAGTTGCCAAACTAGCTAAAAGTCAACTATCTTATTTTGGATCTCAATCAGATTCTGCAAAAGTTATATGGGGAATTGTTGCCTTTATTGGGGTGTATGTTCTTTCAATAGAAATAGGTCATTTATCGGTGATTTATCAATCAGAATCTGAATTAAGTACTGCTGAAGCATACAGTGTTGCATTGAAGTCGGTTTATCCAGTTGTATGGGCCATTTATGCACTTATTCTTATGATAACAGGAATGAAGTACCGTATAAAGACATTGAGAATTGCTTCGTTGGTTTTGTTTTCAATTACAATCATAAAATTGTTCTTTTATGATTTAGCTGGGAACTCTACAGGTAAGATAATATCATTTATCTTGTTAGGAGTGATTTTATTACTGATCTCCTTTTTGTATCAAAAGCTCAAATTTATTATTCAAGACGATGACCATGAAAAGAAGATTTAGTAGTCTATTTTGTTTATTTATTCTTGGCAACTGCTATTCTCAGGAGTTTAAATTTCAAGCTAAAGTAGATCCTGTATATGAAACTAGGTACTACAAGATAGCTTTGTCTCCTGAACTATTGGGTCAAATCCAATCGGATGTATCTGATTTAAGATTAATAGATTCAGTAGGAAAAGAGATTCCGTATTTTGTTACTGAAGAGAAGGAAGGGCAGATTTCGTCTAGTTTTAACTCCTACGAAATTTTGGAAAAGACGATGATTCCAGATTCTAGTTCTGCAGTTGTTTTTCATAATTCGGGTAAAAAGAAGATGGACAACATCACATTTGTTGTTCAGAATACCGACGTTAGAAAAAGAGCTCGGTTAAGTGGAAGTAATGATCGAGAAAATTGGTTTATAATCAAGGAAAATTATCTGTTGCATTCCATGAATAATACAACTGAAACTTCAGAATTTAAGTTGCTAAACTTTCCTTTGAGTGATTATGAATTCTTAAAGTTGGAGATGAATGATAAGGATCAATTGCCCATTAATATTTTAAAAATTGGTTACAAGGATTCTCAAGTGAATAAAGGAGTTGTGACTAGTTTTCAGTGTCCAATTACAAGTAAAAATGACACTTTAGGAAAAACTACATTTCAAGTGAAGTTTGAACAGCCGATGTACATAGAACGCCTTGGTTTTAATATAATCGAACCTGAGTACTTTTCGAGAAATGCAGCAGTTAGTGTAGAGAAGGAACGAGCGACAAGTAAGAAGAAGATAGAGCATTATTTTGAGAACATTGGGAATGATAATTTAAATTCAAATGGAAAGAATACAATTGACGTAAGGCCAACAAAAACTGAATCTCTAAGGATAGAAATACAGAATGGGGATGATGTAGCCTTAAGCATAGATGGAATTACAGCTTCCTATTTGAATAAATACATTGTTGCTGAATTAGTACCCTCTCAAGTGTATTATTTAAAGTTTGGAGATGAAACACTTTCGAATCCATCATATGATATTGTGAAGTTTAAAGAGAAGATTACTCTAAGTGAAGCAACAGTTTCCCACCAAACGGTTGAAAAACTATTGTCTCAAGAAGAAGAAATTAAATCTGATTCTTTGTTTGATAATCCAGCAATTGTATGGTCAGTTTTAGGAGTGGTTGGAATCGGATTAGCTTTTATCTCATTCAGAATGATTAAAGAAATGTAATTCATATTTATAATAGTAAATAGCCGTCTTTACAATAAAGACGGCTATTTAATTTATAATTGTAGGGTGCTACTCCATTGGATTCCGCTGATATCGGTTAATTTAAGGGTGTAAGTACTTGAATTTGAAATTTCATTGATCGGAATTGATAATGTAGCTTTAGCACCCAGTGGGATAATCATACTGTGTTTCCCAGGTTTAACCTTGGCAACATATCGATTATCGATTTGCTCGGCAGGAAATCGTGCCAAATCATTACCATCAAGTGTTAATATAGCATCTCCTGTTTGATTAATTAATTCAACCTTGATAAGGAAAGAACCATATACATCAACACCTTCTACTCGGTATACTTGAAAAGACAATTGATTATCAATTATTGTTACCTTAGAGAGTTCTACAATGGGCTTGACTGATTTATTGTGCAAGGTTCCCCATACACCGCCATGGAAGTATTGATTGGAAAAAAGAGTGATGAATAGTATTGCTAAAGAACCTATTAAAACGACTTTGTTTAGTATCGGCTGTTTCATTGGTATTGTTCCTGAGCCTATCCACGAAAACCACTTAGCTTTGACGATTTTCGTATTCTTATTAATTAAGTAATTGTCCATAGAGTATAGTCCACTTCCTGTAAAGAATAGTGTGAAACCTGCGGCTAAGCCGAGCACTCCAATTTGCCATTCATCTAGGCAAGTTGTTCCCAACCATCCTGATCCTAATAAAATTCCCATTGCTAATCCAAAAACAGCAACGGACATGGCTCTCGTAAATAATCCAAAAATCATGAATAATCCGACGATACCTTCTATAATTGTGAAGGAAGCCATTGCCCACCAAAGAGATTCCGGGTTTTCGACTAGATATTGAATAATGGGTTTAATTCCAAGCGCATTAGGCAAAAAGTGATTGAATTTTTCTCCGATATACCCAGCTGCTTCCGGATCTAATTTGTTTGCTAATATTAATCTTCTCCAAAATGCTGAGAAGTAGGTCCATCCAACGACCAAACGTAATGAAAATGTAAAAAGTCCTGCACCATTATCGGGCAAGGTAGAAGTGTTTGTTTTCATCTAAAATATTTTATATGATTGATTAAAGTTTGTTGAAATTCAGCTACTAATGTAGCCGAGACTTTAATCTCTTATATAAAATATAGAAGGGAACCTTTATTTCCTTTGAAATGGGAATAAGGTATAGGGAGGAATGTTTCTGATTGTTAGCAAATGGAAGCAAACCAATGAACAAAAGCAAAAACCACACAGAAATCTTTGAATGATTCACAGATTGGTTTCCTTGTTGAGTGGAGATGGATTCGTTTAATTCAGTATTACAATTGCTATGGGCGCTTTTACTTTTATTAAATGTTTGTGTGGTTTCCACTTCCATTATTTCCTGAATGGAGTTTCGCACTCCACATGGCGATAGTATCAAAATCATACAAGCCGAAACTGCTAAGAAGAAGTTCAAAATTGTATTGTTCTTGATTGGATTCATTAGTTGGAAATGGATTTACATCAAGTTTCAAAACTACTAATTCACGCTTTGTATATTTTGATAAGAAATCGAAATAGAGGTTAACCTATGTTAAACCAAGTTGGTCTAGGAAATGGAGCCTTTTCTGAGTTTTATTTACTTGAAAATAACCTTCCGCGTATAAGCACTTTCCGAAGTCTTAACCTTCAGAAAGTAAACTCCTTCATATTCGGATTTACGATAAATAGTTAATATATTTCCATTAATCGTATCTTCTTGTACCAATTGACCTTCTAAATTATACAATTGATAACTTGAAAATTGAATGTTAGGATTCAGTTCGACAGTTACTGAATTATCACTAGGAATAGGGAATACATTTAAGGCTTCATTTCCTAAGGTATTCTTTGGAATATTGGTGTAATTCGGATTTTTAATTCTTACAATTGAATGAGATCCACTATTGGTCGCAATATACAATTCTCCATTAGGACCGACAGCAATGTCTCTTAGTCTTCCCCAAAAATTGGCAAAAAACTCATTGTCTGTAATAATAGCGTCTTTTGTGGTGTTTAGTGGCAATTGATGTAAGGTCGCATCTTTTAAAGTCGTTAACAAAAGACTATTTTGAAACTCAGGAATCGCTGGATGATCATAATACAAAATATCTGAACTAGCTACAGTAGGAGTCCAAGCGTAAAGTGGTTCTACCACATTGGAGTCTGCACAGAAAGACTGCTCGTTTGGTGTATTGCAGAAACCTTCCACATCTGGCCATCCATAATTTCGTCCTTTTTGGATGATATTAATTTCATCGTCGTTATTTGGACCATGCTCGGAACTGTATAAAAAGCCATTTGCAAAGAAAAGCCCTTGTGGGTTCCGATGTCCCCAACTCCAAATCGGACTGTTTGCTAAAGGATTGTCATTAGGAATGCTACCGTCCAAGTTCAAACGCAGTACTTTACCATTCAAGGAACGTATATTTTGAGCAGTAGAGGTATTTGCTGCATCTCCTGTTGTCATATAAATGAATCCATTTTCGATAAGTAGTCTAGAGCCATTATGATTCACTGCACCTGGAATTGAATCCAATAGAATAACCTCGTTAGTTAATATTTCTTGTGTGATGTTGTAGTCAAAAGATACCAATCGCTCTTTTACTGAACTGTTAGTGCCGTAATTATATACTGCATATATTTTTGGAGTAGTAGGGAAGTTGGGGTGTAAAACCATTCCTAATAGTCCTCCTTCACCATATTGGTTAACCGTGGAAGTATAATCCAATATAACTTTATTGATTCCAGTTGATGGATCTATTCGATTGATTTTTCCTATTCGTTCAGTGAAATATATATGATCATCAGGTCCATAAATAATCTCCCATGGCGTACTTAAACCACCAATGATGGTCGTTGTATCGATGGTGGTATTTCCCACCATGAGTTGAGCCTTTATTGAATTGGAAAATACTAACAAACAACTTAATCCTAGAAGTAATCTTTGAAATTTTGACATCTCTTTATTTTTTAGGTGTGTACTCCTAAAATTAATGATTTTGTATCAAGAAAAGAAGAAGTAAACGAATAGGAAGCTTAATCCCCATAGAATAAATATAGTAGCTATTGCAGTTATGACAATAACTTTCTGTTTCCTTTTCCGTTCTTGAATTAACTGTTGTCTGATCTTCAACTTCACTAGTCGCATCTGCTCTGGAGTTGCTGATTCTCCATTGCGAATAGATGCCTTGAGTCCTTGCGTTAGTTCAGATTTTAATCGAAAATACTGTCCACGTTTTATACGCAGTTTTTCGTTGTTTTGGATGGAGCGTAAAGAATCAAAAGCGGTAGCCATAGGGGAGATATTATATAATCACCTCCTTAAATTAATTAAAAAATTGGTTATCAACACTTTTTAAAGGGCAATGGGAATTTTTACTTTAGTTTTTTCCCAAGATAAGGTGAGGTAAAGATTTTCTTCAAAGTGAATTTGGAAGCGTTCTTGAAATTGGTCTAATTGTTCCACTGGAACAGTAATTTTCAGGACATCAAATTCAGGTTCACGTGGAGAAGTCCCATCCCAATTGAGTCCCCAATCATATGATTTACTATTAAAGATGATTTCCCAACTCGTTTTATTTGGAATTGTCCAAAGGCTATATGTTCCGGCTGCAAGCTCAGTTCCTTCAATTTCGATTGCCTTATTAGTTATAAAGGTTGTGGCTTCATTGGCTCCTGTCCGCCATATTTTTCCAAAAGGGACTAAACTATCCATCACTTTCCTTCCTCGTGCAGCAGGACTACTGTAGAAAACACTCAGAGTGGCATCGTCTTTTGAGTAGGTTTCAACTTGTTCGGGACTAGCTTTCTTTGTTTGATAAATCATATACTGAAATCCTCCAAAAAGAAGTAGTCCAATCAATAGCAGTATGAGTATGATTTTTTTTAGCATTCTGTCTTTATTTTAATTGATGATTTTGCAATGAGTCAATTCGTTGTTGTATTTGTAAATCATCTGGGTTTTTATCTAATTGTTTGATAGCCTCGATATACTCTGGGTAATCACTATATTTTGTTTCTAACCAAGTATAGGGTGGAAGCATTAATGCTATAATAGCTATAATAGCCATAGGAATAGCGCGTTTTCGAAGGACTTTAAAACCTAACTGTAAGTTAGGATCTTTTAGCGTAAAAGAATAAATAATTAGTATGATCAAAGCAATAGAGCCGATTGCTAAGTTGGTTTGATATCCAGGCCACATTTGAATTTTAAACATTAATCCTACCAATACGATAGAAAAAGCTAGTCCAGGTAACATTGAAGAGATTCTAATGTTTTGGTTTTCATTTAAGAATAGTGCCATTGACAGAAAAGGGTACAGCAATGCTAATCCTGCAAAAGCGATAATGCTGATTAACTCTGCACCTGGCCACAATAATAGGTGAAGGTTGATGGCTAATATAGCACTTACTAATAAGAGTACTTCTATACGTTTAAGCATGTTTGTTTTTCTTGATACAATAGAGGTAATAGTTTTCTACTTTTTCTCTAGCCCATGGGGTTTTTCTTAAAAAATTAAGACTAGATTTAAGTGTCTGATTGCTTTTGAAGCAATTAATTGAGACATTATTTGCCATTTCATCCCATCCTTTATTCTCAATCAGGTATTCTAGAATCGACTTTAATGTAATTCCATGCAATGGGTTGTTTGGCTGTTGTTCCATTTGTTAAAACTACAATCTGCATTTAATATTTCAAAATATAGTTCTGAAAGTTATTTTCCCCCATTCGCTTGCAAATCTCTAATGCAATCGATATCAAGATCTGGAATATTTCCTCCTAGTAAATTACCTAAAGACGTACCTGTTTGAATCGAATAATGCATCAGGCAATCATTATTAGTGCAGTGTGCGCCATTTGCTTCATCGTGGTGATTGGAGGTAATGGGTGTTCCAGTATTTACCAATCCTAACAAATGTCCGAATTCGTGTTGTGTAACAGCAGATTCTAATGTTGTTTCTGAAGGTTCTCCTAAGCCACCACTCAAACTTTTTATAGTTTTTTCAAAAATAGCAAATGAAGTAGAGCTATACGCTATGCCTAATACCACCTGATTGCCCTGTGATTCAATGTAATCATTGTCTAAATAGATCACATAAGCGCTCATGGTAGAAAGGCTGGAAGACACTGTTCTATTTTGGGTCTCTAGGGTTCTAATTTGCTCGATAGTATACTTGCTGTTCTGCGGAGATGGAATTTCTCTAAGAGAAACACTAATTCCTCCTGGTTTATTTAATCGAGCTGAAAGAAAGTTTTTGAGGTTCACGATTGTTTGGTTAGTTGGTTTGAAGCCAGTAATATAATCGATTTGAATATCTAAAGAAGGCACCGCACCACTTAAATAGGCTTTTGAAGCATCACCTAAAATAGAAGTAGGGGGAGTGGTATTATCTTCATTATCGTCTTTACAGCTTTGAAATGAAAATGCGAAGAAGAGAAGTAATAATAGGGTAGTAATTTTATTATTCATGATTTAATATATGATTTCAACAAATTATGTTTAAATAATGAATTTTACAAAAAAAATACAAATAGAATAATTTATGCTTTTACTTTTAAACGTAAGGCAGGTTTCTATGGGTCGATGTATAATGTTGGTGAAAAATCTAGTATTGATTCATAGAAAAATGGATAGTACGTAAGCAGAGAATTTATTTTAAGACAAAGCTTGTACTTTGATTTTTTTGGATTTTTAGAAGATTTACTAAGTTGCCAACTCTTTTATTAATTAAAAGTCACTGATATAGCCTTGTATAAAGTACTTTTTTTAGAATATTAGAGAAATGATTCATTGAAGGGCTTATTGATGTTAGAATTAGCCTTTTTTGAGATGAATAAGAGTTTTTATAAGTTGTCATCGAAACGTAACCATCGTAGGCAATATCTTCTGATTTATGGAAATAATGAGAAATGGAATAGTAGAAAAATAGGGTAATAATCGTATATGGATTGAAAAGGGACACAATTATTTTTGAAAAAAAACATAATGAAACACCTTATAATCCTTTTGACTTTTGCCACTTTGTTGGGGTGCGAGAAAATACCTGAAAGAGAGCCGATTTCTCTAAATTTTATTAGTCTAAATGGTGTGCCAGCTAATACTGCTGTTTTA
>JGI24723J26617_10002379_pt1 | contig 14895 bp, 11 predicted proteins | sample Cruoilmetagenom6_FD_26617 | JGI IMG/M metagenome (IMG submission 26617)
GCGGCACTGTAAATGTCATCGACCGACCGGATAGTCACGCCATCCAGATATGCCTCCAGATCGACGTGACCCCTGGCGACGTTCCTGACAGCAAGGCTTATCACTCCCATGAAGGGATTATCTCACCGGGCGCAAGGAATGGCAAGAGCCGCGCGGATGGCCGGCGGTCCTTATTTTTTATCGTTTGCGCCAGCGCGTTCGGCCTGCCGATGGGCACCGTGCAAGTCGATTGGCCGTCCTTGCTCGCTCCGTACTGGCGTTTGCGATCTTGCGCCTCCCCCTGCAGCGGCTTCGATCAGCGCGCCTTTTCGGCCAGACCTATGGCCAAGGAACCCTTCTTCCGATCGCTGGAAGTGCTTGTTTTCAGGGCCGTCAGCGCTTGTCGAACTTGATCTCGACGCTCTTAAGGCCTCTCAGGATGACACTTGGGGCATATTCCAGCGAATCGGGATCGACCAGCTGAATGTTCTTCGCCCGGCGTGCCAGTTGCCGGACCGCCATGCCGATCTCGCTGCGTGCCAACTGCGCCCCGATGCAATGGTGGATGCCCGCGCCGAAGGAGAGGTGCGCACTGGCATTCTCACGGTCGACATCGAAGCGCTCTGGATCTGGAAACTTGCGTTCGTCGTGATTGGCCGATCCATAGCGCAGGTTGAGGAGGCTTCCGGCTGGAATGGTCACGCCGGCGAGGGTGGTCTCGCTGAGTGCACGGCGGAACAGGCCTTGCACCGGGGCTTCGTGGCGCAGGATCTCCTCAGCGAAATCTCGGCCGAGCTCAGGTTCGGCGGCGAGACGTTCGACCAGTTCGGGATCGCGAGTCATTTGCACCACCGCCGAGCCGATCGCGCTGGTTGATGTCTCGTTTCCGGCCCCCAGCAACTGGCCGATGATCGAGAGCAGTTCGGGAATCTCGAGAAGCTTCCCTTCCACCTCACAAGTGGCGAGTTGGGTGATCATATCGTCCTGAGGGTTTTTCCGGCGGTCTTCGGCCACGTCGGCCAGATAATGCTGCATCTCGACAACCAGCTTGGCGCATTCAATGTGCCGTTCGGGCGTGACCAGCATGCCGAGCGGTTCGACTGCTGCATCAGACCATTCCTTGAAGCGGTCGCGCATGCTGCGCGGGATACCCAGCTGATCAGCAATGACATAAACGGGCAGGGGAATCGCCAGTCCGCGCATGATCTCGACCGAGCCTTGGTCGATGAACAGGTCGATCTGCTCGTTGGTGACCTGTTCGATATAGGATTCCATTTTCCTGACCCGCCCGGCAGTGAAGGCGCGGTCCACCAGCTTGCGATAGCGGGTGTGCGAGGGCGGATCGTTGCTGACCAGCGTGTCCGGCACATCACCAAAGCCCTCTTCGTTGTGGATGCGCGTCACCTCGTCGGGGATGTCAGAGGGATTGAAGCCCATCTTGCTCGAAAACACCTCGGGCTTTCGCAGTGCTTCAAGGCAATCTTCGTAACGGCTGATGATCCAGCAGTTGAGCCCTTCGAGGAAAAATGCCGGGGCCTCGTCGCGCATGGCCTTGTAATAAGGATAGGGGCACGCGCGCACATCGGGGTCGGCTAGGCTGAAGTTTTCAAGGCTTTTCATGACATTCTCCTAAACGATCCTCGCGCACCGAGTCCAAGAAGAGAACATACCGTGAGGCGCAAAGCAATCAATCGAGCTGGTATCAATAGCACCGCCCCGAAAGATTGTTCACTTGCAATATTGTTAGTGGTGGTCGATGCCCTCGAGTGAGAGAATCATTTGTGAGACTAACACGAAGCCGACGTTATCCGGCTTTCGCGTCGAACCCGATGCAGGCGCTCCCGTTGAGCGCATCAATGGCGGCAACCCGATCGCCAACGCCATCGCCTTCGGCGCATCGCCTGATAAGGGGGCAGCATTCGCAAGCCCCTTACGACATGTCGGCCGCCAGTAGAGGAGAATTGAGAGGCGTGGCTACAACATCAAAGGCCGGAACGGCGAGATCCGAAGGCAAGAGCGTTCAGGAGATGATGAAGGACGAGAGCGTCAGTCCACCGTCCGGTCTCCTTGAGGAAAACTACACTTACGTTGGCAGCGAACCGCTGGCGGCTAATCGGTACTTCGATTCGGATTTCTTCGAACGTGAGAATGCCACGGTGTGGAAGAAGACGTGGCAGATGGCCTGCCATCTCGATGAAATTCCCAATGTCGGCGACAATGTGATCTACGACATCAACGACGATTCGCTGGTGGTGGTGCGAACGGCACCCGACGAGATCAGAGCCTATCACAACTCGTGCCTTCACCGTGGCCGCCGATTGCGAGATGAGGGCGGAAATGTCGGTCAGCTACGTTGCCCCTATCACGCGTTCACGTGGGACTTGCAGGGCAAGAGCACATCTATTCCCTGCAAATGGGATTTTTCGCACATAGATCAGGAGGACTTCAACCTGCCTGAGGCGAAAGTGGGGACCTGGGGCGGCTTCGTCTTCATCAACTTTGACCTCGAATGTCAGCCTCTCGAGGAATATCTCGGCCCCATTCCCGATCATTTTCGCGACTGGAACTACGATAACAAGGTCAAGGTCGCGCACGTCGGCAAGGTCTGCAATTTCAACTGGAAAGTCGGTGTGGAGGCTTTCATCGAGTCATACCACGTCATCGCCACCCACCCCCAGATCCTGCCCGCCACGGGCGATGCCAATACCCAGTACGACAATTACGAGGGTAGTGCGGTCAACCGGATGATCACCCCGTTCGGAGTGCCCAGTCCTCATATCGAGAAGCCGCAAGAGCAGGAGATCGTCGACTCCATGTCCGCTGGTGTGCGGCGCAAGTTCGGGGATGCCGCGGACGACATGTTCGCCATACCCGAGGGCGTGACAGCCCGTCGTTTCATGTCGGACATGACGCGGCAATCAGTAGCAGCGCAAAGCGGTCTTGATCTCTCGCAGGCGACCGATTCTGAAATGATGGACGCGCTCCAGTATTTCGTCTTTCCCAATTTCTTCCCCTGGGGTGGGTACGGCAATAACATCGTGTACCGCTTTCGCCCGGCCAAGGACAGCCCGGACTGGTGCTTTATGGAAGTCATACTCATCAACAATCCGCCCAAGGACGAGCCGCGGCCCGAACCGGTCGAGATGCGTCTTCTGGGCGACGACGAACGCTGGGCGGATGCCGAGCCGGAGCTTGGCTCTCTCGCTGCGGTCTTCGAGCAGGACTTCGCTAACATGCCAAACGTCCAGCGCGGTCTGAAGGCATCCCGGAGGGGGCTCGTCGAGCTTGGCGATTATCAGGAATGCCGGATCCGCGATCTTCACCGTCAGTTAGATCAATACATGGCGGAATANCAGGGCGGCATTATGCAGTCTTAAGAAAACCAAGGAGAGCAAAAACCAGATGGCAGAAGCAACGCAAGCGACCGAGCAACCGGTCGAGGACGACATTCTTTACGAAGTTTCCGGCAAAGTGGCGGTGATCACCTTGAATCGCCCTGACATCGCAAACGCGCAAAGCTTGCAGTTCCTCGCCAACCTTGACGCCGCGTTTATCCGCGCGGTCGAGGACGACGCGGTCGGTGCCATCGTTCTGCGCGGGGAGGGCAAGCACTTTTCGTCCGGGCACCAGCTCGGTGGCTTCGGTATTCCCGAAGATCCGCGCCGCTCGACTTGGTACGGCAGTGAAGGGAAAACCGGTGCGGAAGGGCGCTTCGCGCTCGAGCAGGAGTATTTCCTGGGTTATTGCAAGCGCTGGCGTGAATTGCCCAAGCCGACGATTGCTGCGGTTCAGGGTGCGTGCATCGCCGGCGGGCTGATGCTGGCTTGGGTCTGCGACATCATCATCGCCTCGGAAGATGCGTTCTTCAGCGATCCCGTGGTCGGTTTTGGTATCCCCGGGGTCGAATACTTCGCCCACGCTTTTGAAATGCCCCATCGGATCGCGCGAGAGTTCCTGCTGCTCGGCGACCGGATGAGCGCGGCCCGCGCCTACGAGGTGTCGATGGTCAACCGCGTCGTAGCTCGCGAAAATCTGTGGGACGAAGCGGATGCGATGGCGAACAAGATTGCCGAAAAGTCGCGTTTCGCGCTGGCGCTCACCAAGCAGACGCTAAACTTCGTCGAGGACGCTTGTGGGCGCCGAACCGCGCTCGACGGAGCATTCACGCTGCATCATCTGGCGCATGCTCATTCAGAACTGGTGACCGGGCGCGCTGCCAACATGCCCAATCCCTCGAAGCGGCGTTGAATCGCATGCAGGAAAGTCGTCACACGTAAACAGGCTGAAAGTTGATGTCGCTCATTACTGCTGAACTGGCCGCTCAAAACCCTGACGACGTGGGTCTTTGCGACGACCGAAAGAGCTATTCGCGTTGCGAGCTGGAACAGGTGCTGAACCGGGCAGGCAATGCGATGCGCGACCTCGGCTTGGCGAACGGGCGCAGGATTGCAGTCTACGCACGCAACAGCGCGGATAACGTGCTGGCCTATCAGGGCGCGCTGCACGCGGGAATATCGGCAGTTCCAGTGAGCGCTCACTTCACGGTCGACGAGGTGGCCTACATCCTTGAAGATTCGTCCACCGANGTGCTGTTCGTCGGGCCAGAGACTGCCCAGGTCGGCGTCGAGGCGGCGCAAATCGCCGGAACGNCCCGCGTGATAGGCTGGGGTTGTGAAGGCGTATCGGGCGTGGAGGACTGGGATGCCTGGCTGCAAAGGGCGTCCGATGCGGCTGTGCCGGACGAAGCACCGCCGGCCCCGATGCTCCACTACACTTCAGGCACTACCGGCAGGCCCAAGGGGACCGAGACACCGCCGTCAATGTTCCCCCGCGAAAAGAGCGTCAGGGATTATTTCGAGGTGCTTTGGGCAGGGACCAGCGGTGTTCCGTTTCCCTCACCGGGCCTGATTGTCAGCCCGATGCATCACACCGGGCCGTTGTTAAGTGTGCGTCTGCTGGGGGCTGGGCTGGCGATTGTCGTCATGCCGCGGTTTGACGCTGAGGGGGTTCTCGCCACGATTGAACGCCACGGCATCAAGAGCGTGCTGATGGTGCCAACTCACTTCCAGCGACTGCTGGCGCTGCCGCAGGACGTGCGCGACAAATACGACTTGTCCAGTCTTGTGCAAGTGTCCCACACCGGCGCAGCTTGCCCGCGCGAGGTCAAGCGGCAGATGATCGAATGGTTCGGGCCTGTGCTTATGGAAGCCTATGGAGCGACCGAGTCCGGAAGCACGAACATGATCACGTCTGAGGAATGGCTGCGCAAGCCGGGTTCGGTTGGGCGCACCTTGCCGCCCTTCGAGATCGAGGTGATCTCCGATGACGGCGAGAAACTTCCGGCGAACGAGGTGGGGACGCTCTACTTTCGCGACACCAGCGGTCGTGGGATCATATTCCACAACGATGCCGAAAAGACTGCCGGAGTGCACCGCGAGCCAGGGGTATTTACTCTCGGCGAGATGGGTTACGTCGATGAAGACGGCTATGTCTTCATCACTGACCGTATATCCGACATGATCGTCAGTGGCGGAGTCAACATCTACCCTGCAGAGATCGAGGATGCCCTGTGTCAGGCGCCCGGCGTTCACGATGTCGCGGTGATCGGCGTTCCGAATGAGGACATGGGCGAAGAGGTCAAGGCCCTGATCGTTCCCACAGATCCCGAAAACCCGCCGACGGCGGAAGACCTCAACCAGTATTGCCGCACAAGCCTGGCTGCTTACAAATCGCCGCGTTCCTATGAATTTGTCGACGACATCGGACGAAACCCGATGGGCAAAATCAATAAGAAGGCCCTGCGCAAGCCATATTGGCCCACCGACCGCACAATCGCCGGTTGAGGTAATTGTGCATCATAACAGTTTTGCTAGTCGGCAAGAATGCTATATGACTGTTAACAGTTCATGTTCTTCCGGCTGGCGGAGGGCACAGAAATCCGGAAAGATCTGGGAATTGGGATCTTAACTGGAGCGATTAGGTGGGAGCCTGTTATGATCATTGATACTGTCCTTACACGTTCGAGATCGGCTAGAACCGGCCTCCGGTGGGCTGTAGCACTGTCCGCGCTTGCCGTGGCCATGCCGGCAATGGCGCAGGATACAGCCGGTGCGCCGTCGCAGCCCGGATCGGATGGTGAGGCCAGCTCAACGAGTCTGGGCAGCGACACGATCATCGTCACGGCCCGCAAGCGCGAAGAAATCCTGCAGGACATTCCTGTGGCCGTTGCCGCGCTTTCGGGTGAGGCGCTGGAGGAAGTGGGCATCAGTCGGCTTGACCAGGTGACCGCGCTTGTCCCGAACCTGCGCATTCAGGCGTCCGGCACTGGTGCCAGCGTCGCTACGGTCTATATCCGCGGTATCGGCTACAATGGCACCGAGAAACTTGATTCGCCGTCGGTCGGTGTGTTCATCGACGATTTCTACTGGGGCATGGGCCACGGCCAGCTGATTGACACATTCGATATCGAGCGCCTCGAAGTGCTTCGTGGCCCGCAGTCGGTGCTGTTCGGCAAGAATACATCGGGGGGCGCAATCGTCGTCCGCCGCACCCAGCCAGAAGGTGAGCTGTCCGGNAAGGTAAAGGTCGGTCTTGGCAACTATGGCCAGAAGAATTTCCAGGCGGTGCTGCACACTCCGTCGTCTATGAACGACACTCTCGCCGCCAAGCTCTATGTGAATTACAAGGACCGCAAGGGGTTTGCCGACAATCTTTATGACGGCACAGACGAGGGCGAGAACACCTACGTGGGCGTTGGCGGGAGCCTGAAATGGACTCCCACGCCCGAACTAACGGCCCTGGCNATCTTTGACTATATTAGTGAGCGTGGTGAGGCCACTCCGCTGCAGAACGCCAATCTCGTGGGCGAGAGCACCCTCCTGGCGCCACTATTGGGCGGTAATCGGCTCAATCCGGGAATCAGGGCGCACGAAGTATGGCCTGATCTGCAGAGTGACCAGAAGCTAGACGCCTATCGCTATAGCCTGCGGCTCGACTGGGAAACGCCGATCGGCACAGTGACGTCGATCACTGGTTATCTCGATGAGGCGGACATCACGCTTCAGGATTTCGACAGCGGTTGCGGCGAGGATTCGCAAGGGCTCGGATGCACTTTCGCCGTCAACCCTCTTTTGGTCTCGCCGCCCAATCCAAACGGCACTTTGCACACCATCCGCGATCAGGAATTCCAGGAATTCACGCAGGAACTGCGGATCGCAAGTCAAATCAAGGACTGGATGTTCTTCCAAGGCGGTGTGTTCTATTACGACGATTCCATCGAGAGCCGGCAAACCACCAATTTCGCCGCGTTTGAGCGTTCGACACAGGACACCCGCTCTTATGCCGTGTTCGGGCAGCTCGAATTCAATGTTACCCCCGATCTGCGGGTTTCCGGCGGTGCGCAATATATCGATGAACGCAAGAAGCACACCAAGACGGTGTTCTTCCTGCCAGACGTGCCCGTGGTGGGCGGGTTGGTCACGCTGCCGCTCATTAGTAACGAGCGGAGTTGGGATGACGTCGTCTATCAAGCCGCGATCACTTGGGAGCCGTCGCCCAATCACACGCTTTACGCTTCGATGTCGGATGGCTTTCGCAGTGGTGGTTTCTCCGCACGCGGTACGGCCGTGGAAGCGGTTGACCCAACTCTGCCGAATTACACCGGAGGAACCGGTGAAAATTACCTTGCTTTCGAACCTGAAACCACTCGCCAGTTCGAGATCGGCTCCAAGAACCGCCTTTTCGATGGTGCGCTCACTCTCAATCTCACTGCTTACCGCACGCGGCTAAAGGGTTTACAGCAAGGCGCCGTTACGTTGACCCCGTTTTCGGGCGTCAACACCAACACCTATATAAACAACTTCCAGCTTGCAGAATACAAGGGTTTCGAGATCGAGAGCGTCTTGCGCGTGCCCGGCATCGAAGGCCTGACGCTGCTCGCCAACTTCGGCTATCTTGATGCGGAGGTGAAAGAGGCGGTGGTGCCTGCTGTGCGTCTGGGCGTCGGGCCTGGTGGCCTGCCCGGAAGCCCGGCACAGGGGCTGATCGACCTGTCCACCACGCCGCTGGTCCAGGCACCGGAATATACTTATGCCCTGACCAGCAATTACGTTCGCGAGATNTCGCAGGACGTGACGTTGGATGCGACAGTGCAGTACGCCTACACTGACGACGTGGTGCTTACGAGCCTGGGTCCGTTTGTCGACACACAGAAGGGGTATGGCCTGCTCGACGCCTCGATCGGTCTGCGCTGGCAGAACATGCGTTTCCAGCTGACGGGCAAGAACTTGACCAATGAGGTTCATCGCCAGACTGCGCTGATCAACGTGCTGTTCCAGTCGTTCGGGAACCCGCGGACGTTTCTTGGCGAGTTCACGGTGGAATTCTGAGGTTGGCCTTGCCCAAAGTTGAGGGCAACGCCGCAGAATAGAGATGGCAAGGGTGATAGCACGGGGAAACGCCCGGCTATCGCCAACGCCACTCGGAACACCCGGGTTTTGCGAGGATGTCGCAGCTTGTCGGCCGGCANACTCGATTGCCCCGACCTTTCCGGATTTACCCGGTTCACCCTGATAGCGCATCGCGCGGCAGCCGCATGGATCGGCTGGGCGGACTCTTGTTAGTTTGACATTGCTAGGTAGCCGATTAGAGCTATGCCATAGTGCAGGCTTTGGCGAGCGCATGGCCATAAAATTGGCACAGCGGTCGCTACTATACCGAACAAGAAATCCACATTGAGATGGTGACAGGGGAAACAATATATGCCGAACGGCACACAGACCAATCATTCCACTTGCGACAATCTCGAGCCGATAGCTGAAGGGTTGTGGACCGAAGGTGCCGAGCCGCGATTGATCGGCGGACGTAAGCCGAACGGCGAAATCGTCTTTCCCCTTCCCGGCGGTGAAGCCGGGGCGGGCGTGGAAACGGTGGAGTTGTCGCGAAAGGGCCAGCTGTGGTCTTGGACCAGCCAGAATTTTGAGCCCAAGGAACCTTATGCCGGGCAGACCCCATTCGAACCCTATCTTGTGGGCTACGTCGAGTTGCCGGGCGAGGTCATCGTTGAAAGCCGCCTCGTCGATGTGACACTTGACGACCTGAAGCTTGGCCTGCCGATGGAACTGACCATCGTCCCGCTTAATGACACCCGCGCAACCTATGCCTTTCGTCCGGAGACAGAAGCATGAGCGAGAACGTTTACATCATCGGCGCCGGTATCCATCCGTTTGGCCGCACCGAGGGCCGCACTGGAAGAGATCAGGGCGTCTTCGCCGTCAAGGAAGCGCTGGCCGACGCTGGCGTGGAATGGGGCGACATTGGTTTCGCCTATGGCGGCTCTTCTGCTGCGGGCTCAGCCGATATAATGGTCAACGAACTTGGCTTTACAAGCGTGCCGTTCATCAATGTGCTGAACGGATGCGCTACCGGCGGCGGCGCGCTGACTGCGGCTCGCGATGCGGTCGCAGCGGGAAGCTGCGACCTCGCGTTGGCAGTCGGTTTCGACAAACACCCGCGCGGGGCGTTTAACGCCCTACCGGCGAAGTATGGTCTGCCGGAGTGGTACGGCGAGAACGGCTTGATGCTGACAACGCAGTTCTTCGCCCTGAAGATCCAGCGCTACATGCAGCTTCACGGAATNACCCGGACTACGTTGGGCCGAGTGGCTGAAAAGGCGTTCCGCAACGGGTCGCTGGCAGAACATGCCTGGCGGCGCAGTCCTGTCGCTCTTGATACAATTCTTGAAGCGCCGGTGCTCAATGACCCCTTGACCAAGTACATGTTCTGCTCGCCGGCAGAAGGCGGTGTCGCGCTCATACTGGCCAGCGAAACAAAGATGCGCCAGCTTGGTGCCGATGGCGTGCGCATCGCCAGCGTCGCGTTCCGAACACGGCCTGAAGGCAGCTTTGAGGTCTTCGCGCCCTCGCTGCGAGCCGAACCCGGCGGCAAGCCGACCGAGATCGCCAGCCAGGCCGCGTTCAAGATGGCCGGGATCGGTCCTGAAGATGTCAATGTTGCGCAGTTGCAGGATACTGAGAGCGGGGCTGAGATTATGCATATGGCCGAGAACGGTTTTTGCGGCCACGGTGATCAGGAAGAATGGCTGGCCAAGGGCTGGAGCGAAATCGGAGGCAAGCTGCCGATCAATACCGATGGTGGTTGCCTGGCCTGCGGCGAGCCGATCGGGGCTTCGGGCTTGCGCCAGGTTTATGAAAATTCCGTCCAGTTGCGGGGACGCGGGGGCGCTCGACAGGTGCCAGGTGGCCCCAAGGTCGGTTACAGCCACGTTTATGGGGCGCCGGGCATTTCAGCGGTTGCGATCCTTGAGCGGTAATAAGGCGCATTTCCCGGCCAGATAAGGGTCTCTAAGAGTCTGATTCAAAATTATCCGGCGTAATATCATAGCGTTGCGATGCGGCGTGTGAGGAGCTGGACGGGCGCTGCGAAGATCCAGCAACGTGCCTATGCGATGCTCATCTCGAAGTCCCTGGCGAGGCGTCGGTTGCGGCCCAGTCAGGCGAATGTTCGCTCGATCACTCAACGCCGGGGCAAAACCGCGAAGCCTTTTTGCGGTGTCGGACCGTTTGGTGATTTCGACAGCCCACTTGCCGATCCAGCACAGTGCCTGGCGAAGCTTGTCCCCGGCATAGCGGCCCTCGGCGAAGACATGCTGCAACCATGGGAAGGCGTATGATTTCGACCAGCACCAGCGCTGCTTCGTCGCGGTCCTGGAGTTCGGCGGTGTGGATCACGGCTTAGCGATCTTGTGTTTTCTACGTGTTTGAGCGGAGCTTCTCCGAAGCGGCCTGACAGGCACGCAAAAGGCCCGCCGTGCTTCAGGGGGCACGACGGGCCTTGGTTTTCCTCCCCAGGAAAACGGTTGTGCGTTTAACCCCGCCCGGTGGCGCTGCCGAGGCGGTGGTAAAGATGTGAGTACTTGGACGAGATCGGGTCGTCCTCGTGATGCTGGATATAGAACCGGACTGCTTCCTGGAGGAGTTTGAAATCCTCGTTGGAAAGGACGGCGCGGGATCGTGTCGGTTCGGCCATGGTCTGTCTCCTGCGATCGCCCCGGGAAGGTTGGAGGGAGGCGATCAGGGTGTCTGCTGCCGTCAGGCGGCGAACTGGTTCATCGTGTTGTCCTTGCCGCCAGCCTTGAGGGCGGCTTCGCCAGCGAAGGCGTCCTTGTGGTCGTCGCCCATGTCGGACCCTGCCATGTTCTGGTGCTTGACGCACGCAATACCTTGACGGATTTCCTCGCGCTGGACGCTCTTGACGTAGCCCAGCATGCCCTGTTCGCCAAAGTATTCCTTCGCAAGGTTATCTGTGCTGAGCGCTGCGGTGTGATATGTCGGCAGCGTGATCAGGTGATGGAAGATACCAGCTTCGCGGGCAGAATCGCGCTGGAACGTGCGGATACGCTCATCAGCTTCGTCGGAGAGTTCGGTGCCATCATAGTCGATGCTCATCAACCGGTCGCGCTCAAAGGCCGAAACGTCCTTGCCTTCAGCTTTCCAGGCATCGAAAACCTGCTGGCGGAAGCTTAGCGTCCAATTGAAGCTGGGCGAATTATTGTAGCACAGCTTGGCGTTGGGCATGACTTCGCGGATACGGTTCACCATGCCGCCGATTTGCGCAATGTTCGGCTTTTCGGTTTCAATCCACAGCAGATCGGCGCCGTTCTGGAGTGCGGTAATGCAATCGAGCACGCAGCGCTCTTCACCGGTGCCGGAGCGGAACTGATAAAGATTTGAAGGCAGGCGTTTGGGACGCATCAGCTTGCCGTCGCGATTGATCAGGACATCGCCCGGATTGCCGGCGCCNTCCACTTCNTCGCAATCGATGAACGCGTTGTACTGGTCACCAAGATCGCCCGGCTCACGCGTGAATGCGATCTGTTTTGTCAGGCCGGCGCCAAGCGAGTCGGTGCGGGCAACGATAATGCCGTCTTCAACACCCAGTTCCATGAACGCATAGCGAATGGCGCGGATCTTCTGGAGGAAATCCTCGTGCGGGACAGTGACTTTGCCGTCCTGATGGCCGCACTGCTTTTCATCTGAAACCTGATTTTCGATCTGCAATGCGCAGGCACCGGCTTCGATCATCTTCTTGGCGAGCAGGTAAGTTGCTTCGGCATTGCCGAAACCGGCGTCGATATCGGCGATGATCGGGACAACATGCGTTTCATGATTGTCGATCGCTTGTTCGAGTCGCTTTGCTTCTACCTCGTCGCTGGTTGAGCGAGCAGTATCGAGGTCACGGAACATCATGCCCAGTTCGCGCGCGTCAGCCTGGCGCAGGAACGTGTACAGCTCCTCGATAAGGGCTGGAACCGAGGTCTTTTCGTGCATCGACTGGTCAGGCAGCGGGCCAAAGTCGCTGCGCAGTGCGGCGATCATCCAGCCGGACAGATAGAGGTAACGGCGCTTGGTCGTGCCGAAATGCTTTTTGATTGAGATCATCTTCTGTTGGCCGATGAAGCCATGCCAGCAGCCCAGCGACTGGGTGTAGTCTGCAGGATCAGCGTCATAGGCAGCCATGTCTTCGCGCATGATTTTTGCCGTGTAGCGCGCGATATCCAGGCCGGTCTGGAACCGGTTCTGGATCTGCATGCGAGCAACCGATTCGGGTTCGATTGCGTCCCACGTCTGTTGGTTTTGACCGATGGTCCTGCCTGCGTCGATAATCTTGTCTTGGTATGTCACGATAATTTCCCTGAAGTATTCGGTGTCGATGATGCCCCTCATTTACGCGGTGCTTGTGCAGTGCGGAATGCCTTGCAGAGTCGTTCTGTCAAACTTGACAGATTTTCCTTGTAAAGGTGTAATAATATGACAAAATGGTAGCTATGGCTGAAAATCGTCCTTTGTACATTGGCCCGAGGCTTAAACGCATGCGGCGGGAACTGGGGCTCACGCAGCAGGCGATGGCTGACGATCTGGAGATATCGCCTTCGTATGTTGCGCTGCTGGAACGAAACCAGAGGCCGGTAACCGCTGATATGCTGCTGCGGCTGGCGCGCACCTATCGTCTCGACGTGGCCGATATCGCCAGTGAGGACGGCGAAGCCTACGCCGAGAGCATCAACGCGATTCTGCGCGACCCCATTTTCGACGATATTGACTTGCCCGCACTCGAAGTCGCGGACCTGGCGACGAGTTTTCCAGGCGTGTCAGAGGCATTGCTGCGATTGCACGGCGCTTTTACACGCGACCATGAGGCACTCATCCAGCAAAGGGTGTCCGGGGATAAGGCCGGGGAAGCAGATCCTGTCAACGAAGCTCGCGCGTTCCTCTCGGGTCGTCGCAACTATTTCCATTCACTCGATCAGCGCGCCGCGCCGAAGATCTCGCCAGTGAAATCGAAGAGTCAGGCGGGGCACTGCAATGGATTGGCAAGCAGGGCGTGCGCGTTCGGTTTTTGCCACCTGATGTGATGGCCGGGTCCGTGCGGCGATTTGACCGGCACAACCAACAGCTGCTGATCGTCGATACGCTGGATGCGGCAAGCCGCAGCTACCAGCTGGCAACGCATATCGCCTACACCGCGCTACGCAGCGCCATCAAGGAAATCGTGCGCGAAGAGCCATTTTCGGGCGAAACAACCGAAATTCTGGTTCGGCGTTCGCTGGCTGGATATGCAGCGGCAGCCTTGCTGATGCCTTACCAGCGCTTTGCCCGCGCNGTTGAGCAACGTGGNTATGACATCGTGTCACTGGGCCGCCAGTTCGGTGCGAGTTTTGAGCAAGTCACGCACCGGTTGACGACCTTGCAGCGCCCGGGAATGGAGCGCATTCCGTTTTTCTTCATCCGTGTTGATGAGGCAGGCAACGTATCAAAGCGGCTTGATGGCGCTGGCTTTCCGTTCGCGGCCTATGGCGGCGGCTGTCCGCTCTGGTCGGTCCATTCGGTCTTTCGCCGACCTGGAGAAATTGCGACGCAGTGGCTGGAATTGCCTGATGGACAGCGTTTCTTCTCGATTGCACGGACCGTTGCAGCGGGTGGCGGTAGTCACAATGACCCGCGCATCTACCGCGCCATCGCCTTGGCTTGCCATGCTGAGCACGCGCCAAGCCTTGTCTATGCCGCGGGCGAAGACGCACGCACGGTTCAGGCCACACCGATCGGTGTGACTTGCCGTCTTTGCAATCGGGCGGAATGCAGGGCGCGCTCAGAGCCGCCGATCGGCCGTGACATACTGCCGGACGATTACCGCCGCGCCGCCGAGCCGTTTGCTTTCTCGGAAAGATAAGGTTCAGCCTCAGTTATTCACTTTCGTCAGTGCCACGCGATTGCGCAAGCGGGCCTGCGACCGGATCTCAACATTTCTTTCGAGCAAGCCAGAGGCCGCAGTATAGACCTTGCATTGTCCATTCGATATGTACTGCCATGCGCCGCAGTGCACTTGAACTGTCCTGCGCGTATATCCTCGCGGCTTGGACAGATTATGGTTCCTGAGCTTCGTGAACGGGAATTGTAGAGACCAGCCAAATGATTGATTGCAAGGTAGCAAAAGTTTTTCCGGGCTACCTGTTCGGATTCCAGCATCCGACGTTGACGCTTGCATTTGCTTCGAGCGACGCGGCCCGCGATCTCGCCGAAATTCAAGCCGTGGGAGAGGCGATCGAATCCCATTTGCAATACGATGCAAGACTGCTGATCTCTGCTTCCCGCCAGAATTCGTCTCTCGAACCGCTTGAAGCGTTTCTGGCACTGATCGATGGGATCGAATTGAGCGCGGAAGTGCCGGTCTTTGCGCGGCGGATCATGGCCGCAGCTGAACAGGCCGACAAAGCCGGGACAAATTCAGCGACGGTGTTCGTCGAATGTATGTCCCCGGCCTTCACCGCAGGTTCGGTGAACCTGGTGGTCGGGCTGCTTGATCTGGTCCGCGATGGCATTTCGCCGTCTTTGTTGGGAA
>JGI24723J26617_10002383_pt1 | contig 14878 bp, 8 predicted proteins | sample Cruoilmetagenom6_FD_26617 | JGI IMG/M metagenome (IMG submission 26617)
GTCTTTTGCTGTTTGGGCTGCGCAGTAGGCTTGAACCGTTAGGTTCGGCCAAAGGCAACACGAGGAGGCACAGCCTCGTTGAGGCGAAGCCCCGCAGTGGTAAATCCTACTCCCGCAACCAATAAATAGCCTCGGTACCCGAAAGGGTCCCGGGGCTTTTATTTGCTGGGGATACGGATGAGACCCTATGTTCGGACCGAGCAAAGCGAAGGCGAGCGACAAGCGCTGTCAAAGTAACTTCAAACGGACCAAGTATAGCCGATATTGACATTTCTCTACCCCACAAGTAACCGCCACTCAGCCTGGGCGATTGAGTGATCTTTCTTGTAAGTATGTCGGTTATTAAGGTGTCGTTCTCCATTAAAGTGATTGTATAACTGACCGTGTACAGCTGAAAATTTCTCAAGGGTTGCTAGCTTTCTGAAGCCTAACATTGCATATTCTCGTCGTCGAAAGGGTAGGTGAGAGTTTTCCGCTCTATTATTAAGGCGACCACCATACTCTTTGTTATTGGCATTACCCAATTCTCTCATAGCTGCTTTGTAAGATGCGAGCTTATCTGTCACTATAGATTTGGGTGCGCCACATCTTTTCATTAGTTTTTTCAGCAGTTTAAGTGCGGTTTTCTTATCTCTGCTGCTACTAGCAACAGCATCCAATACTTCACCTTCATGATCAACAGCACGCCATAAATATTGAGGCTTGCCGTTAATGCGTACAAACACTTCATCTAAATGCCAACGCCAGTTTGAATGTTGATAGGGATAAGAAATCCTGTGCTTTCTAATCTTGCTGGCGAATGCTGGACCGAACCTGTTCCACCATAACCTGATCGTTTCGTGACTGATATCCAAACCTCGTTCAAAGAGCAAGTCTTCGACTTGTCGAAGTGAGAGCGGATATCTAATGTAGAGAAGGATAGCCAGTTGGATAACGGCAGGATTATGCTTAAAGTACTAAAATGATATGGTCATCGGAAAAAAATATCACCTATACTGTTCGACACAAGAAGTTACTTTGACAGTGCCCTTAATGAAGCCCTAAAGGGATTCTACATTCAATTTCATTTTGTATGAGGGGCGACATCACCTAGAGCCTCAATTAGAGGATCAAGTTTGCCTGAGTAGCGGCGCCATTTCTCCATGGAGCTTTTATAAATAGGCTTACGTACCTGCGTAACACTGGCAGTGCGGACTGAACGCTTGTTCCTATGGAAGTTTAAGCATTCTTCGTCCCACTCAAGACCACAAAACGCTATTAGCGCCTTGGCTTGGCCTTCAGGATCATTTACCAGTTCCTCATAGGTAATATCGTAGAAAGCGCCTTTGGGCAGTATTTTGCGCCAATAATCCATTAATTTAATGTACTCACGATAATATGCACCAAGCTCTGATAGATTGTAAGATTGATACTGGTTATGAGCAAATATCCTCGAGAAGCAAGATATGCACGTGTCTAAAGGATTACGGTTTACATGAACAATTTTTGCATTTGGTAAGAGCGCATGTATAAGCCCCAAATAGAAATAATTGGAAGGCATTTTATCTGTTACTCGAGGAGAGTTCGGTGAATGTTCTGTAATACGTTTGATGTATTCTTTGCCAATGTGCACTAGTTGTTCAGCAGATAATTCTGCAATAACTTTTGGAAAAACTTCTTGGGATTGTACGTTTGGAAGAGATGATAACGCTTTGCTGAAATCCGGTAATTCACCTGCGCCAAAAACATCAGGATGACTTGCAATAATTTGCTCGGTCAATGTAGTGCCAGATCGTGGCGAGCCTAAAACAAAAATAGGTTTAGCAGAATGATCTGCATAAGGTTTCAGTTTTTCTATGAGTTCTGGAGTAAAGATGCTTTGTGTTTGTTTATAAACTTTTGTCATGTCTTCTGCACTATAGTCGAAGGTAGCACGTTTCATTTCACATGCTTTAAGGTAATGGTCAAAAGCTGTTCCATATTCTTCAAAATCATCACACATTTTACCCAGTGCAAAGTGTAGCAGCATTAGTTTGCGTTCAGAAAAGTCTGCCATACGTTTTTCAGCCTCTACTAATCCTATATGTTCAGGGCTATCTTTCTTTATTTTAATGGCGAATGCTAAGTTAAATAGGCTTTCTAAGTTTTCACCTTGATCGGTCTCTAAGGACATACCAGTTCTGAAACTTGCTTCAGCTTCTTCTAGCTTGCCTTGTTCTAGCAAAAGAGAACCAAGAGCATTATGGGCTGAGCCATGATTTGGGTTTAATTCTAATGCATGGTCATAACGTGCCCGCGCCTTTGTTTCATCACCTAAGTCCAGATGAATGCGACCTAATAAGCTGTGAGCTTCTGCTCTTTTTGGATCGAGTTCTATGCCGCGTTGAGCTGCTTGCAGCGCGATCTCATAATTTTGTTTTTCGCGCCATACAGATGCAATTCCCATGTGTCCTGAGCAATGATTGGGGTCACATTTGATGGTTTTTTCGAAGGCAGGAAGAGCCTCATCAAAATTATCTACCTGCAAATATGCACGACCTAGATTGTTTTGAGCCTCAGCATAGTCTGGCTTTAACTCACACACATGCTTCAAATAAGATAATGCCTCTTCCCCTTTATTATCATCTGTTAAGGTCGCGCCGATATTATTGAGTGACTCTAGGTAATCTGGATTAAGGTCCAGCGCTTTTTTGTACCAAACAACAGCCTCTTCATAGTTTTTACGCTCCCTAAAGATACTACCGCGGTTATTTAAAGCCGGTAGGAAGTTAGGATCCAATGTAAGTGCTTTTTTTTGGTGTGTTTCGGCTTTGTCATAGTTTTCTTGGTCAAAGTAGGCGATGCCAAGATTGCATTGCGCTCCTGTCATTCTTGGTTCAAGTTTAATCGCCTTCTTTCCATAAGATATAGCTTCTTTTAAGCGTCCATTCATTCGACACATTTCACCACAATTACTGTAAAAAAGGGCTTCTTTGGGGTTCGCTTTGATAGCTTTTTCAACCAATTCAATCGCTATATCTACTTTGCCAACTTGATGGGCAATAACACCTAATAAGTTTAAGGCTGGTCCAAAATTTGGTTGAAAGGAAAGAATTTTGTTCAACATAATTTCTGCATCACGTAACTTGCCTTGACCATGAAGCTGAGTTGCTGTGGCCATTGCTTGCTCTACAGTAAGCTGTTGCCCTGATTGGGGTGTGGGCACAACGGGGTTTTGTGGCTCTTTTTCTTGCCATTTCTTTGTCATAATTTTATTTCTTTTTATCCGCAGAAACGTTAGCATCCGCTGCAGCTTGTTGGTTTAACATGGATTGATACGCTTCAGCGAAACCAACCATATCAAAGCTTACATTGGCGTTATTTTTGCCGGTCAAACCAAATATCATTGCAGTTTTGGTAGATGGATTTTTCAAAGTGGTTAGCATATCATCAGCGATGCTAATTTTTATAAAACACCCAGCTTTAATGCATTTGGTAAAACCAAGTTTAACTGGTTCGTTCTTGTTAATAGTTAACGTTAGGCCTTTGCCCAGTAGAACACCTAAAGGTACGGTAATCTGTAGTTGAGGTAATTTTTGATTTGCAGGATTGGTAACAGTAAAATTAGTAAAGAGATTTGTATTTTTTTCCCAACGGATAATTTGTGATGTGAAACACTGAACTCGTTTTGTTGTCGCAGCGGTAGGGCAGCTTACTGTCCAACTAGATTTTGAACCGTCAGCCTGAAGTTTAGATGCTGGGGTTTCTTGGGCAGACAAAGCACTAATTGATATGAGCAATGCTGGTAGTAAGGTAATAAACCTGATTTTTGTTGTCATTAATTTCACGCTCTAGTCCTTTTGTTTTGGCTCGAGGTCAGCAATTTTGAGTGCTACAATATTGCGCAGAGGCTTCAGCTCATCAGTAAATTTTCGCCAGCGTTGAAGGGATGTTTTGTAGATGGGTTTGCGAACCTGCGCAAGGCTCGCAGTATGTACTGCTCGTTCGTTTTTATGAAACTCTAAACAGTTTTGATCCCATTCTAAACCAATAAAGTTTATCATTGCACGGGCTTCTTTTTCAATATCTCCAACCACAGATTCATAGTGAACGCTGGTTAATATTCCTTCTGGGAGCACCGTCTTCCAATGTTCCATAAGGTCTTGATATCGATTGTAATATCTTCCAAGCTCTTCTAAATTATAGGCAAATTCCATGCTTTGGTTGAATAGGCGCGTGTAATTTGACAAGCAAGTGTCAACAGGGTCACGTGCAGTATCTATGATATGTGCGCCTGGTAATATTTTTGCAATTATACCGGCGCAATGGAAATTTCCAGGCATTTTATCGACGATACGTTTTGCGTCTGGTGCTAATGCTCGCATTTTCTTCACATATGTTTCGCCAATGGCTTTTAACGCGCTGTCAGATAGTTTTTCTAAATCTTCGACATTCTCAGAAAAATCAATTCCAGCGTCTTTTAAGCACTGTACTAAAGTACTCACTTCGCCCGCGCCAAATACATCTTTGTGACTTGATAAAATTTGTTCGATTAGCGTAGACCCAGAGCGCGGCATACCCACAACAAAGATGGGTGTTGGATCATCCTTTTTGTTCTTCTTATAGCCCTTGAAGTAGTCTTTTGTGAAAAGCTTTTTGATGTTGATGATCACGGCAGTTGCATTTTTTTCATTATACTTAAAGGTAGCCCGCTTCATTGTATTGCCAGCTTTGTATAAGTCGAAAGATTCGGGGTACAGGCCGATATCTTCGCGTGCTTTAGCAAGAGCAAAACAAAGCTTTATTCGTCCATCAAGAGATAGGTTAGTTGCTTGATGGCCAAGATCTTCAAGGTTAGCCACATGAATATCGTCTTTAGTATACGTTTTTAAGGTAGATAAGTTATAATGCGAATCAACAAAGCTCGGGCGCGCTACAAGCGCTGCCTCGAAATGTTTTTTTGCTTTTTTTACTTCGCCGTCGGCAAGCAAAATAGCCCCGAGATTATTTTGAGCCTCTGGGTGCTTGGGGTCAATATCTATGGCACGAGCATAGGCATTTCTGGCGCCATGAATATCACCAACCTTTTCTAGGGCTGCGCCGAGGTTATTAAAAGCCCAATTATGATTGGGGTTTAACTCTATTACCTTGTTGTAAGCGATTATGGATTTCTTGTATTCTTGCAATTTTGCATGGGCAATACCCGCAATATAATGCGAATGTGGGTCAGCGGGATTGATGTTGATGGCGCGCTCAATAATCACCAATGCGTCTTTTGGTTTGCCGCCTTGGCAAACAACATCGGCAAGGTCACGATGATAAAGGGCTATACTAGTATCCATAGTTACTGCTTTATGAAGCATAGTTGCAGCAATTTCTGCTTTTTTAACTTTGACAGCAATCATACCTAATAGATGATAGGCTGGGTGAAATTGCGCATTTTTGTTAAGAATATCATTACAGATTTTTTCAGCAGCTGGCAGTTTGTTCTCAGCTACTAATAGGCGCGCACGAGCAAGTGCTTCCTGTAGGGAAACTTTTTGTTGTCCCTGATGGGCATTTGGTTCGATTCCATTTTCATTCTTGTTTGAACTCACTATTACATCCCTAAACCCAATTAAAAATTACGTTACTGTGCAATAAAGACAGGAAAATCATTTTTTTCAAGTTCTATGAGGGTGCGAACAACTATTTTAAAGAGCCAATAAAAATTTTTTGTTCCAAATTTTAATATAAATTTATGGAGTTAGTCTTATCAGGAAGCGGGATGGGTCACATAGAAGAGTATAGCTTTGCGAACTTTGATGCCATTGTGGGAATATTTTTGAATCAATGTAAATACTTTGAAAATAGCTGTAGTGTTTGATGGTTAGTGATCATAGAGGGTGTATGTTATTGACTCGAAAAGGGGTTCTGTTTATTGGTTGAGGCTATGGTTTTTGTAATTTGGGGTAATTGGGGCTTGTCATGGAAATAAAGAGAACATCTATTCAGAGACTTTTGCTTTGTACAACCGCTTTGGTTTCAGTGACTGCAGCCACTCCCTTATTGGCCGACGATTTTACAATAACGACTGGTGTAGATGAAGTCGTGGATCAAGTCTTAAGCTCTACTCAAACAGGCACCATAGATGCTGGCGGAACGCTGTCTGGCGATCTATCTATCGTGGGTGATACAAATGTTACGCTTACAAATAATGGATTAATTACGGGTGCTTTTACAGTTGATGGATCTACAGGCTCCACAATTACAAATAACGGCGCAGTGTTAGCTAATCAAGGCCTCTTAATCACGTCTGCAAGTGATGTGATTGGCGGTATAATAAATGCTGGTAGTATTTCAGGATTTTCCACCGGTCTGTTGCTAACCAAAAGCAGTGATATTTCAGGTGGCTTGAGCAACAGCGGTGATATTTCTGGCGGTAGTCTTGGTGTCAGGGTCAATGATGGTTCTACCTTAACGGGTGATGTTACTAATAGCGGGCAAGTTTTTGGCGGAGTTGCTGGGGTTGCAGTTTTCTCCGATACAGCTAACGCGGCAGAGATATCTGGTGATATTATAAACACAGCATCAGCAACTATTACTGGTTTAACTGTTGGGCTTTATGTTGGTTCGAAGGGTTTAATCTCTGGCTCGGTTACCAATGATGGATTGATTTGGTCAGTTGTTGGTACCGCAGGCCTTATTGTTGAGGATGGTGGTGAGATTTCTGGTCTAATTACCAACAATGGTACTATTAGCGGGGCGGGTGCAGGAATTCTTGTTGGTACCAGTGGTGATATTTCTGGTGGTCTTGTTAATAATGGCCTAGTCACTGGTTATGTAAATGGCATAAGTGTAGCAAGTGGCGGTAGCATTTCTGGAGGCTTAACCAATAACGCTACAATAGGCGCAACAACTATTGGAATTAGCTTAAGTGCTGATAGCAGTGTTACTGGCAACATTAGCAATAACGGATTAATTACCGCTGGCACCGGAATTAATATCAACGCATCTACGGTTAATGGCAGCATTGCAAATGCGATGAGTGCGATGATATCTGCTGCCTCCGGCGCGGGCATTAATCTTGAGAGTGGAATAATTACGGGCGGCATCGATAATTCAGGTTCTATTACTGGCCTTGCGGGAATTAGTTTATCAGGCAGTAGTGATGTACAGGACAGTATAACCAATTCTGCGATGGGTCTTATTTTAGCTAGTAGTACTGGTATTCTTGTCGGCAGTGGTGCCGATCTATCTGGTGGAATTGATAACAGTGGCTTGATCAGTGCTGGTTCTGTGGGCGTAGCCGTAGAATCTGGTGGTGATATTTCTGGCGGTATCAATAATTCAGGGACTATCTCTGGCGGGGTTGCTGGTATTTTTGTTGATAGCACAAGTGATGTTTCTGGCGACATAGTAAACTCTGGCGTAATTGGTAGCATGGGCACTACAGCGATTAACATTGCAAACACTACTGCAACGGCGGATGTAACGAACGAAGCTGGTGGTATTATCACAGGCAATGTGATTATGGGTGCTGGTGACTTTGTGGCTGAGGGTGGCACAGTTACAGGTGATATAACGGGTCAATCAGCTGGTGAGTTTGTTGTGGCGGGGGATTTCACCGTTACAGGCACAATTAGTGGCTTTGGTTCACTGGGTATTGATGGCGGTTTCACGTTTGATAACGATAGCACTGTTTCCTCACCAGTTAACATTTATGATGGTACGTTGAACAACACGGCATCTACAGGCGTTATCAGTGGTGGCGTTACGGTTGGTCTTGAGCGTGATGGTGTGACGGCTGTTACCAATGCAACGATCACCAATGCCGGTACAATTAGTGCCGCAGGTATCGCTGTCACAGTGAAAAGCGGTGCTGATGTTTCAGGTGGTGTTACTAATAGTGGCACTATCGAGAGTGTCAACGTGAAAGCAGATTCTACTATCTCTGGCGGTATAATGAATACAGCGACTGGTGTTATTTCTAATGGCTCTACAGCGATTTATTTGCAGGGTGGTACGGTTTCTGGTGATATTACCAACGATGGAACCATACAGACCACAGTGCAGTACGGGGCACTTGATCTTTATACTGGATCCTTGGTTTCTGGAAATATCACCAATACTAACATAATAAGTGGTGGGTCTTCTGGGATTGCAGTATCTGGTGATAGTACTATTTCAGGTACGATTACCAATAGTGGTCAGATTCACGGCAATAAAAATGGTATTCGGGTTGCNNNTGNTAGTGATATTTCTGGTACCATTACCAACACTGGCACACTCTCTGGCGGTAATTCTGGTATTAAAGTTATTGATGCTGGCTCTGACATTTCTGGTGGTATTATAAACTCAGGTACGATCAGTGGTGGGATTGCTGGTATTACAGTTAATATTGGCACTGACATTTCTGGTCATATTGTTAACTCTGGTACAATCAAGGGTTCTGGCACTACAGCGATTAACATTGCCAATACAGCAGCCACTGCCAATGTGACCAACACAGCCACAGGCACCATTACGGGTGATGTGATTATGGGTGCAGGTGACCTTATTGTTCAAGGTGGTACGATCACGGGTGCAGTTACAGGACATGGTGGTGCGATGACCGTTACTGGCGATTTTACCTTTACAGACGCAATATCTGGTTTTGCTAGCTTCGAGAATACAGCAGAAATCACAGGAGACACCACTGGCCTCATTATCAATGGTGGTAGCGACTTAACAGGTGGCTTTAGTAACTCAGGTACGATCTCTGGTGGAACACTTGGTTTGCTGATTACTGCGAGCAGTGATATCTCAGGGGGTATGACCAACTCTGGTGTCATTATCGGTGCAAACACAGGTATCTTTGTTCAGTCAAACAGTAATATTTCTGGTGGTATTGTTAACTCTGGTACAATCACTGGTGCCTTGGCAGCCATTAAGGTTGACCCAAGTAACATTGGCGGTGGTATTACCAACTCTGGAACTTTGATGAGTTCAACCATTGCTATTGAGGTAACCACATCTAGTGATGTCTCTGGCGGCGTTGTCAACGAGGTTGGTGGTGTTATTAGTGCACCGATAGCCATTTATGCTGATAGTAGCTCTGATATCTCTGGTGACATTGTAAACAATGGTACGATCATAGGTACTGGTGGTGATGCAATTATCATTGAAAATACGGCCGCTACAGTAAGTGTAACTAACAGTGCAACAGGTGTTATTGACGGTGATGTTAGCTTGCAAGCTGGATCATTAACCAATGCTGGTGCAATTAATGGTGATGTTACTCTAGCAATGGGTAACTTGACAATGGCCACTGGTGCAACAATCAGCGGTTCGGTAACGGGTACAGCAGCATCTATCTTTAACGTTGACGGTGACTTTACATCTACGTCAGCAATGGATGGTGTTGGTACGGTTAATGTTAATTCAGGTACATATAGCATTGCTTCGAATATTGGTCAGGTGATGCCAATTGGTGTTACAAACATTTTGGCACCAGGCATATTGGCAATGACAACAACGGGTGCTTATGCAGGTACTACAATGACCAATGCTGGTTCAGTTTGGTTGCCAGCCACTACATCATTAACAGTGTCCGGCGATTATACGCAAACTGGTGATGGTACGGTTAATATTGGTATTGATGGTTTAACGGCTGGTCAATTGGTTGTTGGCGGTACGGCTGATCTGTCTGCTAATGATACCATTTCGGTAACAGCGACTAACTTAGTATACGAGCTTACAACAGTGTATGAGGACGTTATTGACGCAACAGCGATTACTACATCTGGCGGCACGCTGACCGTTAATGACCTTAATTCAAGTTCAGTTTTTTCATTATCTGCGGTTATTGATGCTAATGGCAATGTAGATATTATTGCGTCACTCCGCAGTATGATGGTTCTATTGAGTGATAATGCAACCAGCACCGAGCTGGCAGTTGCTAGGGGCTTTGATAGCCTTCTTCAAAGTGGTTCTGCTAGTGATGCTGAGGTCGATGCCTTGTTTGGCTCTATTGCCGCTCTTTCTAATGAGAGTGATCGTGAAGATTTGATGTCGGTAATGGCAACTATTATGCCAGGAGCTGACTTACGTGTAGCTGAAAATGGTATGGGGCAATTTTCTTCTATTCTTGATGACCGTCTTGGACAAAATATGAAGAATGACCCAGGTAGTATTGGTGATAATAAATCAGTTTGGATACGTCCTTTTGGTGGTCTTGGTACGCAAAAAGCAAGTGGTGGCATAAACGGCTTTGATTCTAAGCAGTATGGCCTTGCGCTTGGCATTGATGGAGTTGTGAGTGACAATTTCCGCGCTGGTCTTGCATTATCAATTTCTGATACGAAAGTGGATGGTAGAGATATATTGGCAGGGCACCGTCTAGATGTAACTAGTACACAATTAGCTGCATACGGTCGGATTAAAACAGGTTCTTATTTTGTTGATCTTTTAGCTGGTTGGTCTCGCAATAATTACGATAGCCGCCGCGCGATTTCTGTGGGCACATATGCAGGAACGGCGTTGGCTGATTATGATGGAAACCTTTATCAGTTTAAAGGCGCTGTTGGTTCAAGCTCTAACGTTGGAAGTGCAACACTTATAAGTAAGGTTGGGCTGCATTATGGTAGTATCTCAGTAGATGCTTATAGTGAAAGTGGTGCTGGATTAGCAAATCTAAATGTTCAAAAGCAAAGTGCTGAAACATTACGGTTGAGCTTTGATGCGAAAGTAGCTTTTGCGACGAAAGATCAAAGTTCATTTGCTCCATGGATTTTGGTAGGTCTTTCTCAAGATTTATTAAATAATAATGACTTAACAGTTGCAAGTTTTGGAACAAGTGGGTCAGATTTCTCTGTGATGAGAAATGATAAATCACGCTTTGTTGGTAAGTTTGGTGCTGGTGCACAGGTTTATCGAAAAGGGAATATGTCCTTGTCATTTGGCTATGATGGAGAGTTTGGTAAGCGCGGTTATTCTGACCATAGCGGCCGTATCAATCTACGACTTGGTTTGTAACAAATAAGCGTTGTGCTGTAATGCGTACAAATTTAAAAATGCCGCTATTACACGTTGGGGCATTTTTATTGGAGTTATGTATTTAGTTGCCAGCGTCCTTCGACTACGATGAAGATAAAAGACAAACAGTAGTAATCTCATCCCACTATATCCCGCTTAATCCCACATCAATACGTGTGAGTGAGGTAGTATCTGCCAACAGTATGTTTCTATATGGATCGAGTTCCCGCAACCAACCTATAGAACCCCATTAACTCTCTGAGTTAGTGGGGTTTTTACGTTTAGGGAATGTTTTAGATCAGTAGAGAAGGCGTTAAAGCCTATGTTCCCACCAATCATGACGATTGGTGAGGGGCTTATTGATCTTGGGTTTCGCAGTTTCTGTATTTGTAAGTTGCAATGATGGTATCTTGTAGGCATAAATAATTTAATGGATGAGATGAGCGCAAAATTGGGGAGTGATGCTTTGTTAAGCGTTCTCGTTGTTGAGGACGATAGGGTCGTCGCTGAAGCTATACGCCACATTGTTCGCGCAGAGTCTATGCAAGTAACACTTTGCGGAACCGCTAAAGAAGCACGAGCTTTATTTGCCAAACAAAAGCCTGATATCGTTATCTTAGACATCCAATTGCCCGATGAATTGAGCTATGATTTTGCCAAAGAAATCAGGCGAGATAGCAATGCTCTCATTCTTTTCTTATCATCACGCGATAGCGTGAGTGACAAATTGTTTGGCCTTGAATTGGGCGCGGATGATTATTTGACCAAACCCTTCAATCAGCGTGAATTAGCGATAAGATTAAATAACATGGGCCGTAGAGTGCTTGAGCAGCGCACAGCATCAAATTCGACTAATGAAGCTGAGCACAGCATAGAGTTTGCCAATTGGTCCTTTTCACCTGAGCTGAGGCAGTTAACGGAAAAAGGCGAGATGCCGATCTCTCTAACCCCATTGGAAACAAAGGTTTTAGAGGTGTTCGCAAGTAACCCTGAAAAAATTTATACGCGTAAAGATTTGATACTGTTAAGCCACGGTGAAGGCAAAACAGCGACCGCCCGCACGATTGATATTTTGATCATGCGGTTGCGTCGTAAACTCGGTGAAACACCCGCTGAACCCCATCACATAATTACAGTTTCTGGCCAAGGGTATTTCTTTCAATGCCCCTAAAAATAAGACATTTTTTATCCGTTATACTATTTGGTTTTTTGTCCGTTACAGTATTTGCTCAGGATGACCTTGATGATGTAANTCTTCAACTTAAATGGAAGCACCAGTTTCAATTTGCAGGGTATTATGCCGCAGAGAAAATGGGCTACTACCGTGATGCTGGCCTTAATGTAACGATTTTGGAAGCGGAACCTGGGCATGATCCTGCTGAAGCCGTTCTGTCAGGCAAAGCGGACTTTGGCGTTGGCACCACCGATATTTTATTATTGAAGGAGCGCGGTGAAGACGTTGTGCTCTTAGCAAGTATATTTCAACATTCCCCTGCTGCTTTTTTAAGTATACAGAGCAGCGATATCGAGAATATTCATAATCTTGCTGATCACCCTATTATGATTGAAGAGCTTTCTACTGAGCTTCTAGCTTACCTTCATACGGAAGGTGTTGACATCAATAGACTAAACAGAGTTGAGCATGACTTTACTGAGGATAAAATTTTAGCGGGTGATATTGGCTCAATGTCAATCTACACAACAGATGAAGTGTTCTTGTTTGAACAGAAAAATATTGAGTACAGACTTTTTAGACCACTTTCCGGTGGTCTAGATTTTTATGGAGACAACCTATTTACTGTTCAGAACCAAATCGACAAGACCCCAGAGCGCGTGGAGAAATTTTTAAAGGCTTCACTGGCTGGTTGGCAATATGCCATGACGCATAAGCAGGAACTGGTGGATCATATTATAAAAACTTATGGTAACCGTAAAAGTCGCGAACATCTTTTGTTTGAAGCGCACGAGATGGAAAAACTTTTGATGCCCGAGGTTGTCCCGATTGGTTTTTCTAGTGCAGATCGCTGGGTAAAAATAGAAGACTACTACGCTAACCTTGGGTTTTTGTCGCGAGAGCGGGATATGAGTAACTTCATATATGATGCAAATCCAATAAGTCGGCAATTAGGCGCGCTACAAAAACAAACACAGTATTTACTGTGGGGGATTCTCGCTGCTTGTTTGATTGCGGGTCTGTTTGTGGTGTTTACTCTGCGACTGAGAGCAGAGGTTGAGGGCCGCAAGAGCGCTGAACTTGAAATGAAAAAGGCGCGGGATGCGGCGGAAATTGCAAATCAGGCAAAAACCGTGTTTTTAGCAACTATAGGGCATGAAATTCGAACCCCGTTAACTGGGCTTCTTGGCACGTCGCATTTGCTGAATGAAACCAAGACCAGTAAAGAGCAGCAACAATTGATAGAACGGATCGATAGGTCTGGACATAACCTTTTGCAGCTTTTGAATGATGTACTGGACTTTTCTAAAAATGAATCTGAGCAGTTACAACTAGACTTAGTAACCTTTAGCATTGTTGACCTTCTGGATGATATTTGTGACTTGATAGAGGATAAAGCTAACGAAAAAAACTTAGACTTGAAGCGATGTTTTAAGGATGTTTCAGGTGAATTTGTCGGGGACCCTCTAAGGCTGCGCCAAATTGTGACTAATTTAATTGATAATGCGATTAAATTTACTGATAAAGGTAGCGTAACCATTGAGGCTTATTACCTGGAGCGCGATGGCCAAAATGACATTGCGCCACTTTGCTTTTCAGTTAGCGATACTGGTATTGGCATTAAACCTGAGAAAATTAACAGTATTTTTGATGCTTTCACACAAGAAGATAGCGGTACTACGCGACACTATGGCGGAAGTGGCTTAGGGCTCTCAATTTGTAAGCAATTGGTTGAGAAAATGCATGGCGAAATGCTGGTGGAAAGTATCAAGGGCGAGGGCAGCATCTTTTCGTTTGTTGTGACACTACCGCCCGCGGCGCAAGCACAAACTTTGAATGATAGTGCGGATAAACACAAGGCAAAGCCGCTTAAAATATTATTAGTTGATGATGCTGAGGACAACCGCCTTGTTCTATCATTGTTATTGCGGTCTGCTGGCCATGATGTGAGTACCGTGTCGACAGGTGAGGGAGCTATTGCCTCTATTCAGGCTGAAGTATATGACCTTGTGTTGATGGATATTCGCATGCCGGGAATGGATGGAATTGAGGCAACAAAACATATTAGACACTTGCCACCATCCAAGGGCGGTAATGTGATCATCTTTGCTTTAACGGCTGATGTGGCGACCAATGATACTCGCAAGCACGCATCAGCAGGGATGGCTGAAACCCTCTCAAAGCCCTTTCANCTGGGTGCTTTNAATCATTTGGCGGTGAAATATTTTGGTGGGCAGTCTATTGAGGGGAAGGCCACTAAGCGCAGGGATGGCCATGGGGTTGATAAGCTTATTGATCGGCATGTTCTCGTAGAATATGCATCGTTGGTTGGGCGCGAAAGTATAAACGAAATATTGATAACCTATGAAAAATCTTATCACGAGACCTTTAAAGAGATGAGCCAGGCGCTTAAGGATGAAGATATGATTGGGTTTGATCATTGTTTGCATAAGCTTCTTGGCTCTGCGGGTGTGCTAGGTTTTTCTGCATTGAATAATGTGTTTTGTGACATAAGGAATGCAAGAAAAGCTGATAATATTAAAGGCCTTGAAAAGACTATGTTGGAAGTTGAAGTATTGTTGATGCGCACTGTCTCGAAGGCGCGGGAAATAGTGGAAGAAATGACCTAACGACTCACAGGTATGGTTTATTTTCCCTCAGGGCTAATGACGCTATTTGATTTGTTCTTTTAAANATTACTTAAACATTGCGCTAATATTGTCTAAACTCTTAAGAATTATAGTATTTTTA
>JGI24723J26617_10002386_pt1 | contig 14871 bp, 8 predicted proteins | sample Cruoilmetagenom6_FD_26617 | JGI IMG/M metagenome (IMG submission 26617)
ACTATTTTAAAAATTATAAAGAAATTACCATAAAGAATTTTATAATCGCAAACGCAGTTACCATTGCTATTCTGCTTTTTATATTCAAACTTCTTGCGCCTAATATTTTACGATTCTTTAGTGTTCTTGAAATTTTCTTCGTGAACTCTATTGGTCTTCCTTTTAATTCTGGATCCATCATTGCTGCCATCCTTTTAATCGGACTTATTTATTATGGATTAAAGTACACCAGAAAGAAAAATTACGTACACTTAAACACTGCTGTACTTTGCCTAACCTTTATTGTTATAGGTTTTTCTTCTTGGACCATGCTTCCTATTCGTGCAAATGCAAATGTTGTTATTAACGAAAACAACCCTTCTAGTGCTAGAGAATTATTAGCATATTATAACTTAGAACAGTATCCAGAAACACACTTGTTTTACGGACCGCAATTTACAGATCAATATTCTGGCTTAGATGAAATTGAACCGTATATAGACGATAAACCTAAGTATGAAAAAGATTTAGTAAAAGGGGAATATGTTGTTGTAAACGATTACAAAAACGCAAAGCAAAACTACAATCATGAGCACGCTTCTATTCTTCCAAGAATGTGGAGTGCTGAAAATGCCGAAAACTATTTAATGTTTACTGGTATTTTAGATTTTAAACTAAAACCACAAGTCTCTTTAGACCANGAACAGCGTTCTAATATTTCTGAAATTATTGGAAGGTATCAATCTGGAGGAATATCGGAAAGTGAATATGAAAACTTTATCACTTCAAATAGAGAATTAATTTCTGCATATTTTAAAGAAACAGAACTTAAAAAAACCATCAGTGATTTTAAATCGGATGTATCGAACGGTCTAATAGATTATGAAGATTACAACAATTTCTTAAAACAGTTTGGGCAATATTTAGATATTGAAAAGCCTTCCTTAATGAGCAACATTGTCTACATGTTCGAATACCAATTAGGTTACATGTATTGGCGTTATTTTATGTGGAATTTCACCGGAAGACAAGATGATATGCAAGGGGAATATGACAACCACGGAAACTGGATTAGTGGTATTAATTTTATAGATTCCTGGCATTTAGGTCAGTCGCAAACAGATTTACCTGGAGATGTGAAAAATAACAAAGCTAGAAACACCTATTATTTCTTCCCGTTAATTCTAGGACTAATTGGCTTATTCTTTTTATATAATAAAGACAAAAAAACATTCTGGACCATGCTTGTATTTTTCCTATTTACAGGATTAGCAATTCAAGTATATACCAACGTGCGACCTTTTGAACCTCGCGAACGAGATTATTCTGTTGTTGGTTCGTTTTACGTATTTGCCTTATGGATTGGATTTGGTGTTTATGCCATTTATGACGCGCTTAAAAAATATGCGCCTTCAAAAATGCTAGCTCCAGCAATTACATTAGCTTCTCTTATTTTAGTTCCAGGAATTTTAGCTGCAAACAATTGGGATGATCATGATAGATCTGGAAAATATACTGCAGAAGCAATGGCCAAAATGTATCTCGATTCTTGTGATGAAAACGCCATTCTTTTCTCTATTGGAGATAATGACACTTTCGCACTTTGGTACGCCCAAGAAATTGAAGGCTACAGAACAGATGTTCGCGTAGTGAATACCAGTCTTTTTCAAACCGATTGGTATATCGATCAAATGAAACGTAAAGCATACGAAAGTGATCCAATTCCTTCACAATTTACACATGATCAATACAAACATGGTACGCGAGATTATGTTATGAAAAGAGCAATCTCGAAGGACACGATGATGATTAAAGACTTCTTAGATTTTATAGGAAGTGAAAATCCTAAAACAAAATTTAAATATATTATTGAGCAGCAAGGTGACAATCCTAATGATTATCCTACCTATTTAACGAACTCTAATTATTTTCCAGTGGAAGATGTTATCATTCCTGTTAACAAAGAAAATGCTTTAAAATATGGCATTGTAGAAGCGAAAGATGCAGATAAAATAGAAGATCATATTCAAATCAAAATAACAGATGGCGCATTGTATAAAAACCGCCTTCTGATGTTAGATATTGTTGCGAATAACGATTGGAAACGACCAATTTATTTTACTGGTGGTGCTTTTGGCGAAGATGATTATATCTGGATGAAAGACTACCTGCAACTAGATGGTATGTGTTATAAACTAACACCTATTAAAACGGCTGTAGACAGAGCAAACCCATTTGACATGGGAAGAGTAGATAGTGAAAAAATGTACAACATTGTTAAAAAATGGGATTGGGGAAATAGCAACAGCCCAGATATTTACCATGATGTAGAAACAAGAACAAACTCCATTACTTACAGAGGCAACTTAGCTCGTTTGATGGAACAATTTATAAATGAAGACAAACCAGAGAAAGCAGAAGAAATTGCAGATTTAGCAATGGATAAAATGCCTGTAGATTATTTTGGCTACTACACCTTGTTAGAACCATACATAAGCGCTTATTATGAAGTTGGTGCAAAAGAAAAAGCACGTAAATTATTTAAAGATGTAAGTGTTAAGTATCAAGAAAACCTAACCTATTACAGTACTTTAGACCAAAGAAAACAACGCGAACTAGGAGAACTTATCATTACCGATATAGAGCGCTATAAAGCACTTGTAGATGTTGTTTTAGATTATGATGAGGAATTATCTAAAACCGAAGCTAAAACCTTCACAAACTTCTTACAGTTGTTCGATCATTTTAATGCTGGTATTTCTAATGAAGCTCCAAGAAAACAAGTAGAAGACATCGATTTAAAACAAAAAGATACTGTTATTGCACCAGAATAAAATCTGGAAAACATGAATTTAACGCCAGTAAAAACACCTTTAGTTGTGCAGAAGCTATTTCCTAAATATACTTGGGAAATAGCTTCTGACACCAAAGAGATATACTTAACTTTTGATGATGGTCCAACGCCCGAGATTACGAATTGGGTTTTAAATCTACTAAAAAAACATGATGCAAAAGCTACTTTTTTCTGTATTGGAAAGAATATAGAAATGCATCCGGAGATCTTTCAGGATATAATTCATGATGGCCACACCATAGGAAATCATACCTACAACCACATAAAAGGCTGGAAAACTTCGGTTATAGATTATGTAGAAAATGTCGATAAAGCCCAACAGGTAATAAACACGCACTTCAATTATATNGGGCANAATCAAAAAGCTTCAATCGCTAATCTTCAATCTCCAATCACCAATCTGTTTCGTCCTCCTTACGGACAAATAACACCAAAACAAGGCACCGAATTAATAAAACTTGGCTATAAAGTAATTATGTGGAGTGTACTTTCTATCGACTGGGATGATTTTGTTTCAAGAAAAATTTGCTTGAATAATGTAATTACTAAGGCAGATACAGGAAGTATTATCGTGTTTCATGATAGCATAAAAGCTTCAAAAAACATGCAATATGCGCTACCTAAAGTATTAGACTATTTTAGCAAAAAGGGCTATACTTTTAAAAGCCTCCAATAACTTTTCAGATACAAACGCTAGGAATAGCAGTTGTGCTTTTTCAGAAATATGCTAAACGTACTCTTGAATTAATCCAATAAGCGTATCCGAATCTTGCGTTCCCGTTTGCCTCCATTTCATTTCCCCATTTTTATAGATAATTAAAGTTGGTAAATTCTTAACGCGTAACGCTTCTGCTAATTCTTTATTTTTAGCTACATCAATTTTAATAACTTTTGCTTTATCACCAAGCGCAGCAGCTACATCTCGAAGTATGACATGCATACTATGCGATTGCTCGTCTACCGCAAAAAAGTCTAAAAGTACAGGGATTTCTACATCTATAAGTTCTCCAAATTTTGACATATACAATAGTTTTTGGTCCAACACCTATTTACAAGCCTATTCTTTTTATTGGTTTAAAAATCTAAATCTATTCTAGGTAGCTTGCGTGTTATTTATAAAAATAAGCATTTTCCAATTAAATATAACATTTCTTAGAAATTATGTGGCACTAGGACCTTTTTTAAGCTCTATTACGGTTACTTCTGGCCAAATACCAACTCTCCCAGGAAAAGCATGATACCCGAAACCTCTATTCACATTAATAAATCGTCCAAATTCATTATACAAACCAGCCCATTGTTTATAGACATACTGTGACGGACTCCATCTAAAGAAACCCGGAATTTCAATACCCATTTGCAGTCCGTGCGTATGGCCACTCAAAGATAAGTGATAGTTGAAATCATCATTTTTCACTTTATATTCCCAATGGGAAGGATCATGCGTCATCAGGATTTTAAAATCGTCTTTATGAATTCCTTCCGAAGCTTTTGCTAAATCGCCAGCTTGATTAAACCCTTTTCCCCAATTCTCAACACCTACTAATGCTATTTTTTGTCCGTCTTTTTCAATGTATCTATTTTCATTCAACAACAAATCAAAACCTATTTTTGGATGAATATCTTTTACATCTTGAAAGTTCTTCACCTTATCTTGTGGTGTTTCCCATTCTACATAATCTCCATAATCATGATTTCCAAGTACAGAATACTTTCCCATTGGAGCTTCCAGCGTGTTAAAAAGAGCAATCCAATCGTTCATTTCATCTGCTTTATTATTTACAATATCTCCGGTAAATAAAATAATATCCGACTTCTGATCATTAATCATTTGNACACCATATGCAATCTTTTCTTTATTGGTAAAACTGCCCGAATGAATATCGGATATCTGCGTAATTTTCAATCCGTCGAAAGCTTCTGGTAAATCATCAAAAGTCAGTTGATACTTAAGCACTTTATAGTTGTAACGCCCTTGAATTATTCCATACAAAAAAGACGCAAACGGCAATGCTGCCAATCCTAATGCTATTTTAGAAATAAAAGCGCGTCTTCCAGCTACTGGCTGAGTTTCTCCATTAGAAAAAATGGATATTAATTTCATAAAACCTCTAAAAACATCTTCGCCAAACATAATGGTTAAAATCAACACCTTAGGAATTAAAAAAGTAAGTAAAAACCCTGCTGCTAACTGAAACCCGTTGGTTTGCCCAGCACTTCTAGGCGTTGTAAAAACGGTATAAAATAAGTGGACATAAATAGCTACCGCAATAAGAATCCAAATCCATTTTATTATTTTATTCTTTGTAATTGTTTTTAGGGCTTGAAAAGCATAAAACTCCACAAAAAACAAGACTATGGAAACGAGTATAAGCGTAATAATAAATCTCATGGATTAATTTTTTATCAAAAGTAATTTAATAAACCCCATTTTAACATTCTGTATTTATATTTAACTATACCTTAAGATTTATTATATTACAATTCTTAAATGACTAAAACCAACTAAATGAACAATCAAAATAACAAATCGGCTTTAACTACTTTGGTTACTGTTTTCTTTTTCTGGGGATTTATAGCAGCATCCAATGGTGTTTTTATTCCTTTTTGTAAAACGTATTTTAATATTGATCAGTTTCAATCCCAATTAGTAGATTTCGCTTTTTATGGTGCATATTATTTGGGTGCATTACTCCTATTTGTTTTATCGAGTTCTATAAAAAAAGACATCTTAAATTCTTGGGGTTATAAAAACGGAATTGTTTACGGCCTACTCCTATCTGCCATTGGCGCATTTGTTATGTATCCCGCAACTATGGGAGCAGAACAAGGACAAACACAAGTTTTCTACTTTGTATTAATTGCTCTTTTTATTGTTGGTTTGGGTTTTTCGTTGCAACAAACTGCGGCCAATCCTTTTGCAATTGCCCTTGGCGATCCAGCAACAGGTTCTCATAGACTTAATTTAGCAGGAGGAATAAACTCTTTTGGAACTACCATTGGACCAATAGTAGTTGCATTTATCATTTTTGGTTCTGCACCTTTATCTGGTGAAGAATTAACAACAATGATAAAAAATAATGAAATAAAACTTACCACAGTACAATCGCTTTACCTTGGTGTCGGTTTATTATTTTTAGTTGCTGCAGCACTATTTCATTTTTCAAAAAAGCTACCCGCTTTAAAATCGGAAACCGCCTTTGAACCTGCCAACAAAGCCAAAAATTTACTTCTAGTTTTAACGGTAATTATTGTCGCATGTTTTGGCTATATTTTTAGCACGTATACTAGTGGAGAAGTATCTTCGGAAGCTTTAGAACACACGAGACTAATCCTTTTAATTATAGCATTATTCGCCGTAATAGGTTCGCTTGTTTTTGCATATTCTAGTTCATCTAAAAAACCGGAAGGTTGGGGAGCAATGAAATACCCACAACTCGTTTTAGGAATGCTAGCCATATTCACCTATGTTGGTGTAGAAGTTACTGTGGGAAGTAATCTAGGGGAACTATTAAAACAAGCAGTAAACGGAACAAACCTTAACGCATTAGGATTAGCAACATTAAATGACGGACAATTAGCTCCTTATATATCCCTATATTGGGGAGGATTAATGGTTGGTCGCTGGGTTGGAGCAATAACGGTTTTCAATCCTAGTAAAGGACTTAAAAAAGCCTTACTAATTATAGTACCATATCTTGCATTTGGCGTTATTTTACTGGTTAATTTTGGCAAATACGAATCCGATCAAATACTCTTTTTCGCAATTTGTGTAGCAGTACAAATCTTTGGTTTCTTTTTAGCCAAAGACAATCCTGTAAAAACATTAAAAATATTTAGTCTATTTGGTGTTTTAGCTATGCTAATCGGTTTATTTTCTTATGGAAATGTGGCATTATTTGCATTTTTATCTGGAGGACTATTCTGCTCTATTATGTGGCCTTGTATCTTTACTTTAAGTATTGCTGGATTAGGAAAATACACCTCCCAAGGTTCTGCCTTTTTAATAATGATGATTCTTGGTGGTGCAATTATTCCACCGCTTCAAGGGAAACTAGCAGATGTTTTTAGTATTCAATCTTCGTATTGGATTGCCGTTTTATGTTTTGCATACTTATTATTCTATGCCTTTAGAACAAAAACAGTTTTAGACAAACAAGATGTGAAATACTAATACTTAATTGGTTTATTTTTTAAGAAAACAAACCATCTATACATAAAACGTAACCAACTATACAATAAAAAAGTAAGCCTTCATATTTGAAAGCTAATTGATTTATATTTAGCTCTTTAAAATATAAATCATGAAAAAAAAGTACTTTTTTATTCTAACACTAATACTAACTCAGTTTGCATTTGCACAACCTGCAAATGACGATTGCACTAATTCAGCATTTATAAACGTCACAACCAATTTTACTTCCGTTAATTTTGAGATTAGTACAGCAGTAATTAATAACGAGGTTGGCTGCGATGGCGATACAGCAGCTGATTTCGCAGATATTTGGTATGATTTCACCATGCCTGTTAACGGAAACATATTTATTGCAGGAACAAGTTCGTGGAATCATTTTGCACTTTATGATACTTGTGGTGGTACACAAATGCAATGTGGTACTGGCGATGAACTTTATTCTAGCTTAACTGCAGGAACAAACTATAAATTACGTGTCTATAGAACAGCTTCTCGTGCAACAAATACTACCTACTTAAACTTTTCAATAAAAGCATATCCAGAAGTAACAAACGACGATTGCGCTTCCGCAGAAAACATTACCGTAACCACAGAGGAAACTATCGTAGATTTTGAAATTGCTGGTGCAACCATAAATAATGAAGAAGGATGTACGGGAACGACAAGTGATTATCTAGATATTTGGTATGATTTTACTATGCCTATTAACGGAAACGTATTTATTGCAGGAACAAGTATTTGGAATAACTTTGCATTATACGATACTTGTGGTGGTACACAAATACAATGCGGTTCTTCCGACGAACTGTATTCTGGTTTAACAGCGGGAACAAATTATAAATTACGTCTTTTTAGAACCGTTGCCCTTGCAGACAATACCTACTTAAATTTTTCTATTAAAGCATATCCTGAAGTAGCAAACGACGATTGCGCTTCCGCGGAAAACATTACCGTAACAACATCAGAAACTATCGTAGATTTTGAAATTGGTGGTGCAACCATAAATAATGAAGAAGGATGTACTGGAACCACAAGTGACTATCTAGATATTTGGTACGACTTTACCATGCCAGTAAACGGGAATCTGTATATCGCAGGAGCGATTAATTGGAACAACTTTGCTTTATATGATGCTTGTGGTGGTACCCAAATACAATGTGGTTTTGCCAACGAACTGTACTCTGGTTTAACAGCGGGAACAAATTATAAATTACGCCTTTTTAGAACCGTTGCGCTTGCAGACAACAACAGTTACTTAACATTTACCATACAAGCATACGAAAATGTGACAAATGACGATTGCGCTTCCGCGGAAAACGTTACCGTAACCACAGAGGAAACTATCGTAGATTTTGAAATTGGTGGTGCAACCATAAACAATGAAGAAGGATGTACAGGAACGACAAGTGACCATGTAGATATTTGGTACANTTTTACCATGCCCGTAAACGGAAACCTGTATGTCAATGCAAGCATCAACTGGAACGGCTTAGCCCTTTATGATTCTTGTGGCGGCACACAAATTCAATGTGGTAATACCAACCAGCTTTTTACAGGATTAAGCTCTGGAATCGATTACAAATTGAGACTTTTTAGAACAGATGAGGATGCAGATAATGACTACCGAAGTTTTACTATTCAAGCTTTCGAAATAATTAATAACGACGATTGTACTTCCGCAGAAAATATTACGGTTACCAACACGCCAACCACGATTAACTTTGGTATTGGTGGTGCCTCTATTAATAATGAAGTAGGCTGTACGGGAACCACGGCACAAGATTACGCAGATGTTTGGTATAATTTCACGATGCCCATTGACGGTTATCTCCTTATCGACGGTAGTATCGGTTGGAATAATTTTGCACTATACGATGCCTGTAATGGCAATGAATTAGGTTGTTTTGATAATGAAGGCACTATCGCAGGATTATCAAACGGAACTACCTATAAGCTTCGTGTTTTTAGAACCTTAGCACTTGCAGACAATAAATCTTATAAAAGCTTTACCATTCATAGCACAGAAACATTAAGTACAAATAGCAATGCACTAGAAAATAGTGTTCAAATANACCCCAATCCAGCAGATACTTTATTACATATCTCTAGCACAGAAAACCAACCTATTTCTTCTGTTACTGTATTCAATATGTTAGGTAAAAAAGTATTCACAACAACAGCAAAAACTATCGATGTTAGTAGTTTTCAAACAGGAATGTATCTGCTAAAAATAGAAACCGAAAAAGGACAAGTAACCAAAAGAGTTGTTATCCAATAAAACATTAAAAACGCTATTGATCTAAAAAGAAGAGGTAATTAGGTAAAACTAATACGCCTCTTTTTTATTTTAAAACCACTTGATAGTTAAGTTTACCAATTTCTGTTTAAAATTAGTATAAGGCGGAAACAAAAACTCAATAGATCCTATGGTATGTTGCTTTAACACAGAACGCATATTCGAGAATTCCTGAAAACCAAAAACCCCATGTGCTTTACCAATCCCACTATTATTACTTCCTCCAAATGGCAGGTTATGATTGGTATATTGCAATACGTTATTATTAATTGCCGTACTTCCTGCTCTGGTGTTTTTTATAACCGTATTTATATTCCTTTTACTCTTAGAATACACATAAAGCGCTAAAGGTTTTTCTTTAGCATTCATATAATTAATAGCTTCTTCTAGTGTTTTATATGTTTTTATAGGAAGAATAGGCCCAAAAATCTCGTCTTGTAAAAGCGAAGCACTTTCTGGTACGTTAGAAATTACGGTTGGTTCTATAAAGTTATCTTCGGAAGCCGTTTTACCTCCAATTTCAATTGTGGCATTATTGGATTTTGCATCTTCTAAATGCGCTACTAAACGCTCATAATGTTTTGCATTCACAACACGAGAAAGGGAATCGGAAGCTGAAGCATCTGCCGTATAAAAGGTTTTTAATTGTGCTCTTAATTCCGAAACAAAAGCATCTTTCACCGCATCTTTCACCAAAATATAATCTGGAGCAATGCAAGTTTGTCCGCTGTTTAAAAACTTTCCCCAAGCAATCTTTTTAGCAGCAGCTTTTAGGTTTGCCGTTTCGTCAATAATGGTTGGCGATTTCCCTCCAAGTTCTAAAGTCACCGAAGTTAAATGTTTGGATGCTGCTTGCATTACAATCTTTCCAACTTGTGGAGATCCTGTAAAAAAGATGTGATTAAAAGGAAGCTTTAATAATTCTTGCGATACTTCTACTTCGCCTTCTATTAAAGCAATTTCGTTTTCATCAAACAAATCGGCAACAATCTCTGCCATTACTTTAGAAATATTTGGCGTCATTTCACTCGGTTTAATAATCACCGTATTCCCTGCTGCAATTGCAGAAACTAATGGTCCGATAGTTAAGTTTAACGGAAAATTCCATGGAGAAATAAGCAAACAAACGCCTTTTGGCTCGTAAATATAATACGAAGAAGATCCAAGTAAAGCAATTGGTGTGTCTACTTTTTGACGTTTCATCCAGGATTTCAAATGACTTTTAGCGAATTTAATTTCACCAATAACCGGATAGATTTCGGTTAAATCGGTTTCTGTAAAAGGCTTTTTAAAATCAGCAAACAATGCTTGACGGATTTTTTCCTTATAGGTAAACTCCACCGCTTTTTTTAAGGCATTCAGTTTTGCAATACGCTGTTTATAGGTCGTATTTCCTATGTTGTATTGATTTGCTTTTTGCGTATTAAATAAAGTAGCGTATTTATTATCGGAGTAATTCATTGTTTTTTTTATTTAAATAAAAGCATGTATAAAAAGAATGTCATTCAGAAGGAAGCATGATGGAAGAATCTCTTTATTAATTTACAGGTTCTTCGCTTTGCTCTGAATGACATTATTCAAAAATAAAATAGGTTAATCNGCGTAATTCAATTCGCCATTNGCTTCNTGNTCTTTAAACTTTTTCACNANTTCTAAAGCATCCGGAATCACATCNCTACATAAAATAATCAGTGCACCTTTAACTGCATTTTTAACAGCATATTTAATGGCTTCTTTTTCCGATGGAATAATGGTTGTTTTCTTATTCGGATCTTTCATTTTAATACCATCATTCAGCATTTTAATAAGTTCCTCTTCCGTTTTTCCGCGTAAGCGTTTGTCTTGTCTAATAATAATTTCATCAAACATTTCGGCTGCAATGCTACCCATTTCATTATTATCTTCTACTCGTCGATCTCCAATTCCTGCAATAATCCCCACTTTCACCGTAGCATCTAATTCTTCTACAAAATTTTGAAGCGCACGCATTCCTGCAGGATTATGAGCATAATCTAAAAGAATAGAAAAGTTATTAAATTCGAATAAATTTAAACGACCAGGCGTTTGGGTTGCCGAAGGAATGAAAGTCTGTAAAGCCATTTTCATATCTTCAATACTAATACCTTGCACATGCGCTGCAAGCACAGCACCTAGCACATTTTGAATCATGAATTTCGCTTTTCCGCCATAGGTTAACGGAATATGCACTGCTTCCATAATACGCATTTTCCATTCGCCTCTGCAAATAGTAACCCAACCGTTTTCGTAAACCGCTGTGATACCGTTAAGACGTTGTAATGCTTTTATATGCGGATTGTTTTCATCCATAGAAAATAGCGCCACGTTACAATCTAGGTTACGACGCATATCGTAAACCAAATCGTCATCTGCATTTAGAATCGCATAACCATCTGGTAACACGGTTTCTGGAATAACAGCTTTCACTTTTGCTAATTGCTCTATGGTATGAATTCCTTTTAAGCCTAAATGATCTGCTGCAACATTTGTTACCACAGCGACATCACACTTTTTAAAACCTAATCCTGCACGAAGCAAACCGCCTCTTGCACATTCTAAAACCGCAAAATTAACGGTTGGATCTTTCAATACAAATTCGGCACTTGCCGGACCTGTACAATCTCCTGTCATTAGTAATCTATTTTGTATATAAACACCATCACTTGTAGTATAACCAACACGATGGCCATTCATTTTTGCAATATGTGCAATAAGTCTGGTTGTGGTTGTTTTTCCGTTCGTTCCAGAAATAGCTACAATAGGAATACGTCCTGTTTCGCCTTTTACTGGAAATAATTTATCAATCACTGGAGCTGCGACATTACGTGGCAATCCAGTAGTTGGTGCTAAGTGCATTCTAAATCCTGGACCAGCATTTACTTCTAAAACAGCGCCACCAGTTTCTGAAAGTGGTTTAGAAATATCCGTGGTCATAATATCAATGCCGCAGATATCTAAATCTATAATTTTAGAAATACGTTCTGCCATGGCAATATTTGCAGGGTGAATGATATCTGTAATATCTTCTGCAGTTCCACCTGTACTTAGGTTCGCTGTGTCTTTTACAATAAGTCTTTCGCCTGCTGCAAGAACCGATGCTAAAGTATAACCAGCATCTTTTATTATGGTTTGCGTTAACTCATTGGTCGTAATTTTGGTCAGTACATTTTCATGTCCGAAACCACGACGAGGATCGCTATTCACTTTATCTATTAATTCTTGTATTGTAGATTTTCCGTCACCAATAACATGTGCAGGAGTTCTAATGGCTCCGGCCACCAACCTATTATTAATCACTAGAAGTCTATAATCTTGACCAGTAATAAATTTCTCTACAATAATAGCACCGCTTCTAGAGCTTTCTTTTGCATGATGAAAAGCAGCTAAAGCATCTTCATAATTATTAATATCTACGGTAATTCCTCTTCCATGATTGCCATCTACAGGTTTAATCACTAAAGGATAACCAACATATCTGCATGCTTCCTCTAAACTACGTTCGCGACGAATAATATCACCACGAGGCACTTCTACTTCCGCTTGTTCTAATAAATATTTAGTATCTTCTTTATCACATGCTAACTCTACACCAATACTACTAGTTTCACTAGTAACTGTTGCTTGAATACGTTTTTGATTCGCACCATAACCCAATTGGCAAAGGGAATATTTATTTAAACGAATCCAAGGAATCCCTCTAGACTCGGCTTCTTCAATAATAGAACCTGTACTCGGACCTAATCTATCCGATTCCCGAAGTTCTCGCATTTCCTGAATATCATCGGTTAAATCATAGTCTTCTCCAGCAATTAAAGCCTCGCAAATACGAACTGCAGATTTTGCAGCAAATCGTCCAACAGACTCTTCCATATAAGAAAACACAACACTATACACGCCTTCTTCGCCATAACCTCTAGTTCTTCCAAAACCAGTATCCATTCCGGCCAAGGTTTGTATTTCTAAAGCAATATGCTCTATAATATGTCCCATCCAAGTACCTTCATCTACGCGCATAAAAAAGCCACCTTCGCAACCTTCCGAACATCGATGTGAAAACATAGTAGGAAACATGGCTTTCAATCTTTCTGGAAATCCATCAATTTTATTCGATGGTAATTCTTCCATTTCTTCCAAATCAAGAACCATTACTATTAATTTGTGACGTCTTATAGACCAGTAGTTTGGTCCTCTCATGGCATTTATTTCGCGTATCTTCATGTAGATTTTGGTTTAATTAGTTCGTGTGAAAGATTATAAATATATACAATTTCTGTAAAAAAATTAGCCTATTTTTGCACATTATAATTTTAAGTGAAAAATAGATGCATAGATTTAACGGAACGTTAATTCCTATAGGAGGAAATGAAGACAAAGGAATTGAAGAGAGTGAACAATACACGCTAGAGTTTATAAGCGAAGGTATTTTGTTTCATGTAGTTAAAGAAGCTGGAGGCATAGACGCTAATATTGTTTTGATACCTACGGCATCTAGTATTCCTGTAGAAGTTGGTGAAAATTACATGGAAGCGTTTACTACTTTAGGCTGTAAAAATGTTACTATTTTAGACATTAGAAGCAAAGAAGACTCTGAAAAACAAGCATCTATAGATTTAATAAAAGCTGCCAATTGCGTGATGTTTTCTGGTGGCGATCAATCTAAAATCACCGATAAAATTGGAGGTACTGCCATACATGAGATCTTGGTAGATCGCTATAAAAATGAAGATGGTTTTGTTATTGCCGGTACTAGTGCTGGTGCCATGATGATGTCTCAAGAAATGATTGCTGGCGGAAGTGCTTCAGAAGCGTTTATTAAAGGAGCAGTTACTATGTATAAAGGATTAGCTTTAATCCCGGAATTAATTATCGACACGCATTTTATAAAAAGAGGTCGTTTCGGAAGAATATCGGAAGCTGTTGCACAATTCCCAAAACTTGTTGGTCTTGGTTTAGCAGAAGACACCGGACTTATTATTAAAAATGGTTCTCTAGAGGTTATAGGCTCTGGAATGGTTATTGTTTTTGACGGAAGAAAGCTTAAACACAATAATCACAAGGTTTTAAAAGAAGGCACCCCAATGTCTCTAACCAATTTAAAAACGCATATCCTATCTAATGGAGACCGTTTTAATATTGAAAATAAAGAAGTAGAAGTACTACCTATCGAAGCTCCTTTTATCTGAACCCCTACGCTTGTAGAAGCTTAATATTTTCAGGTTTACCAACCGAAGTTTCCATATAATTTGGGCGTTACCTTTTGCGTATACCTACAAGGTTGAAAAAAACCTCGCAGGAGCACAAAACGTCAGGCTATTCACTATATCTTTTTATGAAAAATAAAAAGGATGCCGTTTCTATCCTTAACGCAAAAAACCACAGCTTTGTCACTTCGAGTGGTTTGTGAAGCATGAGCAAATTGTATCAAGAAGCCAACTCAAATAGTTCTCGATACAAAATTGCAAAAAAGCAATTTCACTCGAACTGACAATAAGGTTACATTAAAAATTCTAGCCTTGTCACTTCGAGTGG
>JGI24723J26617_10002388_pt1 | contig 14858 bp, 15 predicted proteins | sample Cruoilmetagenom6_FD_26617 | JGI IMG/M metagenome (IMG submission 26617)
CATCAAATGGTCAATAACTTATCTTTGGTAAACGTTTCTTAAACACGTATTTTTAACAGAACAAAATTTTACCTTTGAGCGTACTAAAAACTTTTCTTAAAGACACTGTTATCTATGGTTTGGCGATTGTATTGCCTAGACTTATTAACTTTCTTTTAGTGCGTTTACACACAGATGTACTTCCAAATGAGGGGTATTCTGAAAACACAGAATTTTATGTAGTTGCAGCTTTTTTCAATGTTATTTTAACATATGGAATGGAAACATCATTAGGTTTTTCAGTAAAAACAAAGATAAAGATAGTGTGTTATCAACTGCAATGATTACAATTGTTACAAGTACTTTTATTTTTGGAATACTACTGTTTTTATTTAGAGTTCCAATTTCTGAAGCGCTTAGAATCAATACTGATTTCTATTCTCTCCTCGTAAGTATTACACTTATTGATACTTTAATTGTAATTCCTTTTGCTTATTTNAGGGTAACAGGAAGACCAATTAAATTTGCAGCAATTAAAATGGTTAATGTGCTTGTTATGGTGCTTCTAAATGTGCTCCTATTATCTACAACATATGGATCTGAAAGGTTNAGGNCTTTGTTTAATGTTGAAAACAATGTTGAATACATTTTTATCGCAAATCTTATTGCAAGTGCAGTGGTTTTAATATTAGTATTGCCTTATTTCTTTAAAGCGAAACTAAATTTTGAACTCAAAATTTTGAAACAATTCTTAAATTATGGTTGGCCGATTATGATTGCAGGTTTAGCGTTTGTAATTAATGAAAACTTAGATAAATGGTTATTGCCACAAACAGAAGGCGAGTTTATAAATGGAGCATACAGCGCTTGCTATAAGTTAGCAGTTTTTATGACACTTTTTATTCAAGCCTTTCGTATGGGAGCAGAACCGTTTTTTTTCAATCATTCCGATAAAGAAAATGCGACACAAACCTATGCAACAATTTTAAAATATTTTACTATTGTTGGCGCTTTAGGATTAATGATTGTTGTGATTTATATCGATTTATTAAGACCTATTTTTATTAAAAAAGAAAGTTATTTATTAGCTTTAGATATTGTCCCAATTGTATTGTTGGCGAATCTGTGTTTGGGTATTTATCATAACCTTTCTATTTGGTATAAGCTCACAGATCGTACACGTTTTGGAATGTATATCTCACTAATTGGAGCAGCAATTACTATTGGATTTAATATTATTTTTATTCCTAAAATTGGTTTTATGGCTTGTGCATATGCAACGCTTATTGCATATAGTTTAATGATGTTTATTTCATACATGTTAGGTCNAAAGTATTATCCAGTACCTTATGATTTAAATCGTATTTCTTTATACTTATTGATTAGTACAGCATTAAGTTTTATAACTTATTATCATTTCAATAGAAATATGTTATTAGGAACTGTATTTTTGTTACTCTTTGTGGTTTTAGTTGCTTTTTTAGAACGAAAGGAATTAAAACAATTATTAAACCGAAATTAATCTGTCATTCAGAGTACAACGAAGAATATTAAAACATGAAAATTAAAATCATCAACAAATCCAATCACAATTTACCTCACTATGAAACGATTGCTTCTGCAGGAATGGATTTAAGAGCGAGTCTTTCTGAACCGAGAACATTAAAACCTTTAGAACGTAGTATTGTTGGAACAGGACTTTTTATTGAATTACCAGTTGGCATTGAAGCACAAGTCAGACCTAGAAGTGGTTTAGCTGCAAAAAAAGGAATTACGGTTCTCAATGCTCCAGGAACTATTGATGCTGATTATAGAGGAGAAATTGGCGTGATTTTAATAAATTTATCTAACGAAGATTTTGTGGTTAACAATGGTGAGCGTATCGCTCAATTAGTGATCGCGAAACATGAACGCGCCGAATGGCAAGACGTAGAATTCCTTTCAGAAACCGATAGAGGTGAAGGTGGCTTCGGAAGTACAGGATTAAAATAAGAAGGAACCCTTTCCTCAATGAAAGATTTACAAAGGGATTTAATTGTCAGGTCGAGTGCAGTCGAGACCTATTAATAAAATAAAGTTTAACCATAAAATAGATACCTGCTTTCGCAGATATATAATATGAAAATAATAGTACCAATGGCTGGACGAGGTTCTCGTCTTAGACCACATAGTTTAACAGTACCAAAACCATTAATTCCAGTTGCTGGACAACCTATTGTTCACAGACTAGTAAAAGACATCACAAAAGTATTGAAGCAACCTATTGATGAAATCGCTTTTGTTTTAGGAGATCCAGCTTGGTTTGGAGACGATGTTGTTGAGAGTTTAAAGAGTTTAGCAGTTAGTTTAGGAGCGAAACCTTCTATCTATCGTCAAGACCAACCTTTAGGAACTGGTCATGCTATTATGTGTGCTGAGCCTTCATTATCTGGTCCTGCAGTAATTGCTTATGCAGATACTTTAATTCGTGCAGAATTTGATTTAGATCCTGAGGCAGATAGTGTAATTTGGACAAAGTGTGTTGCAAATCCAGAAGCGTATGGCGTTGTAAAATTGAACGACAAACAAGAAATTGTAGAACTGGTTGAAAAACCAGAAACCTTCGTTAGTGATCAAGCTGTAATAGGTATTTATTATTTCAAAGACGTTGCTGTTTTAAAAGGAAAACTTCAAGAAATTCTTGATGAAAACATTATGAATGGTGGAGAATACCAAATTAATGATGGTATCAAACGTATGATGGATGAAGGTAGAATCTTCAAAACCGGAACTGTTGATGAATGGATGGATTGCGGAAACAAAAGCGTTACGCTTGATACCAATGCCAAAATGCTTGGTTTTTTAAAACTGATGGAGAAGAACAATTAATTGCAGATTCAGTCAAAAATAACAATTCAACAATTATTGAACCTTGTTGTATTGGAGAAAATGTAGTCTTGAACAATGCAACTGTTGGACCTAACGTTAGTATAGGAAATAACTGTACAATAGATAATTCAACCGTTAAAAATAGCTTAATACAAACACATACAACCATTAAAAATGCTAACTTAGATAATGCGATGATTGGCAATCACGTTAGTTATGATGGAAACTTTACGAATATTAGTATTGGTGATTATTCGGTTTTAGAATAAAATTTAGTTTGTCATTCTGAACTTGTTTCAGAATCTCATAATATTTGGAACAAAATTTGAATTACTTGTCATTCAGAGCGCAAGCGAAGAATCTCAAACACTTATGAATAAACAAATCTACATACTTTTTTTACTCTTCGGAATACTTTTTTTTCCGCAATTCAACTATGCGCAAGTCGATTTTAATAAACGACCAGATGATGATTTAGGTAATTATGAAGATGCTTACCAAGAATATTTTTTTGAAGCTTTAAAACAAAAAGGAATTGAAAATTACCAACGTTCTGCTGATGCCTTACTGAAATGTATTAAAATAGATGATGCTGATCCTACACTTTATTTCGAGTTAGGAAAGAATTATAAAATGCTTAAGAATTTTGGTGCAGCAGAAGATGCCCTCAAAGAAGCGATTTCTAAATCACCAGATAATGAATGGTTTCTTGATGAGCTTTATGATGTGTATATGCAACAAAATGACATAGATAAAGCTTTAAAAACAGTAAAACAGTTGGTGAAATTTCATCCAGATTACAAACAGGATTTAGTGAGTTTGTATATCGAAGCCAAAAAGTATAAAAATGCACTACAAATTCTTGATGAACTTGATGAAGAATTTGGTTATAATCAAGACAGAGATTTTTTGCGAAATCAAATTTATGATTTGACAGATAATGATGATGACCGAATTGAAAACCTCGAAGAACGTGTTAAAAGTAATCCTGAAGATGAAGCAAATTACCTTAGACTTATTTATAGATATAGTGAAACAGGGAAAACTGAAAAAGCTTTTAATGTAGCTAAAGAATTACTAGAATCAAATCCAGAATCTCGCTTGGTACATTTAGCATTATACAAATTTTATTTAGACGAAAACAATACTGAAAGCGCTATTAACTCTATGAAAACAGTGCTAACGAGCCCAAACATTAAGCCTGAAGCTAAAGCAAAAGTACTAAATGATTTTGTGAGTTTTGTTTCTGAAAATCCAGAATTTGAACCTCAACTTGTTGAAATCACTGCTTTAATTGATGATGATAAAAGCACAAAAACCTTAAAAGAATAGCACAATATCACTTAAAGACTAATGATAAAGAAAAGGCTTTAACCTATTTAGAAGAAGTTTTAGAAGAAGAACCAAACGATTTTAATACCATTAAAGACGTACTTTTATTACGTTTAGATTTGAATAAAAATGTTGAAGCTGAAAAATTAAGTAGAGAAACTTTAGAACTCTATCCAGCACAATCTATTTTATATTTGATTAATGGAGTTGCTAATAATAAATTGAATCAACCTAAAAAAGCTATTGAAAGCTTAGAAATGGGAGCAGATTTTGTGGTCGATGATTCTAAAATGCTATCCGATTTTTATATTCAGATGAGTATTGCTTACAAACAGAATAATAATATTACCAAATCTGAAGCGTTTGCTAAAAAGGCAGAAGCATTGTCTAAACAGCAATAATGTTATGAAAACCTATAAATGTCTTATTGTTATTCTTTTGGTTAGTCTTACAACATCTTGTAAATCGGCAAGAACAGTTGCAAGTACAGGAGAAATCAATAGTGGTCTTTCGGCAAAGCAATTAATAAGAGAAAATACAAGGCAAGATGCCAAATTTAAAACGCTTCAAGCCAGAGTTAAAATTGATTATATTCAAGATTTACATGAGCAAGGGTATACTGTTAATCTCAGAATGGAAAAAGATAAAACCATATGGATTAGTGCGACTTTAGGTTTAGCTAGAGCGATGATTACGCCTGATGAAGTAAGTTTTTANGACAAAATAAACAATCAATATTTCAAAGGGGATTACACCTTGTTAAGTAATTTATTAGGTATTGAACTCAATTTTAAAAAAGTTCAAAGTTTNNTGTTAGGNGAGTCGCTTTTTGATTTAAAAGGTGGAAAGTATATCGCTTCATCAAATGATAAATCTTACATCTTACAACCGAAAGAGCAAACAGCATTATTAGAATTATTTTTATTACTGAACCCTTCTCATTTTAAAATGGATTCGCAACAATTGCTTCAACCATCAAAGAAACGTTTTCTTCAGGTTGATTACTTAGCCTATCAAGATGTTGATAAAGAAATTCTACCCAAAGACATTAAAATTATAGCGGTTGAAGATAATGATGAAGTTATTATTGCAATGGAATACAAATCAGTATCACTAAATGAAGAGGTTCGTTTTCCTTTCAAAATTCCTTCAGGATTTAAAGAAATAATATTANACGATGCAAAATAAACNAACCTACATTATTGTATTGTTATGCTTCTTTTTAAGTATTCCTATAGCAAATTCACAAAGCGCAAAGCAAAAGGAATTAGAAGCCAAACGACAAAAGTATCAAAACGAACTCAAGCAGATTAATGCACTTTTGTTTTCAGATAAGAAAAAGGAAAAGTCTTTAGTGTCTTTAGTTGAAGATTTGAATACTAAAGTAAATGTAAGACGTAATTTGATTAAAGTCACTAATGATCAAGCCAATCTTTTGACGCGTGAAATTAATGCTAATCAAAATGAGATTACAAGTCTGAGAGATCAACTTAAAGAGCTAAAAGAGAGTTATGCAGCTATGGTTGTCAAATCATATAAAAGCAAATCCGAAAGTCGCGTGATGTTTTTATTGTCTTCAGAGAATTTTAAACAAGCCTATAAGCGTTTGCAATACATCAAACAATATGCAAATTATCAAAAGGAACAAGGCGAACTCATAAAAACCAAAACCCTTAAACTTCAAGAACTCAATACTGATTTATTACGTCAAAAAAAGGATAAGGATAAACTAGTTTTGGAAAACAGACAAGTTAAAAAACAATTAGAAATCGAACTTAAAGAGCAAGAAGAGTTGATGGTTTCTATTCGTAAAAATTTAAGTACGTATGCATCGCAAGCCAAGCAAAAGCAACAAGAAATAAGTAAAATAGATCGTGAGATAGACCGTTTAATTCGTGAAGCAATTGCGGCATCTAATAAAAAAGCAGGTAAAACATCTTCATCAAAAGGTTTTGCTTTAACACCTGAAGCTAAGGCATTGGCTAAAAGTTTTGAATCTAATAAAGGAAAGTTGCCTTGGCCTGTTGAAAATGGAGTTGTAAAAGTAAAGTTTGGAAAACAACCTTCTCCAATTGATAGAACGTTAACCATTCAAAGTAACGGAGTACGAATAGCTACAGAAAAAAACGCCATTGTAAGAGCTATTTTTAAAGGTGAAGTTTTAGCTGTTATTGCTCAAAAAAATGGAAATCCTACCATATTGATTCAACATGGTAATTATATAACAGTGTACAAAAACCTTAAAAAGTTATATGTCAAAAAAGGAGATAAAATTGATACCAAACAACAGTTAGGAGAAGTCTTTACTACTGGTAATGGAGAATCCATGCTTTGGTTTGGTCTTTATAATTCAAATAAACCTATTAATCCAGCAAGTTGGCTTTATAAAATGTAACATAGATTGTTAGCACCCAGAACTTGTTTCAGAATCAAATTCTTTTAAGACATAAAACAATATTACTCAAACAAAGCTTTTAACTCAGTGGCTTCACTTGGTTTCATTTTTCCAGCAAGGACTAAGCTTAANTGTTTACGTCGTAAAGCACCTTCAAAACGTTCTTTTTCTAAAGCAGTTTCTGCTATAAGTTGAGGTACTTTTACGGGACGTCCTGTTTCATCAACAGCTACAAAAGTATAAATGGCTTCATTAGCTTTTATACTCTCTCCAGATTCTCTGTCTTCAATCCAAACATCAATATAAACTTCCATAGAACTCGTAAATGCACGTGACACTTTAGCTTCAACAGTTACAACACTTCCTAAGGGAATAGATCTATTAAAAGCCACATGATTTACTGAAGCCGTTACCACAATACGTCTGCTATGTCGTCTTGCAGCAATACTAGCAGCACGATCCATTCGCGCCAAAAGCTCACCNCCAAAGAGATTATTTATTGGATTGGTTTCACTAGGTAAGACCAAATCGGTCATTATGGTTTTAGTTTGAAATGCGGTTTTTGGTTCCATCAACTATTTAATTTCGTGCAAAGGTAAGCTGAATTTCAATCTAAGCTAAATGAAATGTGACTTTAGTTGTGAAATTCGAAGACTAATGGCTGTGGTCTCGAAAGCGCAACGTATAAACAATAAGAAATCTGAGGTTCCTTACGTGGTGATTTTTAAATGATGAGATTTATTAATCAGAATTAATCCAAAGCTTTAACAAGCAACCAAGCATCTCTATTATGCTCGCGTTTTATTTGTTTTAAAGCNTGTAATGCTTCAAGTCTATCAGAATAACTCGCATACACAACTTCATGAAGTCCGTATTTATTTGCTCCAATTTTTCTAGCTTTATAACCTTTAGCTCTTAACTGATCAACTTTTTTGTCAGAGTTAGCTTCCACTCTAAAAGCTCCAGCAATAATATGGTAATTACCCGTTTGTTTTTTCTCTACATTAAGCGTAGCAGCTGGTAAAGGGCTATCAATAATGAAGGTCGCTTCTTGAACTTTTACATCTAATTGTTGATTGGCTTCTTCTTGTGCTAATTGATTGTGGTTTTCAATTTGATTCACATAATAATTTGAAGCTGTAAAACCTCCAGCAGTTAAAGCAATTAAAGCTATAGCAGCATACTTTAAGTATGNACGAGATTTTCGTTTTTCAGGCGTAATCGTTAATGGAATGACGTCTTCAATCGCTTCAGCTTTTTCTTTATAAACTTCTCTAGTAATATCTNAAGATGTAAACTGAGATAAACCGAAAGCATCTGTTAAGTAATTGATATGAAGTGAAGGTTCAAAATTGATTTTCCCTTCTTTATTCAATAATAACTCTCCAATATTTTGAAATGCAATTGTTTCGCCTTCAACTAAATACGATTTAATTGATTTTACATGTTTTGCTACTTTTTCTACAGCAACTTCATATGGAATCTTCTCAACGTCAGCAATATAATTTGCTAATAAACCATCATTATTTTGTAATTGCTCATTAAAAGATAATGCTTTTTTTGGAGGATAAAAAGCATGAGTTGATTCATGAATTTTTGCTGAAACACGATGCGTCAAAAATGCACCAAACTCAGGCACAGTAACACAATCGTATCTATATAGTAAATCGCTAATGTAAGTCTCTAATTGCATAGAAACAAAGTTAAAAATTTTTGTAAGCGAATAAAACATCCTCTGAAGTATTTATTAACAAGAGAAAATTTAGTATTTTCATAGACTATAATCTATAACTAATGACAGATGACGAATTAATTTATGTTTTAGCATTGCAACATGTTCCAAAAATTGGAGATGTGACAGCTAAAAAATTAATCCATAATTGTGGTTCTGCGGAAGCAGTATTAAAAGAAAAACGACAGCATCTCCTTAAAATTGATGGTATTGGTCTAACGACAATCAAAGGTTTATTTGATTCTAAACACATTAAAGCTGCTGAAGCCGAATTAAAATTCATTCAAGAGAATGCTATTTCATGTTTGTATTTCACTGATGATTTATATCCTGAGAAATTAAAACATTGCATAGATGCGCCAATAATATTGTTTCAATCTGGACATATAAATTTAAAACAACAACGTATTATAAGTATTGTTGGTACACGAAAAATAACTACGTATGGCATTGCATTCTGTGAAAAATTAATAGAACAATTAGCAGTTTTTAATCCTATTATTGTGTCTGGTTTTGCTTACGGAACAGATATTACAGCGCAAAAGGCTGCGATGAAACATCAACTTCAAACGATTGGTTGTTTAGCTCATGGATTAGATCAGATTTACCCAAAAACACATAAAAAATATGTTGCTGATATAGAGAAACATGGTGGGTTTCTAACTGATTTTTGGAGCTCAGACACTTTTGATAGAAATAATTTTTTGAAGCGAAACCGAATTATTGCAGGAATGAGTGAAGCTACCATAGTTATTGAGTCTGCTGAAAAAGGTGGAAGCTTAGTCACAGCAGATATTGCTAATTCTTATAATAGAGATGTATTTGCTGTTCCAGGTCGTGTAACTGATAGCCAGAGTCTAGGCTGTAATAATTTAATCAAATTTCAACAAGCACATGTGTTGTCAACTCCTTTAGATGTTCCATATATCTTGAACTGGGAATTAGAAATGAAACAACAATCTGTGATTCAAAAACAATTATTTGTTGAATTGACAACTGATGAACGAATTATTTACGATTATTTAAAAGCTAACGATAAACAACTCTTAGATGTAATAGCCTTAGAATGTCAAATACCGATTTTTAAAGTCGCTAGTATGTTATTAAATATGGAGTTAAAAGGTGTGATACGTCCACTTCCTGGAAAACTATTCGAGCTGATTTAATTTTTTATTAATAGCCGGTTTTTTCTCTTACACGCTTTAATACATTATTCGCAACAGCTTTAGCTTTTTCAGTTCCAACGGCTAAGGCATCATCAATTTCATTTAGGTTTGCCATATAATGATTATAACGCTCACGTTGTGTTGCAAATGTTGAAAGTACTAATTCATACAAAGCTTGCTTAGCATGACCATAGCCATAACCTCCATTTTCGTAATTAGATTTCATGGTTTCAATCTCAGCTTCTGAAGCTAATAGTTTATAAATAGCGAAACAGTTACACGTTTTCCAATCTTTCGGATCTTCTAGAGGCGTACTATCTGTTTCGATAGCCATGATTTGTTTGCGTAGTTTTTTTTCTGGAAGGAAAATATTAATAAAGTTATTTCGACTTTTACTCATCTTTTCTCCATCAGTACCAGGAATGAGTTTTGTGTTTTCTTGAACTTTACCTTCAGGCAAAACAAAAGTTTCTCCCATTTTGGCATGAAAGCGAGTTGCAACATCACGTGTCATTTCAATGTGTTGTAACTGGTCTTTTCCTACAGGAATTATTTCAGCATCATACAATAAAATGTCAGCTGCCATAAGCATAGGATACATAAACAATCCAGAATTTACATCGTCTAATCGATCTGCTTTATCTTTAAAACCATGAGCCAACATTAATCGTTTATATGGAAAAAAACAATCTAAATACCAAGCTAATTCAGTCACTTGAGGAATATCACTTTGTCTATAAAATACGGTTTTGTTAATATCAAGTCCAAAGGCTAACCAAGTTGCAGCAACCGAATACGTATTATGACGCAATTCTTCGGCATTTTTAATTTGTGTTAGTGTATGCATATTAGCGATAAATAGGTACGACTCATTTTTAGTGTCGTTAGCCATTTTTATAGCAGGTAAGATTGCTCCTAATATGTTTCCTAAATGTGGTGTTCCTGTGCTTTGTATTCCTGTTAGTATTCTTGCCATGTTCACTTTCCGCATTAGCGGAAATTAATTTAATTATTGTTTCAACTTATATCGTCAGCAAAGGTAATTTTTTTAGTAGAATTGTTGAATAAATTTGACTAGTTTTGAGCCACATGAAGCTATTTAAATACATCTTTTGGGTTTTATATCGTATATGGTTCTACATTTTAGTAGCGCTTCCAATACTTGCTTTATTCCCAATACTTGTTATTTCTATTCTAAAAGAATCTTGGTATCCTTTCTTTTTTAAGATTGCTCGTTTTTGGGCTTGGTTTATTTTGATTGGAATGGGTTTTAATGTTAAAATCGAAAGAGAACAAATTCCTGAAGCATCAAAAAGTTATATGTTTATTGCTAACCATACATCGATGGCAGATATTATGCTTATGTTGGTTACTGTAAAAAATCCGTTTGTGTTTGTTGGAAAGGCAGAGTTGGCTAAAATTCCATTATTTGGTTTTTTCTATAAACGTACAAGTATTTTGGTTGATAGAAGTAGCCCGAAAAGTAGACAAGCCGTTTTTTTAAGAGCACAACGACGATTAAAACAAGGAATGAGCATTTGTATTTTTCCAGAAGGAGGAGTACCAGACGAAGCGATTGTTTTAGATACATTTAAGGATGGTGCTTTCAGAATGGCTATAAATCATCAGATTCCCATTGTACCTATAACCTTTGGAGATAATAAAAAACGTTTTTCATATACTTTTTTTAGTGGAAGTCCTGGTCTTATGAGAGCCAAAATTCATAAATTTATCTCTACAGAAGGTCTAGAAGTTAGTGATACAAAGAACTTAAATGAAGAGTCGAAAACTCTAATTTTAAATCAATTATTAGAGTTTAATAAAAACTTAAAAGCTACTCTTGGCACAGAGTAGCTTTTAATTCATTATTGTAATTAACAATAACTATCTAACCAACTAAAAAAACTTAAAATTTAAAACTGAGTCCAGTATATACACCTATAAAAAAGGGTTTAAAATTACCAGATGTATTATTGAACGTATTTATTTGATACTTGAATGTGGGTTCGAGATTGAATTGAAACTGTTTAGAAAAATTATAGTCAATACTAATCCCAAGATTGGCTGTATAACTCAAATCTTTAACATTACTAGCCTCGCCTAAACGTGAACGATTACCATTGTTTAAAACAGCATAGACATCATTTTCACTTAAAAACAATGAGCTAAAACCACCAATAAGGTTCAATCCTATTTTGCTTTCTATAACAGCATATTCAATTTCTATAGGCACTTCAATAAAACCAAGTTGTTGATCTAAAGAGCCTTGTTCTTTAGTAAATAAAGTAGCAGGAGCATTTTCAAACTTAAAGTTACGAGCACTGTAAATTGAATGCTGACTCATGCTATCTGTTAAGTTTATATTAGCAATTTGACGATTAGCACTAGCAACAGTATTTGTGTTTTCAAAAATTAGAACATCATTTGTTTTATATCCCAACTGTACTTTGTTGATACCTGCTCTAATTTTGAATTTTTTGTTTACAGCATAACTTCCATTAATACCATAACTCATGTTTATTTCATGTTCTTTTGTGTTTTCTACAAATTGATTATCTAAAGGTGAGCCGTCACCAAGTGAACTAAAATAAATAGGTGCTACGCTTGGCGAAACACTCCATCTTTTCAGTTGCTCTTCCTCTTCCTCTTTTTCTTCAGTATCTTCAGCTTTAGTGATAGCATCTTCAATAGCATTAGTGTCTTCCTCTTTTTCTTCTTCTTTGTTTTTAGTGTCTTTAGTGGAATCGTTTTCTATATCAGAATTGTTCTTTTCTAAAACCTCTTTATCTTTTGAGTTTACAATAGCAACACTAGATTTTGTCTTAGTTGATTTAAGTAACTCGTCAATTTCTAATTGATCTTTAATCGTGTTTTGTGTATTCTGATTGGACTTCGATGTTGTCTTTGCATTGCTTACAACAGCATTTTTATCTTTAGTGTTCACTTCAGCAATAGTCGTGTTTGTATTACTTTTTGCTGATTTTGTAAGTTTATCAATTTCAGATTTATTTTCAATTGTGTTTTGAGAATTTTGCTGAGTTTTCGATGCTGTTTTTGTATTACTTGCAACGGCGCCTTTAGTCAAAGGATTGTTATTTTCTTTTAATAACTCTTTGTAATCATTAGTATTAGTCGGAATGTTGTTTTCAGTTTTCTCTTTAAGTTTTTTTCTGTTAGAATTTTCTGAAGCGATTATAGGATTGATCGTGTTTTCTGAAATAATTATATTGCTTTTATTTTTATGTATTGAAGTATCTTCTTTTCCTTCAATAGATGTTTTAGAGTTAGCATCAACAACTTGCTCAGCTGTGTCATTTTCCAAAATGACTTTTGAAGCATCATTTTGTTTTAACCTGTTAGTATTGTTTTCATCTTGAGATTTATTATTGTCAGTATTAGAATCATTAACAATAATTTCTTTTAAAACACCTTCTTTTTTAGAGGTATTAAAAATCTGATTAGCAACAGTAAATAAAAGGACTAAACCAGCAGCTATTCCTGCAAATTTCCACCATATAGGAATAATACGTCGTTTTTTACGCTTATCCTCATGGAGTTTTTGTTCTATGTTTTTCCAGACATGATCTTTAGGCGCAACATCAAAGTCTTTGAGTTGCTCTTTAAAGAGTTTGTCTATGCTCTTTTTTTCGTTCATTATAAACTTTGTGAATTACTATTCACTTTGTATTGTTCTATTTTATCTTTTAAAATTAACCTAGCTCTCGCGAGATTAGATTTTGATGTGCCTACTGAAATATCAAGCATTTTTGCGATTTCTTTATGTGAGAAATCATCTAAAGCATACAAGTTAAACACCAATCTATAACGATTGGGTAGCTCTTGAATGATTTGCAATAAAAAGTCTAAACTAATGTTCTCTTCATCAATTTCAACAGAAACATCTTCAATTTGATCTTCATTAACGATATCAAAAACACCAACACTTCTGTAGCGTTGCATGGCTGTATTTATTGTTATTCTTTTTAACCATCCTTCAAAAGAGCCTTTGCTTTTAAATTGGTTTATTTTTTTAAAAATGGTAACATATGCGTCTTGTAAATTATCTTCTGCTTCAGCATAGTTACGCGAATACTTCAAGCAAATCGAAAACAGTTTACTCGCATAGAGCTTATATATTTGACTTTGAGCCTGAGCATCATTTTTTTTACATTCTATTATGAGTTGTTCTAAACTCAAACGTATTGGTTTTATTAATTAATACGAATTTAATTACTCTACTACAGGAACCTCAATAACGTAATAAGTGTCATTACCATTTTCATCTTCACCTTGCCAAAACCTAAAGACATAAGGTTCAAAACTACTCGTTTGGTCAATGCTATTTACTTGAAAGTTAAAAGAGACTTCTTCAATTTGATTATTATAGGTTTGGCAATCTTGATCAGGAAAAACAGTCGTAATAATTGCTATTGTTCTTTGATTTTGTTCACTCACGTAATAAAAATCATTAAATAAATGACAATTAGAAGGCTTTAAGTAGGTCATTGTTATTTGATATGTACTACCAAACACAAATTCGTCAGGCATATCAACACTTTCAATGGGTAAAGTTTCATAATAAAAGTTTAATGAATTGTCATCTTTTGGGCCACAAGACGATACTAAACAGATTAGAAAACTAAATAAAAGTAATTTTTTCATATTATTAAATAATTAGGTAAACATACCTCAATCTCTATATAGATACAATAGTTACAAAAAGGTTGCGTCAAAAAACAAAAAAATCCCTTATTTGGGATTTTTTTGTTTAGTTATTTTTTGTTTAGGCCTCACCTTTAATGAGCGCTCTTACTTTGGCTTCAAGTTCATCCATCAGTTCCGGATTGTCTTTTATTAATGCTTTAACAGCATCTCGACCTTGTCCTAATTTTGTTTCTCCATAGCTAAACCAAGAGCCGCTTTTTTTGACGATTTCGTGCTCAACAGCTAAATCTAAGATTTCTCCAACTTTAGAAATACCTTCACCATACATGATGTCAAATTCACACATTTTAAATGGTGGAGCTACTTTATTTTTTACAACTTTAACTCTTGTTTTGTTTCCAGCAACATTACCATCTGTTTCTTTAATTTGCGTAGATCTTCTAATATCTAATCTTACAGATGCGTAAAATTTTAATGCATTTCCTCCAGTTGTTGTTTCTGGATTACCAAACATAACACCAATTTTTTCTCTCAACTGGTTAATGAAAATCACAGTACAATTAGTTTTACTAATAGAACCTGTTAGTTTTCTTAAAGCTTGAGACATTAAACGTGCGTGAAGTCCCATTTTTGAGTCTCCCATTTCACCTTCAATTTCACTTTTAGGAGTTAATGCTGCGACAGAATCTATGACTACAATATCGATAGCTCCTGAACGAAT
>JGI24723J26617_10002390_pt1 | contig 14852 bp, 9 predicted proteins | sample Cruoilmetagenom6_FD_26617 | JGI IMG/M metagenome (IMG submission 26617)
TGCCGTTGCCAACGATCGGTTTTACATCGCTCTTCTTCAAGGATTCGTCGTATGGATGTTCGGCTGATCTGGATCCCTGCTCTGATCATGTGGAGAGCAATGGTCCTCGTGCCAAACTCGCGCTCAGGACAAATCCGCCGAATCTCATGAACCGCCCATCGCACCGCTTCATGAAGCCGATTCCAAGGTGGCTCGCCGAGTAATCGTTCCGCTCTTCCTTTATCACGCAATGATCGGCGCCAGTTGCGGATTGTGTTGGGATGTACCCCGAATCGAAGTGCAGTCTGCTTCGAACTCCACCCTCTTAAGACCGAAAGCTGCAAGATCTCAGCCCGTTGCCTCGGATCGAACTGAGGCCGTCTTCGGGGTGCTTTCGCCATCCGTTGCGACCGAAATATGGTCACTTCTCGTTCAAGCAAAGCTGTCTCTGTATAAAGATGATCACGCTGGCCCAACATTCTCGTCATTGGAGCGACATGGGACAGTGCACGGGTGCGAGCCAGCCCGTATCCTTGAGCCATGGCGAGCGTAATCGAGTCAATCAGGTGCCACAAACTCCGCGAATCAGGCGATACACGCCGTGTTTTGCGATGTCCAGGTCTTGGCGTTTGGACAAGACTCATGTCGGCAGAAATCGTTGTTATTGACCCATTCATGGGCGATTCTAGCGAGATTCAACGTCATTTGTCGCTCAAAAAACCGGACAAAACGGACATCAAAACCCACAACAAACTACTGGCCCCCCACGGTACGGGGCAAAGGGGCTCGTAATACAGGGGCCAAGAGAGCACGAGAGACGGGATGCCATATGCAGGATCTCACCCCGTTGACTTTTGACCTAATCGAATTGCCTGAGGTTTAAAAACTCTATTCACATCCTTAAATGATGCGATAGTTGGTATCTGACAGACCATTGAGCAGTCCAATTCTTTGGGCCTAACAACTTGGTACAAAGCTTCATTTTGAGAATGTTCTGCATTCATATCCATCAAAGGCGAGGATAGATTTTAAGTACCGCAGGGAATGCAGAAATCTTGAAGAATCAAAGTCCATAATGATAGACTCTTTTTCGATGTGCACCATTGCGATGATAACGCATGGCTTACTCATCTATTAGATGATCGGTGTGCTCATGAGAAGNGTCAATTCTTCACAACAGTTCCCGATACTCAACAATACCGACCTTGATGGTATGTGTTAGAATCAAGAATATCGTAGACTATGTCACCTTCTGTTTGGAGCAGTATGAAATCAATCGCCGCACAGGTCATCATCTTAACCCGAGGGCGCAGCTCGCGCCGGAACCTTAAGGCATTGGGCAAGTTCATCGTCGCACTCATAGTGATGATTATGGCCTACACATTTATTTTTCACCTCATTATGGATTATGAGGGCAAGGAGCATACTTGGTTAACAGGTTTGTATTGGACCCTCGTCACGATGTCGACAACTGGGTTCGGCGATCACACCTTTGAAACTGACCTAGGTAAAGTTTTTACCATCGTCGTGATCCTTTCGGGAACTCTGTTTCTGCTGGTGCTGCTCCCTTTCACTTTTATTCAGTTCTTTTACGCGCCGTGGGTTGAATCTCAAGCTCAGGCAAGCATGCCTCAGAGTTTGCCTGAGAATGAACGTGAGCATGTGTTACTCACTCAACTGGATCCTGTCACAGAAGCGCTAATTAGAAAACTCGATCAGTTTGGACATTCCTATGCGTTGATCTGCGAAGAGTTGGACCAAGCGCAAAGATTCCATGAACTGAACTATCGAGTTATGCGTGGTGATCTGGATGACCCCGAGACATACGAAGCCGCCAGGTTTGGGCAGGCAGCGATGCTCGTATCCACTCTCTCGGATACCGCGGACACCACGGTGTGTATCACGGCGAGAGGAGTCAACGATTTCACACCAATCGTTACGACTGTTGAGGACCCTATCTCAACAAAGATTCACGAAATGGCTGGCGCGAGCAATATTATCCGTCTCCCTGAGATCATGGGAATGGCGCTAGCAAGGTGCAGTTCAGGTGGTGACGCAATTACCCATACCGTTGCATCATTTGATTCCATTCATCTTGCAGAGGCGAACGCTGCCAAAACCCCACTCGTCGGTAAAACCCTCAAGGAAAATCGATTGGGGGATCTTGGTGTGAGCGTCGCTGGGTTATGGGAAAGGGGGACATTCAAGCTTGCTCGCCCCGAAAGTGTTGTAGGACCCAATACTGTTCTGATGGTTGTCGGGTCTGAAGAACAATTGCTTAACTACGACGAGCATTTCGCAATCTACGGTGTTTCGGGGGAACCAGTCATCATCATCGGTTCCGGCCGTATCGGGAGCGCAACTGCAGAAGCGCTGGACGCCCGCGGTGTGCGATATTGTGTTATAGAAAGGGACGCACGACGCGTTAAGAATCCAGACATTACGATCGTGGGGAATGCTGCGGATCCCAAAATTCTCGAACAAGCAGGCATTGATACATGTCCCACAGTGATCATCACGACGAACGATGACGACACGAATCTCTATCTGACACTGTTATGTCGACAATCAAACCCGAATGTCGAGATCATAGCGCGATGTACACTCGACAAGCACGTTCGAGCGCTTCACAAGGCTGGCGCAGACTTTGTCCAGTCCTATGCATCCATCGGCGCTTCGAGTATATTCAATCTACTCCAGAAGAGTAGAGTTGTTACAGTCACTCAAGGGCTCGATGTTTTTCGTGTTAACGTTCCAAATGAGGTCAATGGTAAAACGATCGCGCAGTGTGGAATTCGTGAGAAAACAGGATGCACAATAATCGGGTACCACAAGGAGAACTCACTTGAGTCCAATCCTCGACCCGATTCTGTTTTAGAGCGAGGGCACGAGATGCTTATGATCGGCGATTGGGAATCACGCAACAGTTACTTCAAAATATACAATATTAGCTAAGTTGATCCAACGCTTGGTTCGGTTCCAGCATCTTGCAATTCAAGGATATTCCTATTATTGGGATTGGTTAAAAAGCCAAATGTTAGAACACGCTCCGTTGACTTAAATGGTAGACGAAACGGCGTCGCGGAAGTAACGTCGTTTCTGCCGTTTTGAAGCAATCTATGGATTCTAGCACGTCTCCGGTAATCTCTGCTCTGATCAACCAACATCTGTACAAGCTGTAACGAGTTACTCGTTGTGATTGTTGTGAAATTTTAAGATTTGTTTAGTAGTTAGAAATAATTGAATATTACTCTCTCGCCAAGGATTGCTCATAGATTTTCATGAACTGATCAGCAAGTCGATCAGGTGCGAGCGCTTGCATGACCCAGGATCGACCAGATTCTCCCATGCTTGCGCAGCGTTCAGGATCGCTTATAAGTTCATCGATGGCGTCGGCGAAGGTTTCAGGTGTCCGGTCGACGATGAGGCCTCCATTGCAAGCTTCGAGTTCAGGGTAGATGTCAACTCCGCGTGTGGTGATGACTGGAGTTTTGGCTGCGAGTGATTCGGTAAGAACGAGTCCAAAATTTTCTTGCTTCGTAGGGAGCGCAAGGAGATTGGCGCGTTGGTAAAGGCTGATCTTCTCTTTGCCCCGTACAAGTCCTGCAAAGTGAATGTGGTTGTTGAGATTCTTTGCTTGGACACGGCCTTTGATCTGCGCGGTGTAGGCATCGGTACCTGTTCCAGCGATGATCACTCTAAACTCGCGATTGCGTGAAGCGAGGATCGCTGCGGCGTCGATCAGAACCTCTATTCCCTTCTTATGATTAATTCGACTAAGGAAGAGAATGATCGGGATTTCACCTTCGGCGCCCTGGATGCTTTGCCGCGCAAGCTCTGGGCCTGGAAGATCTTCATAGAGTTTAATATCCATAGCCGCAGGGACGACATGCCCTGTTGAGCCCCCGGTCCATTTCTCAGATTGCCTTTGTTCTCCGGCGGCACAATACAAAACCCCATTTGCATTGGCAAATATCTTCTTAGCGAAGAGTTCGAGAAAGATGCGTTTACGGATCGGGTGGTATGAAAGACACCAGTCATCGAGCATGCCGTGAGGAGTGACCACATAAGGAAGCTTGTTGCGGCGGAGGGCTTTGGCGATCTGGATATTGGCTGGGGTCCAGACAGAATGGAGATGGGTGATGTCGGATTTTGAGGCGAGCTCGAGCACTCGTTGGACCTGGTGTTCTCGGAGTAATCGGGCGCGAACGATCGGGGTGCCGAGGTCAACAATCGTTGGGCCACCTTGATAGTCAAGATTTGCTGGATGTGGATCAGTATATGGCGACGCGATCGTGACATTCGCTCCTGCGTTTTGTGTTAAAACAGCAAGATCAGAGACATGTGCTACGACACCGCCGTGCGAGGGATCGAGAGTATTGACATAATGAGTAATGCGAATCATGTATGATCTTAGCATGTTTGATAGCATATTTGATAAACTAAATCCCAAGCGTGTGTGAGACAGTGGTCATATTGTTATGATGAGACTCTGATCGCCAAGCTGAGTTTAATTAGTTCGATTCACATCAGCGAGTCTCACTAAGCACTAAGTACGGCTGTGAGGAGTTTTTAAGTTTGATACAGCTTGACATCAAACGCTGATTCAGAAGCAACAGTTCGCGTTGTTTAACTGAGGTGTGAGATACTGTTTGACATACGTGGGTTCTCTCTCATTTGATCAAGTAAACCAGCTCCAACGAAAGGTCAGGGTTTTTTTAGCAGTAAGAAATATTCACTGTGTCTTATGGGCATCCTGCTGAATACAGAGAGAACTGTGAAATATCAAAGAAGCCGAACTGCCCGTCGCTTGAAAAAATTGTTGTTGAATCCTGCAATCCAAACGCAGAAAGAAAGTCGTTGATATCGAAGAAGTACAGTACGTCATCGTTGAGATCGGTAGCACACGGTGCACCGGCCTGGATCTCGACTACGCCATGGACTGGCGCGAATCGCTCATTCCAGTCGTGGGTAAGTTCACATCAGGGGTTGAGGGACTTCTGCATGCGTTGCGCTTGATATAGGGTGTTGCGTCTCATTATGGATTTTAGTTTTCATGAATATGAGCAAAGCATAAGGGTTGCACAAGAGGAATTTTATCGGACGACTCTGGAGATCGCCTTGTGAAATTATTCGTGAGAAAATTTCATATACAAAAGCTCTGGCATACTTGGTTGTATGATGGAAAATTATGAAGAATGATCGTTTTAATATAATCTTAGTATCGCGTGGATTAGTTACGGATAGTGTGTTGTAGTGTTGGAATAATTTGTGTTAGAGTTCGCGATTGAGCCAGTTGTAGAGTTTGTCAGGATTGTTGACAGAAGGCATATGGCAAGTCAGCACTTATTGGCTAGTGTGGTTTTCATCTGGCTACGCAAGAGTACTTAGGGCTGGTATTTACGATGGATTTAGCTTATGAATCCATCGTACTGACAACACTTAGTGTTGATGTATGTGAAGATCTTGAACGATCTCAGGGCGTGGTCCATACCCGGCGTGCCGCTGATGTGTTCGAATATTCACTCATTGATATGCTCGCTGATTGTTAATATTTTGAAGACAAGGGTATACATGAATGGGTATGTTGTTTCAATGAGATTTGTAATGATTCAATGCTCGACGCACTCGAATCACTTTGCATTTTATGCTCGATTGGATCAAGATTAGATTAACATTTTCTTGCCTAGTTGTGACGATTATGTACAATGGGTAGTAATTTCTAATAGATGATATTTAAGGATATAAAATTATGGGCGATGTTAAACCGTTTTTTCTAGATCTAACAGCGGATGAAATCTCAGGGCTTGAATCTACCTTTGGGAACATTCTTCGATCTGGCCAGCTTATTCTCAACCAATACACAGAACAGTTTGAATCCGAGTTTGCCGCGAAGATGGGTGTTCCATACGCCGTCGCAACAAGTTCAGGTACCGCATCACTCATCATGCTCCTTCGAGCTCATCAAGCCATGGGAAAGAAGGTTGCTGTTCCGACGAATACTAATTTTGCTTCAGCAGCAGCCATCCTTCATGTGGGCGCAATGCCCGTTTTTATGGATATGGATTGCGAGACATTTGCGCCGACGCTCGACATGCTTAAGGAAGCACATCATAAAGATGAGATCGACGGGGTTGTCTGGGTACACATCGGTGGGTTAATCAGTCCAGAGTTCACGCAGGTTGTCGAGTATTGCAAATCGAACAAGTTATTTTTGATTGAGGATGCGGCCCATGCGCATGGGAGCAAGATGAGCGGGGTCTGCGCAGGCGCATTTGCAGATGGGGGAGCGTTTTCGTTCTTCCCAACCAAAGTGATGACCACGATGGAAGGTGGGATGGTCACGACACACGATAAAGATGTTGCAGATATTATGCGATCATTGCGAAACCAGGGTAAGGGTGCTTCAAAGTTTGGGAGTGATCATCTTCATCTGGGATCAAGTTGGAGGATTTCAGAGATTGCAGCAGCGATGGGGCTCGTGCAGCTTGGCAAACTGGATCAGATGCTCGATGTTCGAGCAAACGCTGCAAAGAGTATGATCAAAGTTCTTGATGAGCTTGGAGTTCCATATTGTAAGTTTGATCATATGGATCGTGCGAGTCAGTACAAGTTGATTGTTCGATACAAGCAAGATGCTTCAATTGATGATCTCAAGAAGCAGTTTAAAGAATGTGGCGTAATACTCGGCGGCGGCGTATACGATCGCACATGTCATCAGCAAGAAGTTTTTAAAGATGTTCCAGTCAGCGATGATGGGTTTCCTGTTGCAGAAAAGTATTGCCCGCGGCACATATGCCCGCCTTTAACTTCTGGATTGACAGATGATGATGTTGAATGTGTCACAAACGCTTTTCGTCAGGTGCTGGCATGAGGTTTTGTTGTTTTAATCCGATCCCTTGGCCGGCGCTTGATCGTCGACCGGATCAATGGCCGTTTCCCAACTCAGCGTATAACTCGACGACAGGCGCACGCATATTCAATCAGTGTATTGAACAGCTTGTGTATGCCGAAGAATGTGGGTTTGATTGGGTCGGTGTCGGCGAAGATCATATGACAGCATATGGAATCACTCCGAACCCATTATTGATACTGTCTATTCTTGCTCAACGAACAAAGCGGGTGAAACTTGCGATTCTAGGAGCACCGCTTCCACTATTGAATCCGGTTCGTGTTGCTGAAGAATGCGCGATGGTTGATGTGCTGAGTAATGGACGATTGGTCGCCGGGTTCATACGAGGGGTGCCTCAGAATTATGCTGCGTATAACATTGATCCAGAAGAATCACGATCTAGATTTGCGCAAGCAAATGAGTTGATTATGAAGGCCTGGACTCACCAAGGTGTGTTTAGTTGGAATTCAGAACATTATAAGTTTCCAACGGTCTCGATTTGGCCTAAGCCGACACAAAGCCCGCATCCAGCATTGTTGTATTCTGCGAACTCTGAAACATCTGCGGTCTTTGCTGCTAAGCAGCGTGCAATGATCGGGACTATTCATCTCTATTCCATGGATGCGATCGAACGCATACAGTCTGTAATTTCACGATACAAAGCGCAGGCTAATGATGATGGATGGGATCCTGGTCCGGATCGGTTTCTAGTAGGTTTGCAAACATGTATCGCAGAGACCGATGAGAAGGCAATCAACACTCTTCGACCGGCGCTTGATTATCAATACAATGTTCTCTCGGGAACCTACAACAATAAGAAGAAGGAGCTTGCTGCAAAATCAGGGTATGGCTATTCACCGGTTGAAGAGCACCCGCCGACGATTGAGGAAAGGCTTGAAAAAGGACTCATTCTTTGTGGATCCCCTGAAACGGTTCGACAACAAATCCAATCGCTCAAGGAAAAGCTTGGTATTGGTGTGATCTCAATGCACTTGCAAGTAGGGAACATGATCGATAGTGATGTTCGAAGAAGCATGAACTTGTTTCGGAAACATATCCGTCCATCATTTTCAGTTGATGGCGAATCTGATGTAAGCTCTATTCAAAACTTCAACAAACCCAATGCAAAGTCACTCGATTGGACAACGACAAGCCGAGAGACTATTCATTCTTCGCCTTGGTACACAATCATAAAGGATCAGCTCTCGCTTCCTGATGGAGAGCAAAGAGAATACACCTATATTCAACATCCAGGATCTGTCTTTGTTGTACCAATTACAGATGAGGGTAAAGTTGTACTTCTCAGATCTTACCGATACACCATTGACCAATGGTGCTGGGAAATACCAGCAGGCGGGCTAGGTGATCAAGGTGATCGAGAACCTGCAGAGGTTGCTCGAATTGAGTTACTTGAAGAAACAGGTGCGAAGGCAACAAGTCTCGACCATCTCGGCGGGCGCTTTCTTGGAAATGGGTTTTCCAAACACTGGGGAGAGTTCTTCATTGCCCACGGTGTTACTCCTTGTGCACCAACAACAACGGATCAAACAGAAGTAATCACTGAACTCAAAACAGTGAGTATTCATCAAGCTCAAGCGATGGCTCTTGATGGGACAATCAATGATGGTGATTCTGCATTAGCGATTCTTCTCGCGGTTTCATTTCTCCAAACCCAGCGGGGAGATTTGAATGATAAGCATTCCGATAAAGAATAGAGCGTGTGATGTTCTCATAGTCGGAGGCGGCATCGCGGGGATTGCAGTCGCTGAACGACTCGCTAGAGAAGCATATAGACAAGGTAAGAAAATCAGCATTGTGTTAATCGAACGAGATCCGCAACTCGCGATGCGCGCATCATCTGGGCTTGAAGGCTGGTTCCATACCGGTTCGCTCTACGCAAAGATCGAAACTGGACATAGTTTCATTACTTGTCTCAAGTCACTTGAGGACATGACTAACTGGTATGCTCAGGACAGTTTGTTTCTTCATCATGATGCTTGCACAATTGATTATCGTACAGGTTCAGGAATCCGTGTGGTTCCGGGTTCAAAAGAAAAAGATCCACGCGACAAGTGGTTTGAATCACCGATACAGTTTGTTGTCAAACCAGATCCATATTCGTATCAATGGCTTCAAACAACGCAACTAATTCATGAACGCTTAGATCAAGTTTATTTTAAACAGGGATGGGTGAACAAATTCACATCAACATGCCAGATGCCTCGGGTCAATATGGCAATGCCCGAGTTGAGTTCAATTGAGAATGACAAGATTCCGTCGGTAGAATCACAAAGAATACAATCCGCAGATGTCACGATGAACACCGGGTTGATACTTAAACATCTTGCAGAGTCTGCATCAAAGTATGGCGTTGAGTTCCTTGTAAATCATTCCGCACTTCTTGAATCGCAATCAAGAGAGTCAGAAAATCATATTGTTGCATTCGACTCTATAACGAATGAGCATGTTGGATTTCAAGCAGGGCAAATTATATATGCGCTAGGGGATCGGTCATTTTCTGGTGTGAATGAGGGTCTTCGGTTTCATCGATTTGAAAGTGTCATGATTGTTCGACGGCCAGCAATTTTAGAAGAAAACACCGTCGTTTTGTGTGCTGATCGTACAGGCGATATCAATCATGTTTTTCATCCAAACGCAACCGATGGATATTCAATTCTTGCAGATTCAAACTCAACCATGCTTCTTGATGGGCAAGCAAAGTCCTCTTTTGAAGTTCAAAGTGTTGCAGCAAAGGCAATCTTTAATAAGGCAAAAGAACAGTTCGGGGATGATGTTGGAGACTATTCAAGTTGGAATATGATTTCGTGCATCAAGACAGAAGTGCAGTCTGATAGCGATTCCCATCGAGTATATTCCTATTGGTGGGGTCCAGAATATGCAAGTTGGTCGCACCCTATATGGACTACTCGGCGAGAGGAGAATCAGTTTGAAGCGCAGGAATCAATCAGACGCATGGTTCTTCAAATGGATGACGAGTTCTACGAACAGATCAACACAGATTCATGGGTTACAAAGAAAGCAATTCATTATGGTTTGCTCGAAACAATGGCAAGTGAGGATGCCGCGTCTATTGAAAAGTTTCAACTTGTGCAGCTAGCTGCACATGAAACGGCAAAGCGACATGCGAGTTCTTCTTGTACGTCTCCAATACATGTGATCCCTGGGAAGTTTTCCTTGTTTCCGTCAGTGGCCCACAATGTTTATCTTGAATCAGAGATGCGAGGTATTTTTATAAACCTGAAATCAGGAAGAGCAACTGCTCGTGAGTTGCCGATTGATATCATTGCTCAGCCTTTAGCGATTCGAGTGGTCGATGGCATCGAGTTGATTCAGCACCAAGAAGTGGAAACGGAAAAATAGTCATTCGAATATTATTCACTAGAAGATAGCCGTGGCATACTGAGTTCTAGAGGCGATGAATGATTAATGTCAAGAATTCGTTGGCATCATTACGACTATACGATTGTTTAGAACATCGAATCCTTGCGAGAGATCTCGCACTAAAAGTACATATTTTTGTAGCTCATTCAGGTTGCTCCATACAGAGGCAAAGGTTGTTCGCTGTGGTATTTGTCAACGTGTTGGCAAATCGAAGTGAGTTCAAGATATGCTGATCTCTTTGGAGTAATACGCTACATCGATTTCGGAAATCGGTTTATCCACCATCTAAATAGCGGACACTTTAATCCTTGACATAATAGTGGATCTTGGCATGTGGTTACCTGTTAAGCCATGGATGACATTCCATTAATTCAACAGCGAACGAGTTATCGGGATCATCTTACGGAGCAAAAATTCCTATTGAGTAATAATTGAGGTACTTGTTTCTACATTAACAGCTAGACAACCGATCTATGTCTTTCGTAGCAACAATCTTTCTACTAGCTGGTCTATTCAAATGCAAAAAACTCAACGCTCATTTTTTCGTAACATGTACTTGGCTTTCATAACCATGTGTATTACAGGCTCATCTCTGTATGCTGATACTTTTTATGTTCGAGTAAATGGATCTGACTCTAATGATGGAATTACTCCACAACGAGCTTTTCTGACGATCCAACATGCGATAAGCCACTGTGTCGAACCCGGATCTACGGTCTACATTGGGCCTGGAACTTACAACGAATGTTTATACATTGGGTTAGGCACAGGGACTTCATCGGTTTCTGGAACTGAATCTGATCCGGTTAGACTAATAGGTGATACAACGGGTTCCCAGACTGAAGATGACGCAGGGCCAATCATTCTTGATTCCTCAGGTTACATCTTGGGAATCTTGATTTACAATCGTCAGAACTGGGCAATTGAAAATTTAACTATTTTAAACCAATCGTATTACGGGATTTTCGGTTACTTGGAAGGCGTCTCCATTTGAAATTGTACGATTCACTCTCCATCGCCTTATGCCGTATATCTAAATCCAACGTGCGACACAGTTATCGAAGACTGTGAGTTTGTGCGATCAAACAGTTCTGGACATCAGATTATCATTGTTCCCAGAAGCACAAGTCCGATCCAAGTGATTGTCACTCGTAACCAGATGAATATGGAAGGTGCAAACTACCTAAGTACTGGTCTGTATATGGGTGGCGGGCGAGGGGTATCCATGCCTGCCGCTTATGGAGCAAAGTACGGAATTATGATTACAGGTATTTATGGACCATCACTTGAGAAGATTGAGGTATCAAACAACATAATTTCTGATTGTGATGCAGCGATTTATACGAGTGGGCATATTACAGACGCTTCAAGCTACATCGTCTCGAATAACACAATCACAGGTTCATTCATAAGCATCTATTTGTACGCCTACCAAGCAAGCTCAGCAACTATTACCAATAATGCAATAGATACCTGTTATTATGGCCTCTATACAAATTGCCAAACAGCAATCATCGAGGGTATTTTTGAGCATGACTTGAGCACATCCATGGCTCGGTTTTCTCGAGAGTTTGAGCAGCGAGTGATTACAGATGACCCGCTTTTTGTCGATCCTGCTAATGGTGATTTCAGCTTATCGCCTGTATCTCCAGCAATTGACGCTGGATTTACTACCAATGCTCCTGTCGTCGATTTCAACCAAGCGGATCGACCAAGCGACGGAGATCGAGATGGGATTCTAATGCACGATCTGGGTGCATTCGAAAACGATGGAGTTCCTAAGCGAGTTCGGATTGTTCAATGGCGAGAGATCGGATCAGAGCATAACCGGTGATCAAAGATGAGCTACTTACAAGCAGTTTATTGAGTGGATGTCTTAGAGCAAAAAACAATATGGGATGTACATCATCCACTCGTTGGACCTGCCTGGATTACAAAAACTTTTGAACACGGCGGTGTTAGTCGAGTATTGATATCGCGGAGTCCTTGCCAAGAGTCCAATCAAGCTGGAAAAAACCAGCTGCAAGAACTCCCGCATCGGCCTTGAGGTAAATATCTGGTTCTGCAATGAACCAGTCAGGATAGTGGACGCCGGAAGTAATAAATGGAAACTGATCGGTTAGTCGCATACCAATGAGTCCGGATCCACCGATGACAGCAACCATCGCGATGTCAGAGTTAGGGCGCGGGCGAGCCATGATCACTGCTAGATCGTCTCGATCCGTAGTAAAATTGTTTAGTGAAATATGGCCGGAAGATATCTGGATAGGAGAGTTTGTAAGCAGCGCATCCCATGCAGTGTTGGATGAAGCATTTCCATAAAGTATGATTGAGCGATCGGATTCTTTCGTCGGATCAAAGTCCGTGTCGCGGACGATGTCGATCGAGCCGTTGCCTCGGCACCAGAATGTTTCGGCGTCATACCGTGCTTTTGCAAGCGCCCAAGCATTTTCCTCAGGTGTACCCGTCGTTCCTACAACAGCAAGCATGTTATTACGGAATGCGTCTTTGAATGGCCCGCCACGAATAGGGGATTTATGGGTAAGGTTGATCTCGGTTGAAGCCCATTGTCCAGCGTTGATTCGCTTGAATGATTGACCAGTTGATTCCATGTCTTGTTCAGCGATTCGAACTTTTGGGAGTTCAGGGTGATCTGAAGAAATGAAGACTGAGAGATCGAGCGAGAGAGCCGCCAGGTTTGTTGGTTCAATATGGATTGCGTGATTATTTGGATCGTACTCAGCGATCACGCGAGATGGTTCGCGAGCGATGATCTGTTGTTCGATTGTAACCCAGGCGCGTTTGGAAGAAATCGCCGGATCTACTGTGGTGAAATCTACTCGTTGAGGAGTATGAGTGATTCGAGTGTGTTCAAACATCGAGAAGATCGGTGGCCAGTCAACGCATTTGTTGCCCCACCAGTGCCCTGCTCCGGGTTGTTCGTAATAGGCGAAGTTGTCGTGCGAGTTCGCCAGCAAGTCTCGCATGTGGCGAGCCTGGGAGGGGGGGACATTGTCATCGGCGTCGCCGTGCAGGATGTAGACACCCAAATCGTAATAGTTATCTCTCATGAGGAGGGTTCGGGAAGCATTTGCAGCGCGATCAAGCAGACGCCCGACTTCGCTGTTCGTGTCGAACACGCCTCCTCCGCCGTACGACCAGAAGTCGCGCCATCCGGCGCTGGGAGCAATCGCGGCGAATCGTCCTGCGTGGTAGGCCCCAATTGACCATGTGCCGTGACCGCCCATTGAGTGTCCGGAAAGGTAGGTCTGCGCCGGGTCTGCGTTAAAGAGTTGTGACGCGATTTCAAGTACCTCGATTGCGTCAATTCGTCCCCAGTCTTCCCAGTCGAAACCGTATGGGCGGCGATTGGTTGGCGCCACGATATACATGCCATTTTTAGGTGCGTATGCATTCGACTGCCCGCGTCCTTGGACTGAAGCTCCATGGAGAGTAAGCAGCAAAGCATGAGATTCGTCAGGTGATTCGATTGAGGCGTCAAGTGGTGGGGTAACACCGAAGTACTGGACTGAACCATCGATTGAACTAATGAATGTGCGTGAATGCTTCTGGTTAGGATTACGAATCTTGAGAGAAACCTCGATGGGTTCATGGAGATCCGAGTCGCTCTTGAACAGTTGTAGACTTACCTGCGTTGACTCCACCTCTGAGTCTGCAGCAGGGCACGGGGGGAGCTGGACTGGGATTTTCTGTGTGGAGTAAGGCGGGAGCATTGGTACAGCAGAAATAACATCGTATGTTGTTAGTGAATCAGTTCTCACTGCGCGGACTTGGTATCCTGATTGCCATTGGTCTGTTGCATTTGTAATTAGGATGCCTGCATTGATGATTGACNGATCATCGCGGAGATAGTCGGGGATCGTTGAATCTCGGGTCTCGATGAACACATCAGCAGGTGGCGGAGTGAAGGTCAGCGAGAGATCGCCACGCCCTGATTTAAAAAGGAATGTGTTTTCACCTTTGTGAAGTTGGATCGGGATACTCGTAATGCCCAAGTTATAGAGATCGCCTACACGAGGTTCATTGTTTACGTATACGTGTCTGTAACCGCGTCCTTGAAAAATCCAAATGGAGTCTTGTTCGACGGTAACTGTAGTGAAAGCCCATCCACCTCCAATTGGTGGATAGCTTCTGTCTTCCTTTTGAGGGAGATCATTCCAATAATGGATAGTGCCGTCAGGCGCGATTACCTCATCCCCAGCTTGTGGCGGGGAAAACAAACCAAGGGCCATCAAATGTTCAATGGCATCTGTGTTGACTGTAGAACGACGGCCGACGCCAACACGATTAAGTTTGAGTACTTTGCCAACCTTGGGCATCGGTACAGGTGCTTCGACGCGAGCAATGAGCGATGTAGTTGAGAGAATAAGAGTGATTAGGATGATCCAGATGCGGCTCGTCATGAAAGGTCCTATCTATCGTTGTTTGGAAAGTGTATCAGAGCGTTTTCAAACGACTTGAGTAGAGCAGAAAATGTTGCAGGCGAACTCAGATGCGGACAGAGCCGCCTTTGATTTGGTTATGCTACTCCTGCAAACAGACAGGAGTCGGCCAGCAG
>JGI24723J26617_10002402_pt1 | contig 14805 bp, 12 predicted proteins | sample Cruoilmetagenom6_FD_26617 | JGI IMG/M metagenome (IMG submission 26617)
AAGCCAGCCATATTGCCTTTGGGCGATGTTAGGTGGGCTTTAGCGCCGGGTCAGACCTCGTTCCTCGCGTTTCCGGACGGCTTGTTACGCATTGCTTCAAGCAGTTCACGAAATGCTTCGTTGTCGCGCACGTTGAGGTCGCGCTGGGGGAAGGGGATTTCGATGTCGTTTTCCTTAAGCAGCCACCACAGTTTCTTCAGGACTTCGGACTTGACGTTGCCGATCCCGTCTTCGGGGTCGGTTATCCAGCAATGCACGAGAAAATTGACCGAGCTATCGCCGTAGGCATCCAGCCATACGCTTGGTTCGGGGATGCTCAAGACACGTTTGCAGGATGCAGCGGCCTCCAGCATCAGTTCCTCGGCTCTCGCGATATCCGCATTATAGGATACGCCTACAGGAACCTGGATCCGCACATGACGCGAGGAGTATGACCAGTTCTCAACCTGATTGATCATCAGGTTCTCGTTTGGAATCAGATACTCTTTCCGGTCGCGGGTAACGATTGAAACGGCGCGAATTCCAATCCTCCGGATCTGGCCGAATGTCTCGTTGCCTGCCTGATCGGCCACGGCGATAACGTCGCCGGGTTTGATCGACTTGTCCATCAACAGGATGATCCCGGCGATCAGGTTGCCGAAGGTTTTCTGGAGACCGAAACCGATGGCAAGGCCAAATGCGCCCGAGAAGACTGCAAACGCAGTCAGATCTATGCCGAGAATGTCGATCCCGATCAGGATCGCGACGACCCAGATCAACAGTGATGCAAGTTTTTCGAGCAGGAGCTTTTGCGCGTCGGCAAGGCTGGAAATGCGGCTTAGCACCTTGTGGGCCAGCTTGCTGAGAAGATAGGCACCGGTAGAAACTGCGGTGATGACCAGCACGATCACGAGCACATCCCACAACGAGATGCTTATAGAACCGGTGGAAAACGCCACGCCGTCAAGAGTCTCGACCAGGTTGCCGGCAGTCTCGCTTTGTTCGGCGACGGCTTCCTTGAGGCCTTCAGCGCCTTCGACCGCTACTTCCGGCTCGCTTTGCGCAGCTTCGGGAGTTTCTCTGGCAGGGGCTTCTGGTGCTTCAGGGGCATCGGTGGTGGGGTCACCCGAAGGTGGCGGGCTTTCCTCTGGCTGGGGCGTGTCCAATGCGCTCGGCAATCCAACCATCAATTCTTACTCCAGGCAGCAAGACCGCGGCCGAGGTCGGCGATCAGGTCTTCCGGGTCTTCAAGGCCGATCGATAGTCGAACCCCGAACCGGTCGTCAGGATTGAACCCTTCCGGCGGCCATGCAGTGACACTGCGAATAGACGCCGGATCGACGGGTATAGCAAGGCTTTCGAACCCTCCCCAGCTATAGCCGATGCCAAAATGCTCGAGCGCGTCGATGAACGCGTTGCGTTGTTCGCCAGAGCCGCCAACGAACACAAAGCTGAACAGGCCGCAGCCGCCAGTGAAGTCGCGCTGCCAGATTTCGTGCCCGGGCGCACCGGGTAGTAACGGGCAAAGCACGGCGGCGATCTCTGGCCGCTGGGCCAGCCAGCTGGCAAGGTGCAATGCCGAGGCGGTTTCGCGTTGGAGTCTGACTTCAAGCGTTCGCAAACCGCGCAACGCCAACGCGGCATCGTCCGGCGAAACGACCTGGCCAAGCGACTGGGCGCGTTTGCGCAGTTTTGCGTAAAGCTCGGCCCCCGCGCTGGCACTGCCCATCATCAGGTCCGAATGGCCGCCGACGTGTTTTGAAAGCGACATCACTGCGATGTCCACACCGCGTTCGAGCGCGGGAAACCCCAGCGCGCTGGCCCAGGTGTTGTCCAGGATGGAAACGANCCCGTGCTTGCGAGCGATTGCGGCCAGCGCCGGCACATCCTGCATTTCCATTGTCAGGCTGCCTGGGCTTTCCAGCAGGACCGCGCGGGTGTTCTTGCAGATCGCTGCTTCAAAGGCCGCCACATCGTGCGGGTCGAAGAACCGGGTCTCGATGCCGAATTCCTTGAGCAGTCCGCGTCCCATCGCCCGGCTCGGATCATAGGCGTTGTCGGTCATCAATAGCGTGTCGCCGGGCCGCAGCACGGTGAGCAGCGTTCCGGCAATCGCGGCGACCCCTGATGGATAGAGCATCGTGCCCGCCGCGCCGGGCTCAAGTGCGGTCAGGGCATCGGCGAGCGCCCACTGCGTCGGCGCGCCTCGGCGTCCATAAAAGAAGTGCCCGTCTTCGTTGCGCTTTGGCCCTTCGCGGTGTTCGGCCATGGTTTCGTACAAGTGTGTGCTGGCCCGCCAGACCGGTGGATTGACGACCGGTCCGGTCCATTCCTTGCGGCGTCCGGCTTCCGCCAGGCGCGTACCAGTTCCGACTTCGTGACTGGGTTTTTCGTTGCTTTTTTTCGCCATCGACGCAGATTGGCGAGATTGTGCGGCTTGTCTAGTCCGCGTGAGGCAGGCAAGGATTGCGGCTATGACTGAAAAAGCGCCCGATCCGCTCCACCTTGGCCAGCAAAGTGCGTTGCCAGCATCGCCCGAGCAGGCGCTGCTGGATTATGTGCCGAACCCGCGTCAAGGCGCGCTATACCTTGTCCGGTTTGCTGCGCCCGAGTTTACCTCGCTGTGCCCGGTGACCGGTCAGCCTGACTTTGCGCACCTTGTGATCGACTATGCGCCGGGCGAGACGATCGTTGAATCAAAAAGCCTCAAGCTGTTTCTTGGCGCGTTTCGCAACCACAGCGGCTTTCATGAGGACGTGACTGTCGGGATCGGCCAGCGCCTGTTTGACGAAATGAAGCCGCAATGGCTGAGGATCGGAGGTTACTGGTATCCGCGCGGCGGCATCCCGATCGACGTTTTCTGGCAATCCGGCGCGGCGCCGGAAGGGCTGTGGGTGCCGGATCAGGGCGTCAGCGCGTATCGCGGCAGAGGCTGACCGGCCTCAGCCCGGGAATCGTTCGAACGCCGGCAATTCGTGTGCCTTTTCCATCCAGCTGATACGTTCCGCTGTCTGGATATTGATCGTCGGCGGATAAGCCAGAGGATCGTCGAACGTGGCGAGCTGGACGTCAACAAGGCCGGGCAAGTGCTCCTCATTTATGAACCACAGGCCCGTGCCGCATTCGGGGCAGAAGCTGCGCATCGATTGCCCGGAGGAATTGCGCGTTTTTGCTTCGCCTTGCAGGATGCGGAACTGGTTTTCCTTGAACGCGGTCCAGACCGTCATCGGTGCACCTGACGCCTTGCGGCAATCGTTGCAGTGGCAAACAGCGGCGTAGACCGCATCGCCTTCGACCTCGTAACGCACCGCACCGCAGTGGCATCCGCCTTCGTGTTTCACGACTCACTCCTACTCGGTTGGAACATAAATAGAACTTACAGCCAGGGGAGTGTGCGTCAAGTGCCCAAACGCAACGGTCGCTGTGTGACATCGCACCCGATATGGTCCGCCCACTCACAATGACAGCCGCTTTGTCAGACAGCGCCTTGTGCGCATCAAGGAATTGATGCCATTGCCGAGATAGCAGTTGGTCGCTAATCGCAAACTTATGGATGCGCCGCCGCCACATGCCATTGGAGCCATGCTGCTTGCCGGAGCGATGTTTTACGGCTTTGCCAATGGCAAGCTGCGGGTCGAGATCATATCGCTGCTGACAGTCGCGGCAATCGCGCTTGGTCTTTATGTCATGCCGATGCCTGGTGACGACAAGTATTCCGGGCTTGAACTGGCGTTTCAGGGTTTCGGTCACTACGCGCTTGTCACGATATGCTCGTTGATGATCCTCGGGCGGGGGCTGGTGGTGACAGGTGCGCTCGAACCGGCAGCACGGGCGCTGCATTTGGTCTGGCAGCGCAGCAAGCAGCTTGGCCTGCTGGTGACGCTTGTGATCTGCCTGTTCATGAGCATGATCATCAACGATACGCCGGTCCTGGTACTGATGATCCCGATCATGGCCCAGCTTGCCCTGAAAGGCGGGATGGCCGCTTCCAAAACGCTGATCCCGGTAAATGCTGCGATCCTGATTGGCGGCATGGCAACCTCGATCGGAACGTCTACCAACTTGCTTGTTGTATCGATTGCCAATGACATGGGCATGGAGCCGATCGGCGTATTCCACTTCACTCCGATTGTGTTGATCGCGGCTCTGTTTGCAATACCTTACATGTGGCTTGTCATGCCCCGCCTCTTGCCTGACAACAGCTCGACCGTCGCGCCTGAGAGCCGCACGTATCTGGCCAAATTGCGGATCGATCCGGCATCCGCGGCGATGGGCAAGACGATCGAGGAAGTTCACGGGATGCTTTCAGGCGATGTCTCGGCGAAGCTTCCCGCCGGGTCCAGAGGGAACCTTGGCCGCCGCATTTACCTTGAAGGCACATACGATGCATTGCGCGAAGCAGCGCGCAAGCTGGGGGCGTCGCTGGCGCCGGTCTGGCTGATCGAGCGTATCAGGAACAACAGCAAGGTGTCTGGCGAAGACCTGCTGGTGGCTGAAATGATCATCGCGCCCGATAGCCGCCTGATCGGATTGACGCCGCAGACAGCCGGGCTTGAAGGCGTTGCTCTGCTCGGAGTCCACCAGGCCAGGCTGCCGTTTCGCGAAACACGTGACCAGTCTCCAGATGCGAGGGTGGCGGAAGGCGATGTCCTGCTGGTGATGGGCCTGCCCGAAGACTTGCGGCGCTTTGCCGATGCCGATGGTCTGCTACTGCTTGAAGGCGGAACTGAAGTGGCACGCTCTGCCAAGGCGCGTCTTGCACTGGCGATCATGATCGGCTCGGTTGGCCTTGCCAGTGCCGGGCTCGTGCCTATCGCGATTTCCTCGCTGGCAGGTGCGATATTGATGTTTGCGACCGGCTGTGTGCGGTTTGACAGGGTAGGGCGGGCCTTGTCGGCCAAAGTCATCGTGCTGGTTGCCGCGAGTATCGCACTGGGCAAGTTCGTGCTGGATTCCGGCGCGGCCGAGTGGCTGGGTGCATTGCTGGCTTCCGGCCTGCAATACATGCCTCCCGAAGTCGTCCTGGCTTCGATCATGCTGTTCGTTACGATCCTGACCAATTTTGCTTCCAACACCACGGCAGCGGCAGTGGGTACGCCCATTGCATTCAACCTTGCGCAAATCCTGGAAATGCCTGCTGAGCCATTGGTGCTCGCCGTGTTGTTCGGCTGCAACTTGTGCTATGCGACGCCGATTGCATATCAGACCAACATGATGATTTTGACCGAGGGGGATTACACCTTCAAGGACTACCTGCGTTCAGGTATTCCGCTGGTTGCGATCATGACCATAGCGCTCTCGGTCCTGCTGGTCCTTTGGTATGATATATAAGGCNGGCGAACGCATGAAACCCGTTTCAGGCCTGAACCACCGGCAGGCGGTCCATTGCCCTAATTCCTTGAAAATGTCGGCTTGCTCCTGCACGTTCGATCCACGTCTGGAACAATCCGGTGCCAATACGATTTACGGTGGGGCATGAATTCACAAGCAACGCTCTCGCAAAGGTCTGCTCTGGTTGGCGCGGTCAATCGCGTTTTACCGGCGATATACGCGGCGCGGGCACTGGCCCGTCCGGTGCTTGATGCCAACGCGATTCTCGATCAGGTCAGCCGCGAATCCGGCCTCGACGACTTTGGCGGTGACTGGTTCCGACAGCCGCTCGCCGTGCTTATCGATTCCTTGCGAGAGGAAGCATCGCTCAATCAGCTCGGCCTGTTCGCAGCAGTCGGTCAGCTCAAGAAAGTCCTGAAAGACAGGCTCCACGCGCAGGCCCTGTTTGCGCAAAACCCCGAGATCGACGCGCGCAGCTTGCGCAGCCCGGTGATTGTTGTCGGGCCAATGCGGTCTGGCACGACGCGGCTGCACCGGCTGCTTGCCGCTGATGCGCGTTTTGCCCACATGCGTTCGTTTGAAACAGTCAATCCGGTGCCGCCGCCAGGTTTTCAGCCCGGAGACAGGGATCGGCGCTGGATCCCGGCGCGGCTGGCGCTTGGCGCGGTGCACACTTTTAACCCGACGACTGCCTGCATCCATCCCACCGGACCGTTCGAGCCGGAGGAAGAGCTCGGCCTGCTGGTCCGCTCTATCTGGGGCATGAAGCACGAAGCGCAATGGCATGTGCCGGGCTATGGCCGTTGGAGCGAAAAGTGCGATGCGACGCCGGCCTATGAATACATGGCGCGCTTGCTCAAGCTGATCGGCTGGGCGCGGGGCGAGGATGATCATCGCCCGTGGGTGCTCAAGACGCCGCAGCACATGCTGGACTTGCCGGCGCTGATGAAAGTGTTTCCCGATGCGCGGATCATCTTCACTCATCGTGAGCCGCAGGCCGTTGTCGGCAGTTCGTGCTCGCTGGTGTGGAACCAGATGATCATTCACAGTGACAAGGTCGATGCCCACGTCATCGGCCGCGAATGGCTGCGCAAAACCGACATGCAGATCGAGCAGATGCGCGCGGCGCGGATCACGATCCCGGAAGATCAGCGGATCGACGTGCGCTATGAAGACATGGAGCGGGACTGGCCAGCTGTCATGGGCCGCATCTATCGCTTCCTTGGCATGGACATTGCTCCTGCGCTGCCTTCGATGACCAGCTATATCGCCGATGCTGGCAAGGAACTGCATCGCCACCCGCACCGCTATAGCCTTGATGCCTTCGGCCTGAATGCAGCCGAAGTGAGTGAGCAATTCCAGTGTTATACCGATGCATTCTCGCTGCGCCGGCCCGGTGCTGACACGGACGAAGCAGACACGCCCATCGTATTTCCCGAGCCNGCTGGCAGGCGCTATGTCGCCCCAGCCGATGTTGCTCTTGCTGGCGAATGGGACAGCGCAAAGCCCGCCCGGGCCGCTGCGGCAGGCAGGCCCTGAGCTGACCGGGAACCGGGTTGCGACAAACTCCTTCAGGGGGAGAGGGTATAGTGATACCCGGCCCACGGCATCGCGCCCGATCAGCAGCAGGGCATGATTGATCGACAACCACGGCCTGTTGTCCTGCCAAAGATAGAACCAGCGCCGCACCGTCGAGACCGGCGGGAAACAGGGAGTTAACATCCGCNACGGTAAACCCCCGCGCAGCAGATACAAGATTCGCCTCTACAATCCGTCTGAGCGGCCATTTGCGCGGTCGCCCCACATGCGAGGGTGGCGGCAGGAACGGCTCCGGCACTNCCTATTCAGCATCGGTCAAATCGCTTGGCAAAGCCAGATCCGCACGGGCAGACTGCGCCCGAATGGTATCTGCCCAAATCGTTAGTCTCCGGAAGCTCTTCGCAAAACCCCTGAATCAACGATCAGGCACGACCTCAAGCTAACCCGCTCATACAACTCAACTTAATTTCATATCAGGCTTTGATCGCATTCAATACTGGCCAGTTGATTGCAATCTGGCACCATCGCACGGATGCTGAGTTCAGCCTTGAACGAGACATTTCAAACTGAGAAACTACCGTCGCTTGCCATCGATTTCCTTCAGTGATAGGCATGAAGTCAACTTGGAAAACAAAGCCTGGGGAGAACCGACGGATGTTCGCGTTTACTCTGAGGCTTCTGTTAAGGTGCTAGAATGAGATTTGCTGGAAGTTGACCGACGAGCGCAATTCAAGCCCCAAGGTGGAAACCCAAAATTCAAACCATTGGCCAACCGACTTTGGTTTTGAGTTGGCAGATACCACGAGGGTATTTCGTAAAGCCTTTAATCTGCGTGTTGAACAATACGGCATCACAGGCCCGCAGTGGCGGATCATTGCTTATCTAATGCGGTGCGACGGTATGATGCAGGTGGAGATCGCTGACGAGATAGAACTCGACAAGGCAGCGATCGGGAGAACCGTGGAGCGGCTTGAAGCGCAAGGCTTTGTCCGCCGAGAATATTGCGACCAGGACCGTCGCGCGCGGCGGGTCTTTCTGAGGCCCGAGGCCGTCGAGCTCGGCAACAAGATCAAGCAAGAAGCGCAGGAATTCTACAGCGAGATTCTCACTGCTGTCACTCCGGCCGAAGAGGCTCAGTTCTCGTTGATCCTCAAAAAGATACGCGGAAAAACGATTGAACTGCTCGATGCCGGACGCAGCAGGAAATCACCTGCAAGGCCCGCCCGGCCGCAACCCGGGGCGGCGGCGCAAAATACCAAGTCAAGCGCGAGCTCGCCTGCAAAAAACGAACGTGCCAAGCGCCAGGTCACAGTCGATTAGCCCTGACCGCAGAAATGCCACTAACCGGGCCATAGGGCCGTCTCCAAGAGAACGACGATTTTGCCTCGTACCGGAACAGCGGGTGCGTTCTGCAAGACGATAGAGATCCGACGCATCGCCTCTGTCCACTTGCGCGGCAATGTTTCCCGATCTCGAACGGTTTCGCTCTGTCGGACAGTCAGCCGCATAGCCGGACATCGCGCCGCGGCTGACGCCGGCAGGCCCGGTTCAATCGATAATGCCTGATTGCCGCATGGCATCGGCTTCTGCTTGTGAGTATCCCGTCTCAAGAACGATGGCGTCTCGATCGTCAGGGCGGTCCTGGGGACTATCCAATTTTCTGGCAGGCGTTTTGGAAAAACGAGGTGCGGCATCGGGCTGCATGAGATCGTCAACCTCCACGTATGTTCCCCTGGCTACGTTGTGCGGATGCCCCGCTGCCTCCTTCATGGAAAGTACGGGACTCAGGCACGCATCGCTGCCCGAAAACAGGTCTTCCCAATGTGCTCGGGGTTTGGTCTTGAATACACTCGCCAGCTTGCCCCGCCCAGCCTCCCAGGTGTTGGGATCCATCTGTCTGGCCAGATCCGGATCATCGGCAAGGCCGAGTTTTTCAAGGAGTTGGGCGTAGAATTGCGGTTCCACAGGCCCGATTGCAACGAATTTTCCGTCTGCTGTTTCATATGTGTCGTAAAAGTGCGCGCCTCCGTCGAGCAGGTTGCAGCCGCGCTCATCGCGCCACATGTCTGCCCCCATCAGCCCCCAGTTCATGGCGAGCATCAGGGCGGTTCCATCGACCATCGCCGTGTCCACTACCTGACCCTTGCCGCCCCGCGCCACGGCGAGCAGCGCCGCTACCATTCCAAACGCGAGTAACATGCCGCCACCTCCGAAATCGGCCACATAGTTCACGGGAGGCACAGGCCTCTCACCATGACGGCCAACCGTGTGCAGCGCTCCGGCGATCGACAGATAGTTGATGTCGTGCCCGGCCCTGTCTGCCAACGGTCCTTCCTGGCCCCAGCCGGTTATACGACCGTAGACGAGCTGATCGTTTCGACTCAGCAATTCTTCGGGTCCCAGACCGAGACGTTCCATGACACCGGGCCTGAACCCTTCGATCAGGCCATCGGAACGCTCACACAACCGGCGCACGAAATCGACGCCTTTGGGTTGTTTCAGATCGACCGTGATCGTCCGCCTGCCGCGAAACAGAACCGTGTGTGGGAGATTAGGTCCAACGCCCTTCCGGCCGATTCTGATCACCTCCGCGCCATGGTCGGCCAGCATCATACCGCAAAACGGAGCTGGGCCGATCCCAGCGAATTCAATGATCCTCAATCCTTCAAGAACACCAGTCATAAATAATCTTTCGTGTGACAAGTTGGCATGATGTGAGCCAACTCAGGTAATAATCATCCGTCTAACATGGCGTTCAGACGGCCCTCAACAATTGCTTCAGCATCGTGCATGATCCGGTCCATCAATTCCCGAACAGTGGGGATGTCGTGGATCAGGCCCTGAACCATTCCGGCCCAGAATATGCCGTCGTCCAGATTTCCGGTTCGGAGCAATTCGCGCCCTTTCGCGCCGCGGACCAGATCAGCGACATCGGCAAATTCGGCATCGGGCTGGGTCAGGCGCTTGACAACCTCGTCCGAGACCGAATTCTTTCCGACCCGCGCTGTGTTGTGTAACTGCCTAAAGATCAGGTTTGTGCCTCGCTCGTCGTTTTCCATGTATTTGCGTTTGACGTTATCATGAATCGGGGCTTCCTGTGTCGCGCAAAATCTGGTGCCCATGTTGATGCCGTCAGCTCCCAGCGCGAGCGCGGCGACAAGGCCGCGCCCATCGCCAAAGCCTCCAGAGGCGAGCATGGGGATCTGAAGCTTGTCGGCCGCTGCCGGGATCAGAACGAGACCGGGAATATCGTCTTCCCCCGGATGNCCCGCACATTCGAAGCCATCGATCGATATTGCGTCAACTCCTTTGCGTTCGGCTGAAAGCGCATGCCGCACGGCCGTGCATTTGTGGACAATCGTGACGCCAGCTTCCTTCAGCATGGCCCAGATTTCGACGACGGCCGACGTGCCCGCGGTCTCGACAACGGTTACTCCGGAATCGATGATGGCGCGGCAATAGCCCTTGTAGTCAGGCGGTTCGATTGCGGGCATCACCGTCAGGTTCACCCCAAAGGGCTTGTCGGTCATTTCGCGGCAGCGAGCGATTTCCTCGCTCAATGCCTCGGGACCTGGCTGGGTCAGTGCGGTCAGGATGCCCAGACCGCCCGCGTTTGAAACCGCCGCAGCGAGCTCGGCAACGCCTACCGCCTGCATGCCGCCCTGAACAATCGGACGTTCAATACCCAGTAATTGCGTAATTCTGGTTTTCATCTTGGTTCCACTGTCAAAATTACGCCGATTTCCGGCAGTCACCCGGAAAATCTTCTGCATTTGCAGTCAAAGGACGGCGATAGATTCCGTCGAGAACGAGGTTTGCGTGGACCTCAAAGCAGTCCGCCTGTGGCGCAATCATTTCGGCAAGCGAGGAAGCAGACTGCCGCCAATTCCCATCAACCAGCAAGAACATTCTTTCTCACAGGCATTCGACATGAACCATGACACCTCTTCAGCGATGACTAGGCTGTTTTCTTGAATGCATCTAGATCGTAAAAATCTTCAAATTCTTTGACCACTTCGGGGTTTCGCATCGCGTCCGTGCTTATAACTTCCGAGGGTTTCTTCCCCTGCAATATCTTCTTGACGGGGACCTCCATCTTCTTTCCCGTCATCGTGTAAGGAATTTCGGAGACAACCATGATTTCATCGGGAGTATGTCTGGGAGAAGCGTTCTTGCGGATGACGTCCTTGATCCGCCCCTTCAGTGCATCGTCAAGGCTCGCGTTTGGCCGCAACTGAACGAACAGCGGCATGAAGTAGCTTCCGTCCTGATACTCCAGGTTGATGATGAGCGAATCCGCGATCTCAGGGAGGCTTTCGACCAAACGATAGATTTCAGCCGTTCCGATGCGAATTCCGTACCGGTTAAGAGTCGAATCCGATCTTCCGTGGATCACGCACTGATCATCATTCGTGATTTCCAGAAAGTCGCCGTGCCGCCACACTCCGGGATAATATTCGAAATAGCTTTCCCGATAGCGGACATCGTCGGGATCGTTCCAGAAATATATCGGCATCGAAGGCATCGGCTCGGTGATCACCATTTCGCCGACCTCGCCTACGATCGCATTACCCTCTTCATCGAAGGAATATACCGCCGCGGCGAGCATCCGGCCCTGCAACTGACCAGCGCGCACGGGCCGCGTTGGTATCCCGCCGATGAAGCCGCCGCCGATGTCTGTTCCGCCACTGGACGAAGCGAGATGGGCGTCGGGTTTTACTGCATCGTAGCACCAGGCAAACGCATCAACACTGAGCGGAGACCCGGTTGAACCAATCGAGCGGACACTCGTGAGATCGAATTCGTCTCCAGGCCTCTGCCCTTCCTTCATACAGGCTGTCAGGAAGGCGGCACCCGCGCCGAAATATGTGATCTTCTGCCGTTCGGCCAGCGACCACAGGGTTCGAGAATCGGGATAGGCCGGGTTGCCTTCATAAAGGACGATCGTCGAACCTGTCAGAAGACCTCCGACCAAGACGTTCCACATCACCCAGCCGGTTGTTGTGAACCAGAAGAAGCGATCTTCGGGGCCAAGATCAAGATGCAGGGAATGGGACTTGAGATGCTCCAGAAGCATTCCCCCATGCCCGTGCACGATTGCTTTGGGCTTGCCCGTCGTTCCCGACGAGTAGAGCACCCAAAGGGGATGTTCGAACGGCAGCGAGGCAAATTCAAGCGCGTCGGCCACCGTTGCCTTTGCCGTCAGTGCTTCGTCCCAGTTGTGGACGGGCGTGCAGCCAAGATCGACCTCGACTGACGAGGACAAGAGTAGCACTGCCTCGACACTGGGCATCGCGTCGACAATCTTCGTGAGATCCGAACCACAATCGAAGTTCTTGCCGCCATAGCTGTACTGTGGCTTGCCGATCAGCACTTTGGGTTCAACCTGCGAGAACCTGTCCACCACGGTCGCAGCACCGAAATCGAGAGACGCACATGTCCATGTGGCACCAAGACTGGCGCACGCCAGAAAAGCTATGACCGTTTCCACTGAATTGGGCAGGTAACCTGCGACCCGGTCACCTTCGCTGACCCCCAGATCCTTAAGCACAAGGCGCGCACGGCGAGTCTGCTCAGCAAGTTCGCTCCAGGAGAGAATCGTTTCGCGTCCGCTCTCATCCTGATGGATTATCGCTGCCTGGTCGCCCTGCCTCTCCGCGTGGCCGAAAACATGCTCTGCATAGTTCAGACGTGCGCCCGGAAACCAACGCGCACCCGGCAATTGATGGCCTGACAGAACAGTGTCCGAACGGCAATGAAATGCAACGCCGAAATACTCGGCGACAAGATCCCAGAACAATTCAATATTCTCGACGGACCATTGCCAGAATTCGCCATACTCCGCGAATGCGCAGCCAACGCGTTCTTCGACGAAGGTCTGGAAGATGGCTAGATTCGTCTTCTGGGGATGTGACGGAGTCCAAAGAATATCAGACATCCCGATTTCTCTTGCATCATTCATGAAATGCCATCCTACGCCAGAGCCCTATCCCTGCGGACAGAAACTTACTGAAGTTCGCTCGGAGCCAACGGTTGCGGATATGGCTCGTTGTAGAACCAAGGCCGGCGACGGGATGATCGTGATCATCCCGCCCGATGCCGAACCTATGCTGAAAAACGCGTTGCCGTCTTCCAGCCTCGTACTCAGTATTCCGCGGCCGACCGTTGTCGTCTGCACACGGCGATAATCAACCCGGCATTCTCTTGGCCTAGATGCCATTAGAGGCATCCAGGGCAGTAGACCGATTTGCCGGGTCTGCGCGTCAGGCGGCTTCCTTGATCAACGATTCATGGCCGTTGGGGAAAAAGCGCTGGTACATCGATCCATGCCAGTTCCAGATGCCCATCACACTATCCGCCGCCGCATTCCACATGGCCATCATGTTTTCCGGAGTAACAATCAGCCGGGCAAAATCGTCGGCGTCGCCAGCGTGTTCCATGTCGGCTTCGACGTGGATGTCCGGGAAGCGGGTGTCAGTAAACCCGTACTGCTCCTTAAGCGCTTTGCCCTGACGTTCAAACTGAATCGGCGACTGGCTTTCCAACGACCACATCAGCGACATTACGCCATCGGCCCAACCCTGCCCTGCATATCTCTGGATGACTGCGACAAAGGCACTCGTTTCGGAAAAGATTGGTGCGGTATAGACGTCTTCGCGGCTGACCCCACAGCCACTCGTGATCATATCGACATTGATTTCGGGGTGAATGTCGGGAACGTAAAATTCCTCGTAAACATTCGTAATGATCTTTTTCTTGATCGGATACAGATCAGCGTCGATCGGCATAGCGGCCAGGATCGTCGGAAAAGTCTGCTCGGCCCCGATCGCCCCGAACCACCACCACTGGATCAAAAATTCCTTGAGGTTCTCACGGCTCATGACGCCTTCGCACATGGCGTCGACAATCGGATGAAGCCCATAAGGGTACTTCGACCTGAACTCCTGCAGATTGGTGATGAAATCTTCCGTCGTCCAGTCGCGGAAGTACTCTGGATCCCGAATAATCATACAACTCTCCTGTTCTTATGGGCTACTCAAATTTACGAGAAAATCTATTTTTAAGACAATGATAAATAAAGATAAAAACTATCTCAGCGAGGTGATTTCAAGCTGCGCTTGGAATACCCGAAACGACGAAACTGACCGGTGCCGACCATTCTCTTCATAACGCGAATCTTATGCTGTGGAAGGCTAGGTCAAACTCGTAGCCATGTCAATCAATCTCGGAAGAGCTCGATCGGTCCTGATAGATGGACGGACGAGGTGAAGAGAGCGAGGTTTTCAGAAGAGCAGATCATTGACGTATTGAAGGAATCTGAGGCGGGCGCGAACTGGCATATCTTTTCGAACAACGCGGCAGGCCGATGCAGAACGGCCACGTCGAGAGCTTTAACGACCGGATGCGCGATGAGCTGCTCAACGAGACGCTGTTCATCAGGCTCGATCACGCCCGCGCTTTGATCGCCGCCGAATTGAATAAGCAATGGCCTGCTTCAACCGCGATCATGCCCAACAACTCGGCTCGGCTCCAATCCCAATCTGGTGACATAGGTGCTGACGGGGAACAGTTCTGCTTATTGCCATGATGGGGAGTCTGTATAGTATGCTTTCCAACCGCTCCTTAGACAGTGGATATGCGCAGCTCGTCAGCCACGGATTTACTGATGACGAGGAAGCAGAAACCAGAGGATCATCATATGGGCAAGCCAGAGAAGACAATATCATTTTTGGAGAGCGAGTCCCTTGCCGGAGGCGGCATCAAGGGGCTTGAACGTCTTTCCGGCGATTGGGATCGGCTGGTTCCGGCTGAGCAGTATTATTCACCTGAGTTTGCCCGGGTGGAGCGTGAGCGCTTTTGGAAAAAGGTGTGGGTGGTTTCTGGCCGGGTCGAGGATCTGGAGGAGGCGGGTGACTATTTCACTTTCGAGCTGGGGGATCAGCCGCTTCTGATTGT
>JGI24723J26617_10002411_pt1 | contig 14756 bp, 8 predicted proteins | sample Cruoilmetagenom6_FD_26617 | JGI IMG/M metagenome (IMG submission 26617)
ACGGCATCAAAACCTTGAAAACATTCAAAATAATTACACTCTTCTGTATTTAAATACACATTAAATATTTGAAAATTTCCACTTTCAGCTTCAATTCTCAAATAAACTTCAGTAGTTAAAGTTTCATATGCTTCTGTGTTTGCTATTGGATTAATATTGTTCTCTGCATCGGATAATGTTTCGTGAAATGAAGGTGTAAAAGGATATTGGCAATCTACCAATCCTATTGTTCCAGCATTTAAATTATAAACAGGCACATTATTAGGTTGATTACATTCTACAATTTCAAAATCTCCAAAACAATTAAACACATCATCATTACAAGCTTCAACTATTAGCTCTAATTCTTGTACCGCAAATTCTTGTGTTTCTTGATTAAAAACTCTAAAATATATTGTTTGAGATGTTAATTCTGTNGGTGTAGTTAATTGAATATTTAAATGATTCGTAGAAATTATAGCATCGTCATANGTAGGATGATAACTNCCAGATATTGGATAAAGCTCAATACATTCTGAACTTTGTAAACTATTAGTTTCAAAAACAAATGTGGCTATACCATCATTATTATCATCACATTCTTGAGACAAAACATATAAACTATAACAATTTAAAAGATCTTGGTTATTTACTTCACATCTTTGCTCTAGAGTAATAAAGTTATCGCCATTGATTAAGTATAGGCTTCCTTCTTCACATTCTACAACTTGCCACTGCCCGTTTAAGGATTCGTAACCTTGTTGTAAAGATAAATTAACAAAAACATCTGTAGCAATGGTAACAATTTCCCAAGTCCCAATTTGCGATTCTAAATTATTGACATCCTCAATTAAAACGTCACCATCTGAATTGAAATGCATAAAAACAGGTACAAACGAATCTAAAAGATTGGTTTCTAATTTCCATACACACTCGCTAATGTTAGCATTAATTTCTAATGCAGAACAGCCTTCTGTTTGCGGACAATCTTGAACTAATTCAAGCACGGTATTAGCACGCGTAATTGTGATAGAATCTGCATTATTACACGATACAATTAACCAATCTCCTTCTAAATCATCTTGAAATGCTGTTAATTCTGATAAGCTTAAGAGAGCACCATTATCCGTAGTAGACAAGCTCCAAGCCCCACCAATTGCAGATGTTGCTATACCTTCAGAAATAAGCAACTCTCCATTATCATTAAAAATTAACTGGTAATTATCATAAGTATCTGTTCCATTACTAAAATTCCATGGACACTCAACTAAATTCAATGCAATTTCATCTTCAAGACAATCATCATCGATAACATTACAAAACTGCTCTGCAGCTTCAATAGCATCTGTTAGTTCTTGATTTGTATTAACATCTACAGTTTCTCCGTTGGCATATTGTATAGTTATAGGAAAGTTTAAACTCACTATTAAAACGCTTTCGTCTNCTTCTAATTCATTAAGAAAAACATATAAAGCTTCGTCATTTTGAATAACAACTGTATCAATTAAATTAAACCCTGAATTAAATACTGAAAATGAAATTGGATATACAAAATCTGCACATTCAATTACAGCGTTCTCATTATAGACGCATTCATTAACAAAAGTTTGAAGCTCGTCTTCATTTTCAATAAAAATTTCGCTGTAATCGTTAAATATAATTGTAATTGGAAAAACAAAATCTAAAATATCTTCATCAATTACTACGTCACTTAACATATCTTCAAGCGCTTCTAAATCGGCTTCTGTTTCAATTATAGTAGTAATATCATTAACAACAACTGTTACTGGTAATTCTACAGAGAAGCAACTTGCACCATCTAAAATATCATCAGCAGCTCCAGAGTTTGCTGCCGTTCTTCCCATAAGATTTACCAAGGTAGAATTAGGTACAATGGCTTCTTGATCGTTTGGGTTTTCTATTTCATTAATCTCATCTTGACAAGATGTAAAACAAAAAAGGACAAAAAGTAAACCTATAACTATACTGTTGATTCTAAATCTCATAACTCTGATAAATTTAACGATTTATTATAGAACAGTCTAATTGTAAAAAGCCCTACTCTCAATTATTAAAAATTTATTTATAATTTGTGCAACCTATAAAAACCTATGAGCAAACCTTTACAAGATAATATTTGCGAGTCACAATTATTTGAGCGCTTGTATAATAAACATGCTAAAAATCTTCATGATTTTCTGTATTACAAGTTTGGACAACAATTGAATCCGCAAGATAAAGTGCAAGAAGCTTTCATTAAATTATGGCAAAATTGCGGNAAAATTACTCCTGACAAAGCAAAAAGCTATTTGTTTACAACGGCAAANAACCTAATGCTCAATGCCGTAGCTCATCAAAAAGTNGTTTTAAAATATAATAAACAACCTCAAAAACACGCTACTAATGAAACACCTGAGTTTGTACTACAAGAAAAAGAATACCATCAAAAATTACAAAACGCAATAAATAATTTAACCGAAGCGCAACGCACNGCTTTTTTAATGAACAGAGTTGAAGGGAAACGNTTTAAAGAAATAGCAAAGCTTTTAGATATATCTGTAAAAGCCGTTGAAAAACGAATTTATGGAGCTTTAAAAAAGTTAAGAGAAGAAATTAACGAACTTTAAAACTAAAAAAGTAGGGATTTTTAAACCTNAGCTGTTATATACTTGAAATTACATTTATGAAACGAGAGGAACTCATAAAAAAATGGTTAGATCATAACCTAAATACTGAAGAGCTAAAAGCTTTTAAGCAGCTAGAAGATTATAATGATCTTATTAAAATGGATACTGCTTTAAAATCTTTTAAAGCACCCGAATTTGCTACAGATACATCTTACAAAACATTAAAGCAACATCTTAAACCTAAACCTACAAAAACGAAGCAATGGCTAAAACCACTGCTTAGAATTGCGGCTATTTTAGCCATAGGATTTAGTATTTATTATTANACTTCAACTCTAGACACTGAAGTTGGAACACTTATAGCACAACAAAGNACTATTGAGCTACCAGACAATTCTATTGTAGATTTAAATGCCAATTCTACAATCACTTTTAATAAGAGTCACTGGAGCAACAATAGAGAGGTAAAACTACAAGGTGAGGCCTTTTTTAAAGTTGCCAAAGGTCAAAAATTTGATGTTATTACTTCTGAAGGAGTAGTTAGCGTCTTAGGAACACAATTTAATGTAAAGCAACGTAAATCTTATTTTGAAGTAACTTGTTACNAAGGTTTAGTTGGTGTAACACATAAAGACAAAACGGTNAAATTAAAACCAGGCGACACTTTCCAGATTATAGATGGAAAATTACTAACAACTGAAATAGAAAACACAACTCAACCACAATGGTTACAAGGCGAAAGCAGCTTTAACAGCATTCCTCTTAAACACGTCATTGCTGAGTTTGAAAATCAATACAAACAGAAAATAATTACAGAAAATATTGACACATCTCGTCTATTTACAGGAAGTTTTACTCATAATAATTTAGATTTAGCATTAAAGTCTGTTACAATACCATTAAATTTAAGCTACAGCAAATCAGAAAAATCTATTTTATTAAAGCGTGAATAAAAAATTACTTTGTTTAATTTTCTTTTTTTCATCTTTTACCTTTTACAACCTTGCCTATNGCCAAGAGTTAAAGGAAAAACAGACGCTTGCACAAATACTTTTAGAACTTGAAAAACAGTACGATGTTAAATTTTCTTTTGAAACCAAGACAATTGAAGGCATCTCAATCACTCCTTTACGCCATGGGCTTTCTTTAACACAAGCTGTTAACCAACTAAAACTTGATACCAACCTTAATTTTGAAATTCTAAGCAATCGTTTTATTGCTATTACACCGCAAAAAGTCACTGAAACACAAAACAGTATTCAGCACTTAGAAGAGGTTGTTGTTACGAATTATCTAACTAAAGGTATTTCTAAAACAAACAACGGAACCATTGAGGCAGACACCAAAGCCTTTCAAATTTTACCCGGATTGATTGAACCAGATGTATTACAAATAGTACAAAACTTACCAGGAATAATTAGTGTAGACGAACGCATTTCTAATATCAATGTTCGTGGTGGTACAAACGATCAAAATCTTATTTTATACGAAGGAATAAGAATGTATCAAACGGGTCATTTTTTTGGGTTAATATCTACTTTCAATCCTTATTTATCTAATGATGTTACAGTTTCTAAAAACGGAACTAGCGCCAAATTTGGCAATGCTGTTTCTAGTACTATTGCAATTCAAAACACAGACAATTTAAGCGAAAAAACAAGTGGTGGAATTGGAGGCAACCTGCTAAGCGTTGATGGATTTACAAAAATCCCATTATCTAAAAAAACAGAATTACAATTAGCCGCTAGACGTTCTTATACAGATTTTATAGTTTCAAAAACTTATGACTCCTATTTTGACCGTATTTTTTCAGACTCAGAATTAAATACTTCAGATGCTATTAATACACAATTGGCATTAGACGAGCGTTTTATTTTTTATGATTTTAATGCTAAGTTTTTATATAACATCAACGACTCCTCTAAGTTACGCGTTAATGTCATGAACATGTATAACAACTTAGATTACAAACAGGTATACACAACAACAAATAACGATTTCCAAGAGACAAAAAGTGAATTAAACCAAATAAGTTTTGGAACAAGTGCTACCTATTCTAAACGATTAAAGGATGGAACGAATCTTTCTGCTCAAGCTTATTATTCTAATTATGATTTAGATGCTACAAATAACAATATTTCTAACAATCAATTCTTAAAGCAAGAAAATAAAGTTGAAGATTATGGTTTACGGTTTGATATTTCAAAAGTATTAAGTCCTTCCTTAAAAATAAATTTGGGCTATCAGTTTAACGAAGTTGGTGTTACCAATTTTGAAGATGTAACCAATCCTAATTTTACGAGTTTAACAAAAGAAATTATAAGAACACATGCCATATTTGGTGAAGTTGTACGCTATTCGCAATCTCGTAATACATATTTACGTTTAGGTTCAAGAATTAGTTACTTTGGGAAACTGCAAAAGCTTATTATTGAACCTCGGTTTGCATTCAACCAAAAACTATCAGACTATTTCAGGTTAGAAATATTAGGCGAATTAAAGAGTCAATCTATTACTCAGGTTATAGATTTACAGCAAGATTTTTTAGGCATAGAAAAAAGACGTTGGCAATTAGCAAATACNAATAACATTCCTTTAATTAAAAGNCAACAAGTATCNGCAGGTGTTAGCTATAACCAAAATAACTTATTAGTATCTCTAGAAGGGTATTACAAAAATGTAAATAACATTACCGCTCTTAGTCAAGGGTTTCAAAACCAGTTTCAGTTTACAAACGATATTGGTTCTTATACCGTAAAAGGCATTGATTTTTTAATCAACAAACGCTTTAATAATTTTAGCTCTTGGCTAAGTTATACCTTTAGTAAAAACGATTATCATTTTGAAAATCTAAATAATGGCAATTCTTTCTCAAACACGTTAGATTTGCAACATGTTGCCAACGCTTCTTTAACTTATAATATTGATAATTTTAAAATTGGCCTTGGACTTAATTGGCATTCAGGAAGGCCATACACAACACCTTCAACAACACAAGACAACAGTAACAATATTATAGAATACGCGTCTCCAAATAATGCACGTTTACCCGATTATTTTAGAACAGATATCTCTGTAATTTATAATTTTAAATTTTCAAAAGGTGTAAAAGCCGATATTGGAGCTTCTGTCTGGAACATCTTTAATCAAACCAACATTATCAATCGGTATTACACCTTTAATTCTGATGATTCTATGGTTGAAATTAATAATAGGTCTTTAAAATTTACACCNAATCTTAGTTTTAGAATCAATTTTTAGTTGTTTATTGTAACANCAACCAACCAGTTATTAATGCGCTTNAAAAANTATTTAAGCTTATCTTTAGCTATTACTATATTCTTTTTTCTTCAAAATTGTTTGGCCCAAACAACTACTACCNCCCCTAAGACATCACTCTTTTTTACACCCGAAATTATTGTTGGAAAAACACAAGAAGCCAATACTGATTTCCCTAAAACCAAGCTACAAAAAAACGTATTTTTAAGTATTGGCCAATACAACTATAACTCTAATAAAGAATGGGCTGCGAGATTAAACTATCCTAAAACTGGTATTTCATTGGGTTATACAGATTTTGGTAATTCTACCAAAGTTGGGCATGCTTATAGTATATTGCCATTTATTGAATTTTCAATATTAAAAAAACAAATAAACGGTTTAAACCTCCAAATAGGTTTTGGTAGTTCTTATATGGATACTCAATACGATATAATTACCAATGCATTTAACAGAGCAATCACCACAAAAATTAACTGGTCGTTTAGATCTTTTTTCTATTACGATGTTTTTAAAACCCATGCTACAGACTGGCGATTTGGCTTGGGATACTTACACCATTCTAATGGCCATACGAACTTACCAAACCAAGGCTTAAATTCTTTTACGGCAAGTNTTTCTGCTAAAATTGACAAAAACTCTAATAGNAATAACGATTTTAAAAAACCTACTTTCGCCTCTAAATCTCAAACGTATATGGCTTTTCGGTTGGGTTTAGGCCAAAATGTATTATCTGAAAAGTTTAATACCAAAAAAGAAGTTTTTACAGTTTCTGCTTCTGCTGGAAAAATCCTAAATAATACATTTAAATTTGGTGGTGGTTTTTATTACAGGTTCTATGAGCACTACTACGATTACATAAAAAACAATGAAGCTTTAATTGAAGAACAATTTCCTCACTTTAAAGATAACCCTTATNGTTACGCAACTAGTTTTGGGATTTTTGCAAGCTCTGAATTATTAATAGACCATATTGGTTTTGAATTTGATTTAGGTTTAAACATACACAAACCTTTTTACAAAATAGATTGGCAACTTAACCAAGGGTTTACTTATGAAAACGCAAATGGAGAAACCATAGAAGTTTTAGGTGAATTAGATTGGTATTATGAAATAAAACGAACTATTTCTGCTAGAATGGGATTAAAATATTATTTATGGACAACCAACAAAGCTCCAAAGCACAATATTTTTCTTGGTGCACATATTAATGCAAATCTTGGTCAGGCAGATTTTACAGAATTAAGCTGTGGTTATGTATACCGTTTTAATTTAAAAGAGAAATCCATATAGTAAGAATTAATNGTGATTTTAGACTTTAATAACGTCCTCTTATAGCATTAAATAAATGCTTATTCTAAATCCTACTTATATAACGCATTTATANTTGTGCTTAGCTACTCTTCTTTTTTTTATCCTGTTTTTCTTTTTCGATATTCTTTTTAATTTTAGCTATCGCAGACTCTATAGACTTATCTGGTTCTATTAGATTATATTTTCCCCAAAAATTAGGATCTGAAAACCCAGAAATCGCGTCAGTAATAACCATAGTTGGTTTTAATCTATCCTTAATTTTAATTCTTTTATCAGCAGAATTAACTTCCCAATCTGTTACAGCCATTTCACTAGCCAAAGTATAAACCTTATTAAATAACTGCTTCTTTTTATTAATTTTAAATTTCAGATTCAAATTAGAATAATTGTAATACCATGTTTTACCATTAACTTTATATGCCACTTTATAACTTGCTTCTAAAGGGTAAACAACAATACCCTTAGGCTTTTTTTTAACTAATAAATTTTTGGTTCTTTTTTTATCACTTAAATCTAAAGCATAGTCTGCACCTGCCAAAGCCAACAATTCTACATCTATAAATAATTTACCAATATAGTTTACTCCAACAACGTTAGCCTTTGGAATAAAATTTACCACATAAACTGCTCTATTATTTATAACCGAAGGCTCATCAAAAGAGAAATTATATATTTTAATACTTTCTTCTGTAAAAATATGTTCAGGGTACTTAATAATATCTAAATACAATGCCGAAAATGGACCGCCTTGTAACTTTACAGAAACGGTATCTAAACGTTTATAATCTGTACTTTTTCTTGCTTTACTTAGCTGAATAGCATCACGAAGAGATGAGGAATTGGGTTGTTTAAGAATATTAACAACCGCTTCAGTTAATGATACATTTCTATTACGAAGCTTAATAGTTTCACGATAAAAAGCTGTCATAAATAAAGACTGATCGTCTAGGTGTTGCATTTTATCTCGAAACACTTTTTGTACTAAACTTTCAGCATTTTTAAATGCAGAAATACTAACAGCAGATAATTCGGTTACAGCGACATATAATTTTATAACATTATCTGCTTTAGCTAATTGAGATAACGGAACGCTGTAAGTATCATAACCTAATAATGAAATCGTCACTTTAGAATCTAAGTAATCGCTAGCAACTTTTATTACAAACTCGCCTTCAGAATTTGTAATGGTACCAATATTGGTTTCATTGATATTTAAGCTAACTGCTTCTAAAGCTTTATTAGAACGCCCATCAATAATTTTACCACTATATTCTGTAAAAACAGCTTGAGCATTTAACGAAAACACCACTAAAACCATTAACAAAAACGTAATGGTATAGCGTTTTAAAGTGTGACATTTTTCCATAGCAGTAGTTTAAAGAACAATTGAGCTCATACTAAATTACGAAAAAATACACAAATCACTCTCTTGCAAAGTGTTAAACCTCACGAGAAATAATTACAAAAAAAATACAGATAGAAACGGCGTCTATTTAAAATAAGCTCTAAAACAAGTTCAGAATAACACATTTCATATGATAAAAATTAGATCTTATCTAAACTTACATACGTTCTGGTACCTCAATTCCTAAAACTTGAAATGCATTTTTAATTGTCTGACTTACCGATTTAGACAATGCTACTCTAAAGCTTTTTTCTTCTTCTGTATCTGCACCTAGAATAGATACATTTTGATAAAATGAATTAAAATCTTTTACCAAATCATAAGTGTAGTTTGCAATTAACGCAGGACTATGCTGCTCTGCTGCATTTTGAATGACTTCAGGAAATAACTCTAACTGTTTGACAAGTTGTTTTTCTTTGTCGTGAAGCACTATGTTAGCATTATCAAGATCACTAAGCGAAGCTGTAGTAGCCTTTCTTAATATAGACTGAATCCTTGCATAGGTATATTGAATAAAAGGCCCTGTATTACCTTGAAAATCGATAGACTCTTTTGGGTCAAATAAAATTCGTTTTTTAGGATCTACTTTTAAGATGTAATATTTTAATGCTCCTAAACCAATGGTTTTGTAAAGTGCTTTTTTCTCTTCTTCCGAGTAATCTTCAAGCTTACCTAATTCTTTAGAAATTTCTTCAGCGGTATCTGCCATTTCTTGAATTAAATCATCCGCATCTACAACCGTTCCTTCTCTACTCTTCATTTTTCCGCTTGGTAAATCTACCATACCATAACTTAAGTGGAATAGATTTTTAGCCCAATCAAAGCCTAATTTTTTTAAGATTAAAAATAAAACTTTAAAGTGGTAATCTTGCTCGTTACCAACCGTATAAACCATACCTCCAACATCTGGGTAATCTTTTATACGTTGAATCGCTGTACCAATATCTTGAGTCATGTAAACTGCAGTTCCATCGCTACGTAATACAATTTTTTCGTCTAAACCATCTTCGGTTAAATCGCACCAAACAGATCCATCCGCTTTCTTAGTAAAGACTCCTGTTTTTAAACCTTCGGCAACAAACTCTTTCCCTAATAAATAGGTATTACTTTCGTAATAATAAGCATCAAAATCTACTCCTATATTTTTATAAGTCACATCAAAACCATCATAAACCCATTGGTTCATTTTTTTCCANAGTGCTACAACATCCTCATCTCCAGCTTCCCATTTAATAAGCATTTCTTGTGCTTCTAATAATAANGGAGCGTTCTTTTTAGCCTCTTCTTCAGACTGACCTTGGGCTACTAATTCTGAAATTTCAGATTTATAAGCCTGATCAAACTTTACGTAATAATTACCAACCAATTTATCTCCTTTCAAGTCTTTAGTAGGAGTTTCACCTTGACCAAATTTCTGATAAGCCAACATACTTTTGCAAATATGAATACCTCTATCGTTAATAATCTGCGTTTTATAAACGTTCTTACCAGAAGCTTTTAAAATTTCAGCAACACTATAACCTAAAAGCACATTTCTTACGTGACCTAAATGCAATGGTTTATTGGTATTTGGCGAAGAATACTCTACCATTACGGCTTTGTCTTCTTTTACCTCAACAAACCCAAACGTGTTATCGTCCTTTATAGATTGAAAGAAATCGAGGTAATATGCATCATCAATTTCAATGTTTAAAAAGCCTTTAACAACATTAAATCCTTTAACCAAATCCACATTATCGAGTAAATACTGACCAACTTGCTCACCAATTACAGCAGGATTTCCTTTTACTACACGTAACATCGGAAATACAACAACCGTAATATCTCCAGCAAACTCTTTGCGAGTCGCTTGAAATTCTACCGATTCNAATTCTGATTCAAACAATGCTTTAACAGCTGCTTTTACATGTAATTCTAAAGTTTCTTGAAGCTTCATCTTATCTTTATCTTTTGGCATTTTAAACGCTTGCAAATATAGAAGTTTTATTGTTTTATTTAAGATTCTAAATAGACATAATTACAGAACATTAAAGCTACAACGATATAAAAACCACCCTCCACTAACTACCTAAAAAAGAGACCACTAAACCAATCATGCATTTCGTCGATGAAACAGTAATACTCCCAAGATTTGTGCCGTTGGTCGATAAGTGATTTTTTAACAAAACTATATTGTACATTTCATCTAATTTATTCGTATTAAAACCTAATTATTAGCATATTTGTAATCATAATAGCACTTTTGGTAGGCTATTAATCAATGTCCCAAACATTAATGAGGCTTAATAATCAAACATTAACCATGTTGTTATTGTTTTGTGTTAACTTACTTTTTTATCCCTCTCTAAAAGTTATTCGCACCAAAACAGCGCAATACGTTATAAAGCTATTTTAAGATGAAACAGTTACTATTTTTAGCTGTTTGTCTTATGTCTTTATCTGTATTTTCTCAAAATGAAAAAATAGATGAACTGACAGTACAAATAGCCTTTAAAAAACCAGACTCTACAAAGGTGGACATGTCTNTGGTGCTCATTAACGAACTNTANAAAAAAGCAGATTACAACAAAGCTTTACTTTATGTTAATAAAACTTCTAAACTATCTGAGGAGCTTAATTACATAAAAGGTCTTGCAGAAAGCAGCTACTATAGAGCTTTAATCTATACCGAACGCAACGACTACTTAAATGCTATAGATAATTATAAGAAATCTAGAGATTTATACTTAAAAATTAGTGATACGCTTGGCGTAGCTAGAGTGAGCAATAGCATTGGTCTTATTGAAATTAAACGAGGTAATTATGCGATTGGATTACAGAACTCTTTATCTGCAATACATATTTTTGAAAAGCAATACCTTAAAGATGAATTNAGTACTGCTTATAATAATNTAGCTGAAGCTTATTTTAAAACTAATCAAATTGATAAAGCTATAGAGTTTAACTACAAAGCTTTAGACGTTAGAAAGCAACTTAATGACACGGAAGGCATTAAAATTTCTACAAAAAATATCGCCGAACTATACTCGTTATTGAAAGAACACCGAAAAGCAATTGAATATTACGAAAAGGTATTAGACATTTTAAACCCTAAAACCGATCAGAATTTACGAGGTGAAATTCTACCAAAATTAGGTAGTGAATATTTACGCTTTAAAGAATACGATAAAGCTGCTAAATATTTAGTAGAAGGTTTAAAATACAATAGAAAACAAGACAATAAAGAAGGGCTTTTAAGAGCTTTAAATGCTATTGGGAACTTAAATCTTCAGAATAGAAAGGTAAAATTAGCAGAAAAGCAATTGAATGAAGCCTATGCTATTGCTCAAAAAATTGACAACAAAAAAGAGCTTTTAGAGAACTACAAACTTCATATTGCGTTAGATTCTACACGTGGTTATTTTCAAAATGCATTCTTTTGGCAGAATAAATTCTACGACTTAAAGGATTCGCTATCTAAAGTAGACCAACCTGTATTCCCTACGGATGTAAGCCCTATTGATCTTATTAAAACTGAAAGCACCTCAGAAAATGACACTGTTGCAGTTAAGGAAAACGAATTACCAGAAACCAAAAAATCTTGGAAGAATAATTCATTTTTACTGTATGCATTAATTGCGCTTTCAACTCTGTTATTGATACTTCTAATTTACAGTTTATCTAAAACAAAATACCATAGAGACAATTTAAAAAAAGAAAAAGAAAAATTAACTCAAGAACAGGTTAGAATAGATGCTATCTTAGAACAAACACATCATTTAGAAGAAGTTAACCAAGTAAAAGACAAGCTTTTCTCTATTGTTTCTCACGATTTAAAAGATTCTATTTCTTCTATAAAAGCCTTTTTAGATTTACTAAAAGAAGACAGTATTTCTAAAGATGAATTTTATGAATTAATTCCAGAATTAAGTGAAAACGCGAATAATGCATCGTCACTTTTATTTAATTTATTAAACTGGTCTAAATCGCAAATGCAGAATTTAGAACCAAAACCTGAGCTATTTAATATTCAAGATGTATTTCAGACTAAAATAGCCTTAGTTGAGCAAAAAGTTGAAGACAAACGCATTGTATTAATTGATGAGTCACAACGCGATTTTGTTTATGCAGATCGTAGTATGATAGAAATTGTTATTCAGAATTTAATTACAAATGCTGTTAAGTTTAGCAGAATAGGAGATGTAATTACGATTTCTAATGTAGACACTAATGGTAAATCTTTAATCTGTGTAGAAGATTCTGGTGTTGGTATTGCCAAAGAGAATATTGACAAGTTATTTGCAGCACATAAAAACTTTACAACGGCAGGTACAAAAAACGAAAAAGGTACTGGTTTAGGGTTAACTATTGCAAAAGATCTAGTGGAACTTAATAACGGTAGAATTTGGGTAGAAAGCACAGAAAATGTTGGCAGTAAATTCTTTGTCGAACTTCCTAAATCAGAAGCTAAGGCTTAATTTATTTTATCTATATTTAGCTTCTAAATTGATACTTTATGAAACATTTACTCCCTATTATTATTCTTTTATCTTTTTTCTACAATTGTAAAAACGAATCCAAACCCGAAATTAAAGAAGACAAGGAACTCAAAGAATTGTTTGCTTTGATGCAAGGTTCTTTTAATTCTGAAATTCAAGCCCAAATTGATTCTTCCTATTACAATATAGCATTACACATGTATCCTATTTGGGAAGATAAAGGAAACTTTCTATACGTAGAACAAGCCCTAAGCAACAGGCAAAACAAACCTTATCGCCAACGTATATACGAAGTAACAAGAGCTTCAGATAGTACATTCAGCTCTGCTATATACGCGTTAAATGTAGACTCTCTTTGGATTGGCAAATGGAAAAACCCTAAAGCTTTTGACGCTATATCTTTAAATGATATTGCTTTAAAAGAAGGCTGTGAGGTTATCTTAAAACGCACAAAGCCAAATCAATTTATAGGTAAAACAGGAGATACCACATGTGTTAGCACAATGCGTGGNGCCTCATTTGCAAGAAGTGAAGTTGAAATTTTAGAAGACAAAATTATTTCTTGGGATCGTGGTTTTGATGCCAACGGCAACTATGTTTGGGGAGCAGAAAAAGCAGGTTATATTTTTAATAAAATAGACTAGCTTAAAACTCAGAATAACAAATTTCAAAAAAGCATTACCTTACTAAACATTAAAAGAAGCACTAACAACCAAAAGTGCTTAAAACCTTATGCTTTAGGCAAGAAGACCTCTGCCATCATACAGCGTGCACTTCCGCCTCCACAGGTTTCAATTGTTTCTAAAGAACTCGATATAATAGAACAATGCTTTTCTATACTAGCAATCTGAGATTTCGTTAAACTCTTATGCGCAGCTTCACTCATAACCAAATAGCGTTGCTCATTTTCACCTCTAAGCTGCAACATATTACCCGCAAATTGATGCATTTGAGCTTCAGTAATAGAAATAATTTCTTTACCATCTTGCTTTAAATGTTTAACAACATTTTTTCGCTCTTTTTTATCATCAATGGTGTCTAAACAAATTACAGCAAAGTTTTCTGCTAAACACATCATGACATTAGTGTGATANATTTCTAAACGTTTTCCATCAACAGTTTGATTAGCCGTAAAAATTACAGGANTATATTCAAANTCTTCACAAAACTCTATAAANAACTCTTCATCTGCTCTTGGGGATAATGCACAATAAGCTTTTCTATTTACACGATCCATTAATATACTTCCTGTACCTTCTAAAAAAANACCTTCGTGCTCAGCAGACGTATAATCAATAATATTTTCAATCTTAAAGCCTTCTTGTTCTAATCTAATAAAAACTTCGTCTCTACGCTCTCGTCTTCTATTTTCTGCAAACATTGGATACTTAGCAATATCACCATTGGCGTGAAAACTCACCCAATTGTTAGGAAAAATTGAATCTGGTGTGTCCAATAGTATATCATCCTGTTCAACAATCACATTAACACCAACAGACCTTAATTTTGCAACAAAAGCATCAAATTCTTCTTGTGCTTTAATATTAATTTCGGCATTTTTTATATCTAAATCTTCCTGAAAATAATTATTAACTGCTGTTTGCTCATTCATCCTAAAGTTTACAGGACGAATCATTAAAATAGTATTTGTAGTTTGTTGCATAAAATAAAAAA
>JGI24723J26617_10002418_pt1 | contig 14729 bp, 11 predicted proteins | sample Cruoilmetagenom6_FD_26617 | JGI IMG/M metagenome (IMG submission 26617)
CATGTGCATGCCCGACTGTTTCATCGCATTCGGCCCAATAGGCCACGCCCAGATCGGTGCCGCCCAGCATTTCACAGCATTTCGCCCCCCACAGCTTTTCGATGCGGTCACGGATCACCGGGATGCCACCGCCGGGTTCGCCGCCGACGATGATCCGTTCAACCCCCAGTTCCGTTGCCTCGACGCCAAGAATCTCCTTGGCTTTTTCGGCCAGATGAATGACGAAATTGGGTGCGCCAACAATACAGCGTGGCCGCGTGTCGGCCAGTGCGCGCAACAGCCGGTCAACGCCGCCGTCAGCCCCCACCGGCACGTCCAGCGCGCCCATGTACTGGATCGCCTGCACAACCGGAATACCGCCAACAAAGCCCTTGGCCAGCGAAAAGGCGTGCAGCGCCATGTCGCCCGGACGCACACCGTTGGCAAAGAAACAACGCGCGGTCATCTCGTTCCACATCTCGGCGTCGCTTTGGGTCAGCGCCACGTAGGCCGGGCTGCCGGTGGTGCCGGATGACGCCTGCATCTGAATGATGTCGCCCCGATCCGCTGCCAGGTGCAGCCCGAAGGGCGGCGAGGCGGCCAGGCTTTCGCGGACCTCGGTCTTGACCGTGAAGGGCAGTTTTTGCAGGTCGGCAATGGTCTTGATGTCGTCAAAATCCACCCCGGCATCTGCATATTTCTGCTGGTAGAAGGGCGAGTGCGCTTTGAGATAGGCCATCTGTTCGATCAGCTTGCGCTCTTGCAGTGCCTGCACTTCGTCAAGCGGCGCGCGCTCGACCTTATCCCAGCTTGGCGACGACGCCCTCTCAGACGCATCAGCCCGACGGTAACGAATTGCGGTGTCCATGCCGCCCTCCCTGTTNATGTCCGCCCGCGGATCAGTAAGACCGCGGCAATCCCATTACATGTTCGCCGATATAGCTCAGGCACAGCTCGCGGTTCACCGGAGCCGTTCGCAACAGACGCATCAGCGGATAATATTCATAAATGCCCGTGTCTTCTGTGAATCCCGAGCCGCCATGCGCCTGCAACGCGGCATCCACGGCCTCAATTCCGGCCTCGGATGCGGTGTATTTGGCCATGTTGGAACTGGCCCCCGCCGGCATTCCATTGTCAAACTCCCAAGCGGCGCGCCGGCCCAACAGGCTGGCGGCCTCGATATTGGCGCGCGCCTTGGCCAACGGGTGCTGCAAGCCCTGATGCGCGCCGACCGGCTGGCCAAACACCACCCGCTCCGAGGCATATTCCACCGCCTGTGTCAGCGCAAAACGCCCGACTCCGACGGACAACGCCGCCACCAAAATACGCTCCGGGTTCAGCGTGTCGAACAGGATTTCGAACCCTTTGTCCACTTCACCCACAACGTCCTCGTGGTTCAGCTCGACCTCGTCAAAGAAAATCGTGAACTGTTCTTCCGGCACCGGGATCGCGACCTTGACCCGTTGCAGGTCCACCCCTTTTTTCTTGAGGTCGACGGCAAACAACGTGAAACCTTCGGTTTTGCGTGACACCTGATCGTGTGGCGTGGTGCGTGCCACCACAAGACAGTAATCGGACACATCCGCCCCGGTGATGAAAGTCTTTTCACCTGACAGCGAAAAGTTATTGCCGTCCCGTTTCGCCACCGAAGTGATCTTCATCGAATTCGACCCGGCACCCGGTTCAGTAATGGCAAAGCAGAACTGAATTTCGCCCCGGCAGGCAGCGGGCAGCAGCTCTTTCTTTTGAAACTCGGTGCCGTGGGTGGCGATGTGCGACAGGGACATACAAGGGCCGACCACCATCATCAGCAAAGGGATGCCGTTGTTGGCCATGCCTTCCATGAACAGTGACATCTCGGTCATGCCCAGACCCGCGCCGCCGTATTCCTCAGGCACCATCAGTCCGAGAAAGCCGTCCTTGGCGATACGGTCGAACAGTGCCTTGGGAAAGGCATGCCGGCGTGCGTGGTCCAGCCAGTAATGATGGTCAAATTCCTTGGCCAGTTGTCCGCCATATTCGTAGATCTGGCGCTGTTCGTCGTTCAGGGTAAAATCCATGTCCGGTCTCCGGGCCTATTGTTTGAATTCTGGGGTGCGGCGGTTCACGAAGGCGTCCAGCCCTTCGGCCACATCCGCACTTGGCAGGGCGCGCACGGCAGCGTCGCGTTCCAGCCGCATCTGCTGGTCGATCGTCAGGTCCGCCCCTTCGCGCGCCAGCCGCTTCATTTCGGCGATTCCGGGGCGTGAACGGGTAGCGATTTTCTGACAGTATTCCAGCGCCGCGCCGTGCAGGTCGTCGTCGGCGGCGATGTAGTTGACCAATCCGGCCTCTTTCGCCTCGTCCGCCGAAAGCCAACGGGCCGAGAACATCAGATCGAGCGCGCGGCGCTGGCCCATGATCCGGGTCAGGCGCTGGCTGCCGCCCCAACCGGGGATCAGCCCGAACTGGGCGTGCTGATCGCCGAATTGCGCGGTCTCGGCGGCAAAACAGACATCCGCCGACAACATCAGCTCCATTCCGCCGGCCAGACACAACCCCTGCACCGCAACGATGACCGGCAGGGGGCTTTGTTCCAGCCCGCGCAAACCGTCCATGCCAAAGCCGATGAAATGATCCAGCGCCACCGGATCGGCCATCTTGCCCTGGACCTCGTTCAGATCGGCACCGGTGCAAAAATGCTTGCCCTGGGCGCGGATCAGGATGGAACGCACGTCGCGGTTGGCCTCGAACTGCGTCCGCGCGGCCCCGATATGCTCATGCACTTCCAGTGACAGGCAGTTGAATTTCTCGGGGCGGGCAAGCTCGATGATACCGACATTGCCGTCGATGCTGACGGTTACCGGGCTGCTCATTTCGCTTTGGCTTTCTTGTCGTATTGCAGCGCCATGCGGCCAACCTTTTCACGNGCGATCACCAGCTTTTGAATCTGCGCCGTGCCGTCGCCAATTTGCAGGCCCAGCACGTCATTGTAGCGCTGATGATGCGGCAGGTCGGTGGTATAACCGTAATGGCCGTGCAGGATCAGGCATTGATGAATGATCTCGCAACAGGTCTTGGGCAGATACCATTTGCACATGGCGGCCTGCGCCGTATGCGGCTGGCCCTCGTCGCGCAGGCTCAGCGTGTAATAGCAAAGCTGGCGCATCATGGTCAGCTGGGTTTCGGCCTCGGCCAGTGGGAAACTGACGCCCTGATACTGGACGATCGGCGCGCCAAACGCCTCGCGTTCCTGCACATAGGCCCAGGTTTCGTCCACCGACGCCTGCGCCGCGCCCAGACATTCCAGCCCGATCAGCGCGCGGGAGTAATCGAACCCGGCCATGATCGTGCCAAAGGCCCGGTCCTGCTCGGCCATCATGTTTTCGGCCGGCACGTAAACGTCATCGAAAAACGCCGATCCGCGCCCGACCGGCTTGGTGCCGATATCGTTGAAATGTGTGCGGGTAATGCCCTTTTCGTTCATGTCGACGAAAAACGCGCTGACCCCGCGCGCGCCGCCATCCGGGTCACCGGTGCGGGCAAACACCACCGCCGCATCGGCCTGTTCGGAAAAGCTCATCGAGGTTTTTTCGCCGTTCAAACGCCAGCCGTTGCCGGATTTCTCGGCCTTGAGGATAAGGTTGGCCGCATCCGACCCGCCGCGTGGCTCGGTCAGGCCCAGGCCAATAACCGCATCGCCGGAAATCACCTTGGGTACCCATTCACTGGCGATGTCTGCTGAGGCATGTTTCGCCACCATCCCGCCCATGAGCGAGCCCAGAAGCTGAATGTAGCTGGCGTTGAAATCGGAATAGGCGATGGCCTCGGTGATCAGCCCTGCGGCGACCGAACTTTCGCCCAGACCGCCGTATTCCTCGGGCAGGTCCGGCGCGATCAGGCCCAGCGCACCCATCTCGCGGATCAGGTCACGGTCGAACACATGGCCGCTGGCCCGCTCCAGATAGCTTGACGCCAGTTTTTCACGGGCAAAGCGTTCGGCTGTCTCGCGGAACGCCTGTTGGTCCTCTGTGGGTTGAAACCGCATCGTCATACCTTCCCTGCAATGGTGGAATCTGTTCTTGAAAAAAACCTAACGAATGTTAGAAAGCGTGGCAAGCCGTAAAGTATCGCCACCAGCACCTCTAGGAGCCAATGATGAACACACCAATCGCCGCCCACCCCACGCTTTTGTCTCCGCTGCGCGTAGGCAAACATGAATTGCGCAACCGGGTGATCATGGGATCCATGCACACAAGGCTGGAATCTGAGCCGGACGGAATTGCCAAGCAGGTGGCCTTTTACGGCGAGCGGGCGCGCGGCGAAGCGGCGCTGATCATCACGGGCGGGTTTTCGCCCAACGCCGCTGGCGTGCTGGATGCCGAGGGTCCGCGCCTGGATGACGCGGAAGAAGCGATGGAACTGAAACCGATCTGCGATGCCGTTCACGCCGAAGGGTCGCTGATCTGCGCCCAGGTTCTGCACACCGGACGCTATGCCAAGATCGAAGGCTGCGTTGCCCCCTCGGCCATCCGCGCGCCGATCAACCGCTATACCCCGCGCGAACTGAGCGGCGAGGAAATACGTCAGACTATCGCCGATTTCGCGCAGGCCTCGGTCAATGCGCAGTCAGCCGGGTTCGACGGGGTCGAAATCATGGCCTCGGAAGGTTATCTGCTGAACGAATTCACCGTGAACCACACCAACAAACGCACCGACGAATGGGGCGGCAGCATGGAAAACCGCCACCGCTTCCCGGTCGAAGTGGTGCGGGCCGTGCGGGCGGCCTGCGGGCCGGAATTCATGATCATCTATCGCATCTCGGCCGCTGACCTGATCGAACACGGCGCGCCGACCGGCGAAATCATCGCCCTGGCGCAGGCAATCGAAACGGCGGGTGCCGACATGCTGAACACTGGCATCGGCTGGCACGAAGCCCGCGTGCCGACCATCGCCTATCCGGTGCCTCGCGGGGCCTGGCGCCAGGCCCCGGCGAACATCAAGCAGGCGGTGTCGATCCCGGTCGTGGCCTCAAACCGGATCAACACGCCCGATCTGGCCGAGGACATCCTGACCAGCGGTGACGCCGACATGATTTCCATGGCGCGCCCTTTGCTGGCCGACCCGCATTTTATGCGCAAAACGCGGCAAGGCCACGCCGACCGGATCAACACCTGCATCGCATGCAATCAGGCCTGCCTTGATTTCATCTTCTCAAGCAAGGTGGCAAGCTGCCTCGTCAACCCGCGCGCCTGCCACGAAACCGAGTTCCACGACGGGCCTGTCGAGACCGCCAAAAACATTGCCGTGGTTGGCGGTGGTGCCGCCGGCATGGCCGCTGCCACCGAAGCCGCGCGGCTGGGTCACAAGGTCACCCTGTTCGAAGCCGCCCCCGAACTGGGCGGGCAACTGAACCTGGCGCGCGCCGCGCCGGGCAAGGGAGAGTTCGACGAATTGCTGCGCTATTTCCGCGTCCAGATGAAGGATTGCGGGGTTGATCTGCGGCTGGGTCACGCGGCCAGTGCCGATGAGCTGAGCGGCTTTGATCACGTGGTGATCGCCACCGGCGTCACGCCGCGCATTCCCGACATCCCCGGCATCGACCACGCAAAGGTGGCGCGCTATGACGAGATCCTGTCAGGTGCCCGAGAGGCAGGTGACACTGTTCTTGTGCTTGGCGCGGGCGGGATCGGCTTTGACGTGGCGGAATTTCTTGTCACCCCGAACGAAGCCACAACGGATCGTAAGACCTTTTTCGAGACATGGAACGTGGACCCGGATTTCTCGGCTGCGGGTGCGGTTATCGGTGATCCGCTGGCCCCGTTGCCCGGCGGGCGCAAGGTGACATTGTTACAGCGCAAGACAACCAAACCCGGCAAGGGGCTGGGCGTTTCTACTGGCTGGATCCTGCGTAATGCGCTGCGCAAGCATGGCGTGCAGACGCTGGCGGGCGTGTCCTATGAGCAGATCGACGATTGGGGGCTGCACATCCTGCTGGACGGGGAACGCCAGACGCTCGCCGCCGATACGATCATCCTGTGTACCGGGCAGGAACCGGTGCGCGACCTCTACAACACTTTGCGCGAAGCGGGCGTAAATGCAACGATGATTGGCGGTGCCGAGGAAGCCTCGGAACTTGATGCGATGCGTGCCATTGATGAAGGCGTGCGGCTGGCACAGTCATTCTGAGGGGACGTTCTGAGGGAGCCATTCTGAGGGAACGGTGTCGCGCGGCCAGCTACCCGACCGCGCGTTGATCGCGAATGATCAGTGTTTTTCAAAGGCGGAAATTACTACCCGCCAAATGCGCCTTTGTTTTCAGTTATGAAATCCGCAAAGCCACGCGCCGGGCGGTTGAGAACGTCTGAAATGGTGGTCTCAACCCCCGCCAGATAGCCCTTAGGTGCAAGGGCCGCCAGTTCCACCATGGCAACCGCCACTTTGTCGTCCATGCCCGATTCTACCATCGCTGCGCGGGCGGCATCGGGGTCAACCGGTTGCGCGGTAATCTCCCGTCCTGTCGCCTTGCTCAGAAGTGTCGATATCTGGTCCGCGTTCAGCGCCTCGGATCCGGTCAGACCATAAGACCTGCCTTCGTGCCCGGTGCCGGTCAGGGCCTCGGCGGCGACATCCGCGATGTCGCGGGCATCGACCCAGGCCACCGGGCCGCCCATATCGTCAAGATACACATTGTCTGCCGCAATGGTCCCGGCCTGGCCCAGAATATTCTGTATGAAATACGTGGGTTGGACCAGGGTCCAGTCCAGACCGCTTTCTTTCAGCAGTTCCTGAGTTTCGGAATGCCAGATGCCGAATGTCAGCCGCGCCTTGGGCGAGGCACCAAGACCGGTACACATGACCATATGCTTGACCCCGGCACGGGCGGCAGCGGCGATGACATTGGCTTTCCACTGGCGCATATCCGGGTGCGCGGGGGTTACCAAAAACGCCTTGTCCGCGCCTTCACAGGCGCGTTCCAGAGAGGCGGGATCGTCAAAATCCGCCACAGCTACCTCATGGCCCTGCGCNTCAAGCGCCGCGCGCCTGTCCGGGCTGTGGGTTACNGCCCGCAGATTTGCGCCCTTTTCCTTCAATGCGGCAAGGAGGGGTGTGCCGATGTTGCCGGTGGCTCCGAATACGCTGATCATGTGGTTTCCTCGTTCAAGGCTGCAATGGCCGGGATGGTTTCAGGGTTGGCAACCGAAGACAGGTCGCCCGGATCTTCACCAAGATAGGCCGCACGCACGATCCGGCGCATGGTCTTTAGCGTCCGCGTCTTGGGCAACCCCTCGACGAAATGGATCTCGCGCGGGCTGAATGGTTTGGAAACGGTCTTGCTGACCGCCTCCTTCAACGTCTCGACCAGCGTGGCGTCTGGCGTCACGCCCGGGGCGGCGACGCAGACACAGACCACGGCGACACCTTTGATCGGGTCGGGCGCGGCAACGGCTGCGGCATCCACCACTTTGCTGGTTGCCGTTATTGCCGCCTCGATCTCGGGCGGGCCGATGCGCTTGCCGGCGATGTTCAGCGTGTCGTCTGAACGGCCNAGCACGAACCACGTACCATCNGCGTCACGGCGCACCCAGTCGCCATGCAGCCAGATACCGGGATACATCGACCAATAGGTCTCAAGATAGCGCGCCTTGTCCTGCCAGATTGTCGGGGTCAGNCCCAAAGGCGGTTGAGTGACGACCAGTTCGCCAACCTCTCCCGGATCGGCCTGAGTACCATCGACACGCAGCACCTGCGCCCCGACTCCAAGCGATTGCGCGGTAAAGCCACCGGGACGGATGTCGTGCAGCACGGTCGAGGTCAGGATGGCACCAAACAGTTCGGTGCCACCCGAAATGTTCAACGGCACGGCCCGGTTGCGGCAGATATGTTCCAGATGCCACAGCCAGGCATCGGTCGACCACGCTTCACCGGTCGAGGGGACAATCCGCAGCGTNGACAGGTCCAACCCGGCCAACGCGGTTGGATCTTGCGTCATGAACTGACGCACCAGCGTCGGGGCAAGGCCCATGACGGTGACCGCGCGTTCAGAGGCAATCCTGAGCAGGCGGAACGGGTTTTCCGGTGTCGAGGGCGCACCTTCGCCCAACACCAGCGTGGCCCCGGCCAGCAACACCGAAAACAACGCCAAAGGCCCCACGACCCAGCCCATGTCGGTCATCCAAAGAAGGCGATCTTCGCGTTTGATATCAAGGGATAACAGGAAATCGGTTGTGGTCTTGGCCTGAACGCCAAGATGCGTATGCACGACCCCCTTCGGGCGACCCGTGGTGCCGGATGTATAGGCGATCAGAAAGGGATCCGAAGCGCCAACCGCATAGGCGGAGAATTCGGGGCTGGCGGTACCTACCGCCGCTTGCCAGTCAAGGTCACGGGCCGGGTTGGCCACAGGCCCACCGAACCGGCGCAGGCTGATGACGGTATGAACCTGCGGTAGGTCGGCCAGTGCTTCGGCCAGAATACCTTCCATCGGCACCGGACGGCCCCGGCGCGGGCTGGCATCGACAGTCAGGACAGCACGGGCATCGGCATCCTGCAACCGGGCCCGAATCGCATCCGCCGCAAAGCCCGAGAACAGCGGCACGACAATCGCCCCCAGCCGCGCAATACCCAGAAGGGCAGCCTGCGTTTCGGGAATCATCGGCATGTAAAGACCCACCGCGTCACCGGGTTTGACACCGCGCGCAGCAAGCGCATTTGCCACGCGGGATGTCTCGTTCGCAAGGTCGGTGTAACTCCAGACGCGCCGCGACCCGTCCTCGCCGACCCAATCAATCGCGGTCTTTTCGCCCAGCCCGTCTTCCAGCCGTGCATCAAGCAGGGTTTCGGTCAGGTTGAGCGTNCCGCCAACCGCCCAGCGGATGTTTTCGGGNCCGTCAGATATATCGCGCANCACTTTGTAGGGGCGCTGAAAACGCACNCCCGCATAGGCCAGAACCTGTGACCAGAACCAGTCCGGGTCGGTATTGGCGCGGGCCGCCAGAGCTTCGTAATTCGCGGTGCCACACGTTGCTAGGAACGCCTTCAGCGTACTGGTGGCCCGGATATCCTCGGGCGGGGTGAACGTGACCATCGCAAACCTCCTGTCAGGAAAGCAACCACGCCCGACATGTTCCGCCGGGCGTGGCCTTTACCGGTTCAATCATCGCCGGTTTTTTGTCATCAGGCAATTGGGCCTAGCCGTGCATCGACAGCCCGCCCGAAACCGAAATCACCTGACCGGTAATGAACCCTGCGTCATCCGACGCCAGAAAACACACGATGCCGGGGTAATCCGTCGGCTGCGCCAGACGCTTCATCGGGATCGCCCGCTTGAGCCCTTCTGCGATCTTAGCGCCCGCTTCGCCCGAGGCCACGGCGGCGAACAGGGGTGTATCGGTCGGCCCCGGTGCCACGGCGTTCAACTGGATGCCCTTGCGGGCCAGTTCCCGCGCCACGGTCTTGGTGAACGAGATGATACCGCCCTTGCAGGCAGAATAGACCGCCTCGCCGGACGATCCGACCCGGCCGGCGTCGGACGAGATGTTGATGATCCGCCCGTGCCCGTTCTCAACCATACCCGGCAGAACCGCGTGGTGCATGTGAAGCGGTCCGTAGAGGTTGATGTCGATCACCTTCTTCCACAGGTCCACATCCGTATCCAGGAACGGCTTGATCACATCCCAGCCAGCATTGTTCACCAGAACGTCGATCGGGCCGCCCGCCTGGAACGCCGCCACGCCGGCGTCAACAGCGCCACGATCGGTGATATCCACCGTGTGTGCGCTGGCTTTGCCGCCTGCGTCAGTTATCTCCTTGACCGTCTCGGCCGCGCCATCGGCGTTCATGTCGAACACCCCGACTTCGGCCCCTTCTTCAGCGAAACGCTTGCAGACTTCGCGCCCGATACCGCTGCCGCCACCGGTTACGATCACCCGCTTACCATTCAGTCCCCGCATGTGTATGTCTCCTTTAGATGTCAGTTAAATTAAATGCCAATTTCGCAGAAAGCCGCAGAAAACCTCTGTTATCGGCCTGCGTCTTGAGTATATTCGAACATGTGTTAGATTTAGCGTTATAGCCAAGTCATTGTCCAGAGTTAAAGAAGTTGTTGTCATGCCGGAATCACCCTTAGCACCCGTCCCCGCGAAACCATCGCCAAGTAAATCCGAGCGGACCCGCGCGCAGATTCTCTCGGCCGCCGCCCGGTTGTTTCGTGACGAAGGGCACAGCGCCGCGACAATGCGCCGGATTTCCCAAGCCGCCGGGATGAAAGCCGGAAGCATCTATTACCACTTCGCCTCCAAGGAAGAAATCCTGGACGCAGTGCTGGAGATCGGCCTGCGTGATCTGTTCACCAATGCCGAAAACTACTGGAAAGAAGCCAAGATTCGACAGGATGGGGTGCGTACCGTTTTACCGGCCATGGTAGATCTGCATCTGCGCTTTCTTCTGACGCACAGCGATTTCACCTCTGCTAACATACGCACCTTTCCGGTTCTTCCGGAAGATCTGCGCACCCGGCACCGACCGCTGCGCAAAGCCTATTCGGCGCTTTGGGACGACATGCTGTCATGGCATCAGGAGCGCGGAATGCTGCGCACCGACATGCGCGTTGTTCCGTTGCGACAGTTTATCCTGGGTGCCCTCAACTGGACAGTCGAATGGTTCGATGCCTCGCGCTTTCCGGTCGATGAATTGTCACCGCGGGTGTCCAAGCTGCTTTTGGACGGGATGAGTCAAGAACCGGTGCGCGGGCACCCCCTGCCCCACCCTAGGAAAAACCGGCAGGCTGATAGAGCACCATCCGAAACAGCCAAGGGCAAGGCGGCAAGGTCTCGGGCGCAGGTGTTGTCGGCGGCGGCGAGGGCGATCCGCGATCGTGGCTACAAGGCCGCCACCATGCGTACCATCGCGCAGGAAGCCGGCAGCGAAGCGGGCAGTATCTATTACCACTTCCGCTCAAAAGAAGAGATCCTCGACGAAGTGCTGGACCTCGGGCTGAGGGATTTGCTGAGCGGGGTCCGGGAGGCTGTCGCAGACACCTCGGCCTTTGACGATCATCGAGGCCGGATTGCCGTCGCGATGGAAACGCATCTGAGCTACCTGTTTCAGGCCAGTGAATTCACTTCGGCCAACATACGCATCTATGGCCAGTTGCCCAGTGATGTGCGCGCCCGCCATTGGCCGATCCGCCACGAATATGCCCGGCTTTGGGATAAGATTCTGGACGAGGCACAAAAGGCCGGTGAAATCAGGTCCGACATCAAGGTGGTACCGCTGCGTCAGGTCATGCTGGGCGCGCTGAACTGGACGGTCGAATGGTTCGACCCGGCCAAAAGCGGCAAGGACGGTCATTATGATCTGGCCGATCTGACCGGGATGCTTCAGATTCTACTGTTGGACGGGTTGCTTTACAGACGCTGACGGACCGGCGGCTTGACTCGTGCCCGGCTTCCCTCCATAACCAAACAATCGTTTGCTTGTCGGAAACTCGTACAGGGAATCGCTCAGAGGATCGCCATGCCCACTACCGCCCGCATCCAGACCAACAACCGCCGGGATCTCGTGCTTGAGACCGCGGCGGGGTTCTTTGTGCGCAAGGGGTTCAGCGGCACCTCGATTCGCGACATCGCCAGCGAGGCGGGCATGTTGCCGGGATCGCTTTATTATCATTTCCCCTCCAAGGAGGCGCTGCTTGTGGCCGTCTTCGAGGAAGGCGTGGCGCGGATCGGCGATGCCGTGGACCGGGCTTTGGCCGGCAGTCAGGGTGATGCCTGGGCGCGGCTGACGGCGGTCTGCGAGGCGCATCTGGCCACGCTGCTGGGCGGCAGCAATTTTGCCCAGGTGGTGGTGCGTGTCCTGCCGCATGACGCGCCGGGGGCCGAACAGGAACTGATCGCCCTGCGCAACGCTTACGAGGCGCGTTTTACCACACTGGTCGAGGCCCTGCCTCTGCCGTCCGGAACAGACCCCAGCCTGTTCCGGCTGATGCTGATCGGGGCGATGAACCACGCCCCGCTCTGGTATCGCCAAGGGCGTGACACCCCCGCCGATCTGGCACGACAATTCATCGCCAACCTGCGCAAGGCGCAGGACAGTGGCCCTTTGGACAATAAGGAAGACACATGACTATAACAGCAACCATCCCAGCCCGCGTGCTGGTGACAAAGATCGGCCTTGACGGGCATGATCGCGGCAGCCGGATCATCGCCGCCTTCCTGCGTGATGCAGGCATGGAAGTGATTTACACAAACCCCTGGCAAAAGATCGATTCAGTGGTCGAACTGGCCATGCAGGAAGACGTCGACGTAATCGGCATCAGCTCGCTGGCGACCGATCATCTGCTGGTGCCCAAACTGATGACGGCGCTGAAGGCCGCCGATCTGGGGCATATCCGCGTCATCGTCGGCGGCATTGTCCCGGACGAAGAAGAACCCGCCCTGCTTGAGGCCGGCGTATCCTGCGTGTTCCACCCCGGCTCGGGCCGCGAGGAAATCGTCGCCGAAGTCGAACGTCTGGCCCGCGCGGCCAGCTCAGACCGTCCCGAAGAATAAGGAAAGGCTCCGTCATGAACAAGATCGACAAAACCCCGCCGCAAGTTGACCGTGCCAGCGCCGCCGCCGAGTGGAAACGTGGCTTTGACGCGCAGGTCGCCAGCAACAAGCNGATCCGCAACCGGTCCGGCATCGAGATCCAGCCGCTGTACTGGCCCGAAGAGGGCACCGAACCCGAGTATGACGAAAAACTGGGTTTTCCCGGTTCGGGGCCGATGACACGCGGCATTTACCCCAGCATGCACCGTGGCCGCACCTGGACCCAGCGCCAGCTGATCGGCCTTGGCCGCCCCGAGGATTTCAACGAACGCATCAAGTCGATCCTGAAATCCGGTGCCAGCGCGCTGAGCATCATTCCCTGCAATTCGGTCTATCGCGGCCTTGATTGCGACGAGGTGGAACCAGAACTTCTGGGCACCTGCGGCACCATCCTCAACACCGAAGAGGACATGGATATCGCCCTGCGCGACATCCCCATCGGCGAGATCTCCATCGGCCTGAACGACCCCAACCCGTTCGTCATGCTGGCGCAATTGCTGGTGGTCGCCGAAAAGCGCGGTATCGACTGGACCAGGGTCACCGGCACCTCGAACCAAAGTGATTACATCTCGCATTTCGTCGCCAACCACATGTTCTATCGCCTGTCGCTGAAAGGCGCGCGGCGGGTGCAGATGGATACGATCGCCTATCTGGCCGAACATGTCCCCAACTGGAACGCGCTTTCGGTGGTTGGCCAACATACGCAACAGGCCGGCGCGACTCCGGCACAGTCGATGGGCCTAACCCTGTCGGCGGCGTTTCAATATGCCAATGACTGTATTGAACGGGGCATGGACCCGGAAAAGTTCCTTGAACGGTTCACCTTTTTCTTCGACATCTCGATCAGCTTTTTTGAAGAGGTTGCCAAGTTCCGCGCCGGACGACGCCTCTGGGCGCGTCTGCTTCAGGAACGTTTCGGTGTCAGCAATCCGCGCGCCATGCGGTTCAAGTTTCACGGCCAGACCTCGGGTGTAGATCTGACCCGCCAGCAGCCGCTGAACAACGTCGCGCGCGTGGCGGTTCAGGCCATGGCCGGGATATTCGGCGGGCTGCAATCGCTGCATACCGATGGCTATGACGAGGTGATTTCCACCCCGAACGAAGCGGCGGCCAAGATTGCCATTTCGACCCAGAACATCCTGAAACACGAGGCGCATCTGTGCGATGTGATCGACCCTCTGGCCGGGTCGTATTATGTCGAAACCCTGACCGACCAGATGGAGACCGAAATTCTGGCTGTAATCGCCGATATCGACGCGCAGGGCGGCATGTTCAAGGCGGTGGAAAGTGGCCATGTGCAGCGGATGATCGGCCAAAGCGCGCTGGCCTTTCAGGACGCGGTTGAGACCGGCGAACAGATCGTCGTCGGGGTCAATGCGCATGTGGAACAGGAAGACGCCTCGGCGCGCCCGTCGCTGGAACGCCCGGAACAGGACTGGATGCAGGGTCAGGTGGACCGCCTGAGCGCCAACAAGGCGGCGCGCGATCAGGGTGCCGTGGCCGGGGCGCTGAAAAACTTGCGCGAAACCGCACGCTCAACGGATGGCAACGTCTTTGCCGCCGAGGTCGAAGCGGTACGCGCCGGCGTCACCCAAAGCGAGATCATCGCCGCCTTGCGTGACGAACTGGGCTTTGGCCAGCCGCTGGTCGTGGCCTGACGCGCATGCAAACCACAAAACAGGCAAAACCCGCCCTCTCTGCCCGTCTGATTGACGGAGAGGGGGCCGCCCTTGCCCGGGCCATTAGCGTCGTTGAACGCGATTCACCCAGTGCCATCAATATCCTGCGGGCGATCCGCCCGCATCTGGGTCACGCGGTGGTGGTCGGGTTCACCGGCCCGCCGGGGGCCGGGAAATCGACGCTGGTCAACGCTTTCGTCGCCGAATTGCGCAAGCGTGGCAAATCGGTTGGCGTGGTCGCCGTTGACCCCTCAAGCCCGATCAGCGGCGGCGCGGTTCTGGGCGACCGGATCCGCATGGCCGAACACACGATGGATGACGGCGTGTTCATCCGTTCGCTGGCCTCACGCGGGGCGTTGGGCGGACTGTCGGCGGCAGCCGCGCAAGTGGCCGACCTGATGGATGCCGCCGGGCGCGACGTGGTCATTCTTGAAACCGTAGGTGCCGGGCAATCCGAAGTTGAAATGGCCCGCATCGCCGATGTGCGCATCGTCATTGCCGC
>JGI24723J26617_10002419_pt1 | contig 14727 bp, 14 predicted proteins | sample Cruoilmetagenom6_FD_26617 | JGI IMG/M metagenome (IMG submission 26617)
GCTCTCCACAAGTACCGCCATTTGCCACCCACCCGGATATAGGTCTCGTCCACGTGCCGGTCGACACTTGCGCGGCGCAGGTGTTTCTCGGTGCGCTTGGTCAACTCGGCGCCGAACTTCTGAACCCACCGAAACACGGTCGAGCGATCAACTTCGATGCCGCGTTCGGCTAGCAGATCAACGACATCCTAGTAGGACAGTGGAAATCGCAGATACCAGCGAACGGCGCAAAGAATGATGTCACGCGGGAAGCGGTGGTGCTTGAATGGGGATTTACGTGGCATCATCGACCTTAAAATACGGAACCTCCACAATGTTCGCGGTTAATGCAACAATCCCGGATAAAGGGGTTGGGTCAGGTGTTATCGCCGCCAACCAACGCCGTTTTGCCCCTATCATTATGGGTGGGCAAATTGGGCGCATAGTGTCCGGAACAACATATGGATTGGGGAGGCTGCAACGCGTGTTGGCCAGGCCATGACAAATTCGAACCCGTCAATCCCTATCGGAGGGGGGAATATGTGAAGCCCGGATTCGTCGCCCCTGACAATACTTCTCGGTAGGACACCGATCAGGCTTGTGTTGCGAATGATCTGCGTTGCGACGCCATAGTTGGGGATACTAAGGCCAATCCTGCGTGTGCGTTTGATCCGGGCCAAGGCAATGTCTGTTGTCGACATAAATTCCTGCCCCTCGTTGGAAACGACCAAATGTTCACTGTCGCAAAACAAATCCAATTCAAAACCTTGTTGAATTCGTTCATCCCCCTCCCGCACGAGGCAAACATATTCTTCGTCATAAAGTTTCTGCGTATGCATGTTGGCGGGCAGAAAGCGTGGTAAAGACATCACCAGATCGATGCGACCATTGCGAACGTTCTTCTTAAGGTTTTCCGTATCTCGAGGCAGGATCACCAACTGCATAAGGGGTGCGATTTTTTTGAATCTCTCGAAAAGTGGCGAGAGAAAAGCGCAAAGTGCATAATCTGACGTTGCGATATTAATCGTTCCGGTGGATTTGGCCGGATCAAACGACCGGGACGAAATCACGGCGTTCAGGCTTTCTAGGGCCGTTCTGACCAGTGGAACCAGTTCAAGTGACTTTGGCGTTGGCACAATGCCCTGTGACACTCGCACAAATAGCTCGTCTTCAAACACGTCGCGCAACCGATTCAACACGCCACTCATCCCTTGCTGAGTCATGTGCAGCCGTTGCGCGGCTTTGGTTACGCTGCGCTCTTCAGTCAAGACAACGAAAGCCTGAAGAAGTTTGCCGTCCAGTCTAGTGATATCAGTCATAGCGATGTTACGGACAATTTTTATCTGTTTTCATTGTTTCAGTATCCCAGCTTAGGCTCGTCGTCGAGAGTTAATGGTCAGTTCGCCTCTTGGTTAGACGGGTGACCGCGGGTTGATAGGGGACATGGATGCCAAACTTGATTGACTTAAATCCGCTTTTCCGACCTAGATCGATCGCCATATTGGGGGCGTCGCCGAAACCTTCGGTAAGCCGAAATATTATGGAAACACTGTTGGAGTTTGGGTTTGAAGGGGGGATTTTCCCGATAAATCCAAATTATGAGACCATCGGCGAAACACGCTGTTATCCGTCATTAAGCGCATTGCCGTCTGCACCGGATCTTGTCGCATTTTGTGTTTCACATGAGCGTACTCTTGCTGCGTTTCGTGAACTTCCGTATGTGGGCGCTCGAGCCGCGGTGATTTTCGGCGGCGGATTTGGCGAGGCTGGCGAGAGCGGGCGCGCGGCACAGGCCGAAATTGTCGCGATCGCCAAAGAGCACGGCATTGCCTTGTGTGGGCCAAATTGTATGGGCGTGATCAACCCACACGCCCGCAGTTCGGCCTATCTTCAAAATGGGCGTGACTGCGACGCTTTGGCAGGCAACGTCGGTCTGATTTCGCAAAGCGGAAGCATCTGTATCAGCTCCTTGGCAGATACCACGCGGTTCGGGTTCAGCCTTGCTGCATCGACTGGGAACGAGGCTGTCGTCACGACCGCCGCTGTTCTGGAATACATGGTGCAGGATGACTCGACCAAGATCATCGGGATTTTCAGCGAAACCATCGCGGAACCTGAACGCTTCGTCGCGGCCCTTGACCTAGCAGCGGCGGCGGGCAAGCCGGTTGTCGTCCTGAAGGTCGGCAAGAATGAACGCTCCCGTGACGCAATCATGACCCATACCGGCGGTGTGGCTGGAGATGAACGGGTGTTTTCCGAAGTCCTAAGGGCTCACCGTGCAATTGAGGTGGCTGAATTTGACGAGTTCATCGAAGTGTTGGCTGCCTTCCAAGCGTCAAGCCTGCCCATCGGGCCAGGGATCAGTGTCGTAACCAGTTCGGGCGGCGTGTCAGAGTTGATGCTGGATGGTGCCGCCAGCAACAATATAAGCTTGCCTCCTTTGCCAGCGGCTGAATTCGAAGCAGCACGTGGCGTGATCGGCGAATTTTCCGGCGATGGCAACCCACTGGACGCATGGGGTAATGGCAATTTCAGGGTAAACACCCCCCACGGGCTAAGCATCGTCGGACAAGTGAAGAATACCGGCGCGGTCGTTCTGTCATACGACAATAACGATGGTGCGGTGATGGGTAACATCTCTGACTATCTGGCGCGCATAGACCTTTTGAAAGCGGCAAAGGACGCGTCCGCGAAACCGCACTACCAACTTAGCTTTCGGCCCGGATTACGCATCGCGGAACAAACAAAACAGTTTCGCGAGGCTGGTATCCCCACTCTTTCTGGTATCCGACCCGGCTTGGGCGCGATCCAGAGGCTCGCCACTTGGAACTCGGGCGTTGCGAAGGCGCGAACACCAATCGCACCAAAGACAACCGGCGACGATATCGCGATCTTGGGGCGGGCCTCGGTACACGAATACGACAGCAAGCGGCTGATGGCCCAGCACGGATTGAATACCACACGCGAACAACTGGTCGAAACCCTTGAAGATGCACATTCAGCCGCCAACAACATTGGTTATCCCCTGGTGCTGAAGGCTGTGTCCGACGCGATCCCGCATAAATCGGATCTGGGATTGGTGATTGTTGGTGTCGAAACAGCGGCTGAACTGACAGATGCGTGGGGAATCCTCTCCGAGCGACTGACCGACGCAGGCGCCACTGCCGATATTTTGGTTCAGGAAATGGTCAAGGGCGGCTTGGAAGTATTCGTCGGCGTCGCGCATCATGACGGCTTTGGCCATGTGCTGGCTTTCGGTCTCGGCGGTGTTGAACTTGAACTTCAAAACGACGTTGCGCTGCGGGCTTTGCCCCTACGTGAAGGTGATGCAGAGCGAATGGTCAGCGAAATTCGCGGCGCTGCACGTTTTGATGCGTATCGGGGGCGCGCAGCCTATGACACGCAAAGCCTTGTGGCGTGTATTTATGCAATCTCGGATTTAATCACAGCCAAAGGCGATGAGATCCGCGAAATAGACTTGAACCCCATAAAACTCATGTCGGTAGGTGAAGGGTGCATGATTGTTGATGCGCTCATTTTACCGATGGAAAAAACAACAGGAGAGACAGCATGACCAAAAACATCGTCCGCTACGAAATCGATGGAAACGTCGCTATTATCACTATGAACAGGCCGGAAAAGCTGAACGCGATTGACGGCGAAATGAAAAAGGCGGTGACCGAGGCTCTTTTGCGCGCGGACGAAGATGAAAGCGCGCTTGTCGTGATCCTGCGTGCTGAAGGGCGGGCCTATTGTGTGGGCTATGACATTGATGTCGATACCCCCGCCAAGGTCGAGCGCCGTTATAATGCATTGAAATGGAAGGATTCCTTAACCAGCGATCTAAATTTCGAGATGATCCCTTGGTACATGAAAAAGCCCGTTGTTGCGGAGGTTCAAGGTCATGCGTTGGGCGGCGGTTGCGAACTGGCGATGTTCTGTGACATCACATTTGCCGCTGACAATGCAATCTTTGGAGAACCGGAGATTCATTTTTCAAATGTTGGGCCGGCAATTGTCATGCCTTGGATTGTAGGCTTCAAACGCGCACGTGAACTGCTTTATACCGGCGATATGATCGACGCCGAAGCGGCGCTGCAAATGGGCATGATCAATCGGATTCTACCTGCTGATCAATTGCAGGACAAGACGCTACGCTATGCCAAGCGCTTGGCCGAAATCGGCAAGGAAAGCCTAGAGCAAGCAAAATTAGCAATCAATCGCGGCGCGGATGCTATGGGCTTTCGAAATGCGATGCAGGCGGGGCTGGATGTGGCCATCCCACTCTATGCCGCGAAGACCGAGTCCAGCACCAAATTCACCGAAATCCGGCAACATAATGGCCTACGCGCTGCTCTGAAATGGCGCCGTGATCAGTTTGCTCAATACGATGATCAGTGATGCTATCCATGGATACAGATACGCCTCACCCTGAAGAAAACTCGGGCGCCTCCGTTCGACTTGACGCTTTGCGGAAATCGTTTGGCTTTGTTAGAGCCGTAAATGATGTTTCGCTGGATATTCCTGCCGGCAGCTTTGTTTCGTTCCTCGGGCCCAGCGGATCGGGTAAGACAACGACGCTGAACTTGTTGGCGGGGTTCATCACGCCGGAGGCAGGCGAAATCCTGTTTGACGGCGCCCCAATTTCACACCAGCCGACGCATAAGCGAGGGATTGGAATGGTGTTCCAATCCTATGCGTTGTTTCCACACATGACGGTTTTCGACAATGTCGCCTTCCCGCTGAAAATGCGCAGCGAAATGGAAAAAAGCCAAATGAGGAAGCGCGTTGCCGAGACGCTCGCGATGGTTCAACTGGCAGGATATCAGGACCGCTATCCCCGGCAATTGTCCGGTGGGCAACAGCAACGTGTGGCGATGGCGCGGGCGCTTGTCGCACAGCCCCGCCTTCTATTGATGGATGAACCTCTGGGGGCACTTGATAAGAAGCTGCGCGACCAGATGCAGATTGAAATTAAAAACATTCACCGGCGCGTCGGATCGACGTTTGTTTATGTCACGCATGACCAGAATGAAGCCCTAACCATGTCCGATTTTATCGTTGTCATGCGCGATGGCGCCATTGCCCAGGCTGGCACACCACAAGAGCTGTACGACTTTCCCGCGGATGAGTTCGTCGCGGATTTTCTGGGCGGTGCAAACCTGATTAAAGGTCGGATCGTTTCGGGGGACGCGAAGAGGCAGCAGATTGTCCTTGATGACGGGCAAAACGTCGTTGCTCCGACGACGGGTATGCCGCTACAGGCTGGAACGACGGCAAGCCTGTTTTTGCGGCCCGAGGGGGTATCACTTGTACCTCTGGAGCGGTCGAAAATTTCCGCCGAGGTCGTCGAGATCGTCTATATGGGCAGTGCATTTCGTGTCATCGCGTCTGTGTCGCAACAGGTCATTTCGGCGATGGTATCGCGAGAAGATATTGCCGGCTTGCAGATCGGATCAAAGGTCGGATTCAACTGGGAAGAAGAGCGTAGTCGTGTGTTCGCCAGTGAGGCGGGTGCACCATGAACGCGCTAAATGACAATCATCCACCCCACGCAAGCGACAAGGTCGGACCGCGCTGGCGGATTTTTCCCAAGACCGACATCAAGCTATTTCTTTTGTTGGCGCCAATCACGCTTTTGATTGTGGTGTTTCTGATTATCCCAATCGTAATCATGTTCAACAAGGCCGTTTCCGGTGATGAAATATTAGCGGCCTACATAGAGGTGCTGCGCTCGCCGGTGTACATCAACGTGTTTATGACGACGCTCAAAATCGCCACGATGACGACCGTGCTTACGTTGATCTTGGGTTATCCTGTGGCCTTTGCCCTTCGATTTGGTAAACCCAAGTACCGCGCTATCGTTTTGATGTTGATCGTGCTGCCCTACTGGCTGGATTTCATCGTGCGCAGTTATTCTTGGATGATCCTTCTTGGGCGCCGCGGCATCGTCAATGAGGCACTGTTGTGGCTTGGCTTGGTCGATCGTCCCGTAAAGCTGCTTTATAGTCTNGGCAGCGTTGTCACGGGCATGGTTCAGATCATGCTTCCGATGATGATCCTGACCTTGTTTGCTGCCATGTTGCGCATCGACGCCAAGTTGATGGATGCGGCGAATATTCACGGCGCAAATCGTTGGAAATCATTCACTCGGGTCTTTATGCCACTCAGTCTGCCGGGGGTCTATGGCGCAAGTTTGCTGGTCTTTGTTACGGCACTTGGGTTTTACATTACCCCTGCCCTTCTTGGTGGCCCCAGCGAAACCATGATTTCACAAAGTATGCTGCTGCTTGCGTCCGAGTTACTGGATTGGAAAACAGCCAGCATCGCCGGAACCCTGCTTTTGTTCGTCACAACAATACTGGTTCTTATCTACAACAGATTGTTCAGCATTGACCGGCTTTGGGGGGGGGAGTGAGCATGGAAACCTATAAGATTACGTTTTCAATGAACATTCTTGTTGTGTGTGTATTGTTCTTTCTGCTGTTTCCAGTGTTGGTGGTTGTAGCAATCTCTTTTAGTTCAGCCGAGTTTCTTAGCTTCCCACCGCCGGGGCTATCGCTACGTTGGTATCAAGAAATTTTCAGCAGTCTTGACTGGGTCGCTTCTTTTTGGATCACCATCAAAGTCGGAGCGCTGACGGCGTTTTTCTCGGTCCTAGTTGGCGTTCCTGCTGCCTTTGCGATAATTCGCCACAACTTTTTCGGCAAAGACATGTTCAATGCTTTGATCCTGTCGGCACTGATCACCCCACCGATCATCAAGGCGATGTCGATCTACCTATTCTATGTTCAACTTGGGTTGAACAATACAATCTTGGGTTTGGCGCTTGCCCATACTGTTTCGGGCATTCCGTTTGTCGTGATCAACACGGCGGCTAGCCTCAAGAATTTCGACCTCAACCTGGAAAGAGCGGCCTGTGTTCACGGCGCTCATCCAATGCAAGCAATCCTGAAAATTACCCTACCCGTCGTTAGCGCAGGGGTGATGGTGGGGGCGGTGTTCGCTTTCATGCAATCCGCGCAAGAGCTGATTGTCAGCATCTTCGTGCTTGGCACTGTTGATCGCCCCTTGTCTGTAAAGCTTTGGGAAGGGGTTCAGGTGTCTACCGATCCATCAATCGCTGCGGCCTCGACCGTCCTTATTGGTGTGGCGTTGCTGTCGTTCATCATGGTGGCCCTGATCAAGAGAAGGGACGGCTCTTTGGCGCCTTAAGAGCTGTGCCACTACGGAAAAGCAAAGGTGCTATCTACTTGGAGGTTAAGATGAAAGATAACGAAGTCGAAGAATCCATCGAAATACTTCGTGAAGTATTGATCGAAACAAAGGGAATGGATCGGCGAGCATTTCTGGCCCGTTTAGGAGCCGTAGCAGCCGCCACGCCAGTTCTCACCAGTTTCGCGGGCCTTGCCGGGGTGCCGGGTGCGGCAAATGCCGCAACAGATCGGGTTACAACAATCGGCTGGGGCGGCGCGTGGAAGGATGCCTTTGACAAGGCCTATTTTGATCCTTTCACAGCNAACACAGGCACCCAGATCCAGTATATATCGCCCTATTCCTTTCCTAAACTGCAAGCTATGCATGACGCCAGCGANCAGCAAATTGATGTAGTCGAGGCCGGTGGCCTGGATTCGATACGCATTCAACAGTTGGGAATGGATGCTCCATTGGATTGGAACGTCATCGACAAATCAGTGCTTAGCCCGGGGCAATTAAAATACCCTAACGGGATTGGCGCAATTACCTTGTCCGAAGTGTTGGTCTACAACAAGAAAAAATGGCCCGGCGAGGATCACCCGAAGAACTGGGCGGACTTCTGGAATGTCGAGAAGTTCCCTGGGCCAAGATCGATGCACCGTCGCGCCAATCCGGTGTTGGAGGCGGCCTTGATGGCTGACGGTGTTCCGGCAGACCCTGCTGTGATGTATCCGCTTGATTATGATAGAGCTTTCAAGAAGCTGGATGAACTGCGGCCACATATTGCCGTGTGGTGGACCAGCGGGTCACAGCAACAGCAATTGATCCAGGACGAGGAAGTCGACCTTATTTGCATGTGGAATGGTCGTGCATCGGATTCGATCATCAACCGGAACGCGCACTACAAAATCTCCTGGGATCAAGCCCTCTACAATGGCGATGTCGAGGCATGGTTCCTGTTGGCAGGCGCTCCCAACCCTGAAGGTGCGATGAAATTACTTGATTTCGTCGGGCGTCCTGAACCGCAAGCCGTTTTTGCGCAGACCTTGTTCTATGGCCCGACAAATATGGGCGCCTATGACTTCATTGATCAAAGTTTGGCTGAAGAGNTGCCGTCATACCCTGCCAATGCCGAGAAATCATTCCTGATGGACTACAACTGGTGGAGCGAAAATCTAGAGGAAGCCACCAAGCGGTTTGAGACTTGGATTCAATCATAAGGCTTGAAAGATTCATGCTCCGCTCTTTGAGTTCGGGAGCGGGGCATATCCTTTTCAGCACCTCTATTTCGCAGCAATAACATAAAAAAAATACCAATGGCACCACGGCCGCGTTAAAATGGAAATCAAAATGTCCTACGAAACGATTATTTATGATGCCGACGACCGCGTCGCGACAATTCAGTTCAATCGCCCGGAGCGGATGAATGCCTTCAACACAAAGTTGATGGACGAAATCAATGATGCTTTTATCCAGGCAGGCCAGGACCCAGACGTGCGGGTTGTGATCGTTAAAGGACTGGGTGGAAAGGCATTCTCTACGGGATATGACATCAAGGAATCCGCCGAAAAGCCGGCGCGCACACCGGCCGGATGGCGTGACCGGGTCAAACGCGATCTTCGATTCACGGATGCCCCCCTGACCTGTAGCAAGCCGGTAATTGCCAGCATTGAAGGGTATTGTCTAGGCGGTGGATTTGAGTTCGCTCAATGTTGCGATATCCGTTACTGTGCCCCCGATGCGCGTTTCAGTGTGGTCGAGGCGCGATTTGCCACGGGCGTATCCACTCTGATGCTGCCGTGGATCGTCGGGCCGTATGCCCGCAAAATGATTTTAACCGGTGATGAATTCGGCGCCGATGAGGCCTACCGTGTGGGTTTGGTCGATGACGTGTTTGATAAGGAGACCATAGACGCAGAAGTGACCAAAGTTGCACGCCGGATGTCGCGGGTCGCCATGGAATACTTGACGTTAAAGAAAAAAGCGCTGAATGAAACCTATGATATGATGGGTTTGCGGAATGCGTTGAATCATGCCAACTCAATTGCAGCGGTTGTGTCTTCCTCTAATCCAGAAGAGTACAAAGAGTATCACAGGATCAAGAATGAACAGGGGCTGAAAGAGGCTCTGAAATGGCGCGCGGCGCTCTTTGCCGAATACGAATAATCATGGTGCGAATGCGTGTCGTGCCATCACTGTAGATTTACCCATTCACAAGGAAATCACTCATGACGACACCGATTCTTCGAATCGGAACGCGCGGAAGTCCGATGGCTTTGGCGCAGGCCAATCAAGTTCGCAATCTTCTAGCGGCCCGATACGAAGAATTGACTCAGCCCGGCGCCCTTGAGACCGTTGTGGTCAAGACCACTGGCGACATGATCCTTGATAGAACACTTGCGGATATCGGTGGCAAGGAGTTGTTCACAAAAGAGATCGAAGAGGCGCTTTATCGCAACGAAATTGACCTTGCGATGCACTCGCTGAAAGATATGCCAACGTTTCTGCCTCCCAACCTGATGATTGCATGTGTGTTGGAGCGTGACGATCCGCGTGATGCTTGGTTGTCGCCGTCAGGGCAGTCTTTGGCAGATCTGGCACCGGGCGCGATTGTTGGCACCGCTTCCTTGCGGCGGCAAAGCCAGATTTTGCATGTGCGCCCCGATCTGCGTGTGGAGCCGATCCGCGGCAATGCGGGTACACGGATGACAAAGCTCTCTGAGGGCAACTACAGTGCCACATTGCTGGCGATTTCAGGGTTGCGACGGCTGAATCTGGAAAAAGTGGTCACGCAGATTCTGGACTACGATGATTTCTTGCCCGCTGTCGCGCAGGGCGCCATTGCCGTCGAATGCCGCGAAGCCGACGAGAAAACACGTGCCTATCTTGCGCCGCTTAACCATGCAGAAAGTCAACAACGCGTTGATATGGAGCGGGCTTTTCTTGCCGTTGTAAACGGCTCCTGCCGGACGCCGATCGCTGGTTTGGCCGAGATTATTGGCGACGATGAAATGTGGTTCCGAGGGTTGGTGGCGCGCCCTGACGGGACGGAAATTTGGCGCGTTGAGCGACGCTGCACCATCCATGAGGCTTTAGGTGTTGGAAAGGACGCTGGCGAAGAGCTGAAGGCGCAGATCGATTTGGATGTTCTACAATTGTAATTTATGTGATCAGCGATTGCTTCCGCATCACGGTCTGTAAGGTACGGATGATCGTGAGTGTGTTGTCACGTTAACGGACCAGAGCTTGCAGACCTATGGTTTTGCACCTAGTTGTCCCGATGCAAAATCAGAACATTAGCTACGGTAGTGTCGCAAACTTTTTTGTTTCCGGGTGGCNGCGGATATGTAAGCGTTGTCAATTGGTTGTTGAGGGGCTTGTGGCGTGATCGATTTCAAAGGCGTGCACAATCCGAAATCTGTGATCCTGCATGCGTGTTCTTCTATCTCCGTTATTCCGTCTCCTATCGGGATTTTGAGGAGACCCTGGCCGAGCGTGGCGTCACGGTTGACCACGCCACGCTAAACCGCTGGGTGGTGAAGATTGCGACAGAACCCCGTGATGTGGGTGTGCTCGCAGTGACGTCAGCAGACAGGCTGAACGCAGGTTGGACCGCAGCCCAACGTGCTCGCGCACACGGAGCAACACATGCGAAATCCCACATTGAGACGCTTTTGCACTCTCTTCCGCGTTATTGCAAAACCATCACCGCAATCGAGGGCCATCCGGCCACTCTGGCTTGGCTCGGCGGGGTTGGCTGCCACCAGACGATATCGCGGGTGGGGGGAGCATTTTGGGCAAACAGGAACCATTGGTGATCTCTACAAACACCATGGGCTAGATGCGGGATCTATCGTGGAGTAAGTGCAGGGGCTGACGAATAGGAAAAAAATCCGAGTTCCAATTGCGATTTTGGAAGTACGCAACTCAAGGGGATTGTAACAGCAACCGGACAACGGTTTCCGGTGCAGCGAAGTCGGCATAGGCGGTGTGGATGCAAAGACAGAGCATCTGTTGCTGCCTAGCCTCGGCCCCCGTTGGGCAGATTTGAGTATCTGAACATCGGGGGGGCTGGTTCATTGATCTGGCCGTAGGGGCGCCGTTGCGGAAGCATGTCCGCCAGTCATCACACTGGGTTCACGCCCTGTGTCCCAGATAGTATTTGCGCAACAAGACCACAGCACTCCAAAAACCGGGTCTCATGGAATAAAGCCGGCAACATTTGCCGATGAAAATGTCCGTTCGGATTCGGGCAGCTTGTTCACTTCTTCACGCAGGATGCTCAGGAAGCTTTGTTCGGTTGCGCTTGGGCGGACCTTGTTGTTGGTGATGAGATAGACGTCGATGGGCATTACATCCTCGAAAGGAGGCAGTGGCCACAGGCGGCCGTCCCTCACATCGCGCGCAGCGATCTGCACCGGTATCGCGCCGATCCCGAGGCCAGACACGACCAAGCGCCGCAACTCGTCAAGGGTGTTGGCGACGCCGACGAAGGGCGAGGCAAATCCCACTTCCTCGGACAGATCGGTGATCGATTTCAGTGAATCCGATAGAACCGCGGTCTGATAGGCGATGGCAGTGTGTCCGCGTAGATCGGCAGTCACTAGGCCTTTCTTCCCAAAAAGAGGATGAGACGGCCCGCAATAGAAGGCGCAATACTCTTTGAATAAATGAAAATAGTCGAAATCGTCACGTTTCGTCGCCGCAGGGCAAATTCCGAAGTGAATAATCTTGTTGCTGAGAGACAAGATAAGTTCTGGCCCGTTCATGACAGTGCTGCTCAATGTGGCCTTCGGGTGCATGCGATGAAAGTGGCTGAGTGCTGCATCGATGACGGGACTGGTCATCTGGCTGGCTGTGGTTATGCGGAGGTTTCCGGTCAACGTCTCCTCGGTTTCGGACAGGAACATGGTAATCCGGTCGATGGAGCCACAAATCTCGACCGCCTCACGATAGAGCAATCGCCCGGAACTCGTCAGGCGAAACATATGTGAGCTGCGTTCAGCCAGTGAGACGCCAAGTTGATCTTCGAGGTTCTTCAGCGCGGCACTGACCGCTGGCTGTCCGCGGCCTAGGATCTTGGACGCCCGTGACAGGCTTTGATTTTCGGCGATCACGACGAAAGTGTGGAGCAGGTTCCAGTTGATGTTCTGTGAAAGCGCCATGCCGCGACCTCAAATTAAATCAATTCTTGTAGCTACAGTATCAGTTTTTTTGAGGGCGCGGATACTTCAATCGCTGACAGGAATGAAAAAAAGGCGCATCCCGAAAACCCGGGAAGCGCCTGCCGTTACTCGCACAAGCGGCGCTATTTGGCTGCCGTCTTGGCCGTCTCGATCCAGGCGTTGAACTTCTCCTCATGCGCGTCGATCCATGCCTGGGCGTGGCGCGCAATATCTTCCTCGCGACCTTCTCCATTCTGCATCTTCACGTTCTGCTCGGCCCGGTCGTTCAGAACCATTTCAAAACTGTTGAAAAAGGACATGGCAGCGGGGTTCTCGTCTGCCCACTCCTTATTCACCCCAATGTAATAGACCGTGGGCAACCAGCCCACGTTGCAGGGGTTGTCGGCACAGCCGTCAACATCTGGCAGGGGTTTGTATTGTGCCATCTGCTCCTCGGGCAGGGCTGCGTCGTGCAATTGCAGCCACACCAGATCGACGCCGGGTTTCAGCTTCATGGTCGTGGAATTGGGATACCATGTGTAGATAAAGATCGGATCGCCTGACGCATACCGGCCAGCGGCATCCGCAGCCAAGGTGTTGTATTCGCCCTGAACCATATGAACCGTGTCTTCGAGGCCCAGATCCTTGAGGTGTTTTGTGGCAACGGCGTTGGACCCTTTCCATCCGACTGAGGGCCCGATCATGTCCGCTTTACCGTCGCCGTCCTGGTCGAACAGCTTTGCGATTTCCGGGTCTCTCAGGTCTTCCAAGTAGCGGATGTTGTATTTGTCCGCCGTCACCTTATCCACCATGTACCCCTGCACAGTGCCAGGATCCATGATGGGGCCAACGGCGATCACATCGCCCTTTGTCTCTTCATAGTAGGCAGAGTGGTTGGGCAAGATCGTGTCGGCCGTGTACTGGATGTCGTTATGCGAGATCGAAGTGAAGATCGCGGCAGAAGTCAGTGTCATGGGTGCCTTGACCTCATATCCCAGCTGCTCCATGCCGATATCGACGATCTTCTGACCAAACCAGAACGAATCCCAGTTCGGACGCGCAGGCTGCACTGTCTTGCCTTCGCCGGGCAGGGTATCATCCGCCAAGCCCGGTGCTGTCGTGGCGATAAGAACGCCGAGACAGGCCGCAATCGCCTTCGAACTGGATTTCATGCATATCTTCATGGAGTATCTCCCTTTGGTTTTGGAATTGAGAATGGACGAGTCGGCAAAGGTCATGAATGCCAGCGCAGCCGTAAACGCCGCCACAATGAGGATGAGGTATCCGCCGGGATTCGACCGGGTTGGCCTAGTCCTTGAGTGATTCTATCTAGCGTGATCGCCATCAGCACGATGGCTATGCCACCGATTCCGGCCAGTCCGACATCGAGTGACCCGATACCACGCAGTACGGTTAGGCCCAGCCCTTCCGCGCCGATCATGGCAATGATGACGCTCATCACCATGGCCATCAATAAGGTCTGGTTCAGGCCCGCCATTACAGAAGGCAGGGCCAGTGGAAGACGAATGCGCATCAGGGCCTGCCATTCGGTTGCACCAAAGGCTTCTCCGGCCTCGACCGCGTCAGCGGGTACTTGTCGTAGGCCCAGATTTGTCAGGCGGATGATTGGCGGCATCGAGAAAACGATAGTGGCGATGACGCCGGGCACCGTCCCGATGCCAAACAGCATGACCACCGGTACGAGATAGACGAAGGACGGTGTTGTCTGCATGATATCGAGCACTGGGCGCAGCACCGCCCAAAACCGGTCGCTGCGACCTGACAGAATACCCAGCGGGACGCCGATCAGCACGCAGAACACCACTGCGGTAACAAGAATGGAGAGCGAAATCATCGCCTCGTCCCACAGGCCCAGAAACGCGATGGCGGCAAAGGAGCCGGACGCCAAGAGCCCAGTGCGGAAATTGACGATCAGCCACCCCAGGGCTAGGAACGCGAGGATGACCACCCAGAACGGTAGGAATTCAAAACCGTCTGAAACCCCGTCGAGCACCCTCGCGATTGGCCAGCGTAGCGCCTGAAAAAGGGGGCGCCACTCATCCACCAGCCAGTGAATTGCATTCTGGATTAACCGATCCAATGGAACGATATATTCGTCAGGCAATCGGTTCATGAGATCAAAGCTTTCTTTTCGATGTGGATTGGGGTCGTTCCGACCGATGTTTCAGAGGCTTCAGTCGCGTCAATTCCACTGAGCATTTGCAATACATCCGCAGCTTCGAGAAGAGCCAGGTGGGTCCCGTCCTCTGCGCAGACGGCCACCGGTTGCCTGTTCGCAAAAAGGGGGTAGAGATCAGCCAGCAAGCAGTCGATGGAGCGGCTTGCGCAGGAGGGCTCGGAGTGATGATCTGCGGCCATGTCATCC
>JGI24723J26617_10002427_pt1 | contig 14682 bp, 16 predicted proteins | sample Cruoilmetagenom6_FD_26617 | JGI IMG/M metagenome (IMG submission 26617)
AATAATAGAGTAGTTGTTAATTTGAAGATACTCTTTTATATACGTTTTAATATAGCTGTCATAAGTAGTTTTATCAACTATAGTTTCAGTGAAATATGTGAATTCTACTAATGCTTCCGTTTTTGAAAAAGGCAAGACATACATAAATGTTGTTTGATTGTCATCTTTCAAACGATAATCCATCATGACGACTTTAGAATCATCAAAAGATTCGTCTTTAGTCTTGATAATCCAACCTTTAAAATGTTGAATGATTGAAATACTTGTGTCTTTTTCTATTGAAAATTCGTCAGGAATACGACTGTCAAAAACGTGAGTAGCCGAATACGTATTTTTACCTGTGGAAACTAAAACTGTTTCGTGTTCTTTAACCGAAAGGACTTTTTCAGTTATAAAATGAATGTTTCCTTTTTTACTGAGTTGAGTTTTAGCAGAAGTATAGAAATCGATGGCTCTAATAGTACGATATATGTACGGATTGAGTTTTAAATTGATGCTTTTATTTGAAGTAGCTATAGAAGCTTTTTTCCAAGATTTATGAATGATAGAATCCCATTGTGAAGAACCTGTTTCCCAAAAACTCCACGTTTTATCATTCGTGTTTTTTTCTGATGGATCAATGAGTGCGATTTGCTTATCATTGAAAAAGGAATCTTCAGAAAGTTTTAATGCCAGTTGAAAACCAGCCAAACCATTTCCAACGATGATATAATCGAAATGGGAACTTTCTGTCATAAACAAAAGATTACTTTTTGAAATATTTGAAAGGTACGAATAACATTCCGAAGCATTCACCATCATTTTTACCTAAGTGTTTGTGATGCATTTTATGAGCGCGTCTGACGCCTTTTGCATACCAATTGTTTGCATTTCTAAAAATCTTGAAACGTTGATGAATAAAGATATCATGAACCAGAAAGTAAGTCGCACCATAAGCCATGATACCAAGAGCAATAGGTAAACAATACCAAATGTCTTCATAGCTCCATAAGTAAAAACAAGTCATACTTACAATGGCATAAAAAATAAAAAAGGCATCATTACGTTCAAACCAACTATCATGGTCTTTGTGGTGGTGATCTTTATGTAAACTCCATAGAAAACCATGCATTATGTATTTATGAGTAAACCACGCCATAAATTCCATGATGGCAAAGACACCTAAAAAAACAACAATCCACAATACAGTATGCATACGATTATAATAGATTTAATTGATATTTGACATAACTTCTAGTAAGCAATTCAAACTTCTTATAGTTAGGCACTCTAATTCGAGTTGATTTTATATCTAGAGCAGGAGTTTTCTTTAATTTTTTCAATAGCTGACTATAATATCTATAAGCCATAAATACACCAAATTTAGCTTCAATTGGTAAATTTTTGATGCCTTGAAGTCCCTTAGCGAAGTCACTTTCGATATCATTAATAATTCTTTTTTTAGAATCTTCGTCTAAGTGATTTAAATCTGTATTTGGAAAATAAGTTCTACTTAAACCTTCAAAATCTGCTTTTAAATCTCTTAAGAAATTTACTTTCTGAAAGGCAGAACCCAAACTCATTGCAGAATTTTTAAGCGCATCATATTTTTCTTGATTTCCTTTTACAAACACTTTTAAGCACATTAATCCAACTACATCAGCAGAGCCATAAATATAGTCTTTATATTCAGCATCTGTGAGGTAATTTTGTTTGTGTAAGTCAAGACGCATACTCTTCATAAAAGCATCTACCATGCTTTTGTCAATAGCATATTTGTGATAGGTTTCTTGAAAGGAATTTAAAATAGGATTTAAACTAATTTTATGTTCCAATGCTAATTCTAAATCATTTGAGAAATTATTGAATAATAACTCTTTATCATAATCATGGAAACTATCTACAATCTCATCTGCAAATCGTACGAATCCATAAATATTGTAAATATCTTGACGAATTGAGTTAGACAACATTTTAGTTGCTAGAGAAAACGACGTGCTGTAAGATTTAGTAACAACCTTACTGCAGTGATGTGAAACGGTATCAAAAATGGCTTTCATAATTAGTTGCTGTGGTATTTGTTAATGAGTTCTGCTACTAGTTTTCCCGAAATTAGTGCTGGTGGAACTCCTGGTCCAGGAACCGTTAGTTGTCCTGTAAAATACAGGTTGTTTACTTTTTTACTTTTTAATTTAGGTCTTAAAAAGGCAGTTTGAGAAAGCGTATTTGCCATTCCGTAAGCATTTCCTTTATAAGAGTTATAATCTTTTATAAAATCCTTAATACAGAAAGACTCTTTAAAGATAATATTATTTTTAATGTTTTGTCCTGTTAGTTTTTCAAAACGTGACATGATAATATCGAAATATTGAGACCTTAATTGGTCTGTGTCTTCAATTCCTGGAGCAATTGGAATTAAGAAAAACCCTGTTTCATTTCCATTAGGTGCCATTGATGTATCGGTTACAGATGGAAAATTAGCATAAAACAAAGGGTCTTTTGGCCATTGAGGATTATCATAAATTTCTTCTGCATGTGTTTCAAAATTTGTATCAAAAAACAAATTGTGATGTTCTATGTTTTCAAGTTTTTTGTCAAAACCAACATAAAATAGGAGAGAAGAAGGCGCAAAGGTTTTTTTGCTCCAATACGCTTCAGAATACTGACGGTATTTTTGATCTAATAAGGTTTCAGAATGGTGGTAATCTGCTCCACTTAGCACAACATCAAACTGTTTGAGTTCTCCATTGATAATTATAGATGTTGCTGTTTTGTTTTGTACTATGATTTTTTCAGCAGGACTATCAGTATGTATATTAACTCCTAAACTTGTGGCAAGTGACGTCATTGCTTTAATCACTTCATACATACCTCCTTTAGGATGCCAAGTTCCTAATCCAAAATCGGCATAATTCATAAAATTATAAAAGGAAGGTGTTTTACTAGGTTTAGCGCCTAAAAATAAGACAGGAAATTCAAGTGTAGAAATTAGCTTTGGATTTTTAAAGTTTTTTCTAACATCACTACTAATTGTTTTGAAGAATTGATCGACACGAAGTGCAGTTTCTGGAGTTATTAATTCAAATGGGGAAATTCCAGGTTTTAATACAACTTTATTTATGGCTATTTTATAATTAGTAGCAGCTTTGTCGATAAACCTTCTTAGTGGTTTTGAGCTTCCAGATTCAATACGTTCAAATTCAGTACATATTTTATCTAGAGTATCTCCTATCGTAATGATTTCGTCTTTAAAAAATATTTTATATGCTGGACTAAGCTTATCAAGCTGATAATAATCTGATGTAGATTTACCGAAATCACCAAAGAATTTTTCAAAGACATCAGGCATCCAATACCAACTCGGACCGATATCAAAGGTAAACCCTTCTTTTTTTAATTGCCTACAGCGTCCACCAATAGTATTATTTTTTTCAAAAATAGACACGTCATAACCGCTTTTAGCTAAATAGCATGAAGCTGATAAAGCTGAAAATCCAGATCCAATTATTGCAAGACATTTTTTCATTGTTTAACAAATTTACAAAAAAGTTAAACAACTTTAATCTTTCTAATCAAATTTTAGAGTTTTTTAACTAAATCTTCAATTGTTTTAAACGGAATAATTTGTTTTGGTAATGAAGTTAAATCAATTTCATCTAATCTTCTGCCTAATAGCCATAATTTTATTGAATCTTTAATAAGAAGTTTGCTATTGAAGTCATTAATGTAGTCTACAAGGTCTTCTTTTTCAGGTTTAATAGTGAAGTAGGAAACAAAAGTGATATCATCATAATGAGAAAGTAGATCTTTAAGACTTTCAATTGGAACGCTTTGTCCAAGAAAAATTGCTTGATGCCCTTTAGAAATTATTTCATAATTAATCATCATTAACCCTAATTCATGAACTTCATTGTCAGGAAGGTATAAAACAAATATTTTATTGGTATTTACCTGATTTTGAGATTGAATCATCTCAATGTTTATTAGAATTTTTTGTCGAATTAGTGATGTTAGAAAATGTTCGTGAGCAGGAGTAATGGTATCTGTTTGCCAAAGCATTCCAATTTCAGAGAGAAGAGGAATTAAATCTTGATAAAAAATCTCAGTGAATGATTTTTCTTGTATTAAGTTCTCATAGGTGTCATAAAATAATTTTTGGTCAAAATTTAACATCGACAATTTAAGAGTATCAATTGCATGATTATTAGTGGTATCATTTTGCGCAATTNGTTTTACAAGCTTAGGTATGTCATTGCTATCTAGTGAGGCTATTTTAGATATCTTATAACCATTATTGTTCAGNTAACTTATGTTTAGTAGCTTCTGTAAATTNACTAAACTATAATATCTAATGTTTGTATCTGTTCTNTCAGGTTGAAGAAGATTATATCTTTTTTCCCATATTCTAATTGTATGAGCTTTAATACCTGTTAGATTTTCTAAGTCTTTAATACTAAAGACACTTTTAATATTGTTCATTTTTAATTTAAAAAAGTTAAACAAAAATAAACTTTTTTTTAATAGTGAATCAAAACTTGTATTTAATTTATGATTTTAGAATATTCTAAAGGATAAGAAGAAAGTAAAAAGTGCGCACGAGAAGACTCGAACTTCCACGGACTAATGTCCACTAACCCCTCAAGCTAGCGCGTCTACCAATTCCGCCACGTGCGCATTATTTCAGTAAAGATAAAAAAAAAGTTAAGCGAATGCTTAACCTTTTTTTTGTTGTGACCAGTCTGGGGCTCGAACCCAGGACCCTCTCCTTAAAAGGGAGATGCTCTACCAACTGAGCTAACTGGTCATTGTGTCTCTGTAACGAGGGTGCAAATATAAAACGTTTAATTAATAATCCAAACGTATTATTAGAATTTTTTTTGTTTTTTTGTTGTCTTAATACTTATGTTTTTAATAATCAATTTATAACAGTTTTATGACACTCATTTTAATTGGATATATGGGCTGNGGNAAGTCATCAGTAGGCGTGAAATTATCAGAAATTTTAAATTATGATTTTATAGATTTTGACACATATATTGAAAAAAGGGTAAATATGAAGGTTAAAGATATTTTTAAAACTAAGGGNGAAGTTTTTTTTAGGAAACAAGAAAGTCTTTATTTAAAAGAAGTTCTTAANNAAAGAAACACAATAGTTGCTTTAGGAGGNGGAACACCCTGTTATGGTAATAATTTGAATGTTATTAAAAAAGAAAAANATTCTAAANTGATTTATCTTAAATCTTCTATTTTAAATCTTACAGAGCGATTATTTATTGAAAAATCTAGCAGACCTCTAATTTCACATTTAAAGACCAAAGATGATTTATTAGAATTTATTGGTAAGCATTTATTTGAAAGAGCTCCTATTTATGAGCAAGCAGATATAACTATTAAAACAGATTCATTATCTGTAGATGAAGTTGTTGAGTCTATTTTACTTCGGTTATATTAAGTAAGCTTCAAATTGTTTACCAGATAAGATTACTTCTACATGTTCGTTTAAAGATGTTGATAATGAAATACCTTTAAAATCTGCCTTAACAGGGTATTTTTTATGATTTCTATTTACCAATACAGCAGTTTTAAATTGTTTTAAAGGAACATCTAAAAAATGTTTTACACCATATATAAGGGTGCTTCCTGAGTTTAAAACGTCATCAATTAACACCAATGATTTGTCAGTGTAGTCCTCTTTGCTAAGAGAAGTCGTGATTTCCGATAGTGGATTTTTTTTATCGATAATGACTTTACAAAGTATAGGTTTTACCTCTGATATCTTTTCAAGATTTTTCTTTAATTTTTTTGCTAACAAAAAGCCGTTTTCTTGAACTCCAGCTAAAATAATCTCTTCTTCGTAGACATTACTTTCATAAATTTGGTAAGCAATACGTCTTATTTTATGCTGAATTTCTTGGTGATTGAGTATTATGTTTTTTGTAATGCTCATACTAGTTTATGATTTCTTCAAAGATAAAAAAGAGTTTCTTAATGCTTGTTTAAATTTCAGATATCTTCTTCAGGAGTTTCATAAAAGTCATCGATATCTCTTCGATCTTTTTTTGTTGGTCTACCAACGCCTTTTTTTCTATAATAATCTTTTGAATATTTGAGTAAATCTTGAGCCTCAAAAGCTTCTTTTGGAGTGATATCTTTTCTGTAGAGATCTACTAATTTTGCGCCAACTCTACTTTCAGGTAAGTCATTGACAATAATAATATAATTGATTTGATCTTTACGTAATTCAATTTTATCACTTGCATAAACATCTCTACTAGGTTTAACGACTTGGCCATTTACTTTTACGTGCCCTTTTTTGCATGCATTTGTAGCAATGCTTCTAGTCTTAAAATATCTAATACTCCAAAGGTATTTATCTACTCGCATATTAAAGTTGTAAAAATGGCGTTAATTGTTTGATGCAAAAATATATATTATTGTATCTTGCGCCTTAAAAATAAGCAATATTGTATCATTAAAAATAATTCTTAATATTTTGAATGATTGTTTAAAGAAAAAACCTAATTATGACTTTTAGAAATCTAATTGTAATTTTATTAGTATTAACTATATCAATAGTAGCATGTAGTCCAGATGATTCAAGTAGTTCATCTTTTCAAGCTAGAGACAGAGCTGAGCAACAAATAACAGATAAGGAGCTTCTGTTAGATTACTTAAGTACTCATTATTATAATTCTTCACTGTTTGAGACGCCTGGTAATTATACTTATGAAGATATTGTTATCCATGAATTAGAATCTGAAGATGGAGTATATGAAGATTTACCAGATCCCGATAATAATACTTTGTTGATTGATGCAGTTGAAACATTTACTACCGAATTTAGAGATGTTGAATATGAATATTACACCTTGAAACTTAATCAAGGAGGAGGAAACGCTCCAAATTCATCAGATTCTGTAAATATTAATTATTATGGAAGTTTACTTGATGGAGAAAATTTTGACAGTACTGTTAATGCTGTAAGTTTAGATCTCCTTACTCTTATTCAGGCTTGGCGAGTTATTTTGCCGGATTTTGGTACTGCTTCAAATATTATAGATAATGGAGATGGTACATTTTCATATAATAATTACGGATTAGGAGTTATGTTTGTCCCTTCTGGCTTAGCTTATTTTAGTTCACCACCTTTAGGTGTTTCATTATATGAAAATCTTATATTTAAGTTTGAATTATATACAACTGAAACAAATGACCATGACAATGATTTAGTATTATCTTATATAGAAGATTTAAATCAAAACGGAGATGTTTTTGATGATGATACAGATGGAGATGGGTTTCCAAATTACTTTGATTCAGACGATGATGGTGACGGTGTATTAACGCGATATGAAGATCTTGATAATGATGGAGATCCTACAAACGATGATACTGATGGAGATGGTATTCCTAACTATTTAGATTCAAGTACATCAATTTCAAATCAAGATGATAATTAATAAAAAAAAGCCGCAATTAGCGGCTTTTTTTATGTGTTTAAAATTAATATTAAAGAGCAATAGATAAACTAAGTATTAATTGATCAGGTCTTGTGTCAATTCTACTTACTAGTCCAGTGCCTAGATTGTCGTCAATAAATATTGCTTCATTATTACTAAAGCCTCTTTCGTATCTTAAATCAATTCCAATCTTATTAAGATTTAAAGCAATTCCAAGGTTTAATCCTAAAGAGAAGTCATTTTCAACATCGTTAATATCAATTCCATCAAATTCTGTATGTAATATGTATTGTAATGATGGTCCTACAAAAACACTCAATGGTCCAAGAATTTTTGTACCAACTAATATAGGTGCATCTATTTTTTTCATAGAGAAGTCGTTACTATCATAACTACTTTTGGTCGCTGTGTAAATTAATTCAGGTTTGACGTAAAACCGATTTCCAATTTTTCCAAAAACACCAATATGATAACCAATATTTCTATCGGGATTTTCAGCATTATCACCAATAGCTTCAAAATAATTACCATTGGAATTGTAATTTAAGCCTCCTTTAATACCAAATGAAGTTCCGTTTTGTGCATTACCATTAAAGCATAATAACGCTAATACAAATGTGCTAATAATTAAGTTTTGCATAATCTTCGTTTTTTGTGATTTTGATGTTTGTTATTAAAAACGTTAACTAATGAAAATTATTTCTTTTTCTGATAATGACCTAGTTAAATTTTAAGTATAAACAAAAAAATCTAGCCGATTATAGCTAGATTTTAAGATTATATTGTACTAAAGTGCTATTTTCTTTTAAATACTTTTTCTGAAGCGTTTACAATAGCATTGGCATTAAGGCCATATTTATCCATCAATTGTTCTGGTGTTCCAGATTCTCCAAAGGTGTCATTAGTAGCCACAAACTCTTGAGGTGTTGGATGGTGTTGTGCTAATACTCTAGCTACGCTTTCTCCTAAACCACCTAAATAGTTGTGTTCTTCAGCGGTAACAATACAACCTGTTTTAGCAACTGAATCTAAAATAGCTTTATCATCTAGAGGTTTGATTGTGTGAATATTGATTACTTCAGCAGAAATTCCTTTGTCATTTAATTCTTTGGCGGCTTCAAGAGCTTCCCAAACTAAATGACCTGTAGCAACGATCGTAACATCATTACCTTCCGTTAAACGAATTGCTTTACCAATTTCAAACGTTTGATCTTCAGGAGTAAAATTAGCTACTTTTGGTCTTCCAAAACGTAAATATACTGGCCCATGATGTTCTGCAATAGCAATAGTTGCTGCTTTAGTTTGATTGTAATCACAAGTGTTAATTACTGTCATTCCTGGTAACATTTTCATTAAACCAATATCTTCAAGAATTTGGTGTGTTGCACCATCTTCTCCTAAAGTTAATCCTGCATGAGATGCACAGATTTTTACATTTTTATCAGAATAAGCAACACTTTGTCTAATTTGATCATAGACACGACCGGTAGAAAAGTTAGCAAATGTACCTGTAAAAGGAATTTTTCCACCAATAGTCATACCTGCAGCTAAACCAATCATATTGGCTTCAGCGATTCCTACTTGAAAAAAACGTTCGGGATGGTTGGCTTTAAAATCATCCATCTTAAGCGATCCAATTAAATCGGCACAAAGTGCAACTACATTTTCATTGGTTTTTCCTAATTCTGTTAATCCAGCTCCAAAACCTGAACGTGTATCTTTATTTCCTGTATTTGTATATGTTTTCATTGTCTTTTTTGATTGAGGATTAATAATCTCCTAAAGTTTCAGGATTTTGAGCTAATCCAATTTCTAATTGTTCATCATTAGGAGCTTTTCCGTGCCAAGCGTGTGTATGCATCATAAAGTCAACACCATTACCCATTACTGTTTTTAATAAAACACAAACTGGTTTCCTTTTCCTGTCAACGATTTTGCTTCAGCCATTCCTTTTAAGATTGCATCGATATCATTTCCTTTTTCAATATCAACAACAGTCCAACCAAAAGCTTCAAATTTAGCTCTAAGGCTTCCCATAGGCAAAACGACATCTGTAGAACCATCAATTTGTTGGCCGTTTAAATCAATAGTAGAAATAATGTTATCTACATTGTTTCCAGCAGCATACATAATACCTTCCCAGTTTTGACCTTCTTGTAATTCNCCATCGCCATGTAAGCTATAAACCAAATGNNTATCTCCATTTAGTTTTTTTGTTTGTGCAGCACCTAATGCGACACTAAATCCTTGTCCCAAAGATCCTGAAGCAACACGAATACCAGGTAAGCCTTCGTGAGTTGTAGGATGGCCTTGTAATCTAGAATTAATTAATCGGAATGTATTCAATTCTTCTACAGGGAAATATCCTGATCTAGCAAGAACACTATAAAAAACAGGAGAGATATGACCATTTGAAAGGAAGAAAAGGTCTTCACCAATTCCATCCATATCAAACGTGTCTTTTCGATCCATAATATCTTGATAAAGTGCGACGAAAAATTCTGCACATCCTAAAGAACCACCAGGATGACCTGAGTTTACTTTGTGAACCATTCGTAAAATGTCTCTACGAACTTGAGTTGTGAAATCTTGTAATTGTTGTGTGTTTGGCATATAAATAGTGTGAGTAATTTAAGCATCAAAAATAAAGTTTTCATAAGCCTAATCAAAAATTGAAACAAGGCACTTATTAACGATTTTACTCACTTGCTAACAATTTAAAACAATGAATCTGTGTTTTAAGTTTTTNCTAGTATAATTTTATTAAATGTTTAAGAGCATAATACATCTAGATAATTATCTTTGCTCACTGATGAAAATACGTTATGAATTTTGAATTAAAAGCTAGTGATCCTCAAAGTAAAGCNAGAGCAGGAGTAGTTACTACAGNTCATGGTAAGATAGAAACACCTATATTTATGCCTGTTGGTACAGTAGCTTCTGTTAAAGGAGTGCACCAACGTGAGCTTAAAAATGATATCAATCCAGATATTATTTTAGGAAACACGTACCATTTGTATTTAAGACCTCAGACACCTATTTTAGAAAAAGCTGGTGGTTTGCATAAATTTATGAATTGGGACAGAAACATTTTAACCGATTCTGGTGGATATCAAGTATATTCATTATCTGCAAATAGAAAAATTAAGGAAGAAGGTGTGAAGTTTAAATCNCATATTGATGGAAGTTATCATGTATTTACACCTGAGAATGTGATGGAAATTCAGCGTAGTATTGGAGCAGATATTATTATGGCTTTTGATGAATGTACACCTTATCCATGTGATTATAATTATGCAAAACGTTCTATGCATATGACACATCGTTGGCTNGAACGTTGTTTAAAGCATCTAGATAAAACACCTTTCAAGTATGATTATGAGCAAACATTTTTTCCTATTGTTCAAGGAAGTACTTATAAAGATTTAAGACAGCAATCTGCAGAATATATCGCAAATGCAGGAGCTCAAGGAAACGCAATAGGAGGCTTATCTGTTGGAGAACCAGCTGAAGAAATGTATGCCATGACAGATGTAGTTTGTGAAATTTTACCTTGGGACAAACCTCGCTATTTAATGGGAGTTGGAACACCTATAAATATTTTAGAAAATATAGCATTAGGCGTTGACATGTTTGATTGTGTAATGCCAACTCGTAATGCTAGAAATGGGATGTTATTTACAGCTCATGGAAGCATCAATATTAAAAACCTAAAATGGGCAGATGATTTTTCACCTATTGATGAGATGGGAATCACGTTTGTAGATACCGAATATAGTAAAGCTTACTTACGTCATTTATTTACTGTAAATGAATTATTAGGAAAGCAAATTGCGACTATTCATAACCTCGGATTTTATATGTGGTTGGTAAGAGAAGCGAGAAAGCATATCTTAGCAGGAGATTTTAGAACATGGAAAGATAAAATGGTTAAACAAATGGATAAGCGCCTATAATGCTCAAAATACTTGATTGGTACATATTAAAACGCTATTTATTCACATTTTTGATGATGTTGCTTCTGTTTATTCCTATTGGAATTACAGTGAACCTCGCAGAAAAAATTGGAAAAATATTAGAACGTGAAGTTCCTTTTCCTGCAGTGGCACAATACTATTTAGATTTTACCATTTATTTTGCGAATCTACTATTTCCTATATTTTTATTTCTATCTGTAATATGGTTTACGTCTAAGTTAGCTAATAATACAGAGATTGTCGCCTTTTTAAGTTCTGGAGTATCTTTTACACGGTTTTTAAGACCTTATTTAATTGGAGCAACAATTGTTGCTGCTTTTGCTTTAGTACTTGGGTTGTATCTGGCTCCAAAAGCAAGTAAAGGGTTTAATACGTTTAAATATAAATATTTGAAGAGTAACAAAAATATTGTTCAAACTCAAAATATTTATAGACAAATAAATGATAACGATTTTATTTATGTAAGTAGCTTTAATCCAAAATCAAAGCGAGGAAACAATTTTACTCTTGAACATTTTAATGGTAATAAATTGGAGTATAAAATTTCTGCTAATTCTATCACATATATAGATACTATTTATAGACTTACTAACTATGAAAAAAGAACGGTAGGATCTCATGGAGATATTATTGAAACAATGAGAAGAAAAGACACCTTATTTGCTTTTGATGTGGACGATTTAACACCTGTTGAATATATTGCAGAAACACTTCAGTATGGAGAACTTAATAGATTTATTGAAAAAGAAAAGAAAAGAGGTTCCTCAAATATTGGTCGTTATGAAGTTGTAAAATATAAGAAATGGAGTTTGCCTGTTTCAGTATTTATATTAACAATTATTGCTGTTGCTGTATCTTCAGTTAAGCGAAGAGGAGGAATGGGCGTTAATTTAGCCTTCGGAATTACAATCGCTATGGCTTACGTGTTTTTTGATAAAGTCTTTGGTGTGATGGCAGAGCAATCTGATTTTTCACCAATCATTGCTGTGTGGTTCCCTAACTTGGTTTTTGGTATATTAGCAGGATATTTGTTACACAATGCCAAACGCTAAAACTAAGAATTATCTTCATCTTCATCTTTTAGTATTTATTGCTGGATTTACTGCTGTTTTAGGAGAATTAATCACTATTGGCTCTTCAGCATTAGTCTGGTATCGTATGTTAATTGCTGGAATTTTAATGTATGGATATATTAAAATTATCAAATTAAAAATTAGAGTAAATACAAAGACCAAACTTAAATTTTTTGGAGCAGGAATTATCATTGCTCTTCATTGGATTACTTTTTTTGAAGCCATTAATCAATCCAATGTATCTATCACTTTAGCTATGTTTTCTACTGGAGCATTTTTTGCATCTTTAATAGAACCATTAATTTATAAACGACGTATTATTTGGTATGAAATTATTTTCGGAATTATTGTTGTTATTGGTGTGTTTCTAATAACACAAAGTGAAATTAAATACATTAATGGGATTGTCTTAGGAATAATTTCAGCCTTATTTTCAACATTATTTGCAGTNATTAATGGACGATTTATTGAAGTGCACCAAGCAACTGTTATTTCATTTTATGAATTTATAAGTGGTGTTGTATTCTTAACACTTTTCATTCTCTTATTTCAAGGAGGNTTTAGTTTAGAGTTTTTTAATCTTAGTACTTCTGATTGGATTTATCTTTTAATATTAGCCTCTATCTGTACAGCTTATGCATTTATTGGATCGGTTGATGTAATGCGATTAATTAGTCCTTACACAGTGATTTTAACCTATAATTTAGAACCTATATATGGTGTTGTTTTAGCTATCTTATTGTTTCCAGAGACAGAAATAATGAGTGCTCAATTTTATTACGGAGCTATTTTAATACTCTTAACAGTCCTTATGGATGCCTTTTTGAAAAACTTTAAACGTAAAAAGAAAGTATCTTCAATACTTGATAAAACTGTCTAAAGTTTGTCATAGTACTATGATATTGATTATTTTTGTTAAACCTAAAATCGAACTTATCTTTCGAGTGCTTACAATCTAAAAAATATGTAGTTTTGTACGCTAACTAAAATTAAACAATTGTTTGAATGGAATATTTAGAATTTGAACTTCCTATAAAAGAGTTGCAGGATCAACTTTCAAAATGTGAAATCATTGGAGAGGAAAGTGATGTTGATGTCACTGAAACATGCAAGAAAATTGAAAAAAAATTAGTTGAAACTAAAAAGGAAATTTATAAAAACCTTACAGCTTGGCAACGTGTACAGTTGTCTCGTCATCCTAATAGACCTTATACTTTAGATCATATAAATGCGCTTTGTGGTGATTCATTTTTAGAACTTCATGGTGATAGAAATGTTAAAGATGACAAAGCCATGATTGGTGGTTTGGGCAAAATTGGAGATCAGACTTATATGTTTATTGGTCAACAAAAAGGATATAATACCAAAACAAGGCAATTTAGAAATTTTGGGATGTCTAATCCTGAAGGTTATCGTAAAGCTTTACGTTTAATGAAATCTGCTGAAAAATTTGGAATTCCTGTTGTAACTCTAATAGATACTCCAGGTGCATATCCAGGTTTAGAAGCTGAAGAACGCGGACAAGGAGAAGCTATTGCTAGAAACATATTAGAAATGGCTAGACTTAAAGTGCCAATTATTGCTATAGTTATTGGTGAAGGCGCCTCTGGTGGAGCATTAGGTATTGGTGTTGGTGATCGAGTATTAATGTTAGAAAATGCATGGTATTCTGTAATATCACCTGAAAACTGTTCTTCAATATTATGGAGAAGTTGGGACCAAAAAGAACAAGCAGCTGAAGCCTTAAAATTAACGGCTAAAGATGCTAAAAAATTAAAAGTAGTTGATAGTATTATTAAAGAGCCATTAGGTGGTGCTCATACTGATAGAGCAGCTACTTTCTTAGCTGTTAAAAAAGCTATTGAAACAAATTATGAAGAACTAAAAAACTTATCACCAAAAGATATGGTAAACCAACGTATGGAAAAATACTTATCTATGGGAGTTTTTAAAGGCTAAACCTTATAAAATAAAGGATTAAAAAAACTGAAGCTTTAGGTTTCGGTTTTTTTTATCGCTATTAACAATATAATCAAGTTATTAACAGTTAAAATGTTGATGACCTGTTAAGATTGAAAAATTAGTAAATTCAGTTTTAGGTCTCAATTGTTTTACATTCGCAATTATGAAACAACCCAATCAAATACAAGGCTACAAGGTCGATAAAAGCACATTAATTAGTTTAGAGAAAGG
>JGI24723J26617_10002431_pt1 | contig 14658 bp, 10 predicted proteins | sample Cruoilmetagenom6_FD_26617 | JGI IMG/M metagenome (IMG submission 26617)
GAGGCCGGCGTTTTCTGGCAGTTTTTTCTCTTGCGGCCTGCCGGGAAAGAGGCACAGGGAACATATTTTTCCTGGGGTGCACGAAGCATCCTCCCGGGAATCAGTTCATAGTGTTGGGGTTCGGGAGAAATAGTACTCGCGTGTCAGGTGATCGGACGGTCCCGATAATGGCTCTGTATAGCTTCGACCTGCTGTGTTCGTTCGATTTTCCGGTTGCATAGCAGGCAAAGAGAGGCAACAAAAAGAGAGGGTGGGCCGACACGTCCACAGGTCTCGCAGGACTTGGTGCCTGGTTTGTCGGCTTGGGTGTTTTGCGCTGTAGAGAGAGACATTGAAGACCCTTTTCTCGCAACAATTTCGGGGACTCGTCGCGCCTGCAACCCAGTCTCGCTTGGTCGGTGATTTCCTTTTTCCGGAAGAATTTTCCTGCTACTTGCTCGCGAAAAAGAAAACTCTTTTTCAGAGAAGATCTGATTCTCGCGTATTTCGCAAGGATCTTTTTTGGAAGATGTCCCTTTTTTCGCGACAGCTCGTGGGGAGTTCGGCCGGAAATATCGACCCGCACAGACGAGGGGAGGGGACGTGGAGAGTGAAATTTCACTCTCCACGTCCCCTCCCCTCAGGTTTGCCAGGTCAGGTTTGTCGCATTAAAATAGATGGCCCGCTTCACCGACGATCTCGAACTTTTCCTCGTTGTACATTTCTCGGCAAAGCGATCGTTGAGATTTCCCGCTTGAGGTTTTTGGCAGTTCGCTTGGCTTGATGAGGATGAGATGGCGGGGCGCCAAGCCAACCTGTTCGCGGATTTTTTCTGCCGCGGCTGCAGCGCACGCTTTTGCCTCTTCACCGGAGAGCTTGCTTTCTGCCACGACGACGAGGGCCTCACGTCCCTTGTCCCGCTCTTTTCCGAAGGCAATGACATTTCCTTTACGGATACCCTCTGTGGACTGGATGGCTGCTTCTATATCCTCAGGCCAGATATTGCGTCCCCCGATGATGATCATGTCTTTTTTTCGTCCGCAGAGAAAGAGTTCTCCGTCCAGGATGTATCCGAGATCTCCTGTGTGTGCCCAGCCATTCCGGACAACTGCAGCGGTTTTTTCCGGGGCTCTGTCGTATCCCTGCATAAGGGATTGTCCGGCGACAAGCACCTCTCCTACCTGGCGTTCTTCAAGGTCGTGTCCGTCTTCAATGTCCACGATGCGAAGGGCGACACCCCGTATGGGTTGTCCGAGCCCCACTATTTTTTTTGTTGCGCGAGGGTCCGTGCCGGGTGTTGTGGGAATCGCGACATTTTTTGTTTCCAACGTGTGCCGGTCGACCGTGTCAAAGCGTAAGCCCTGCCCAAGTTTGGGNACGGTGGCGCCCACGGTGTTCTCTGCCAAACCGTAGACGCAGAGCGGAATGGTCGGATCCAATCCGAACGGTCGTGCGGCTTCGACCCAGGCGGCAATATTGTCGGCGTCAATGGGCTCTGCTCCACAGATGGCGAGGCGCAAAGAAGACAGGTCGAGGTCTTTTGCCCGGCGCAGGCCGCGTGTTGCGAGACCGTACGAGAAGTTTGGGCCGACGGTGACTGTGGCCTTGTGTGTGTGGACGGCTTCCATCCACATGGCGGGGCGCCCAATAAACGACTGGGGAGAAGTGGCGACTGTTGCGGCACCTATGGCGGCAGCNGAAAAGAGTGTGCCGATCAGTCCCATGTCATGGTACAAGGGAAGCCATGTGACCAAGCGGTCTGACGGGCGGAGTGCCAGCGCTGAAGAAATCCCAAACATGTTGGCTACAACTGCACCATGTTGCAGCCGTACGGCGCGAGGGGCTGCGGTACTGCCCGACGTGAACTGCAAAATTGCCAAATCTGAGGAGAGAATGGTGACGGGGGTGAAGTCANCGGCTTTTTCTTTGAGGTTGCTCAGGAGATCATGNGGAGCGTCCGTTTCGACTGGTTTATACTGTGCTGCGAAAAAATCGTCGAGAAGGAGTAGTTTTGCTTGTGAGGTGGTAAGCCGTGCCCGCGTATTTTCGACGAATGCTTCTTTGCTACTCAGACGAAATGGCAGCGGCAGAATCACAATGGCTGCTCCCGCTAANAAAACTGCGAAAATGGTTTCGACTGTTTCTCGGGAGGTGAGTGCGAGAATTGCAACTCTGTCTCCCGATTCAATTCCTTTTTGCTGCAGGCCTGCAGCCCTCTGAACTGCNCCTTTATAGATTTCTGCCCAAGCGGTTTCTTCCAGCACTGTATTGGCATCGATAAATTTTACCGGCTCTTGTGAAGAAGCAGTTGTGCGGTCGAACAGATCCGTCAGTATTGCTGCCATGAGTCCTTATGTCCAATTTTCGCGAGAGAAACGGTGATGTTTTTGNAGAGAGCATCAAGNAGAAAGAAAAAGATTTTTCTTTTTTTGACGCGTGTCGAGGTTTGCGCGTTACACCTGCGTGTGTAAAACTGCCCTTCCCGGATATGATCGCTCAGAGGTCTGGTAAAAGGAGCGCTCTGTTTCATGTAATGCCTTTGCAATGTCATGATGGAGGCAGTCTTGCTATGAATCGGTGGACAAGAGAGGTGAGAGATGGCAATTCTGCCCATCCGGTTGTTTGGTGACCCTGTATTGCGGGAAAAGGGGAGACCAGTGACCAAGTTTGATGCCCGTTTGCAGAAGATCGCCGATGACATGATTGAGACTATGGAGGCAGCGCATGGGGCTGGTTTGGCCGCGCCTCAAGTCGGATTGCAGATGAGAATGTTTGTTTATGATATTGGAGAAGGCCCTGGGGTTGTTGTCAACCCTGAACTCTCCGATTTTTCTGGTACGTATATATATGAAGAAGGGTGCCTGTCGTTGCCAGGTATCTATGTGGAGATTGAGCGTCCTATGACGGTGCGCTGTTGCTACCGGGATCTCGACGGGACACCGCATGAGATTGTGGCTGATGAACTGCTCGGACGTGTTTTTCAGCATGAAACAGACCATTGCGATGGCCTGTTTTTCACTCTCCGCGCTGAGAAAGAAAAACGTAAAGAAGCAATGCGTGCGATGCGCGAGACTTTGATGCCGGGGGAGAAAGAATACANCCCCAATCGGGAAGCGCGGACTGGGGCGGCGCGACGCGAGGGGGCTCGNGTTTTGTGATGTTATTCCTTGCTGTTCCGAGGAAACAGACTGAAGAGTCGCGGTTCCTGAGAAAGCCGGCACGAACAAGATACCAAGGACAAAGAACGCTGGCAGGTTGATGAAAACTGTTTTTTTTGGGACCCCTCCAATTGCAGTGACGTCTCTTGATGCTGTGTTCGCCTCAACTCATGAAGTGACTGCTGTGGTGACTCGTCCGGATAGGCTTGCCGGGCGCGGACGGCGGGTGTCATTGCCGCCGGTAAAAGTGCGCGCCTTGGAACTTGGGCTGCCAGTTTACCAGCCGGAAAAAGCACGTGAAGTGCTTCCCGCACTCATGCAAACCGGTGCAGAAGTTTTTGTGGTTGTGGCATACGGGGGATGGTTGCCCCCTGCCGTGCTGGACGCGGTGAAGCACGGTTGCGTGAATCTTCATCCCTCGCTCCTGCCTCGCTGGCGTGGTGCTGCCCCAGTGGAGCGTGCCCTCATTGCTGGCGATCCAGTGACGGGTGTCACAATCATGCGTCTCGACAAAGGACTCGATACGGGACCGCTTCTCTTGCAGGCAGAACATCCTATCCAGGATNGTGACACGGCAGGAGACCTTTTGGATCGGCTTGGTGAGGTCGGGGCGGAACTGTTGGTGCAGGCACTTGACTGTCTGGAAAAGGGGCAGCTTGTTGCCCGTCCGCAACCGGAGGGAACGTTTCTTTACGCGGAGAAACTCACTCCTGAGGAATGTCGTATTGACTGGAAACAGAGCGCGACGTCGATTGACTGTCTTGTGCGTGGAGCGAATCCCCGTCCTGGTGCCTGGACGACCCTTTCTGGGCGTCGTTGCAAGATCTGGGCCGGCGGCGCGTTTGTGGGAGAGGCTCCCCATGGCGATCCTGGGGAGATTGTGGCCGATAGTCCGCTGCTTGTACAGACGGGGGCAGGGGCGTATCGTGTGGATATCCTGCAGGCAGATGGGCGATCACGCATGGACGCGGCTGCCTACGCGCGAGGGCATGCGCTTGCCTGCGGCAGTTTCTGCTGAGGCATGATTGTGCGCAGCTGTTTCGACGCGTGAAAGCAGATATTTTTCGAGCGGTGTGCTTGGGTGTGTGGACGCTTCGTGTTGTGGTGGGGCGTGTTATGGGCAGGTCCGGAAAACAGCTGGCAGTTTTTATCTCTGCTTCCCTATCCTTGCCAGGCCATGGTGAAAATCGCTCCTTCTCTTCTCTCCGCTGATTTTTCGTGTCTTGGGCAGGAAATTGCGCAGGTCGCTCCTGTGTCCGATCTCTTGCATGTAGACGTGATGGACGGGCATTTTGTTGAGAATCTCACGATCGGTCCGCCAGTTGTCGCGTCTGTGCGTCAGGTGACTTCTCTTCCNCTGGACTGCCACCTCATGATGATGAATCCAGGGTTTTTCCTGGAGGCATTCGCAAAGGCCGGNGCTGATTCGATCACTCTTCATATTGAGACGCTCCCTGATCCCACAGAAGAGCTTGCCCGTCTCTCCGACTTGGGTTTGGGGCGTGGCCTTACTTTGAAGCCGGATACTCCGCTTTCGGCAGTTGAGCCTTATCTCGACTTGGTTGATCTTCTNCTTATCATGACAGTACATCCGGGTTTTGGCGGGCAGGNATTTCGGGANGANCAGCTTCCCAAAATTGCGCAGGCGGCTTCTCTCCTTGCACGGCGTGGTCTTGATGTGGAGATTGAAGTTGACGGAGGGATTTCTGCGGGGACGGCACGCCGAGTGGTCGACGCAGGAGCGACGATCCTCGTGGCGGGATCTGCGATTTTTGGGGCACGGGACCCCAAGGCTGCTGTCGCCTCTTTGCGTGAAGCCGCTGGTTCCCCCGTTTGATTGTTGTGCTTTGCGTCCTGTGTTCTGCAGGCATATCGTGCCGTGATTGCAGTGTTTTCTGGGTCTTTGCGGCGTTCTCTTTCCCCTTTCGTTGCCTTACTTTCTCACGGCGCGTAGAGGTGTCCGGAGACGGGTTTAGTTTTTTTCCGGCAGAGCCGAGAAAGCTTTTGTGTCCGTGTGCTTGGACTGGCGCAGCCGAGAGGGGAATGGTTTTGGCCGGAGGCCTTTATCGCGCGTCTGGCCAGGAGGGGGTGCGAACCGTGATGGTGGCCTTGAACCGATCGGCGGAAACTCTATGTCGAAACCATTTGTAATGGTGATTGATGACGATGATGATTTGCGCTTTGTGGTGCGGATGAGTCTTGATCTTGACGGGTGCGAGGTCGAGGATTTCGCTGATGGCCGCAAGGCATTGGCACGCGCGCTCGAGCGTCTTCCCGATGTGATTGTCTGTGACATTATGATGCCTGAATTCGACGGTTTTCATGTGCTTGAGGCGTTGCGTAAGCATGAGAAAACAGCGGACGTGCCGCTTGTGTTTCTGACCGCAAAAGGCAGTGACGGAGAGATTTGGGACGGCTGGCGGGCCGGAGCCGACTATTACTTGACGAAACCTTTTGACCCGGAAGAACTGGTTCGTTTCGTGAAACACCTCAAGAAGGAAATCGACGTTCCTTATCCTGAAGAAAAAAGCCTTTCGGAAAATCTTTCTTGAGGAAAGACCGACCGCTTTCTTGTGCTTCTTGTGAGTGGGAAGTGTCGTGGGAAGGGCCCGGAGATAGGGGAGGAGCAGCCTGGGGCCCCTCGCTGAAGACAAGAGGAATACGGCGAGTATTGCGTGTTTCGCGACTCCAGCTTCGGTATCTGTACTCGCCTTCGGGTGTGAAATCAGATATTCAGGTTGGTTTTTTGCATGAAAAGTTTGTGCGAGGAGATGGCTCCCTCGTCATCTGAGTGTTGTTCGGGTTTTGTCCAGGTTCCGTCTGGTTGCAACGTCCAGGCTTGCGAGTTGTCTGTCCAGTACAAGTGGAGCATCTGGTCAATTTTTCGTACGAGGTTGGGATCTTCAATTGGCACATAGGTTTCAACTCGGCGGTCGAGATTGCGTGACATCCAATCTGCGGATCCAATGAGGTATTCATCTGCTCCATCATTGTGAAAGTGCACAACCCGTGAGTGCTCGAGGAAGCGTCCGACAATTGAACGAACAGTGATATTTTCACTTACGTTCGGAATTCCAGGGCGTAGGCAACAAATTCCTCGTACGATCATCTGGATTTTCACGCCTGCGCATGACGCCCGATAGAGGCAGCGGATCAGGGTGGCATCGGTGACGGAATTGAGCTTCACGCGAATAAGGGCATCTCTTCCCGCCTGGACGTGTTCGATCTCGCGTATGATACGTTCTTCGAGGGCGTCTCGTAAACCGTAAGGGGCGACATGGATTTTGCGGAAGTAACGTTGCCGGCTATATCCGGTGAGCAGGTTGAACAGGTCGGAGAGATCGGCACCAAGTTCGGGTCTGCTCGAGAGCATTCCCATGTCTTCGTATAAGCGGGCAGTTGTGGCATTGTAATTGCCTGTGCCGAGGTGCACGTAGCGGCGGATGCCATCTTTCTCTTTTCGGACAACAAGTACTGCTTTGGAATGAGTTTTCAGGCCCATGAGGCCATACACCACATGGGCGCCGACTGCTTCAAGCCGGCGTGCCCATTCCAGGTTTCGTTCTTCGTCGAAACGAGCTTTTATTTCTATGACGACAACAACTTGTTTTCCCGCTTCTGCCGCTCGGATGAGGCCTTGCATGATGCGAGAGTTCTCGGTCGTGCGGTAAAGCGTCTGCTTGATGGCCAGTACGTTCTCGTCGTCTACGGCGCTCAAGATAAATTCTTCTACCGATGTAGAAAAAGAATCATAAGGGTGGTGTACAAATANGTCTTGTTTGCGTAGGAGNGAGAAAATGTCTTCTTCGTTGCGGGTTGCAGCGAGGAGCAGGGGATGTGTGCGGGGTGACCAAGGAGGGAGATCAAGCTCTGGTTTGTCGACTCTGAGGAGTTTGTTGAGATCGGCCGGGCGGAGGAGGCCGTCCACTTCGATCAGGTCGGACCGAGCCAAGTCGAGCTCGCGAATGAGTAGATCTCGCATATGCTGTGGCATCGATGGGTTTACACAGAGTGCGATCACTGAACGGAAGCGGCGCTTGCGTAGGTGATTTTCAATCTCCAGGCGCAGATCTTCGGTTTCTTCTTCGGAGATATCGAGGTCAGCGTCTCGCAGAATATGAAACGGGTGACTGTCGATCACCTCCATGCCCGGGAAGAGCAGGTCGAGGTTGGCGCTTATCACCTGTTCAATTGGGACTGTCTCTTCTTTGTTGGGCAGCTGCACAAAACGTGGCAGCATAGTAGGTACTTTGACACGGGCAAAGAGTTCGCGGTTGTTTTTCGGGTCAGTAGTTTGTACTGCGAGGTTGAGGCTTTGGTTTGAGATATAGGGAAAAGGGTGTGCTCGGTCTACTGCCAAAGGAGTGAGAACCGGAAAGAAGTGCTCGCGAAAATGCGTGCGAAGAAAAGCCTTTTCGTTATCGTCGAGTTCTTCATAAGAGTGCACCCCAAATCCGTGTTTCTGCATGAGCGGGCAGAGNATTTCGCTGAAACAATAGGAGATACGCTGATGTAAAGGTTTACAGGCCTCGTTTACGGCAGCAAGCTGGGTGCGGGGAGAGAGGCCATCAGGAGCGCGTGCGNTGATATCGGCTGCGATCTGCTCTTGCAGTCCTGATACCCGGATCATATAGAACTCGTCGAGATTGCCTGCTGAAATGGCGAGCATGCGTAGACGATCTAATATGGGTTTTCTATCATCGAAGGCTTGTTCGAGCACTCTTTTNTTGAAATCAATCCAGGAGAGCTCGCGATTTATGTACAGTGTCGGATCAGAGAAATCGGTGATGGTCTCCTTGATCGGCAAAGAATCTTTTTCAGTTAGTCCTATGTCTTCTGTAACCAATGGAAGTTCCGCGTTGCTTATGTTGCAAACAGATTCTATGGGATGAGAAGCTCTGGAGATGGCAAACCTTGCAGTGGGTTTTTGCTGCTTTACCTGTGAAATGAGAATAAAGCCATAGAGAGATGTTCGGCGGATTGTGGAATATCCTTTNCTAGGAGGAGTGCTCCACTCTGCATGTTTGTGGTGTCTTTGGCTGGTACATCATGGGAAAGTCACTTATCGAAAGGCGAAATAGGTGGACTTATCCGGGTGGGTAGTGGAAGCAGATTCTGTGTTCGCGTATCTCTGAAGAAATGGGAACACAAGAAAACAGAGATCCTTGTGTTCCNGGTTTGTTGTTGGGATGAGGCGATGTTCTATGGACATGACAGATTTTGAAATTGACCCAAATGATGANGATCTGTTTCAAGCTGTGCGGGCGCGCTTGTTGGAGATGCTGCGCGACTGGGTATCCGGCGCGGGTTTCGGCCCTGTGAACGCGGAGTTCCCCGGGCTGATGCTTACATATAAATGGGAGAGTGGCGACGGTCTTATTTTGCGCTGGACTTCCGCTGAACTCGAGGATTTTTTTGTTCGTTGGTTAGATGAACAGGGCTTTTGGGATTCCTGGTCTTCCGAGACAATAGTGCAGTCTGTGCAGGTATTTTTTGCTTTCCTTGCGGACCTGAATGTTCTCGATGAGACGCAATACCAAGTGCTTGTCGCTCATCTTTCCCGTCTCGAAGCAGAACTTCCAGGTTTTATTTCTCCCGGACAGGACAGAAGATTTGCGGGGGCAAGAGCCTGCGACAGCCTGACAAATCCTCGCTTTGACGAGCAAAAGGCTCCTCAAAACGAGGAACGAAACAGTCTGCTCGAGGGAGATTTCTCCGATGAGAGTATTCCTGCTCCCGCAGCTGAGGGCTGGTGCGAAGACCCATTATTCCTGGAGAACGAAGCCGGTTCTTCATTTTCTTCTCGTGTCGGACGGAGCATGTGCGTGGGAGGTCCTTTGGGGTCGGGCGGCTCTTTTGAAGGTGACGATGCCTGCTCTGACGTTGACCATGAAGTCATTGACGGCAATGACGACGTTAGCGACCTTGGCGATTTCCCTGTGGTCGACCTGAGCGGATTCAAGAATGTCGATGATCTTCTGCAAGCGTGTGCAGATTTTCCTCCTGACATGGCTGTTTACGTGCTTTCAGTCTGGTGCGGGGATCGTGATCCTGTCGCGATAGGGATCGATTTTGCTGTGGCTGCACAAACAATACAAGACCAGATGGAATGTAGNCTGGCNTTGCTGGCCCTGTCTTTTCTTGGTCTTCCCGCCGAAGAGGGGATGCGGAGTTTGCTGCACACGGCGGAATTCGCGTCAGCGGCACGTTTTTGGCTGGTCTGCAATGGCCTCGAAGCTCTCGATTTTCTTGAACCAGATGAGGTGCCTGAGACTTTTGTGGAGACGATGGCAATGCGTCTTGCTGTGCACGATGCAACCGACGTGCTTTCAGAGTTCTGTGCTGTTTGTCCGTTTCCTGCGCAATATGAGTTGATCGAGCGTCTCGCGCGTGTGGACCATCCCAATGCCGTGGATGTGACAGAAGCCTTTGTGCATCACCATCCCGACCAGCACGTGGTGAAAGCGGCCCGGAAAACCCTCTTCAAATTGAGAAGTGGGACTGAAATATGAGAACGAACAGAGTGGCGTGAGAACTCTTGTCGGGAAAGGGAGGAAAACAAGAGCAGACGTGCACCCTGCTCNACCCTGGNACAGGCATGGAGACTTTGGCCGATCGTTTTTCCTCGTGGTGTGCAAGTGTCCGCTGCCCTCCGTGAAAAGAGCCGGGAGCGAGAAGTGTTGCTCCTGAGGAAAATATTTTTTTGCCTTGCTGCGGGTCCTGCCGGGCTTTGCTCCGGGTCTTCTTGGGCCAGAGAAAAACTGGGACCTGGAGAAGANATCCGCTTAGGACAAGGGGCTCATATCAAGTCAGAGTTTGGGATCGTGGAGAGGATTCCAAAGCACTAGTTAAAGGTGCAGGCCAAATGTGCCGCAAGATCCCTCATGAGTATTGAAATCACTGGGCCTTCTGTGCATAGCACCGGTCTGAGTCTTCCTTCCCAAGACAAAGACGATGCGCCTACATCTCTTCCTACTGGGCAGCCGACATCTTCCACACANCGAAGTGGGAGAGATTCCACGGGATCAATGTCTTTGGACTGGAGTGAAGAAGCTCTTGCGAAAGTGGCGCGTCAAAACTCTGTTGCCGCGAATCCCCTGGAACACGCCGCTCTCGCCCTTGCGCTCCTCGCCAAAGTAAGTGGGCAAGTGACGCAGGCACCGGGGGACGCCCTTGACGCTCAGTCCGTGAATTCTGACATGGTACTGCGTCTCCTGCATGAACATTGACCAGCTTTGCATGTGGCGGGATTGCTCATGTGTTGCTTATGTGTCGCGTCTTTCGTTGCGCGGTGCGCACGCGCTTCCTTGAGGTTTCCGGTCACACTATTCTTTGGTGAGAGGNTTTTCTTTACAGCGGCGCTCCCCATTGGNTTTTGTCCGCTAAAGATTGCACAGCTCTAGGTGGGAGATCTGTACGATCCAGAGGACTGGGCACAAGAGGNTGGGCTGTGGTCTCCCTCTCGTTGATGCACAAGGAGAAAAGGGCCGAAACGAATGGTGAGGCACAAGGGTGGCAGAGCCTTTGGACTCGTGGCAGAAGACGCAGAAGATTTTACGCTTGGGGCGCGCTCAACGTTTTCCCCCGACGCTTCGCGCCTTGCTTGATGCAGATGCTGTTGATGCTGAGGAAACAGTGCCCATTCTGGCACCTCGGGTGGAGCGGGTGCTTGCCGGACTCGGCCCGCGTACCGTAGACGGCTGGCGCTTCGCGACCTGCGCGTCTGCTGATCAGATCGACCGGATTGCTCTCCTTGCCGCGGCAGGTGGCACGCGTGCGTTGTGTCCGGACGAACTTGTCACTGGTATTCGAGACAGTGAGCTTCTCAATTCCCGTCTTGCCTGGCTTGCTGCGGAAACAAAGCACAGAGCTGCCCGCACAGGGGCAAACGATTTTTATTTGCTTGCCGGCGCTTTCCAATGGGAAGCGCGAGAGAACCAGGATGACCTGCAGGAACGGTGGACGAGTCCCTTGCTCTTTTTGCCCGTGGAATTATCTCGCGCCTCTCCTGAAGATGCTTTTCGGGTATGTCGCGGGCGGGGCGAACCAGTCGTCAATCCGCTTTTGCGTTTTTTTCTACACCATCGGTTCGGCGTGGAACTGCCGTCTTTGGTGGATGATCTCGACTATGAGGCATACCGGTATTTCATGGAGAACTTGGGACGTCTCCTCACACGTTTCCCCTCGTGGCAACTGCTTCCGCTTGCGCGGTTNCAGCTTTTCTCCTTGGATTCAGCCTGGATGTACACAGAACTTGCGGAGAGTGAGGCAGAGTGTGTGACCTCCTCTGTTGTCCGCCAGTGGGCAATGGTTGCCTACGAGGAAGCAAACGGACTGCGTCAAGAACTTTCTCCGCGATTTCCGAATGGGAAAGAGCAAGACGATACGCTGCTTTCTTCTGTCTCGCGTGCGACGTCCACTGAGACAGAGGCCAGTGCAGATGACTCTGGAAGTGGCGACAAGGACGGCGGGGACGGGAAAGACAGCAAGGACAGCCTGCTTGAACTCGTCGATACGCCGGAAACTCTTTCGGCGGTGTTTGATGCCAGTGACGATCAGCTCCGTTGCCTCGTTGCGGCAGACCGCGGTTGGTCTTTTGCAGTTGCCGGTGTCGCAGGCACGGGAAAAATACGAACCCTTGCGAATATTGCAGGGAGCGCAGCAGCGTCGGGAAAAACAGTGCTTGTTGTTTCCCAAGACCTGCCGGCGCTTGACTGCTTCGCGCAGTATTTTCGTACTGCTTGCCTGGAGCATCTGCTTTTTCCCCTTAATGGGGACAGCGCATCACGCCGCGGTGCTGCCCGGCACCTTGACGCGCTTCTCCGCATGTGGGCCGAGGGTTCCAAAGAAGCATCACCTTCCAGGAATGCCGACAATTCTCCGGGAAATGACGCGGATCCTGACGACTGTAATATTGATGAGCTTTGTCGTCGCCGGGGTGAGTTNCGCCATTTGCAGACCGCTTTGCGAGAGACGCGTGCGTCGNTGGGCATGTCGCTTATCGATGCCATGGACCGTATCATTGTTTTCCGAGAAGAACTTCCTGAGANGTTTCTGTCGGTTTTCATGCCCCCTCCGCTTCCGATTGATGCTGTGCTGCGGTCGCGTGTGCTCGACGCAGCGAGCCGTTTGAGTGCAACCTGGATGTGTAGAGAAGAAGGGGAGCCTTTCTTCTGGCAGGATCTGGACGATGCGCTTTGCACACAAGTTCCCGCCGATATCCGTGACGAAAAAGAACCCGCTCANACTGTATGTCAAGCGGCCCTTTCTGCTGCCCAATCCAGCCACCAGGCTTTGCAAAAGGCATGTGTAGATGCCGGCGTTACTACAGGAGTGAGCCCGTGTGTGAACATCGCAGAGACAGAGCGTTTTCTCTCACTGCTGGACCACCTGGAAGAACGCCCTGACTTTGGGCCTCCGCTCGACTGGTACACAGCAGAAGACCTTGACGATATAGAAGATGCCCTTGGCACTCTCTCCCAAGAGAGCGATCGCTACCGCGAACTCTGCGTGTCGCTTGCTGATGTGTGCGGTGACCATTGGAAAGCCTTTGATCCCGCTTTTGCGCAGCGTCTGCGTGTGGCAAACAGAATCCTTGCCGAGTCCGAATTTCCCTGGCAACTCCCGGTTGCACACACTGATAGCCGGCTGCGCCGCCTTGTCGAGTTCATTTCCGAATCTGTGCCCCTGCTGCGGAAACTCTCGGGTGACGCACAAGAGCTCGCCGAATGCCTAGGACTTGGCCAGGTTGCTCTTTCTGCTGACCGTGCCCATGAGATTGCCCTGTTTTGCAGAGCCCAAGTGCCGGCGATTCCCTCCGCTTGGCTCGAACACGAAGAGCTGCCCCGTCTTCGTGNTGACCTCGTGGCACTCACCAACTTGGGNTATCAAGAGGAACGAGCGCGCATGGAGGTCCTTCGGGTTTTTACCCCGGACGTTTTTGCACTCGACTTGCCCGAGCTGGCGTCTACCCTGGCTACTCCCGGATTTTTTCGTGTGTTTTCCCCTACTTGGCGGCGAGCAAGAAAAACTTTGCATGCATATACGAGTGAGCGGACTTCGTCTGCCAGTCTGACGGCGGTGCTTGCGCAGGCATTACAAGCCGAAGAGGTTGCCGCACGGTCGAGGGAGGTCTTTGCAAACTCTCCTCTTGGGAAACTGACTGCGGTTGCTGTCCCGACATCAGNTGCCGCACAAACATCATGTGATACCCAGCCTGATCTCGATTTATTGCGGCGTTGTGTAGAAACCGTAGAACGGGCTTTCGCCCTGGGGAAGACACCAGAGCAGGCTCGCGCCCTGCTCTGGTGTCTCGAGTCAGTTGATGAAGCTCCAGAAAACGGAGCGCTGCTTCTTGTGGGAAGAATCGACGACTGGCTCGAAGCGGGACNCGTTGTGCTTGGTCCCCACCTCCCTGCGCTGCGGGATGCTCCTCTTGACCGTGTCGTAAGCTGGTGCGAGGCTGTGNTGCCTGCCCTTGAAACACTTGAAGCTATCACGGGAGGTCTGGCCCGTCGCCTGCAGCGTTCAGTTTCTCTCGCTGAAGCGACCGATATTTTGCGCCGTTGCAATGATGCATCGACTATTCGTTCGCATTTTTCTACGTACGCGAAAAGGTACCGTTCTCTGTTTGGTCCGGCCTGGAAGGGTGTCTCCACGGACTGGAAAAAAGTTTCTTTCGCATTGCACTGGACGATACGCATTCGGCGCCTTCTTGGTGGGCCAGTCAGCCTCGACACGGCGCGTGCCTTGAGAAATGTTTCCCTTTCTCCCTGCAATATGCGTACTGCCTTCGCGAACTGGCAACGAGACTGCAAAGCTCTCCTGCAATGTGTGCGCCCCCAGAGACATGTGGCCTGGGCAGAATATCTTGATGCCTCCTATGAAGAATCGGCCCTTTTTCTCGACAAATTGCAGCGCACCCTTTCTGATATTCCCAATTGGGTAGCCCATATGCGCGCTCGTGCAGAGTTGGAAGATGCTGGGTGGGGAGTCGTCGTGCGAGCCTGCACAGCNTCGCTTGTGCCCGGACCTCAAGTCCCTTCTGCGGTGGAATGGGCACTGCTTACAAGCTGGCTGCAACATGCGATCGAGACCGATCAGCGTTTGCGGATTTTCCTTGACGGCGACTTTGGCCTTGCTGTTGATGAGTTTGCCCGACTTGACCGCGGTCTTTCCCTTTTGGCAGTGGAACATATTCAGGAGACGCGTCAGTGTCGACTTGAGGGAAAAGAAGGACTTGTTGACATGGTCCGTCGCCAGGCGGGCATGCGGCGGCGACAGATGCCTGTAGAGATGCTTATTCGGAAAACAGCGCCTCTTTTTGCTGCCGTGACTCCTGTGATGCTTGCGACACCTGCGGCAGTTTTTCGTCACCTTCCGTCAGATNTGCACTTCGATTTGGTGCTTGTCGATGGGGAACTTTCGGTTTTGGATGCAGTTCCGGCGATTCGGCGTGGAACACAAGTGATTGTGGCTGGAACACCTTCCCAAAAGACAGATGTGCTGGGTCTGAGGCCGG
>JGI24723J26617_10002432_pt1 | contig 14654 bp, 12 predicted proteins | sample Cruoilmetagenom6_FD_26617 | JGI IMG/M metagenome (IMG submission 26617)
CCTTTGCCTGCAGCAAGGACAACAGTGGCGAGGGGCGGATGGCTGTCAGTCATGGTTACTTTCTTTGCCATCAAATGATTGCGGTTTAAAGAAGGACGCGCCATCGAGCGCGGTCATGACCAATTTTCCTTTCGATATTGTCGGTTTCGACCTCGATGGCACTCTGCTCGATACGCATCGGGATCTGGGCGCGGCAGTGAACCATGCGCTCGCGCTGGCAGGCCGTAACAAAGTGCCCATCGCCGATGTGCGTGATCTTGTAGGTGGCGGGTCAAAGCGTATGCTTGGCCGGGCATTGAAGCTGACTGGCGGGATGTTGCCAGACGAAGAATTCGGGCAGCTTCATGAAAGCCTGCTTGAATACTATGAGGCCAACCTGGCAGTCCATTCCGCTCTATTTCCGGGCGGCTCTGCAATGCTCGATCGACTTGATGCGAGAGGCGTGAAACTGGCAGTCGTCACCAACAAGCTTGAACGATACGCCAAGAGTTTACTGGATGATCTGGACCTGTCGAAGCGGTTTTATACGATCCTTGGCGGCGATTCGCTGGGGCCGGGCAGGGCCAAGCCGAAGCCTGACCTGCTGCTCGAAATGGTCTCAAGGGGACAAGGCGGGTGCGCGGCGTTTGTCGGTGATACGACGTTCGATACCGGGGCCGCTGCTGCTGCAGATATCCCGTGCGTAGCCGTTACTTTCGGGTTCAACGATGCGGTGCCAGAAGATCTTGGCGCATCGGCCGTTATCGACCATTTCGATGAGCTGATCCCGGCGCTGGAACGGCTTGGCTAAGCGGGTTGCGCGTCCGGCGTGCCATTGTCGCCGTTTTTCCCCGCATGCTTGGCTTTGCGTTCTTCGACGGATTCCGGCGGAACAAATGCCACCACTGTGTCACCCTCGACAACAAGCGGATTGCGGACGGATGAGAACAACTCGAAACTTCCGTCCTCGCGCACGATTGCGAACGGGGCCGCCCCGTCCTCAAGGTTCTTGCGATATTCGCTGAACGGGAATTGTTCGGTTATTCCCGTCGCGCTGAAGGTCCAGTCATCTTCGATGCAGCGCTGGAGTTGGTACATGTCGATGGAAACGGGAAACAATGTGCCGCCGCGCGGAACTGTCATGCCGCTGCGCGTATCGGGGACCACTTGAAGCACCTTGGTGAATCCAAGTTCCGGGCCGAGTTCGGAGCAGACAAGCGCATTATAGGCGTCACTATCCGAGCAAGCGATCACCCGGTGAAAGTCAGTCCAGTCAATGTGATGCCGGAAATTGTCATCGAGCATGTCGCCGCTGTGGGCTTCTATTTCCGCCTTTTGCGCAGATCGCCGCGCAAACTTGCTGGTGTCTGACATGGTGACTTCGATGCCGGCCAGCCGCATCGCTTGAGCCGCTGCAATCGACCAGTCGTTGATGCCGATCAGCATCAGCTTCTTGCCTTCGCCTGTTTCGATATCGAGCCGGTTTGCCCACCATTTCGCCGTGAATCCATGTGCGACGATGGTGGTGATAGCGGTTACAAAGGCGAGTGGAACCAGCAGTTGTGCGCCGGGGATGCCCGCCTCCACCAATCGCAAGGCAAACAGACCGGTAATTGCGACCGCAACAATCCCGCGCGGTGCAATCCACGCAATGAAGAGTCGCTCACGCCAGGGCATTGCGCTTCCCAACATGCTGAGCAGCACTGTGATCGGGCGGGCAATGAACATCAGCAGGACTAAATAGAACAGGAAGTTGAATTGCAGCCTGCTGATCAATTCCCAGTCGAGAGTTGCAGAAAGGATGATAAATACGCCGGCAATCAGGAGGACCGTCAGATCTTCCTTGAAACGGCGCAATGCGACTGTTGAGAAAGTCCTGCGGTTGGCCATGACTACGCCCATCACAGTCACCGTGATCAGGCCGGATTCATGCTGGACCATGTCGGCCGCCACGAACGCTGCAATCACGACAACCAGCAGCATTGGCGCCTTGAGGTACTCTGGTACGTGACCGCGGGGGAATGCCCAGGTCACTGCCAGCCCAAGGACCAGCCCGAGCAGACCCGCGCCGATGAAGGCCGCCAGGATCAATGCCAGGCCTTCCCAGCCAACGGCATGGCCGCCGTGCCCGTCTGCCAGTGTCATCTGCGAATAGATGAGAACGGCCAGCAATGCCCCGATCGGATCGTTGATGATCGCTTCCCATTTCAGGGTGTCGGCGACGCGGCGTGGAACATTGATCGCGCGTAACATTGGCCCGATCACGGTTGGCCCCGTTACAACCAGGATTCCGCCGAAAAGAGCGGAAATTTGCCAATCCAACCCAACGCCGTAGTGTACAGCTGAAGTGCAGGTCAGCCAGCCCAGCGGCACGCCCAGGAATATCAACCTGCGAACCGAGTTGCCCGCTTCACGCAGGTCGCGGAAATTGAGCTGCAAACCGCCTTCGAACAGGATTACCGCCACGGCCAGCTTGATGATCGGCGTTTGCAATTCGCCGAAATCGACTTCGGGATCGAGGAAGCCAAGGACCGGACCGGCGAGGATGCCGGCGGCCAACAGGAATACGATGGCAGGTCGGCCAGTGCGCCAGGCGACCCACTGTGCCCCAGCGCCCAGCACGCCGATCAATGCGATCTTGAACATCAGTGGGTCGTCGAGCATCGCTTCTGATAGCCAATCGTGAAGTCAGAACAAGCAGTGCTTTCGCGCAAACGCAGATTCGCACGTTTGCCACCGCGCTGAAGCCATGCGTGTCCGGACATGACCAACACACCGCTTGCGATAATCGTGGTGGGCGCACCACTGGCTCCATGGACGAGGTGATCGAGCATGGCCGTGTCCATATGCAATGCAAATCAGCTTGCGGGCAATTCAACGTCTTCGGGAAAAACAAGGATTTCCAGCGCTTGTTCGGGATCGAGGTAACGCAGCGCCATCGCCTGGACGTCTGGCGCAGACAGGGCTTCCAGCCGCTCCTGGGCTTTAAGGAATCGCTCGATCCGGTCTGGTTCGGTCTGAGCCCGGTCGACAAGTGTGAGCCAGCCTGAATTCGATTTCAGAGCGTTCTGGTATTGCTCGATCATTGGCTGACGGGCGCGTTGCAGGCGATCTTTAGTGATCCCTTCTGCGCGAAGCCGATCAAGCGCTTCTGCAACTGCCTTGCGCGTGGCCACCACTTCGCTGACATCGACCGATGCCGCGATGCCGAACACGCCATATCCTTTCCAGCTTTTCGAAAGCGCACTCGATGCGCCCGGTGAATAGGCCTTCCCAAGTGTTTCGCGCAGCGTCTCGGTCAATTCGATTCGCACGACGCGTTCCAGAAGTTTGAGAGTGATGGCCTCGACCGGATCGCTATCGTCGCGCGTCGGCCAGGCCAGGCGCAGCAATGCCTGGTCCTTTGGCCCGGTGTGCCGGATGACGCGAGGTTTGCGATCCTGTGTAAATGTGCGTGGCGGTAAATCGTTGTAGTCCCGGAATTGCAATTCGCGGGCAGGCAGTGCGCCGAAGGTCTTCGCGATGAGTGCGATAACGCGCGCTTCGTCGAAATCGCCAACTATGCCGATCTCGATTGCGCCGCTCGCCAGCCGGTCAGCTATGTCATCTGCAAGCTTGGCGAAAGTCAGCGCCCGGTACTGGCTTGGTTCCTGCAATGAAAATCTTGGGTCGTTATCCGAGACAATTCGACCGATTTCACTGCGCAAGGCTGCATTTGGAGTGGCCTTTATTTGGGCGAAGTAGCGATTGATGTCGCTACGGTAGCGTTCAACTCCTTCTCCGCGATAGCCGGGATCCGACAAGTAGGCAGAAAGCACTTGAAGCTGCAGTTCAAGGTCGCGTTTTGTAGTCCGCGAGGTTGCAACGAATGTCTTGCCGCTTGCCGAAACGCCGACGTTGTATGTCTTGCCGGCCAGGATCGTCTGCAATTCATCCCAGCTATGCCGGCCTAGACCGCCATCCACCAGATAGCGCACAAGTTCGGTAGCAAGCGGGTTGTCGCGCCGATTGAGTTTCCTTCCTCCGTCGACCGACAACTTGATCGCAATTCGGTCTTTCTTCAGTGCTGTCCGCTTGAGGTTAAGCATGACGCCATTGGCGAAGCGAACGGTGCGAATGCCAAGCGATTCTTCGCGGGTGTCGTCGGTAACTTTGCCCGGCTCGCCGAATTCGGTGTAGGCGAACTGCTCGGGGCTGGCGGCTTCATCGCTAGTAAGCCGTTGACGCATGGCTTTGTCCCATGCTTCCCGCAGCGCCTGTTCGCCGCCTTCCGGAGCATAGCGCCCGCGAAATCGCAGGAGCGGCCGCTTGAGTTCTACCAGATCCTTCTTGAGTGCGGGCAGGACAGTGCGCGGAGTGATGCTGGACGCAAATTTCGTGAAGCGCTCAAGCGCCGATCGCGGGTCTGATGGCACCGTATCGTCACGCACCAGCGCCCACACCGCACTGGCAAGCGCATGGTGGCTGCGTGTGTCTGCCGACGCGGAAGCATTTTCCATCCAGGCGCGAATATTGGCGATCTGTTCGGCAACTTCGGCATCGGTGAACCCGAATTTGGTGGCCCGGCGGTATTCCATGACCGCAGCCTCCAGGCCGCGGCGCCACTTTCGGTCAAGTGTATCGACAATCAGCCGGGTTGAGCGGCCAGCCTCGAATACGTCGCCGGTGCCAAATCCTGCGCCGCGAAAGGGCGGGGCGGGCTGGCGCGAAATGCTCTGAAGCCGCCGGTTGACGATTGCATAACCAATCTGTCGCAACAGGTTTTCCTGCCGCTGGGCGTTCGTATCCACTTCGTCAATCCACGCGCCATGCCTTGATGCGACAACTCGTTCAGGCAATGCCGGGTCGAGATAGATGTCGGCGCGAGCACGATCCCCGGCCAACACGGGGCCTGCGCTGGGCTGAGGCGTGGGAGGCCGGGCATGCCAGTCTGCGAACCGCGCCTTTATCTCCACTTCGACATGATCTGGATCGAAATCGCCGATCACCACGAGCGTTGCCAGGGCCGGAACATATTCGCGGACATAGAAGGCCTTGAGCGTATCGCCGGTGGCAGCTTTGAGCGTTGTGGCTGTGCCGATGGGAAAGCGTTCTGGATATCGGGCTTCGGGATGAAGGAAACGAGCGTTGTCGAGAGCGTTGCGAAAACCGTTGCTGTTGCGGTCTCGCATCTCTGACAGCAAGACACCGCGCTCGCGATTGACCGCATCGCCTGTAATCGTCAGTTCGCTTGCAGTTTCGCGCATCAGCATCAGCGCGACATCGAGCAGTTCTGGATCGTTGCGCGGAAGGTCCAGCTTGTAAGTTGTGCGTTCAAAGCTTGTCGCGGCATTTGTGTCTGCGCCAAAGGCCAGCCCGTTGCGTTCAAGCAGGCGGACCATTTCGCCCTCTGGAATATTGGTGCTGCCGTTGAACGCCATGTGTTCGATAAAATGTGCGAATCCGCGCTCGTCGTCGGTCTCGTTCAGCGAGCCTGCTGAAATTTCCAGCCGGACGATGCCAGTGCCTTTGGGGGTGGCGTTCTTGCGAATGACATAGCGCATGCCGTTTGCAAGTTTGCCGAACCGGAAGCCTGGATCGACGGGTATATCGCTCGCTTCGAATGCCCAGGTGACGTCATCTGGGCGTGCCTTGGCCGATGCCGAATTCATGCTGGCCGATTGCGGCGCGCAAGCTGCCAACACAAAAATACAGGCGAGCGAGAGCACGTTTGCGCTCAGGGATCTTACGGCACGGGTGAGCCGCATTGGCCGACTTATTTCCCGCGCAATTTGCGGTGTTGGGACAGGTCGGCGACCTCGCTTGGGCCATTCTCATCCTGCAACAGTCCCAGCCGCCTTGCGACTTCCTGGTAAGCCTCTTCCTCACCGCCAAGGTCACGGCGGAAGCGATCCTTGTCGAGCTTTTCGCCGGTTTCCATGTCCCAAAGGCGGCAACCGTCGGGGCTGATCTCGTCGGCAAGGATAACGCGGCTGAAGTCGCCATCGAATATGCGGCCGAACTCCAGCTTGAAATCGACCAGCCGAATATTGATCGCGGCGAACATGCCGCACAGGAAATCGTTCACCCGGATTGCCATCGAGGAAATGTCCTGCATTTCCTCAATCGTGGCCCAGCCGAAACAGGCGATATGTTCTTCGGCGATCAGAGGATCACCCAATGCATCGTCCTTGTAGCAATATTCGATCAACGTATGCGGCAATTGCTCACCTTCTGGCAGGCCCAGCCGCTTGGAAATTGAGCCCGCCGCGACATTGCGAACAATCACCTCGATTGGCACGATTTCAACTTGCCGGACAAGCTGTTCGCGCATGTTCAGGCGACGAACAAAATGGTTGGGAACGCCGATATGGTTGAGCCGCGTGAATACATATTCGCTGATGCGGTTGTTGATGACGCCCTTGCCCTGGATTGTGCCCTTTTTCTGGGCATTGAATGCTGTGGCATCATCCTTGAAATACTGGATCAACGTGCCTGGTTCAGGCCCTTCATAGAGGATCTTGGCCTTGCCTTCGTAAATCTGGCGACGACGGGACATCGGAAAAACCCTTCACACGAAAAAAGACAAGCCCCAGCAAGAGCATTTCGCAAGATGCGACTGCACAGCCGGGGCGTAGGGCAACATATAAGCCAACAGCCGCGAATTGCCAACCAGCCCCGCATTTGGCACGGATATGGCATATTGCCAGCCGGAAGGCGAAGTAGGGCTATGCGGTGGTTCTGGCCGGCCAGGACGTCGATTTCGTGATCGATAGGGCGGGGGCAAAGGCGCATGGGGTTTGATGCCTGGGCCCTCACGTCTTGAACAGGTCCACCAGTGCCTGTGCTGCCCGGCTGACTTGTTTCCACGTCTCGGCAAAGCCTTCATCTCCGCCAAAGTATGGGTCGGCGACTGATTGCCCCTCAAGTCCGGCAACATGATCGAGCAGGAGTGAGAGCCTGGCCGAGCCACCTGGCGGCGCAATCGAACCAAGGTCGGCAAGATTGTCATGATCGAGTGCAAAGATATGCGTGAACGTGTGAAAGTCATCTGGCGCGGCCTGACGCGCGCGATAGCCTGAAATGTCGATCCCGTGGCGCATTGTCTCGGCTTGTGCACGCGGATCGGGCGGTTTGCCGATGTGCCAGTCGCCAGTTCCTGCTGAATCNACCCGAACNTCAAGTGACAGGCGCTGCGCTTCACGCTTGAACGCTGCTTCCGCCATCGGCGAACGACAGATGTTACCAAGGCAAACGAACAGGATGGCAGGCTGGTTCACGCCGCAGGCTTATAGGCACGCGCNGGCAGGNTGTCACATTCNCCGCATCAACTTCGGCCAACAGCAAACGCTCATGCCAGCGCCGCGCATTGCGGAAAAATTCTGCCCGGTACCGCTCAGCACGATCAAACTGCGGCTACTTTCGCGGCTGGTTGGCTGACAACGTTTGAGGCGTCGGCACAAGATCGCAGGAATCATTGAATTATTGCAGGAATCGAAATTGGTCGGGGAGACAGGATTCGAACCTGCGACCCCCTGGTCCCAAACCAGGTGCGCTACCAGCCTGCGCCACTCCCCGACCTATTTCGTTTCGCGGCATTGCCGCTCAACTGCACTGCTTCAATGGTGGGCCCGGCAGGACTCGAACCTGCGACCTAGCCGTTATGAGCGGCCAGCTCTAACCAACTGAGCTACAGGCCCGAAAGGCATCCATTGTATGCGGTGCCCGCTGACACAATGCGTCACCGGATAATGCGCCCGTTAGCGTGCCAGCCTGCACTAGGCAAGCTAGGATACCGACTCAGTAATTTCGCGAATGCTCGTCGGTGCAATATTTCGGCGGGCAAGGTAGGTGAAGAGTGATCGCCACCAGTCGTAAAAGTCGTCGAGCTCGGACTCGCTTTTGACATAAGGCGTGTGGCCGGGCGCGAGAGAGGGGCTGTGAAACGAAAACACAAGTACCGGAAGGCCTTCGTCAATGGCAATGTCGGTGCCGCGGATCGCCTCGTCTGTCGTTACGCCTTCGGGTGTGAGCGGAATGCGCTCCAACAAGCCAACCCGGGAAAGGGCACCGCGCAGCGATGGAGCTCGCCAAAGGCGGGGATAGAGCCAGTCGCCCATCTGCCGCAGCGGCCCCCAATATACGGTGGTGAGCGGAAGCTCCATGAGCTTTGCCTCGCGGTCTATCCAGTATGGGCGCAGCGGGTGTTTGCGAAAATTTGGACCGCCGGCAAAGCTGTAGTCGAAGTTGGTGCGTACCGACGTATCGATTGCCAAGCCCGCTTCACTTAGAATCGCTGCACTGTTCGGTCCAACGCCATACCGGCCAGCACGGTAGATCAGGGGCGCTGCCCCGAAACGTTCCTCGATCGTATCGCGCAGCCTGTTGAATTTATCGCGTTCTATGTCTTCGGGAAGGTTGCCGGCATAACTGTTGAATTCGGACAGTTCCTCACGAAACGGAGGGTTGACCCATGGGTGGAGCTGCACACCAATTTCTGCGCGGCCTTCCGCAATCGCAGGGCAAAGCGCCTCTGCCGCGGCATCCGAAGTCGCCACTGGGTAATCCAGCATGTAAATCGGGACGACTCCAAAGCCTTCGCAAAACTGTTGAAATTTTTGCAGCGCGGGAACCGTGACCAGGCTGTGGCTGGTCCGGTCCAGAGGCTTGTCCCAGTCGAATTCCTCCTCGGTATCCACTGTAAGGACGAATCTCTGGCCGAAGCCTTCGCGGAATGTCACGAAGTCCTGCGCATTGCGCGGATCGAGAATGTTCTTGCCTGGCAAGTAGCTGGTCCCCCCCGGGTCAAGAACGCGTATCCGCGCCGCAAAACGCGACCGTTGTTGCTCTTTATGCCTCAGTCTTGGCTAAGATTCACTGAAGGCAAGGTCAAGCCGGGCAAGCAAAGTTGCAAATTGCCAGCGTGCCGATCAAGCGATCCCCCCGCAGCCTTGGCTTCGGCACTGGCCAAACGCAGCGTGAAGCCAAGTCCGAACATTCCTGCCGAAAGCGCCCTGGGCCGGTCATCCGCCTTGGCGTGGAACAAGGCTTCTTCGTCCAGGCTGGCGAGAGAGCTTGGCAAGGCAATGTCGACTCGCGCCATTGTTTCGTCAGCGGTGCAGCATATTGATAGAACCTCGGACGGGGCTGCCGCGCCTGCCAGAGCGGCAAGCAAACGCCAGATCAGCCGGTCGAGTTCGACCTGCTCGATCTCAACCGGGAGCGGACCGTGGAGAATTTCGATTCCAAATCCACTCTTGCGCGGATCGGTATGTGCCTTGAGCTGTTTGACCGTCCTTGAAACTGATTCGGCCAGATCGCTGTGACCCGGCTCGATTGCAAGTGTGCCTGAATCGAGTTTTACCAGCCGTTCCATTTCCTCGAACCCTGCAAGGATACGGGCCGTGTCGCTTGCGATGGTTGCGGCAAGCGCGCGATATTCGTGCGGCGTCGGACCATAAAGCTGTTGCTGGATGACTTCCGCACTCATCTGGATGGCCCCGACCGGCGTGCGCAGCTCGTGCAGGACCTGACGCATGCGATCTGCTTCGTCCAGCAGATGCAACGCTGCGTCGTCTTGCGCATCGGCGGGCCTGCGCGCCCTGCCAGAATAGCCCGAAAACTGGCCGGTCTGCAGGTCGAAATTCGGCACCGCATCGATTTGCCATTGCCCTGAGAGCGCCGGTGCGCCGACAATGTTGAGTATTTCGCCAGTAATCGGTTGGCGGTGCTGCATCGCCGAGGCGAGCCGCGCAGAGCCGGTTACTGCGCCATTGCTGTTCCTCAGGCCAAGCCGCATGCCGACCGCCATCGGTGCGACCTCTGCTTCGGCCCAATCGATCCGGCCTTGTGCGTCGGTCTTGAAATCGAAAGCCTCTGTGCGAGGTTCGCGCGCTTCGTCTTGCGCATCGCCAAATGGGAGGCGTGGCGCCAGTCCGGAGGCAGGTATGGCCGCGGCGGGTTCTTTTGTCTTGCGGAATGCCTCTATTCGCTTGACGATTGCGCCAATCGCTTCGGTTTCGTCATTGCCTGAAGCCGGGATCTCGGTCTTCTCACGCTGGGTGCCGCTCGCCGCAGCTGCCACTTCATCGTTGGCGGGTAGGCCGCGATCGGCAACTCCCAGCTGTTCCAGCCGGGCTTCAACACGCGGCCCCATATCCCTTCGGTGACGCAAGATCCCGCGCGCGCGGACAGGAAGAGCCGGAATGAGATCCAGCCATTCATCCTCTGACATCTGGGCCGCCGAGATCGCTGCGGTAGCAACTGGCGGATCGCTTTGTGCCAAGAGCGCGACAATGCGGGGATTGCGCAGACGCAAACCCGATTCGCCGAGCACTCTTGTGCGGTCTGACGCAGGCAATTGGGATCCGAGTTGGGCCAGCCGTTCATAACCTGCATCGACGACCGGGCCACGAGCGTCGTTCGGGAGCGTTCCAAGCAAATCCAGCAACTGCTGGTACTGAATCCGAGCGATTGCCTTTCCAGAAACAGGCTGGCGCAACACTGTGGCAAGGCGATCGTCGAAGTGCATCGGGGCTCCGCTGTGCCGAACGGCTTACGGGCCGGTGGGCGGGAATCGAGTGAGACTGCCAGCGCTACCTAACAATTCAACATACATGCGAAAGACGGAGCTAGGCGTGCGTTGCAAAGCGGGACAATCGCGCTATGAATAATTTTATTATCAACAGGTGATCGAATCGGTCGCAAATGTTGCGGACTACCTGCGCAAATTTGCGAATCATGCGGTATGGGAGAGATCATGACCAACCTTGACGAGATCGACAGGCAATTGCTCTGCGCCTTACAAGCTGAAGGCCGGATGACCAACGTCGATCTTGCGGAGAAAGTCGGGCTGACTCCGCCGCCGTGTCTGCGCCGGGTCCGTTCGCTTGAAGAAGGTGGAGCGATCCGGGGGTATCACGCTGACCTTGATGCCTCGAAACTCGGCTTCACAATTACCGTATTTGCGCTGGTCAGCCTCAAGAGCCAGGCCGAGGAAGAATTGCGGGCCTTTGAAGACCATATGGCCGACTTGCCCGAGGTGCGGGAGTGCCACATGCTCAACGGCGAAATCGACTTCATTCTGAAAATCGTTAGCCGGAACCTGCAAAGTTTTCAGGAATTCCTGACATCGAAGCTCACGCCCGCTCCGAACGTCGATAGCGTCAAGACTTCACTGACGATTCGGACTGCCAAGAACCAGCCGGGGGTTCCGCTCGAAGTCGACTGACAGAGCTTTTCAAATCTTGGCTGCGGCGTTGAGCGCGAGGGTATAGCTTTGCGCACCATGTCCCTGGAATGTCTGGACCGCGGCCATAGCGACATATGACAAGTGGCGAAATTGCTCACGCGTGGTCGGATCGGACAAATGCACTTCGATCACCGGCGTCGTGATTGACCGGATTGCATCAAGCAAGGCTATGCTGTGTGTGTGTAGGCCCCGGCATTGAGGAGGACGGCATGTGCCTTTTCGGCCTGGGCCTCGTGCAGCCAATCGACAAGATGGCCTTCGTGGTTTGATTGGCGCATGTCGATATCTATGCCCAGTTCCTGGCCGCGATCTTCCAGCAGGCCGGCGATATCGTCGAGTGTTTGCGTCCCGTATATCTCCGGTTCGCGCAGGCCCAGCAGGTTCAGGTTTGGACCGTTGAGTACGTAGACCAGCTTGTTAGCCATCGGGCGGACCCCATCCATCATTGTGTTGCAGCGGGGTAGGCGGCTGCGCGGTGTTGCGCAAGATCAGTCCGAAGGCCCGAATAGCGGACAGGTGCGGCCGTGTTTGGCTAAGCGTCAGGATCAGCGGATGTTGGCGCATCCGGGGCTGCAGCCGGTTCTGGCACTGCGTAAGTGTTGTCGAAGAAATCGGACGTCGGGTCCAGGAAGTCCGGCTCTTCCTCTGCCTCGTTCTTGTCGGACTTGGGTTTGGGCTTTTTCTTCTTCTTCTCTTCGCCTTCACTGTCCTCATCGTGACCATAGAATTGCGAATATACCTGCTGCTGCTCAAGGCGGGCCAGGCGAGCCTGTTCCTGTTGTGCACTGCGCGCCGCGTCTGCGCGTGTAGCTGCAGCCGAAATCGACTGATTGCGCTCGGCAATCTCGCCTTCGCGGCTTTGGCAAGCCGACAGAAAAATAGCGGGCAGGATCAGCGCTGCGCAACGGATCGCATTATTCCGCCTGCCGTGGGCAGTTCGTATCACTTTGAGCCTCCGTCGTGCATTCGANCAGTCAGTCAGCCCAGCCGATAGCCGCAAAGCTCTTAGCTTTTCCTAACGTGTCATGGCTTTTCCTAACGTGTCTGGAATTTCAGGCATGCTGGCTCTGACGGCTTTCGGCGCAGTTTAGCGATCTGCGCCCTTGTTCTTGCCCCACTGCCTCACCACCGCATAACCAAGGTAGCCAGTGCCGAAGAGAGCATATAGCGGCTCGGGTATGCCGCCCAGATAGCTGTTCATGCCTCTGGAAATCGCGCTCGCAATATCAGGACTGAACGCGCCGATCAGGCCCATCGGAATGGCCCACAAGATGATGGCGTACATGACATAGAGAAAGGTTGGCCGNGCCCTGCTGGTCCACGGATCTGCNGAATTAGCCTCTGAAATTATTGCTGAAAGCCGAGTTTCAAGCAGGTCCATTTCGCGAGNTTTTTCGAGTTTNAGCAATTCCAGCTTCGCGCGGTCGCGAGCTTGCGGATCTGGAATGACTTTGTCGATGATCGAAGCAATCGGTCCAATCAGTGATTCGAGAACGGCCATAAAATTCTCCAGCGGTAAAAAGTTACCTCACGAATAACCGTTTTGGTTCAAGTAGGAAAATATCGGCCTGCAATGGCAGGGCTGACGCCACATCACGGCGCCGCAAGATTGTTCAACGATGCCGAAAAACTGGTCGGGACGAGAGGATTCGAACCTCCGACCCCCACACCCCCAGTGTGATGCGCTACCGGACTGCGCTACGTCCCGACCGAGGATGGGCCTATAGGCAGCCGCGCCGGGCATTACAAGCATCCGCGTCTGGTGCGCGGCCACTTTGCAGAAGCGAAGCTGATGTGGCTGGTTTGGCAAGGCGCGTTGCCAGCCCGCCGCTTTATTGCTAACCGCGCGCACATCGAATTTGCTTGGGTTCATGGCTTAACGTCGCTTCAAACCACCCCGGCTGGAAATTCCTGAAAAGAAAGCGCTTTTGTATTATGAGCAGCGAGACATTGAACATCCTGGCCGCAGCAGCAGGTGGATCGCCGCCTGCCTGGGTCCAGTTCCTGCCGCTGGTGGCAATGGGCTTGATATTCTGGTTCCTTATCATCCGCCCGCAAATGCGCCGGCAGAAAGAGCATCAGGCAAAGGTCGGCGCGCTCAAAAAGGGCGATCAGGTGGTGACCGGTGGCGGCCTTGTCGGCAAAGTCACGAAAGTTGATGACGACTATGCCGATGTCGAAATTGCGAATGGGGTAAAGGTCAAAGCGGTCAAGAGCACGATCACGGATGTCATTCTTCCGTCTGGGGCTTCGCCTGCCAATGACTGAAGCTGGACCGGGGTTTGCGCCGCTGGAGAAACGATAGGCAATGCTCGATTTTCCAACCTGGAGGAAGGTCTGGTACTGGGGCCTGACGCTTATCGTCGCGGCTGCGGCGCTGCCGTCGATCTTCTCGATGGCCAACATTCCGTGGCCCAAAGTGCTGCCAAGCCCGATGGTCAATCTCGGCCTCGATCTGGCCGGGGGCAGCCACATCCTGCTTGAAGCCGACCCCGAACAAGTCAAAGCCCAGCGGATCGAGAACATGGAAGAGGCCGTGCGCGCTCGCCTGCGCCGTTCCGAACCTCGCGTCCGTATTGGCGATATCTCAAGCAAGGGCGGAACGCTGAGCTTCATGCTCAAGGATTCTGCGCAGGTCGATATAGCACGCGAAGAGATCCTGCCGTTGACTCATGGCGCGGGCCTGACCGGGCAGCGCGACTGGAACATCCAGGTTGTCGATGACAGCCGGTTTGTCCTCACACCAACTCGCCAGGGGCTGGAACAGGCAGTCAGCCTGGCGATGGATTCTGCGATCGAAGTCGTGCGCAAACGCATCGATTCGCTTGGTACGCGCGAGCCGACAATCATCCGTCAGGGCGATCAGCGGATTGTCGTGCAAGTGCCGGGGCTAGAAGACCCGCAAGCGCTCAAGGCCCTGATCGGCAAGACTGCGAAACTGGAATTCAAGCTCGTCGATACGGCAGCTTCACCAACTGACCTAGCTACCGGAATTGTGCCGCCGGGCAGTGAGATCGTGCCATACGCTGATCCGGAGGAATATGGCGGTGTCCCGTCGATTGCCGTCAAGCGGCTTGGCGGGATCAAGGGTGATCAACTGACGGATGCCATGCAGACATTCGACCAGCAGAATAATGAGCCGGTCGTTTCGATCACGTTTGACCAGCAAGGCGGCGCCAAGTTCGCCAAGCTGACGACCGAGAACGTCAACCGACCCTTCGCCATTATTCTTGACGGTCAGGTTCTTTCCGCGCCCAACATCAACGAGCCGATCTTGGGCGGCAGCGCCCAGATTTCAGGCGGTTTCACGGTTGAGGCTGCAAACCAGCTGGCGATTGCCTTGCGTTCTGGTTCATTGCCGGTCGACTTGACGGTGGTCGAAGAACGCACGGTCGGGCCGGATCTTGGCGCAGACTCTATCCGCAAGGGTGTGCTCGCGATGATG
>JGI24723J26617_10002433_pt1 | contig 14652 bp, 14 predicted proteins | sample Cruoilmetagenom6_FD_26617 | JGI IMG/M metagenome (IMG submission 26617)
GAAAGCGACTTAAAGCAACCTCTAATCTATAACTTAACGCAGTATACTTATGAAAAAACTTTCTTTACTTCTATTCGCAATAGTTTTAATGAATTGCAGTAGCGATGACGAAAAAACACTTAATAAAAATGCAACAACTGCAACTTATAAGATAGCATATACCTCTCAACTTTCAGATGCTGATCTTGACTTGGATATTACCTTTATATGGAACGATGAAAACGGAGACTTTCAAAATGAGACAACAACAATAATTGATCCTCAAGCCTATTCTGAATTAGCTAACCAAAAAACTGTTGAAATAACGAATAGGATTGGTGTAAAATTCAAAGTGAATGGTGGTAGTAATTTTTTATCAGACACATATGTAAAAGTGACTCATATAGACAGCAACACCTCTTATGACGTCATGAATTCGGAATCTATAGCCTTAACAGGAACTACAATTGACAATAACACATTGACCGTTACTTTTGATGCTGATAATCATACTTTCACTTCTGAATACTCAACAACCAATTAAAAAACAATAATACATTTTAGAAATAAAAGCCAAAACTACCTGTAACACCAAAGCGTCTAGCGTTAGGTCTATCTAAATAATTCCCTCTAAAGTTGAAATCAATTCTTAGTACTTTAAAAATATTGGCAACACCAAAACTGTATTCATAATACATACGAGAATCTGGTGCTACTAAAGGAATTTCAACAGGATTACCCGTTCTATTTAAAGCAATATTATCATCTGACAACTCGCCCCAAACACCTCTTAAGCCAAGTACAAATCTTAAGTTATATGACTTTAAAAAAGGGATTCTTGAAAATAAGCGTCCGTTGAAATTATGCTCTATGTGCATTGATGAATACGTATCTGTCACAAACTCATAAAAATCAAGTTGCGGAAAGGTGTTATAAATTGAGAAATAAGTCTGATTTCCAGGCACAACACTTAGTAATCCTAAAGGCACATTTCCAAACGTCTTTCCGGCTTCTAAAGATGTAGTCAAGCGACCAAAACCTCCAACTTGCCATGGTTGTATATAGGAAAACTGAACTTTAGTATAATCAAAATCACTATCAAACCAATTGCGATCACCACGACTTATTTGGGCAAATAATCGTGCGAAATTATCATTTTTAAACTTGCGCTCTACGCCATAACCGGTCATTTGACGTTTTGGATAAAACCCTAATGACAATCGGCTTTCAAACTGTTTTATTTCAGAAGAAACACCTGAAGCAGCTTCTGGATCATTATAATCTAAGCTAAAGGTTGGCGATGCCGAACGCAAGGTTCTAAAGCTTCCATCTAAACGCACTTCAAAATTACGAGATGGCTCGATAGACATTCCTAAATTGGTCAAACTGATATTGGTTAACTTATCATTAGAACCAGTACCTATTACTGATGACGATGCTAAGCTTCTACCTAATACATCTGTAGAACTAGTTAAACTCGCACCTATTTGCTCCACATCTCGTCTGTTACCTCCAAATATGGTCCATCTACTTCGTTTATCTAGCAACCATTTACCAGAAATACCATATTTAAATTTATCATCTCTAAAGCCATAAGCTATAAAACCCTCTAAACGCCATAAATCATTTGGTCCAAAATAAGTACGTCCTCCTGTTCTTAGGCGCAAACCCTCAACATCGTTAAATCCGAATGTGGAAAATATAGGTCCATAATCAAAATTAATACTCGGAAACTCGACATAACCCGAAGCAAGAATACTACCTATATTATAAAGTCGCTTAAACTTCTTCACAGTTTTAAGCGTATCTAGCATTTTATACACACCTCTTTCATCTTTATTAAGAGACTCTAATCGGTTTTGCTCCCAGAACTCGTCATCACGATTGTAAATATCTTCATCAAATGAATATACTTCTTCATCATAAAATGCTTCGGCTTTAGGTTCATTAAACACATAATTTTCGTAAAGCGTTGTACGCTTTCCATATACACCACGTGATTTTTCCTTTTTATTAAAAGCGAAATCAGACAACATATAATCACGCTTAATCAAAAACACGGAATCGTTTAAAACTTCGAACTCCTGTTCTATATAAATTTCTTTTACCCAGTTAATATTTGCGCTTTTAGAAGCTTGCAAATTGATATCTTTAATAGCATAGGTAGAATCGTTTACCCAAAAGTCTCCTTTAAAGGTCAATTCATTTTTACGACGAGGATAGTAGATAATATTATAGCACCACTTGTTATCGATAAATGCACTATCGGAAAGCACATAGTTGTAGGTTTGAATTCCTGTTCGAGACAACGGACTCACAAAACTCTTATCGAAAAACTTCAGGTAGTTATCATACACATCAAAATCGGCATATAAATCATCAATAAAATCAATAATGACTTGGTTGTTACTAAAACCAGAGTTTTTATTTCCTTTAAGATCTTCTTTTTCTTTGTTTAATTTATTGTCACCATAAACTGTACTTAAAGCCTCATTTATAAAAATTGGCAAATACGTTTTACCTGTAACATTAGAGGTATCTACTTCATTAAAGACAAATTCCATACCTCTAAATAGTTTACTTTTTATAAGTGCACTATCAATGGTATTCAAATCAAATTCTACTTTTTCGTATTTATCGTATTGGTATTGTTTAAATTGATTCAGTCCATTTTTTCGTTTGCGTTCCCATATTTTTTTTAGGATTCTAATGGCTGGATTTTCTGAAGCTTTCTTAGATTGTTTTCCAGACACAATAACAACCTCATCAAGAGCTGCTGCCTCTTCTTTTAAGACAAATCTAAGATCGTAGTTAACTCTTTTGTCGAGAGCAACCTCTTTAACTTCATAACCTAGAAACGAGATGATGACTGTATTCCAAGTATTTTCAGATTCTAAATAAAAGCGTCCATCTTCATTAGTGATGGTACCTTCAGTAGATCCTTTAAATAAGACATTAGCAAAGGCTACAGGTTGGTCATTTTCATCAAACACATAACCACTAACTTTGGTTTGGGAGAATCCTAAAAGAATTCCAAAGAAAAAGAAAAAAATAAGTAGTTTATAGTTCATAGGCAAAAAACTTCATCAACAATCATGCAAAATGTGTTAATGAAGTTTATTAACGTAATAAATTACGATTTATTAGTGGTTTAAAAACCATTAAGCATTGATATACATCACTTTTTTAACAGCTTTAATAACCTCATCTTTGTTTGGCAACCATTGTTCTAATAACACTGGAGAATATGGTGCTGGTGTATCTGCTGTATTAATTTTAACCACTGGAGCATCTAAATAATCAAATGCTTCAGATTGTACAAGATATGTAATTTCTGTAGAAACATTACCAAAAGGCCATGCTTCTTCAAGAATCACTANACGATTTGTTTTCTTAACAGAAGTAANAATTGTTTCTCTATCTAAAGGACGAACTGTTCTTAAATCAATGATTTCACAAGAGATTCCTTCTTTTGCTAATTCATCTGCAGCTTTGTAAGCTTCTTTAATAATCTTTCCAAAAGATACGATAGTGACATCTGTACCTTCTCGTTTGATATCTGCAACACCTAACGGAATTGTATATTCTCCTTCTGGAACTTCACCTTTATCACCATACATTTGCTCACTTTCCATAAAAATAACAGGATCGTCATCACGAATAGCAGATTTTAATAAGCCTTTTGCATCATACACATTAGAAGGTACAACTACTTTTAAACCTGGTGTATTGGCAAACCAACTTTCAAAAGCTTGAGAGTGTGTTGCTGCTAATTGTCCAGCAGAAGCTGTTGGACCACGAAACACAATAGGACATTTAAATTGTCCGCCAGACATTTGTCTAATTTTGGCTGCGTTATTTATAATTTGATCAATACCAACTAATGAGAAATTAAAGGTCATGTATTCTACAATAGGACGATTACCTGTCATTGTAGAACCAATAGCGATACCAGCAAAACCAAGTTCTGCTATTGGCGTGTCAATAACACGTTTAGAACCAAACTCGTCTAACATCCCTTTTGAAGCTTTGTAAGCGCCATTATATTCTGCAACCTCTTCACCCATTAAGTAAATGCTTTCATCTCTGCGCATTTCTTCACTCATNGCTTCACAAATGGCTTCTCTAAATTGAATTGTTTTCATGTATCAGTTTTTTAATCGAACAGCAAAAGTAATAATTATTGATTATAAAACGACATAAAATTAATGCTGAAAACACATTCAAAACTTAAGTATAGGTCCTTAAATTTCTATTTNAGGTCTTTTAAATCTAAAACCAAGATATAAAAAGCGCATTCTAAACATAAAAAAATGAATAATTCCCGATATAAGTTAGAATTTCTGAGAAATCTATAAACAAAAAGCATAAATATGAAGTTTTTATAAATTTTACTATGCANGCATAGTAAAATTCAAATTATTATATTTATCTTCGTGCTTTAGAAAGAATATACACTCAAAATAAACAATTTCAATATGAAAATATTAGTATGTATTAGTCACGTACCTGATACGACTTCAAAGATTAATTTCGCTGATAANGACACAAAGTTTGACACTAATGGTGTTCAATTTGTAATCAACCCAAATGATGAATTTGGCTTAACGCGTGCGATGTGGTTTAAAGAAAAACAAGGTGCAAACGTTACAGTTGTAAATGTTGGTGGACCAGAAACAGAGCCAACACTTCGTAAAGCTTTAGCTATTGGTGCAGATGCAGCAATTAGAGTGAATACAGAAGCAAAAGACGGATTTCAAGTTGCTAAAGAATTAGCAAACGTTGTTACTGAAGGCGGTTATGACTTAGTGATTGCTGGTCGTGAGTCTATTGATTATAATGGTGGAATGGTTCCTGGAATGTTAGCAGCACTTACCAATGCTAATTTTGTGACGAACTGTATTAGTTTAGAGGTTGATGGCACAAATGCTACAGCAATGCGTGAAATTGATGGTGGAAAAGAAACCGTATCTACAAGTTTACCTTTAGTAATTGGTGGACAAAAAGGATTGGTTGAAGAAAGTGACCTTCGTATTCCTAACATGAGAGGAATTATGATGGCACGTCAAAAACCATTATCTGTTGTTGAACCAACAAATGCTTCAACAGAAACATCAACTGTTAAATTTGAAAAGCCTGCTCCAAAAGGTGCTGTGACTTTAGTTGATGCAGATAATATTGATGAGTTAATCAATTTACTTCACAACGAAGCTAAAGCGATTTAATTAACCTAAAAAAAAGAAAAACATGTCAGTTTTAGTATATACAGAATCAGAACAAGGAAAATTCAAGAAAACAGCTTTTGAAGCGGCTTCTTACGCCAAAGCTGTGGCAAATCAAATGGACACTACAGTAACTGCTGTAACTATAAATGCCAATGATACTTCAGAATTAGGAACTTATGGCGTTGATAAAGTTTTAAACATCACGAATGGTGATTTAAACACCTTTAATGCTAATGCTTATGCAAGTTCTATTGCACAAGCAGCTAAAAAAGAAGACGCAAAAGTGGTTATTGTTAGCTCTAGTGCAGACAGCAAATACTTAGCTCCTATTTTAGCTATAGGTTTAGATGCTGGTTTTGCCTCTAATGTTGTTGAAGCACCTTCAAGTACATCGCCATTTACAGTAAAACGTACTGCATTTACAAACAAAGCTTTTAATATGACCACAATTGATACAGATGTAAAAATTGTTGGAGTTTCAAAAAATGCTTTTGGATTAGTAGAATCTAATGGTAATGCAACAGTTGAAGATTTTTCTCCTACTATTCCAGCTTCTGGAGTAAAAGTTGAATCGATTGATAAAGCAACAGATAAAGTAACCATTGCAGATGCAGAAATTGTTGTCTCTGCAGGAAGAGGGTTAAAAGGTCCTGAAAACTGGGGAATGATTGAAGAATTAGCTGACGTTTTAGGTGCAGCTACTGCATGTTCAAAACCCGTTTCAGATTTAGGATGGCGACCACATAGCGAACACGTTGGCCAAACAGGAAAGCCTGTAGCCTCTAATTTATATATTGCTATAGGTATTTCTGGTGCAATTCAGCATTTAGCAGGAATTAATGCTTCAAAAGTAAAAGTTGTAATCAATACAGATCCTGAAGCACCTTTCTTTAAAGCTGCGGATTACGGAATAGTTGGTGACGCCTTTGAGGTTGTACCAAAACTCATTGAAAAATTAAAAGCATTTAAAGCTCAAAACGCATAATTTTTTTAAATTGTGCTTTGAAAAGGACTGTTTAAATTTGGTTCTTTACACATAAATCTGCAATTTGCAGTTGGTAAAGTCCTAATTTAAACGGTTCTTTACGTTTTATATATTATGAGTTTAGTAAAATTAAACATAAAAGGAATTTCATATAGCCAAACCCAAAATGGCGCTTATGCNTTAATTCTGAATGAAGTAGATGGNGATCGTAAACTTCCAATTGTTATTGGAGCTTTTGAAGCCCAATCTATTGCAATCGCTTTAGAAAAAGAAATTAGACCTCCACGACCACTTACTCACGATTTATTTAAAAATTTTGCAGATCGTTTCGACATTGTTGTTAAGCAAGTCATCATACACAAATTAGTAGATGGTGTATTCTACTCTAGTTTAATTTGTGAACGTGATAAAATTGAAGAAATTATTGATGCCAGAACTAGCGACGCTATTGCTTTAGCTTTGCGTTTTCAAGCACCAATATTTACTTATAAAAACATTTTAGATAAAGCTGGTATTTATTTAAAAGTGAATCCTAAAAAAGGAGAAGAAGAGCAAGATAGTATTTTAGTAGATGATTTTGTTGCTGAAGAAATAGAGGCAAGTGCTCAAGATAACTACAAAAATAAAAGTCTTAAAGAACTCAATACTCTTTTAGATGAAGCTGTAAATAATGAAGATTATGAAAAAGCAGCTAAAATTCGAGACGAAATTTCTAAACGTTAAACACCTTTTCAGATGAAACATTTTCTACTAGCTATTGCAGCTATTTTTTTTGGACTTACGACAAGCTTTAGTCAAGACTTAGAAAAAAAATGGCTTTTTGAAAGCATTGAAAATAGCAATTATGAAAACGTAGAATCAAATGACTTTTCTAATACAGAAGGCTTAGAACTTAATAAGGGAGAATTTAAAATTTCATCATCTTTAAGTGATAATACAAATGCTACTGGTGATTATATCTTTCAAAATAAGTTATTGGTTTTTTACTATAATGATTCAATAAACACGACTAAAAGATATAAGATTTCTGAACTCACAGATTCTACTTTAGTTTTTTCAGGAAATAAAACTATTTATAAATTTATATCACCTAAAACTACTGAAGCCATTAGTGCTCCAGTAGAAACGACTAGTACTTCTGCAATAATTCCAAGTCAAGGTTTTTCTATGAATAGTCTTTGGAGAGGTGTTTTAGGAATGGTAACATTAATCTTTATCGCATTCCTATTTAGTAGCAATCGCAGAGCNGTTAATTGGAAAACAGTTGGACTAGGTTTAGCTTTTCAACTCGTAATAGCAATTGGTGTTTTAAAAGTTGAATTTGTAAAAGTTGTTTTCGAATGGGTTGGTCAGAGATTTATTGACTTACTCGGATTTACACAAGCTGGTAGTGAATTTTTATTTGGAGGTATGCTCGATGTAGAATCTTTCGGATTTATTTTCGCTTTCCAGGTACTTCCAACAATTATCTTCTTTTCGGCATTGACGTCAGTATTATTCTATTTAGGTTTAATCCAAAAAGTAGTAAAAGGAATGGGATGGCTTTTAACAAAGTCCTAGGCATTTCTGGTGCTGAAAGTTTAAGTGTAGCTGGTAATATCTTTTTAGGACAAACCGAAGCGCCTTTATTAATTAAAGCCTACCTAGAAAAAATGAACAAGTCTGAAATATTACTTGTTATGATAGGTGGTATGGCAACTGTTGCTGGAGCTGTTCTAGCTGCCTATATTGGCTTCTTAGGTGGTGATGATAAAGAATTACAACTATTCTATGCGAAGCATTTACTAGCCGCTTCCGTAATGGCTGCTCCTGGTGCTATTGTGATTTCTAAAATACTATTTCCCCAAACTGAAAAGATAAATACTGATGTTCACGTTTCGCAAGAAAAAATTGGTTCTAATATATTAGAAGCCATAGCAAATGGTACCACTGAAGGTTTAAAACTAGCAGTTAACGTTGGTGCTATGCTTTTAGTGTTTGTTGCATTTATAGCCATGTTTAATGGTATTCTAGGAGGTATTGCAGGTTTTGACGGATTTACAATTGAAGCTTTAAATATTGATTGGCATTTTACATCATTAAATGAAGTTATTGCACAAAACACACCTTATGGTTCGTTGTCTCTCGAATTTATATTAGGATATATTTTTGCACCTTTAATGTGGCTAATTGGTATTGCCAGTGAAGATATGGCTCTAATGGGACAACTTCTTGGTATTAAATTAGCAGCTAGTGAGTTTATTGGTTATATTCAATTGGCAGACCTTAAGAACGTTGCTAATGCCACACACTTAAGCTATGAGAAATCAATTATCATGGCAACCTATATGCTTTGTGGCTTTGCTAACTTTGCTTCTATAGGTATTCAAATTGGTGGTATTGGATCATTAGCTCCTGGGCAAAGAAAGCAATTATCAAAATTTGGAATAAAAGCTCTTATTGGAGGAACTTTAGCTTCTTTAATTTCAGCAACTATCGCTGGAATGATTATCGGCTAATAACCAAATTACTATAGATATATTAGCTCACTCTATTTAACACAAAAAACGTTAATAACTTTTAATATAATAAAGGGTTGAAATCAAATAATTTCAACCCTTATTTTTATTTTTATTTCCAGAAATTTTAGAAGTACAATTTAAAGAGATTTTCGATTTATCGGAACATAAACATGAAACAATATCACAATTTAGTTAAGCACGTATTAGAGCAAGGAAACGAAAAAGGAGATCGCACAGGAACAGGTACCAAAAGTGTTTTTGGGTATCAAATGCGTTTTGATTTAAGTGAAGGTTTCCCTATGGTTACCACAAAAAAATTGCATTTAAAATCTATTATTTACGAATTACTATGGTTTTTAAAAGGTGATACTAATATNAATTATCTTACTGAAAATGGTGTTCGCATTTGGAATGATTGGGCTGATAAAAACGGAGANCTTGGACCTGTTTATGGTCATCAATGGCGTAACTGGAATAGTGATGATATTGATCAAATTAAAGATGTAATAGAAACACTAAAAAACAATCCAAATAGTCGTCGCATGATGGTGTCTGCATGGAATCCTTCCGTTTTGCCAGATACGTCTAAATCATTTGATGAAAATGTAGCNAATGGCAAAGCAGCACTTCCGCCTTGCCATGCGTTCTTTCAGTTTTATGTTGCTGACGGGAAATTATCTTGTCAATTATACCAACGTAGTGCAGATATCTTTTTAGGCGTTCCTTTTAATATTGCTTCTTACGCTTTATTTACAATGATGATGGCTCAAGTTTGTGGTTACCAAGCAGGCGAATTTATTCATACATTTGGTGATGCTCATATTTATAGCAATCATTTTGAGCAATTAGAATTACAACTTTCTAGAGATCTTAGACCATTGCCAACAATGAAACTCAATCCTGATGTCACAGATATTTTCGATTTCGATTTTGAAGATTTCACTTTAGAAGATTACAATCCGCATCCACACATTAAAGGCGCTGTAGCGGTTTAAATCATATTCATGAAATATTACATTTTTATAGCTTCCTTATTATTCAGCATATTAGTTTATAGTCAAGAAAAGACTATTAGCCTTTCTGAATTAGACTCCATTACAAGTAAAAACAATTCAAAGTCATTTGGAATTATTGAAAATGCTCCTACCTATAAAGGTTGTAATAGAAAAATAAGTAGTTATGAAAAGAAAAACTGCATGTCTCAAAAAATTTCTGAGCTTTTTCACGATAATTTCAACACAGAACTGCATCCTGAATCAGACCTTAATCCTGGAATGAAACACATTGATGTGATTTTCAAAATAGATACCGAAGGAAATGTTATTGACATTGATGCCAAAGCTAAAGATGAATATTTAGAAAACGAAGCCATTCGTGTTGCTAAACTAATACCACAAATGACACCAGGAATGCAAAGAGGAAAGCCTGTTGTTGTTCCTTACACACTTCCGTTGACTGTTAATGTCACTGCACGCAATAAAAATGATGACAAAACAAGATATCCTGTTTATAGAGGTTGTGATAAAAAACCGAACAATGCTGAACTAGAAGCTTGTTCAAGACGTAAAATCACGAACTTTATTAAAATGAGTTTTGATGTTGAAATGGCAAGTCGAGCGTTACCCTTAGCAAAGTCAACACAATTTCTTTTAGAATTCACCATCAATAAAAAAGGAAAAATAGAAAATATTAACGCTAAAGCAAATCATAAAGCTATAGCCATTGAAGCCATTAATGTTGCCAAACGTCTTCCAAAATTCAAAGCACCAGGTCTTAGAGAAGGTGTCCCTGTAAACACACCTTATAGGTTATTGATGACGCTTGATTTTTATTAAATCATTTGTATAAAAAAGAGCTTCAAAGTTGAAAGCTCTTTTTTATGTTGTAAAACGAAGTCTATTACAGATTTAAAACACCATTTTCAGCTGCTGCGTAAGCATTCCATGCGTAAGCATCTGCTTGGTCATCGTTGATGTAAGTTCCGTCAACCATATATCTAAACTCGTATGACGTATCTTTTTCTAAATCTACGGCTCCTTTAAAGTTTCCATTTTTTAATTTCTTAAGTTGAACAGCCTTTTTAGGGTTCCACTCGTTAAAAGTTCCTACAACTGCTACTTTTTTTGCTTCTTCAGCAGGTACAGTAAAAGTCACTTTACAAACTGGTTTGCTTTTTAAGTATTGTTTTGTGATTGCCATAATAATATGAGTTAAATTATAGAGCAAATATATAAAAGAAATAGGCGCGTTCTAGCGAATAATTTACTATAAATTAAAGAATTATAGATTTAATAATTTAAACGCATTTTAATTTAAAGTACATATAAAAAGAACCTTTAAATTATCAAATCAGCAAGTATTAATTCGTTTATCAAGCACTACTTTTTAATTCTTTTCAAACGATAACGTTTTCGCCTTTAGAGTAAAATCTTAAATAAACAGCATTTCAGCATTTAGGTTAAAAATCATAACTTTATATTTGTATATATTTATAATTATGTTCGGAAAGAAAAAAAACACTCCCAGTATAGATCAAGAGCAATTAGCCTTAATTAAAGCTGCAGAAAAACGCATCAAACAAAAAAAACGTTTATACATTCATTTTGTAATTTTTCTAATTGGTGCTGTCTTTTTAATTTTAGCAAATACCGTATTAGGTATAGGAAAAGATTTAAAAATTGCTGGACTAGAATGGTTTGTGATTGTGATTGTGTTATGGTTATTCTTATTTATATATCATTTTATAACAGTATTCATTACTCATAAATTCATGGGTAAAGAATGGGAAGATCAACAACGTGAGGCACTAGTGTCTAAGCAAAAAGAACGTATTGAACAACTCAAACAAAGCTACTTAAAAGAAGAAAAAGAAATTGCCAAATCTCAAGCCTACAACCAAGTATTAGAAAGTAATGCAATGTCAGAAAAAAAAACTTCTAATTTAACGATAATAGTTGCTGCTGGAGAAAACAATGCTATTGGCAAAGACAATGACTTAATTTGGCATCTAAGTGATGATCTTAAACGTTTTAAATCATTAACTAATGGTCATCATATTATTATGGGGCGAAAAACTTTTGAAAGTTTTCCAAAACCACTACCTAATAGAACACATATTGTAATTACTAGACAGAGCAACTACAAAGCTCCTGAAGGCGTTATTATTGTCAATAGTTTAGAAGATGCAATTGATGCATCAAAAAACGACCAACAACCATTCATAATTGGAGGAGGTGAAATCTACAAACAATCGATGCCTATAGCTGACAAAATAGAATTAACTCGCGTGCATTCAAATTTTGAAAATGCGGACACCTATTTCCCTGAAATTAACATCACAAAATGGCAAGAAATAAATCGTATTACTCATGATGCTGACGAAAAACACGCACATGCTTTTTCTTTTATTACCTATAAGAGAAGGTAACGGTAATATATCCTTAAACATCGTCACAACATGATAAAAGCCTTACAACTACGTATTAATTTACATCAAGAAGGAAAACCCAACGGCCTGCTTAATAAAGCTGCATATGATTTAGGTATTGAACCTTCTGAAATTTCTGGAATCAAAATTCTTAGAAAGTCAATTGATGCTCGTAAGCGAAACATCATGTTTAACTATAAAGTTGAAGTTTATATCAATGAGCCTGTTCCTGAAACTTCAGAATATCACTTCGACTATAAAGATGTTGCTAATGCCAAACCGATTCATATTATCGGTTTTGGTCCAGCTGGTATGTATGCTGCATTGCGCTGTATTGAGTTAGGTTTTAAACCTATTATATTAGAACGTGGTAAAAACGTGCAAGATCGTCGAAGAGATTTAAAAGCCATTAATCAAGATCATTTTGTAAACGAAGATTCTAATTATTGCTTTGGCGAAGGTGGAGCTGGAACCTATAGTGATGGTAAATTATACACACGAAGTTTAAAACGTGGAGATGTTCGTCGCATATTTGAAAATTTAGTATTTCATGGCGCAACTGATCAAATTTTAGTTAATGCACATCCACATATTGGCACCAACAAATTACCAAAAGTCGTTCAAAATATTAGAGAAACAATTTTAAAGTGGTGGAGAAATTCATTTTGAAACAAGAGTGACAGACTTTACTATTAAAGACAATAAAATTGTTGCTGTTCAACTTCAAAATGGAAATGAACTCGATGTTGAAAAAGTTATTTTAGCCACAGGTCATTCTGCTCGTGATATCTTTTATTTATTGAATGATAAAAACATTCAGTTAAAAGCAAAATCGTTTGCCATGGGAGTTCGTGTAGAGCATCCACAAGAAATCATCGATGGCATTCAATACCATTGCAAAGGCGAACCACGAGATGAATTATTACCAGCTGCCGCATATAGTTTGGTGCAACAAGTAAACGATAGAGGTGTGTATTCATTTTGTATGTGCCCTGGAGGATTTATTGTTCCTGCAGCAACTGCAAATGGTGAAGTGGTTGTAAATGGCATGTCGCCTTCAAGACGAAATAATACCTTTGCAAATTCTGGTATTGTTGTCGAAATTAATTCAGATAAAGATTTATATAAATACGAGCAATTTGGTGAATTAAAGGGCTTAGAATATCAAAAAGATTTAGAACGATTAGCATTCACTTCTGGAGGCAGAAGACAATCTGCGCCTGGACAACGATTAACCGATTTTGTTGAAGGTAAATTATCTACTAATTTAAATGAAACCTCTTATCAACCAGGTTTGAAATCGGCACCAATGCACTCCTTATTACCAAAACTAATTGGTGGTTCACTGCGAAAAGGATTCAAAGCTTTTGGAGAAAAAATGCATGGTTATTATACTGAAGAAGCTAATGTAATAGGTGTCGAATCTAGAACTTCGTCACCTGTAAATATTCCAAGAACAGAAACCTTAGAACACCCTGAAATCACCAATTTATATCCATGTGGTGAAGGAGGTGGTTATGCTGGAGGGATTGTTTCTGCTGCAATGGATGGAGAGCGTTGTGCAGAAGCAGCAACTTCTAACTTATAAGTTCAATATTATTCCTATTTTTGCAGGATAAATTTTGAATAAAATGAACGCATATATATTTCCAGGTCAAGGTGCTCAATTCTCAGGTATGGGATTAGACCTTTATGAAAACTCAACTTTAGCACAGGAACTCTTTGAAAAAGCCAATACTATTTTAGGCTTTCATATTACAGATGTCATGTTTGAAGGTTCTGCCGAAGATTTAAAAGAAACTAAAGTTACGCAACCAGCTATCTTTTTACATTCAGTAATCTTAGCGAAAACTCTTGGTGATAGTTTTAAACCAGAAATGGTTGCTGGACATTCACTTGGAGAATTTTCAGCTTTAGTTGCTGCTGGTGCTTTAACTTTTGAAGATGGTCTTAGACTGGTTTCTCAACGTGCACAAGCCATGCAAAAAGCTTGCGAATTACAACCAAGTACAATGGCTGCTGTTTTAGGATTAGATGACAATATCGTGGAGAATGTTTGCGCAAATACGGAAGGTGTTGTGGTTGCTGCAAATTATAACTGTCCTGGTCAATTAGTAATTTCTGGAGAAGTTGAAGCTATTAATAAAGCTTGTGAAGCTCTTAAAGAAGCTGGAGCAAGACGTGCTTTAGTACTGCCAGTTGGCGGAGCTTTTCATTCACCATTGATGGAACCTGCTCGCGAAGAATTAGCAGCTGCAATTGAGAACACTACATTTAGTAAACCTAATTGCCCAATCTATCAAAATGTAACGGCAACTGCTATTACTGATGAAAATGAAATAAAAGCAAATTTAATATCTCAATTAACAGCTCCTGTTCGCTGGACACAATCTGTACAACAAATGATTGCCGATGGAGCAACTCATTTTACTGAAGTTGGACCAGGAAAAGTATTGCAAGGCCTCGTTAAAAAAATTAATAGAGAATCTGAAACGGCTTCTGCTACATTCGAAACTAACGCTTAAGATTTTATAA
>JGI24723J26617_10002437_pt1 | contig 14637 bp, 8 predicted proteins | sample Cruoilmetagenom6_FD_26617 | JGI IMG/M metagenome (IMG submission 26617)
TGGTGTTGTTGTCGACTTTTATTTTACTTGGCTTGGGTTTTTATTCTGTCAAAAACACACCGGTTGATGCCATTCCTGATTTGTCAGATGTGCAAGTTATTATAAAAACCAATTATCCTGGGCAAGCGCCACAGGTGGTACAAGATCAAGTTACATACCCATTAACAACGGCGATGTTATCAGTGCCTGGGGCTTTAACAGTTAGGGGCTATTCATTTTTCGGGGACTCATTTGTTTATGTGATCTTTGATGAAGACACCGACTTGTATTGGGCACGAAGCCGGGTTTTAGAATATTTAAGTCAAGTGGCGCCATCTTTACCAGAAAATGCCAGGCCTCAATTGGGACCTGATGCCACAGGTGTGGGCTGGGTGTATATTTATGCATTGGTTGATCGATCAGGGCAACATGATTTAAGTCAGCTTCGCAGTATTCAGGATTGGTTTCTAAAGTTCGAATTACAAACAGTACCCGGTGTTTCAGAAGTGGCAGCCATCGGAGGTATGGTTAAACAGTACCAAGTCAAAGTGGACCCACAAAAATTACAAGCTTTCAATATTCCTTTGTCNCACTTATTGATGTCTATCAAGCAAAGTAATCAAGAGGTTGGAGCTTCTGTGGTGGAAATGGCTGAAGCTGAATATATGGTCAGAGCCACAGGATATATTGGTAGTATTAAGGATCTTGAACAGGTGCCTTTAGGTGTTAATGATAATGGCACACCTTTGCTTTTAAGTGANGTGGCTCAAATTGACTTGGGGCCTCAAATGAGAAGGGGCATTGCTGAATTAAATGGTGAGGGCGAGGCAGTTGGTGGCATCATAACCATGCGTTCTGGNGCCAATGCCCAGGCGACCATTGATGGGGTAAAAGCGCGACTAGAAATTCTAAAGCAAGGACTGCCTGATGGTGTTGATATCGTCACTGTTTATGACAGAAGTGCATTGATTGAACGAGCGGTTGAGAATTTATGGCATAAATTATTACAAGAGTTCATGGTTGTGGGCTTGGTTTGTTTTGTCTTTTTATTCCATCTTAGATCCTCTTTGGTGGCTATTCTCTCTTTGCCCATCGGAATTTTGGTCGCATTTATNGTNATGCATTTGCAAGGACTAAATGCCAATATCATGTCACTGGGAGGCATTGCAATTGCAATTGGTGCAATGATTGATGGTGCAATTGTAATGATTGAGAACATGCATAAACACATGGAAAAAACCGAAGTTACGGATAACAACAGATGGCAAATTGTAATTAAATCTGCCACTGAAGTTGGTCCAGCTTTATTCTTCAGTTTANTGATCATTACTGTCAGTTTTATTCCAGTCTTTACGCTTGAGGCTCAAGAAGGACGGATGTTTGCTCCGCTTGCGTTCACCAAAACCTATGCGATGGCGGCATCGGCTGCATTGGCAGTGACTTTGGTACCAGTCTTAATGGGTTATTTTGTGCGTGGAAAGGTATTGTCTGAGCATAAAAANCCAGTCAATCGTATATTGACCGCGGTTTATATGCCGNTGTTAAAAATAAGCTTAAATTTTCCGAAGACAACATTGCTAATGGCACTGCTTGTGATGTTGCTTGGGTTTTNGCCAGTAAATAAAATTGGCAGTGAGTTTATGCCACCATTGGACGAGGGTGATTTGATGTATATGCCCACCACGTATCCTGGCATTTCGATTGGTAAAGCCCGTGAGTTGTTACAACAAACTGATAAGTTGATTAAAACGGTTCCTGAAGTGGCAACGGTCTTTGGTAAGGTTGGAAGGGCCGAAACTGCAACTGATCCGGCTCCATTAACCATGATTGAGACGTTTATTCAATTTAAGCCTAAGGACCAATGGCGAGAAGGTATGGACGCGGAAGATATCAAACAAGAGCTNCATGGCTTGGTTGATTTTCCTGGAGTGACTAATGCATGGGTCATGCCAATTAAAACCAGAATAGATATGTTGGCTACAGGAATTAAGACACCGGTGGGGGTAAAAATATCTGGACCTGAATTAACGGTTATTGAATCAATTGGTAAACAGTTGGAGTTGATTTTAAAAGAAGTTAAAGGGACGGCTTCAGTTTATTCTGAGCGAGTAGCGGGAGGTCGCTATATTAAAATAGATATCAAACGCGATCAAGCGGCTCGATATAATTTGACTGTAGCTGATATTCAACAAGTGATCTCATCAGCCATTGGTGGGATGAATGTTACTGAAACTGTAGAAGGTCAAGAAAGGTATCCGGTCAATGTCAGGTACCCNCAAGAAGACAGAAATTCACCTGAAAAAATATCACTTTTACCGATTGTGACACCAAGTAAACAAGTCATTGCCTTAGGCGATGTTGCGGATGTGTTGATTGAAGATGGACCACCAGGTATCAAGAGTGAAAACGCCAGACTGACTGGTTGGTCATTAATTGATATTGAAGGCTCTGATGTGGGGACATATGTTGAACGCGCTCAGCAGGTGGTTAATCAGCAATTAAAACTGCCAGNGGGCTATTCAATNACATGGTCTGGACAGTATGAATATATGCTCAGAGCCAAAGAGAAGTTGACCTATGTGGTGCCTCTGACACTTGGCATTATTGTCTTGTTGTTGTTTATGAATTTTCGTAATTTCGCAGAANTGGCTATCATAATGGGTACATTACCCTTTGCTTTGGTTGGTGGTATTTGGTTGATTTATTTAGCCGGTTTTAATTACTCCATTGCTGTAGGCGTTGGGTTCATTGCATTGGCAGGTGTCGCGGTGGAAATAGGCGTTATTATGCTGGTTTACTTAAATCAGTCTTACCAAGAGTTACTTTTGAAACACAATGACAACAACTCTGGACCCAGTAAAAATCAATTATTAAATGCAGTAAGCACAGGAGCTGGTTTAAGGGTTCGGCCGGTTATGATGACTTCACTGTCAATTATTATTGGTTTATTGCCCATATTATATGGTAGTGGAACCGGTTCTGAAGTGATGAGTCGAATTGCAGCACCCATGGTAGGTGGTATGATCAGTGCTCTTATCTTAACTTTATTGGTATTACCTGTTGTTTACTTTCTTTGGCGATGTTCTTCATTGAATACAACAAATAACTAGCCAACTTAACGCCAAGGCTCTATCCGATATACTTGTATGTGTTTGGATTTAATGTCAGGTCAATTGCTAATCATTGCTGTGGTCTGTGATAACAAATTGACCTGTATTAATTGATCCGTGTTTTAAAATTTAAGGTTGGAATAAGATGCTGACGGATTGAATACAATACATAGTATTTGTAGATTAATTCGTTATAATCATTGGTAATAAAATGAATGGGTGTATCCATTTCTTATAAGGATGATTTAATTTAAATATGGCTAAAAAAAACAAACCAACCGATGATTTAATTATTGGTGGGCATAGCATAGCACGGGGTGAAACAAAGAAGATTGAACTGCCCACAGTGCGGCTTTACACCGACACTGACATGAACATTCCTATATATGTCAAAAGAGGTAAGAAACCGGGTCCAACGCTGTTTGTCAGTGGTGCGATACATGGTGATGAGTTGAATGGTATAGAAATCATCAGTCGATTGATTAAAAGTAAGTCTATCAACTCATTGCGAGGCACATTGATTGCAGTGCCTATTGTGAATGGTTATGGGGTTTTGAATCAAAGTCGATATTTACCAGATCGCAGGGATTTGAACCGTTGTTTTCCAGGCTCTGCCAAAGGTTCTTTGGCGGGCAGAATCGCTCATTTATTTATGAAAGAAGTGGTGAGTAAATGTGATTATGGTATTGATTTACATACTGGAGCCATACATCGCAGTAATTTACCTCAAATCAGGGCAAATATGGATGATGAGGTCACCTTTGAGATGGCCAAAGCCTTTGGTGTACCGGTCATGGTTAATTCAAACCTCAGAGATGGCTCGTTGCGTGAATGCGCTGATGGTCATGGTATTCCCATGTTGTTGTATGAAGCAGGACAGGCCTTACGCTTTGATGAGCTGTCAATCAAAGTAGGTGTTAAAGGCATCACCAATGTACTCAGACATTTAGGCATGCTGCCACAAGTTAAAGCCAAGAAGTTTGTAATTGAGCCTTTTGTCGCCAGAAACAGCGGTTGGGTTCGTGCATCTGACAGTGGGTTTGTGATACATAAAAAAGAGCTGGGTGATCGTGTCGCTGAAAATGACGTCTTGGCTGAGATTAAAAAACCCTTGGGCGATGTTTCTTCCCAAATGTTAAGCCCTTCTGACGGTATTATTATTGGTAAACAGAATATTCCACTGGTACAAGAAGGTGAGGCTGTTTATCACATAGCCTATTTTAACAAACCCAAAAATGTTGAAGCGAGTATTGAAAATATGCAGGATAAATTCGAATAATTGTTGCGGTAAGTTAACAGGTGCTTATTGAGGGCGCAAACTAGGCTTACGTTTTAAACAGGCTTTTACCTTCGTGTTGTAGTAACCATTGTTTACGCTCTAAACCGCCAGCATAGCCCGTTAATGTACCATTGCTACCAATAACACGGTGACAAGGCACAATAATCGAAATCGGATTTTTCCCATTAGCTGCACCCACGGCTCGTACGGCTTTGGGGTTGTTGATCAGTTGAGCCATGTCACGGTATGAGGCCAGTTGGCCAAATGGTATGGTTAAAAGGGCTTGCCAAACCTGTTTCTGAAATGGGGTGCCATGCTGCTCTAACACCAAATCAAATGACTTTCTGCTGCCACTAAAGTAATCATTCAATTGTAAACGACAAGATTGTGTCCATTGATTACTGCGGTGATTGGCGTCAGTACTTAATTTGCTTTTCGTGACAAAAGCAACACCACAAATGCCGGTGTCTGATGCCGTTATTTCAATTTCACCTACGGGTGAATCCATATATTCAATGTACATTACAATTGACTCCATAACTGAAAAGTTAAATAACTGCGCCAAGGTGCAGCAACTGTTGGGTTGAATGTGCTTGGGTTTATTTTAAGTGCTTTGAGGGCATTGTTTACCCCTGAATCACCAGTTAAAAATACATCTGGATCACTTAAACCCCTTAACTTACTGTAATTGACAGTCCAAGGACCAATGCCTTTTAAGNTGATCCATGAATCCAAATCCTTTTGATCACGTGTTGAGAGGCAGTGAGTGGCTAAGTTTTTTAAACTTTGTTTTCTGGCAGATGGCATTTTTAGAAATTCCAAATCACTATTAATAATCGAATCAGGCGATGGGAAATATCTTTTGCCGTGTTTCAGCTGCCCCAGCTGATTGACTGTTTGGATGACCAAATTTCTGNCTGATTTGACTGACACTTGTTGGCCTAAAATGGCCCGAAGTCCTGCTTCAAAAGGACTCCAAATACCGGGGATTCTCAAGCCTTCTTTGGTTGTGAAATTTTCAGGCATCACCGCTTTAAGGTGATTTTCTATCATGGTGGTGTTGGCATCTAAATCAAAAAGCCTGCGGATGTTATTAATAACTGTTCTTAGATAGACCCAATGATTTGAAGCATCAAATTGAATTGCAAGCTTGAATGCATTGTGGTCTTTCATATGTTCCAAGTTAAANTGACCTTTAACAATTGTGCCGTCTTCGTCTAATTCAAAAGTTCGGCCATAGGAGTCGGTCTTCATGGTTTCTATACCGGGAATAAGTCGGGATGCCAAGAATTTTTGCATGCTCGGCCAATCATATGGTGGTCGGTAAGATAATTTAAGCTGTATAGGATGCTGATTGACATGCACCGTTTTACGCCTGATGTTACTGGGTGTTATGCGAATCATTTTAATAAAGCAATCGTTGAATCTTCGGACACTGTTAAAACCACTGGCATAGGCTATTTGGTTGATAGGGAGCTGAGTTTGATGAATCAATTGTTTTGCAAATAAACACTGTTGATACAACGCATAAGACTTGGGAGCAATTCCAAAGTGTTTAACAAACAATTGTCGCAAGTAACGATCACTGACACCTAAATATGCCCCCAGTTCCTTGATGGATAGTCGTTCTAAAGCACCTTCATCTATAAGTCTGACGGCACGTTTTAGTAAGGCTTGACTGCCTAGCCAGGCAGCCGAAAAGGGTGCACTGTCAGGTCGGCAGCGTAAACAAGGCCGGAACCCAGCATTGGCAGCTAATACGGCTGTGGCAAAATACACCACATTGACTTCTTTGGGTGGGGTTGCTGGACAAACACTGCGACAATAGATGCCAGTGGTTTTGACTGCAGTAAAAAATAAACCATCAAATCNAGCATCTCTAGAAAGTCGTGCTTTTTGACAAANCTGGGAGTCTAATTGGTTTGGGTTGGTGAGTGGTTCTGTCGTTGGCATCATGAGGCTATTTTATCTGGTTTGGTTTGAATACATAGCCATAAACGGAATTAAAGATTATGTCTAAGGCTCAGTTCAATTCAGTGGATTTATTTGGTATGATAACCTGCTGTAAATCTTCAACATATAAATTTAACCATGATTAAAAAAATACTCCTTTGGATGTTGATGATTTTGCTGGCTTATCTGTTATTCATGTTCTGGAATAAACAAGTTGACTCAGCACAACAACCTGTGGATTTTGATCAGGTCAATTACGTCGGTTCTACTGAATGCAAGGATTGCCATAAGAGCCGTCACAGCAGTTGGTTTGACACCTATCATCGAACCATGACTCAAGAGGCGGGACTTGATTCAGTGTTGGGTGATTTTAATGGTCAACCGCAAACTTATTGGGGTTATACCATCAGACCCATTAAACGAGGCCAACAATTTTTTTTCGCCTACTATGATGCAACCAATACGCAGCTACTCAATGAAATTGAAATCAAAAGAACCGTTGGTTCAAGAAGGTACCAACAATATCTAGCCCAGACGGCTAACACCGAAGGTAATTACTACAGACTGGAATTATTGTGGCATATTGAAGACCAAAGGTGGATTCATCTCAATGGGGCTTTTTTGGACTCAGATAACCAATCATTTTCTCAACACACGGGAATATGGAATCAAAACTGTATTTTTTGTCACAACACAGGGATTCAACCAGGAATGACTAACTACAATGAACTGGTTAATCGCAGTAAGGCCGGGGAAACGGTGAATGTGTTTACCGATGCTCGATTTGAGTCTGAAGTCACAGAATTAGGAATCAGNTGTGAATCTTGCCATTCGCCAGCTGAAACACACGTTAAACTGAGTCAAAACCCGTTCCGAAAATATTATTTTCATTTCACTGATAAACAAGACCCCAGTATTATTCACCCGAAAGAAATTGATCAACAAGCGGCCTTAAGTGTTTGTGGTCAATGTCATGGCCAAAGAGTTCCTGAAAACTTGTCATTGGCTAAAACTTGGATGGAAACAGGGCCTACATTCAGGCCTGGAGAAAACCTTGAGGATCATGTGAATCCAATTTGGCAAGACACCCAAGTAAAAGCCCAACCAGAAGATGTATTTGCCACCCGTTTTTGGGCTGATGGCACGCCTCGGTTAACTGCTTATGAATATCAGGGCATTGTGCAGTCCGCCTGTCTACAAGACAGTCGCTTCACCTGTAACAGCTGTCATAATATGCATGGTGGNGACCCCAAAGGCATGATTGATCCAGAGAACAGAAGTAATCAAGCTTGCTTGGATTGTCATCAACCCATGGTTGAATCGCCTGAGGCGCACACCGGACATGATGCTGACGGTGCTGGTTCTTTGTGTTATGACTGTCACATGCCCAAAATGACTTACGGTATCATGACATTTCATCGAAGTCATCGCATTGAATCACCAAGCAGCTATAAAGAATTGCCGATTGAAAAACCCAATGCTTGTGTTGCTTGCCATTTAGATAAAACGGATCAATGGTTGTTCCAAGAGAGTGCGCGACTGTGGGGACAAGATAAACCCACGGAAACTCATGGCATGATACAAAGCTTGGTTGAATTGCATTCAGGAGATCCGGTTCAACGCGCTTTGGCCGCATATCAAATGGGTCATCATTTTGATTCATTGGCAGTCAAAGATCGCTTATTTTTGGTGCCTCATTTAATCTATGCAATGCAAGACAGTTATCCAGCAATACGGCGATTTTCTCATAAGTCATTGCAAGCGATTATCAATGAATCCACAGCAGAACACTTAGAGATACCTGCTTTAAATGAATTAAAAGCGATCTTAAAATCCTATGATTTTATAGCTGATCAAGCCAGTAGACTTAAGGTTGAGAAAAAAATCTTGGCATGGATTAATGGCATTGACTTTTCAAAGTGGCCACCGCCGCCGGATGGTTCAATGCTTAATTTAAACTATAGTTTGAAAATGGATCTAATTGAACCATTAAGAAGAGAAGCATTGTCTGAAGACAAGAGGATTCATGTTGGGGAGTGAACAACTGTGTTACATTTTATCAAAGTTGACAAGCTTGCAAGCAGACCTTCATAATGTCTCTTATCATTTTGATTTAAGCCTCAGGAAATCTGCATGACATTAAATACCAATCATTACCTGTCATGGATAGATGTTGACAATGAGTTACATTGTGAAGTTTTACGCTGTTCAAACCGCAAAATCACCATTGGGCGTTCTGAAACAGCTGATGTTGAGGTTTTAAATACCAGCGTTTCACGTCTACACCTTGAGCTTTCTTGGGCCGAACACAAATGGCATGTTAAAGACNTGAACTCCAGTTATGGAACTTGGATAGATGGTGTTAAACTTGAACCAGAAAAAATCCANCCCTTGGTGGCTGATTCTGAGATGAGACTGGGTAATTTAAGTATGTGGTATGAATTGCGTAGAGACAATGAATCGCAAGAAATGTTTCAAACATGCTTTCACCCAGCTACAGCCAATAATGAAATTGAATTATCTAGTGAATTCAATGACTTCAGGGTTAAACTTCTGTTTTTACTTCAAGATAATTTTGGTGATAATACGCTCAATGTAAAACTCATCAGTAACATTGATGAAGAATTACATCAGTTAATTAACACCCAAGAACTTAGACTCAAAGAGCAAAGGATATTGAATTCGATCAGCCACATCCTGAATCGAAGTTTGACCTTGTCTGAACTGCTCAAAACATCATTGAACTTAGTCAGTAAAGTGCTTAATGCAGAACGTGGATTTGTGGTTATCAGAGAAGTCAACGGTGACCGGAGTGAAATTTTAGCTTTGAGACATTTTGAGCAACTTGAATGGTGTCATGAAAATAAGACTTTACATGATTTTAGTCACAGCTTGGTTGAACGGTGTTTTGATCAAAATAAAATATTAATCATTGGTGACACTGAGTTGAATGATAGTTTGCATGACATTAATCCAGTTAAACAAGGCGGTGGTCGCAGTGTTGTGGCTATTCCTTTGGTTCAAGACAATCATGTGGTGGGTGTTATCTATCTAGACAACCAACAAAAGTCACATACCTTTAACCAACAACAAATTCCATTCCTAACAACATTTGCAGCGCATACCAGTATTGCATTACATAACACCTTATTGTACAAAAGAGCCATAACAGATGATCTGACACAGCTGTATACCAGACAACATATAGATGAAGCCTTAACCCAAGAAATTCAGAGGGCTCAAAGACAACATCTTGAATTGTCCTTATTAATTCTTGATCTTGATCATTTTAAGCACATCAATGACAATTATGGTCACACTACTGGAGATCAGATGCTTAAAGCTTTTTCAGCAGTCATTAAACAACATGTGAGGGCTTGCGATTTGGCGGGGCGTTTTGGTGGTGAGGAGTTTGTTGTCNTACTGACTGATACCGATTTGGATGGTGCTTATGTATTTGCTGAACGCATCAGGAAAGCCACAGAAAAAATACGTGTTATCAAAGATGAGCAAACAATAACCATCACTGTTAGCATCGGTGCCACCAGTTATCAACCTAAGCAAGCAGAAAGTGCTTTGTTGTTACTTGAAGATGCAGACAAAGCACTTTATCAGGCCAAAGAACAAGGTCGAAATCAAACGGTTTGTTTTTCTGACCTTACTTGATACTCATTTGGGGATTGATTTATACCTTCACAGGTTTGACGCATGTGATAGGGTACTCATATAATTATTCAATTCATTTTACTTTAGGAATTCTGAAGATTTTTAATGGTTAATAAAACCNAAGTACNTTGTCCCCAATGTTTACACCACAATACAGTTGATGCTGTGCAATGTAGCTTGTGTGACTGGCCACTATCAGCACAACAAATAGACCCAACAGTTGTACCTGAATCTGCTGCCACTTTAGAATCTGTNGATCNTACTTTGCCACCTGATCATATGAACAAGACCAAAGATGAAGGCCTAACCATTGCACCAGTTGATGCCGACCCTGATTTAACCATCGCGCCTAAAGTGCTGGCTGAACAAAAGAAGTCTGTTATTGAAACCCGTACGATGAGTTTGGCTGGAGACTTGGCACATTTTGAAATATTGGAAATATTAGGGCAGGGAGGGATGGGCGCGGTTTACCACGCCAAGGACCGTACCTTGCACCGAGATGTGGCCATCAAAATGTTACGCCCCTTGGCAGCCACTTCAAAATTGAATCCCGAAACATTACTGGATGAAGCTCGCATGGCGAGTAAGCTGAACCACCCTAATATAGTGACTATATATGATGTGGCCAGGGCTGAAAATAGTAATTACATTGTAATGGAATGGGTTGATGGTCAACCATTGAATGAGCTGATACCGAACGGCGGCATGCCACTTGAAAAGGTATTGGGCTATGCTTGTCAGATAGCAGACGGCTTAAATTCCGCTCATCAGAAATACATGATTCATCGAGACATTAAACCGCAAAATATNATGCTCACTGCAGATGACAGTATCAAAATATTGGATTTTGGNATTGCGGGTTTGGTTCATCAACAATCAGCAGATTCCAACAAACAATCAGAAGCATTGATGACGACGCCAGGGGTTGGAACCCCCAGTTATATGTCACCAGAACAAGCACAAGGCCTCAATCTAGATCAACGCTCAGATATATTTTCATTTGGCATTGTGTTGTATCAAATGCTCAGTGGTCAACGACCCTTTGTGGCTAAAAATACGGAGTCAGTGCAGCAATCTATTTGTTCCGGTGACTACATTCCAATTCAACAACAGGTATCTGGTTTACCTGTCAATGTGGTTAAACTGCTTGATAAGATGCTAGCAGTTAAAAGAGATGATCGTTGGCAAAACTCTGCTGTATTGGCAGAAGAACTCCATGTTATTTATGCTGAATTAACCCNCAGCAAAAACTGGTGGCAGCAGCGACATTGGGTGAGTAAAGTAGTGATGTTGTTACCCTTTGTTGTGGCCTTGGGTTGGGCGCTTAAAGAGACTGTGTTTCCAGCATCTACTCAACAATTGATTGAGCGACAGTTGGCTGAAGCCAATAAAATTGCTATTTTGCCGTTTGAAAACATCAGTGGTGATCCACTGATCCAAATATTTGGCGATGGCTTAGCTGTAAATTTGGGCAGTGATTTGGCCGCCATTGCTCAAGAGCAGGGTAATACTTGGATTGTGCCCGCTACTGAAATAGCCCGAATGGAAGATCCTTCACCACAACAAGTGGCTGATAAATATGGCGTAGATTTAATCCTGACTGGAAGTCTACAACACTTGGGGTCCACCCGTTTATTGGTTTTNAATTTATTGCACGCCCAGACAGGACAACAAGTAAAAACCACAGAAATTGAAATTGATGCCAATCAATTATTTCAAGGACATGATTTAATCAGAAAGCAAGCTTTGGCTTTGTTGGATTGGCGTATACCTGTTAACTTAATCAGTCAGTTTGAACAAGCCAGNCCCGAAATTGATGGCGCATATCGTGAGTATATTCAAGGTAGGGGTTACTTGTATCGTTATGACCAGGATGACAATTTAGATAAAGCCATGAAGGCTTTTCAAGCCGCCTTATCAATAGACCCTAGCTATGAAAAAGCTTTTGAGGGTTTGGCAGAAGTTCAGTTAAATAAATTTGTAAAAACGAAGGATGATGATTGGTTGAATGAAATGAGTCTGGTAATTGATCAGCTTAAATCCATCAATCCTGACAATGCACAAATTGGCTATTTAGCNGCTGAAATTGCAATGAAAAGGGGGCAATATACCGATGCCGTCGCTTTGTACCAAGTCAGTATCAAGTTTAATCCTAAGCACGTCAAAGCACAAATAGGTTTGGCGAAAGCGTACGATCAATTAGGGGATAAGGCAACGGCAGAACAGGTTTACAAAAGTTTGGTTCAATCGGCACCTAATAACTGGCGGGTTATTTCACAAATTGGTATTTTTTATTTTTATCATGGTGATTATCAAAATGCATTGAATCAGTTTGAACAGTTAACTGTGATGAGTCCCAATAACCATTATGGTTTTAGAAATTCAGCAGGGGCTTATTATGCATTGGGCGATATTGAAAATGCCATTAAGTACACTCAGTTGGCGATAGAGATCAANGCATCAGATGTGGCTTACGCCAATCTTGGTACCATGCTGTTTTATATTAAGAACTATGCGGCTGCTGTCACTGCATTTGAAAAAGCCGTTGAANTGAAAAACAGCAATTATTTACACTGGGGGAATTTGGCTGATGCATATAAATTGAGCAACAATGACAGGAGTCATTTTGCTTATGAACAGGCAACCCAATTTGCAATGGAATCTTTGAAGACGAACCCGAATGATGCGATGGCACAAGCCACTATTGCTTATTATTTTTCAAACATGGGTCAAGTTGATAAAGCCATTNAATATGCCAAAGCGATCACTGATACAAACTCTGGCTTAGAACATTTTTTGGTGGCCACTGCCTATGATCAGCTCAATGAAATCGATCTTTCTATTGAACATTTAAAACTGGCAATAAAGAAAAATTACCCCATTGATGAAATTAAGAATACGCCTTTACTTAAGAACAGCATGAGTGACATTAAATTTCATGAATTGATTGATGGTAAATATTAAAATTAACAATTGAATCAAACTTGAACTTTTTGTTTTGATAAACCTAAATATTGTCAATTTAGGTTTATCAATAAGCTTGTCTTAACCGAGTTAGTCTGGATCGTCAGTTACAATGATAACAGGGTCCCATCTGGCAGTACAGGCATTACCCAGGGCATTGGTAAAGTTGGCTTCAAAATAAATATCCTTACCTTCTTTATCTAATACATTGGCTACAAACTTCAGTTGATTGTGATCGGTATCACTTAAGAATTCCAAGTCGGAATCGGTAAACAGGTGCAGTCCTTCGACCGTACAAACGTTACCGCTTTTGGCTGCTAAGNTGAGGGTGTAAGTNTCACCTTGTATAAGGGTTAATGTGGCGTTTTTAGCACCAGCGCCTTGATACACAACATAGTTTTCACATCCTGTATAGTAATCCTCATTGTCATGTGCACAATTGGCTACTATACCGTCAAAATCAACAATTACGTCTATATTCGTTGTCATATATTTTCCTCTTTTTTACGTCATTAAACTGGCTTGAAATTAGTTTGACTTAACTTAAAACCTTTTATATTTAAATGTCGTTATTGGTAAAAATCTCACACTGACTGAATTGTCAGTAATCAATACACACAGTCATCTTGCTACAACTAAAGTCATAAGATAACACACTTTTCTGATAAAATAGTCACCAATACATGATAGTAGAAAATGACTTAAATTGATATTACAAATTATTACAGGCCACTGATTAAAAACTAATATGGCAAGCTTAAGAAATACGAAAAGTAAACACAGCTTTGTTCTCAGAGCCCAGCATATTTTTGGCAGACATTCTGCTGGCTCACACACCGTTTTAGAAAACCCAGAAGCTTCACGTTTGCACGCCTCAATATTGTGGAATGGTGCATNTTGGATGTTGCAAGACACCAGCAGCAATGGAACTTTTTTGAATGGTCAATCAGTTTCTACTGGTATTAAAAGCCGATTAAAGTTAGGTGATAAAATCCAGTTTGGAGCAATGGATGCGCCTACTTGGGTTTTTAATAATGATCAGCCACCCAAAAGTTTACTGGTCCCTTTGATTGATGGCTTGAGCCCAATTGAACTAACGGGAGTGGTGGTGTTGCCAAATGAAGCTTCTCCTGACATGACTTTGTATCAAAATGATGCCGGACATTGGGTTGTTGAAGATGAATCTGGCGTAGTTCGATTAGAGGCTGGTCATAAAGTTTCTACAGCACAAAGTAGTTGGGTATTTATTGATGCTGAAACTGCTGATANTACACGCCAAGCTGAACATGTTTTGCACCAGGGTTTGACCGCTTACGGGATTAAGTTTGATGTCAGTAAAGATGAAGAACATGTTTGTGTTACTTTGAAACGTGGCGAGATGACAATAGACTTAGGGGAAAGGGTTCATCATTATCTGATGCTTTTTTTGGCTCGGAAACGATTAAAGGACAGCAAACATGGNGTGGAGTNCAGTGAACAAGGTTGGATTGACAAAAGCAGCCTTACTCAACAAACCGGTTGGGATGAAAAACACATNAATTTACATATTTTTCGCTTTCGNAAACAATTGATTGAAGCGAATCCNAATGCCTTGCAATTGTTACAAATGGTTGAAAAAAGGCGAGGTTCCCTCAGGCTGGCATTAACGGCTATTGAAATCAATGGTGGTAATGATTTTATGAATCA
>JGI24723J26617_10002441_pt1 | contig 14625 bp, 9 predicted proteins | sample Cruoilmetagenom6_FD_26617 | JGI IMG/M metagenome (IMG submission 26617)
GACCGGTGCGATGCCCAATTGCGAGTTTCGCCACCTGACTCGGCCAAGCCACGAGATACTTGGGCTGTTGCACAACCGCGAGATTGATATCGGCATCGCCACGCGGCCGCAGTCAGATCCACCCGATCTGATCGAACACCCCCTGCTCCGCGACCCCTATGTGCTGGCCGTGCCTGCCGCCCAGCAGATCGCACCCGAGGACTATCTGACGGGGCGCTGTCCGCTGCCGCTGCTGCGCTATGCCAAGTCCCAGATCATGGGCGCCCAGATCGAGGCGCAACTGCGGCGCCTGCGCATCGATCTGCCCCGACAGTTCGAGTTCGAGAGCAACCAGTCGATCATGGGCCTGATCGCCGAGGGCGGCGGCTGGGCGATCACCACGCCGCTGAACTACATGCGCGCGCATCGGTTCCATCGGCAGATCTCGTTGATCGCCTTCCCCGGCAAGGGGTTCGCGCGCTACATCTCTGTCTTCACCGGCGATGTTCACAGCGCGGCCGTGACCAGCACCGTCACCGGCACCTTGCGGCGTCTGATCCAGAACCGCGCGGTCGATCCGGCGGTGGAGCGCATGCCGTGGCTGCAAGGGGCCTTTGCCCTGTCGGAAGAGCATCAGACCGCCAAAGCGTTTCGCCTTTGACCCGAGGCGTCANGTAAGGGCGGAACGCTTCAGAGGATCGTGAACGCGGCGCGGATCGCCGCATCCTGTGCCGGGCTGAGATAAGCCGGCTGATGCGTTTCCAGCACCTCCCGGGCGCGCAGCCGCGCCTGCCCCCAGGCATCGGGCCCGCCCTTGTCCGCCCAGGTGCGCGGATTGTCGCGATCCGCCAGCGCCGGATAGACGTAATCGCGCTCCATCGCCTGCAAGGTCTGCGCCCCGCCCAGAAAATGCCCCTCGCCCAGCACCGCGGCGCAGATCGCCTCAAAGCCAAGGTTTTCCTCGCTCACCTCGATCCCCCGCAGGGCGCGATAGGTGGCCGAATGCATCTCGTTGTCGAGGATGAACGCCTCGAAACTTGCGCCCAGCAGCGAAGCTGTCATGCCCGAGCTTTCGTAGATCAGGTTGCCCCCCGCCAGCGCCGCCGCCAGTGATGTCAGGCCCTTTTCCGCGCCATATTGCGCATCGATCGCCTTGGCATCGGTCATTGAGGCCGCCACACCAGACACCAGCCCCAGCCAGTTGCTGAGCTGCGCCGAGGCGGCGTTGAGCACCGCGATCTCGCCACCGCCGCCCGCAAACGCCCCTGTGCGCAGATCGATGACCAGCGGCCAGTTGGAAAAAACCATCGGATGGCCCGGCTTGATGCAATGCACCATGACGAGACTGGCCAGCGTCTCGGCCAGCGATTGCGCCAGGAACCCCGCCAGCGTCGCCGGTGCCGTCGCCCCCGCCTGCGCGGCGGTGATGCACGACACCGGGATATTGTGTGCCAGGCATTCAAAGACCACGTCAACCGCATCCGCACCGAAGCGCATCGGCGAGATCACCGGGCTGATATGTGCCTTGACGAAGGGGCGTTTGGCGAACTCGCCCTCGCCCCCCGCCGCGATGTCGAACATCTGCACGATGGGCGCCACGTTTTCGGCCAGGGTAAAGGCGGTGGCGACAGGCTTGGTCGTATTCTTCATCAACGCATAGGCCGTGTTCACATCCAGCGCATATTCGTCCGGCACGTCCGTTGCGATGCAGCAGCGGGTAAACCAACTGATATTCGTCAGCGTATCCTGAAGCCGGGTGAAATCATGCAGGTCGCGCAAGGTGGACGCCCGGTAAAGCTGCGTGTCCAGATCGAGCGTCTGCACCGCTGCTCCGCCGGTGCCGAAATGCACCGCGCGCCCGCCAACGGTGATCGAGCGCGCCGGATCGCGCCCGTGCAACGTGAATGTCTTGGGCGTGCTGGCAATCGCGGCATTGACCAGCGCGGGCGGGATCGAGATGCGCGCCCCCGGCATCTGCCGCGCCCCTGCCGCCAGCAACAGTTGCGCCAGACGGTCCGGCACCTCGCCCATGCCCAAATGCTCCAGCAGGCGCAGGGCGGTGGCATAGATCGCCGACAGCTCATGATCGGCCAGCGGCTTATACGCCCCACCCAACTGCCCCGGCGGCGCGGGGTTGATCACCGGCGGGGCCGCGCGCAAGGCCATGCGGGCGCGACGACCCGACCGGCGCGGCGCGGTGGTGGTTTCCTCGGTCATTTGCGGTGCTCCGTCTGGGGGCCGTCGACCGGCCCGGTTGGTTGCCCCTATGGAAGGGACCCAGTGCCGTTGCCGCAAGCGCCATCACCGCTCAACGCAGCTATTGCGAAACAAGATGCGAATTATTCGAACTTATGTTCCTATGATTGACGCGCTTCCCCACTTTGCGACCATTGCAGCAGCACCGCAGACATCATTCTGGAGTATCCCATGAAATCGCAAACCCGGGCCGTCGTGATCGGCGGTGGTATCGCAGGCTGTTCCACGCTCTATCACCTGACGCAGGAAGGCTGGACCGATGTTGTTCTTGTCGAACGCAACGAGCTGACCTCGGGCACCACATGGCACTCTGCCGCGCAGGTCACGAATTTCGGCATGAACCAGACGATGGTCGGGCTCAAAACGCACTCCATCAACCTCTACAAGGAATTGGCCAACGATCCTGAATACCCGATAAACTACCATCACGGCGATGGCGGCATTCGTCTGGCGGGAACCGAGGCGCAGATGGAGGGCTACCGCCATTTCGCGTCGATGGCGCGCGGCATGGGCGTGGAGTTCGAAGTGATCGACGCCGCCGAATGCGCAAGACGCCATCCGCTGATCTCTACCGACAACCTCGTGGGCGGCTTGTGGGACGCGCATGACGGCGATATCGACCCGGCGCAGCTATGTCAGTCGCTGGCACGCCGCGCGCGGCTTGCCGGGGCCGAGATCTATCGCAACACGCCTGTCACCGGGCTGACCCAGCACCGCGACGACAGCTGGACCGTGCATACCGAACACGGCGATATCCATTGCGAAGTGGTGATCAACGCCTGCGGCTACCGGGTGAACGAGGTTGCCGCGATGATGGGGGTGCAGCACCCGGTCACGTCGATGGAACACCAGTATTTCCTGACCGAACCGATTCAGGCGATCATTGACGCGGGCCACCGCATGCCGCTGATCCGCTGCCCGATCAGCGACTATTATTGCCGCCAAGAGAAGAACGGCCTGCTGGTGGGCTTCTACGAACAGGACTGCAAGACATGGGGCATGGACGGGATCGACCCGAATTTCGTGAACGCGCTCTGCCCGGACGATCTGGACCGTGTCACCGACGTGCTTGAGGGCGCGTTCGCCCGCATGCCCGCGCTGACAGAGGTGGGCGTTCACACGGTGGTCAACGGGCCGATCACCTACACGATTGATGGCGCGCCGCTGGTCGGCCCGATACCGGGCAAGAGAAATGCCTTCTGCATCATCGGCTTGCGCGCCGGTCTTGGCGAAGGCGGCGGGCATGGCTGGCTGCTGGCGCAGCAGGTCGTGCATGGCGAGGCGTGCTATGACACCTGGCCGATTGACCCGCGCCGCTTCACCGGACATGCCAATGTGGAACTGACCGCGCTCAAGGCGGTCGAGGATTACCAGAACGAATTCCGCTTTCATTTCCCGCATGAACACCGGCCCGCAGGGCGCCCCGCCAAAACGACGCCGCTGACCCCGATCATGGCCGCCGAAGGGGCTGAATTTACCGTCGTAAACGGCTGGGAACGCGCGGATTTCTTCAAACCCACCCCGGAGTTTCACGAAACCCACAGCTTCCGCTTTACCGAAACCTTCGACGTGATCGCAGCCGAGGTTGCCGCCGTGCAGAACGCGGTCGGCCTGTGCGAGGTGAACGGGTTCAACCGGATCGAGGTGACCGGTCCCGATGCTGCGGCTTTCCTTGACCGGATGCTCTGCGGGCGTGTGCCGCAGAAAGTGGGCCGCGTCGGGCTGGGCTATCTGCTGAACCATCACGGCATGGTCAAGGCCGAGGCGACGCTCGCCAAGCTGGCGGAGGACCGGTACTGGTACGGCTCTGCGGCGGCGGCCGAATGGCACGACATGGACTGGCTGCAATCGCATCTGCGCGCGGACGAGGACGTGCAGCTCCGCTCGCTGACCAATGATTACACGATCCTCGTGCTGGTCGGCCCCAAGGCCCGCGCCGTGATGCAGGCGGTCAGCCGCGCCGACTGGTCGGCGACGGCCTTCCCCTGGCTCAGCGTGCGGGACTGCTTCATCGGCATCGCCCCTGCCACGGTGATGGGCGTCAGCTTCTCGGGCGAACTGGCCTACGAGATCCATGTGCCCAACAACCAGCTTTACGCCGCCTATCTCGCCCTGCGCGCGGCAGGTGCGGCGCATGGGCTGCGGCTCTTCGGGGCGCGCGCGGTCGACTCGATGCGGATGGAAAAGGGCTATCTGCACTGGAAGGCGGACCTGCTGACCGAATTCGACCCGTTCGAAACCGGGCTGGATCGCTTTGTCAAAATGGACAAGCCGGATTTCATCGGCAAGGAAGCCCTTGCCGCGCGCCACGCCGATGGGCCGCGCCGCAAGCTGGTCTGCCTGTCGGTTGATAGCCGCGAGGCCCCCGCCCATGGCGGCGCGTCGGTGATGGTGGAGGGCCGCGTTGCGGGCACGGTCACATCAGGGGATTGGGGCCACAGGACGGGCCTGAACCTGGCCTATGCCTTTGTCGAACCGGCCCTGGCGGCGACCGGCACGCAGGTCGAGATCGACATCATCGGGCAGATGGTCGGCGCACAGGTGATCCCGATGGGGCCATATGATCCGGGGCTGGAACGCGTGCGAGGCTGATCCAGCCACCCCACGCGAACAAGACCGCGATAATCATTGATTTCACCACGGAAAGCGCCTCGGGACACCCCTGGGGCGCAGCCACGAAAAAGGGGCGCCGCAAGGGCGCCCCGAGTTTCGCGTGACCGGGCTCATTTGGTTCACCGCTCGGTATGTTTTTTGCCTGCGGCCCGATTAGCGTCAGGGGCAAGCGCACTCGCCCCGGATCTCTTTATATCTTCAGCGCGGCCATACCGTGCCGTCAGCTGCACCCGCTTGTTGAACCGCAGGTGTTGCACTTCATGCAGGTGCCGTTGCGCACCAGCGTGTAGTTGCCGCAATCGCTGCAAGCCTCGCCCTCGTAGCCCTGCATCTTGGCCTTGGTGCGCGCATCAACCGACATGCTGCTGCTCATGCTCACCGTGCTGGTTGCCACCGCGGTGACATTCGCCGTCTCGGGCACCAGCGTTTCCAGCGTCGAGACCGGATCGGCTGACCTGTCAAAGGAGATGCCGCCGACCGATTGGCCCCCGTTCAGCACCACCAGTTCCTGCGGCAGCCGCTTGCGCAGGTAGCCCGAAGAGCTGATCTGCTTGAGCACTTCCAGCGATCTCGACGCGCCCGCCTCGCTCATCTCCGAGATGTTGCTGACGCCTTCCTCTTCGCCGCGCCCCAGATCGTCAAAGCTGTGACCCTCGGGTTTGACATGCGCCAGATCGGTCCGGTCAAGATAGCTGACCGCCAGTTCACGGAAGATGTAGTCAAGGATCGAGGTGGCGTTCTTGATGCTGTCATTGCCCTGCACCATTCCGGCCGGCTCGAACTTGGTGAAGGTAAAGGCATCGACGAACTCTTCCAGCGGCACGCCGTATTGCAGGCCCACGGACACCGCGATGGCGAAGTTGTTCATCATCGCGCGGAAACCCGCGCCTTCCTTGTGCATGTCGATGAAGATCTCGCCCAGCTGACCATCGGCATATTCACCGGTCCGCAGATAGACCTTGTGGCCCCCGATGATCGCCTTCTGGGTATAACCCTTGCGCCGCTCGGGCAGCTTTTCGCGTGTGGTCTTGACGACCTCCTTGACGATGATCTTCTCGACGATCTTCTCGGCCAGAACGGCGGCCTTTTCCTGCGCTGAGCCGCTTTCCAGCACTTCGGCGGCTTCATCGTCATCCTCGACGAGGCTTGCGGCCAGCGGCTGGCTCAGCTTGGAGCCGTCCCGGTAGAGCGCATTGGCCTTCACGCCCAGCGACCAGCTCAGCTCATAGGCTTCCTGGCAATCGACGATCGTGGCGTCGTTCGCCATGTTGATCGTCTTGGAAATCGCACCCGAGATGAACGATTGGGCTGCCGCCATCATGGTGATGTGACTGTTCACGCCGAGGTAACGCTTGCCCTTCTTGCCGCAGGGATTCGCGCAGTCGAAGATGTGGTAATGCTCTTCCTTCAGGTGCGGCGCCCCCTCCAGTGTCATCGTCCCGCAGACGTGATCGTTGGCCGCGTCGATATCAGCGCGCGAATAGCCCAGATGCGCCAGCAGATCGAAGGTAGGATCGTTCAGCTTGGCGGCGGGAATGCCCAGCACGTTGGTGCAGAACTCTTCTCCCAGCGTCCACTGGTTGAACACGAAGCGGATGTCGAAAGCCGACCCCAGCGCCGCGTCCACCTTGGCCAGTTCATTGGCCCCGAACCCATGCCCGATCAGCGACGTGTGGTTGATCCCCGGCGCGTTGCCGATGGTGCCGTGGCCGACCGCATAGCTGATGATCTCTTCGATCTGGGCAGAGCCGTAGCCCAGCTTTTCCAGTGCTGCCGGAACACTTTGGTTGATGATCTTGAAGTAACCGCCGCCGGCCAGCTTCTTGAACTTCACCAGCGCAAAGTCCGGCTCGATCCCGGTGGTGTCGCAATCCATGACCAGACCGATCGTGCCGGTCGGCGCGATCACGGTGGCCTGCGCATTGCGATAGCCATGCTGTTCGCCCAGCTTCAGCGCCTCGTCCCAGCTGGTCATCGCCAGATCGACCAGACGGCTGTCAGGGCAGTTGGCCTGGTCCAGGGGCACCGGCTTCACCGCCAGCCCTTCGTAGCCTTCGGTGGCGCCATAGGCCGCCTTGCGGTGGTTGCGGATGACGCGCAGCATGTGCTGCTTGTTGCGCTCATAGCCCGCAAACGGCCCCAGCTCTCCGGCCATCTCGGCGCTGGTGGCATAGCTGACACCGGTCATGATCGCCGTCAGCGCCCCGCAGAGCGCGCGGCCCTCGTCACTGTCATAGCCCAGACCCATGTTCATCAGCAGGCCGCCGATATTGGCATAGCCCAGACCCAGCGTGCGGAAATCATAGCTGCGCTGCGCGATCTCCTTGCTCGGGAACTGCGCCATCATCACGCTGATTTCCAGCGTCACGGTCCAGAGCCGCGAGGCGTGCATATAGGCCTCTGCGTCGAATTCGCCGTCCTTGTAGAAGGCCAGCAGGTTCATCGACGCCAGGTTACAGGCCGTATCGTCCAGGAACATGTATTCCGAGCACGGGTTGGACCCGCGGATTTCGCCATCTTCGGGGCAGGTGTGCCAGGCGTTCACGGTGTCATGGTACTGAATGCCCGGATCGGCACAGGACCACGCCGCGTGCCCCACATCTTCCCACAGGTCGCGCGCCTTGATGGTTTTCGCAACCGACCCGTCGGTGCGGTTGAGCAACGCCCAGTCGGCATCATCCTTGACGGCCTTCAGGAACGCGTCGGTGACCCGGATCGAGTTGTTGGAGTTCTGGCCCGACACGCTTGCATAGGCTTCGCTGTCCCAATCGGTGTCATAGGTCGGAAACTCGATGCTGTCATAGCCCTGCTTGGCGTAATCAAGCACGCGCTTCACATAGGTTTCGGGGATCGCGCTCTTCTTGGCGCCGCGAATGGCCTCTTTCAACTGCGCGTTCTTTTTCGGGTCGACCGAATCTTCGCTGCTGCCATCCCATGCGCGGATCGCGGCAAAGATTTCGTTCAGCTTCATCTCGTGCATCTTGGAGCCCGCGACGATGCTGGCGACCTTCTGCTCTTCCTTGACCTTCCAGTTGATGAATTCCTGGATATCGGGGTGGTCGGCATCGCAGATCACCATCTTGGCCGCGCGGCGCGTGGTGCCGCCCGACTTGATCGCGCCCGCCGCACGGTCACCGATCTTGAGGAAGCCCATCAGGCCCGACGATTTGCCACCGCCCGACAGCGGCTCATTGGCCGCGCGCAGGGACGAGAAGTTGGTGCCGGTGCCCGAACCGTATTTGAACAGACGCGCCTCGCGCACCCACAGGTCCATGATGCCGCCGTCGCCGACCAGATCATCCGAAACCGACTGGATGAAACATGCGTGCGGCTGGGGATGCTCATAGGCGCTGGTGGATTTGGTCAGCTCGCCGGTCTGGTAGTCGACATAGTAATGCCCCTGCCCCGGTCCGTCGATGCCATAGGCCCAGTGCAGCCCGGTGTTGAACCATTGCGGGCTGTTGGGGGCAGCCATCTGCTCGGCCAGCATATAGCGCATTTCGTCAAAATAGGCCTGCGCGTCCGCCTCGGTGGTGAAGTAGCCACCCTTCCAGCCCCAGTAGGCCCAGGCACCGGCCAGACGATCAAACACCTGCCGCGCGCTGGTCTCGCCGCCTTTTGCAACATTGTCGCCATCGGGGACCGACCGCCACAGGAATTCGGGCACGCCCTTTTCCTTGACGCGCTTCAGCTTGGCGGGAACGCCGGCCTTGCGAAAATATTTCTGCGCGATCACGTCGCTTGCGACCTGGCTCCAGCCGGCCGGCACTTCGACATTGTCGAGCTTGAAGACGGTCGTGCCGTCCGGGTTGCGGATTTCCGAAGAAGTGGTCTTGAATTGGAGCGCCGCGTAAGCGTCCTGGCCTGCCTTGGTGAATTTTCTTTCGATTTTCATTTTATCGCTGCCCCATGATCCAGCATTCTTGTTCGGCGCGCTTTCCGGCGTTGCGGTGCCGCACCCCTCATTTTGCCGGCGACAAGGAAAATCCCCCCTCGCCACATGGATCGTCATGCGGGAGGAACCGCCAGGTGCTTGGCACCCGGTTGTATTGGTGGGAATTGCCCCTGCCGAGGCGGGCGACACTATATATGGTGTGTCCACTCACCGGCCTGCACAAACTGGCGTATCTAGGCATAGATCGTCAACGGGAATTTTACGAAATGATAACCAAAAATCTGTTGACCTTCCCGGTTTGTCGCCCCGCGTTCAACGCGTACCGATTCATCCCCACGACCGTCCACAGATGCTGCGCCCGCAATGCTGCGGCAGCGCAGCATTTGAAAGCCCAAGTTTTCGGCGCGTTTAGCCGCCATTGTGCAAGAAGCAGCTGAGACATTGCCTGCGTCATCCCCAGCCAGGCCGCTTGAAAAATTAAGAAAGGTTAACGCGAATTATTTTTTTTCCCGCCCATCCGAAGCGGCGCAAGAATGCAACAGTACACAAACAGTTCGCGCGGCCCCCAAAGGGGCGAACTACACGGATTTCAAGTTTGATGAAAAATGGTCGGGGCGGCAGGATTCGAACCTACGACCCCCTGTACCCAAAACAGGTGCGCTACCAGACTGCGCCACGCCCCGAACCATGCGCGCTGTCTACTTGCGAATTCCAAGATTGAAAAGCCCTTTTGATGACCTCTCGTTCAACAAGGCCATGCGGCCCGGTCAGACGCCACCGAAGGGTGCTGCATTTCGCTGCCGGGCACGATGCCCAGACGCTCGGCCAGCCCGCCGTTGATCTCCAGCACCATCTGCGTATCTTTGCCGCTCATGATCGGAGACAGGTCATGCGGCTTGGCACGGTGATGCACCTTTCGCACGGTGCCAGTCGCATCAATAAAGATCATGTCGAGCGGAATGAGCGTGTTCTTCATCCAGAATCCCACGCGCCGCTCATCGGGATAGACAAACAGCATCCCGGCGCTCTGCGGCATGCTTTCGCGGCGCATCAGCCCCTGGGCGCGCTCGGCCTCGTCATCGGCCAGTTCGACCGTGAACCGCGCCTGCCCCCAATCGCCCCGCAGCAACACCTGGTCGTCGCGGCATTCCCCGGCCGCGGCCATGCCGCTCCAGAGCGTGAGAATCAGCGCCGTCGCTACTTTCCCGATTTTACCGCGCTTTCCCATCCACACACCTCCGTCGCCATACGGCCACGCTTACCTTGTATAACACGGATTGCCAGCGCTTCGCCGGGCTGAAGATCGGCCAGGCCAGACCGGCGCAGCACCTCGATATGCACGAATACGTCCTCGCCGGAGCCAAAGGTATTGGCAAAGCCAAAGCCCTTGCCCTTGTCGAACCACTTGATGCGCGCAGGTTCCAGCACCGCGGCACGGATCAGCTCCGGGTCGATCTCATCAAGATCGGCCAGACCGCTCGACTCATCGATTCGCGGCGGGTGAATCTCATACACCTCGACCGCCTGCACACCGCGCTCCGTATCCTGCACGTCCAGCACAACACCCGCCTCGTCCGCAACCGAGCTTTGCCCGAAATTGCGCAAGACGTTTGCATGCAGCAGGATATCAGGACCACCTTCGTCTGCCACAACGAATCCGAACCCCTTGACGGGGTCGAACCACTTCACGCGCCCGCGCACTTTGCGAACTGTGTCTTCCATTGGCGTCGCTACACTTTCTTCCGACCGGCTCAACAGTCCTTAACTCCTATTCAGGTCCCGCCTCACCCCACTACAACCCTCGTAGAAACCCATGTCACTTGCAAGCAGAAAACGGATTATATTTCAGACATTTGCAACCCACGTCACGTGAGTGTCACGGTTGCAGTCGCTCAATTTCCCAAGGTTTTTCAGCAGCTTCGCGGCGCCAGACAAAACGGTCATGCAGGCGAAAATCACCATCGGCCCAAAATTCAATCTCGACCGGCGTGATCATGAATCCCCCCCAGAACGGCGGGCGCGGCGGATTGGTGCCGTGCCGCGCCGAGACTTTGGCCACCTCCGCCATCAGCGCCGCTCGACTGCTCAGGGGACGCGACTGTTGCGAGGCCCAGGCCCCCAAACGCGACTTGAGCGAGCGCGACGCATAATAAGAATCCGCCTCTGGTCCGTCAAACCGCGCCACCTGTCCGCGGACCCGCACCTGACGGCGCAGCGACTTCCAATGCATCACGAAAGCGGCCTGCCCGGACGCCGCCAGCTCCTTGCCCTTGGCGCTTTCATAATTGGTGTAAAAGACAAAGCCACCCGGTCTGATCTCCTTGAGCAGCACCATGCGCACATTGGGCAGCCCGCGCGAATCCACGGTCGCCAGCGCAATGGCGTTGGGGTCATTCGGCTCACTCGCCTCGGCCTCGGTCAACCAGCGCTGCGCGATCGCAAACGGATCGTCCCCAGCGAATATACCTGTTCGTTTTACCATCTTCACTCTCTCCGGCCACGGTCCAGTTTCCAGACTGTTCGAACGCATATCGACAAGCCGGGCAACATGAAATGCGCAAATCATAACACATTCGCGACAGGCATGCCTCCGCGCATCTCCGGCTTGATTACAAAGGCGAGCGAGGCTTGATGCACCCCCGGTGATCGCCTAAAGGAACAAAATGAAATAATTTGAGGCGGGGACAGGACATGTCAAATCAACTGATGGCGGGCAAGCGCGGATTGATCATGGGCCTGGCCAATGACAAATCAATCGCCTGGGGCATCGCCCGCGCCTGCGCCGATGCGGGTGCCGAAATGGCATTCTCTTACATGGGCGACGCATTCAAGAAGCGGGTAGAGCCGTTGGCGGCGCAACTGGGCGTCACGCAACTGTTTGATTGCAACGTATCCGACCCGGCCTCGATCGACGCGGCTTTTGCCGAGATCGAAAAGGTCTGGGGCAAGATCGACTTTCTGGTGCACGCGATCGGCTTTTCCGACAAGAACGAATTGCGTGGCCGCTACGTGGACACCAGCCGCGACAATTTCCTGATGACGATGGATGTCAGCTGCTACAGCTTCACCGCCGTCGCACAACGTGCCGAGAAACTGATGACAGAGGGCGGCTCGATGCTGACCCTCACCTATTACGGTGCCGAGCAGGTCATGCCGCACTATAATGTCATGGGCGTGGCCAAGGCCGCGCTTGAGGCATCGGTGAAATACCTCGCCGAGGATCTGGGCAAGGACGGCATCCGCGTCAACGCGATCTCCGCCGGTCCGATCAAGACGCTGGCCGCCAGCGGCATCGGCGATTTCCGCTATATCCTGAAATGGAACGAGTTGAACTCGCCCCTGCGCCGCAACGTGACCATCGACGACGTGGGCAAATCCGCGCTCTACCTGCTCAGCGATCTGGGCAGCGGCGTGACCGGCGAGAACCTGCATGTTGATGCGGGCTATCACGTCGTCGGGATGAAGGCCGTGGACGCCCCCGATATCGACGCAACCAAATAGGCGCAGAGACCAGGAGTCCCCGCATGGACGTCGCAACGGTCCTGCTGTTCAACCTCGCCATTCTTGGCGCACTGGCCAGTCCGGGGCCCGCCTTCATCGTCATGATCCGGTCGGCATTCGCAGGCGGACGCCGCGCCGCGCTGCTGACCGGGCTGGGGCTGTCTATTGCCGCTGTTTGCTGGTCAATACTGGCAGTGCTGGGTTTGCAGGTGGTCTTTCTCGCCGTGCCTGCGGCCTATGTCGCGCTGAAAATCCTGGGCGCAGGCTATCTGCTGTGGCTGGCCGTATCGCTCTGGCGCCATGCCGACCGGCCTGTCGAGACCGTGCCGCCCGGCTTCGGGCGCGGATTTCGCCTCGGCCTGATCACCAACATGGCCAATCCCAAGCTGGTCTTTTTCGTTGCCGCGATCTTCTCGACGGTGGTCCCTGCCGGACTGCCCGTAACCGCCAAGGTGCAATTGATTGCAAACCACTTTACCATCGAACTTCTGTGGTATGGGTTCGCGGCATTCGTGCTGACCACCGCGCCGATGCGCCGGGCCTATATCGCCATGAAAACCCGGTTCGACAAGGGTGCCGCCCTCGTGCTCGGGGCGCTGGCCCTGCGGATCGTGACCTGAGACAAAAACAACAAGGATAGCCGACGATGATTGATCCCCTTCCCCATGAAAAAGGCTTTCACGTCAGTTGGGACCAGCTGCACCGCGACGCGCGCGCTCTGGCTTGGCGGCTGGATGGGCACGGGCCTGACGACGGCGCCTGGCGCGCGGTTGTGGCAATCACCCGTGGCGGCATGGCTCCCGCGATGATCGTCGCGCGAGAGCTGGACATCCGCACCGTCGATACGATCAGTGTCAAGAGCTACAACCACCAGACTCAGTCCGAGCCTCGGGTGATCAAATCCCCAGACATGGATGTGATCGGCGATGGCACCGGCGTGCTGATCGTCGATGATCTGGTCGATACCGGCCGCACCCTCGAAGTGGTGCGCGCGCATATGCCCAAAGCCCATGTCGCCACTGTCTATGCCAAGCCCAAGGGGCGCAGCCAGGTGCAGACCTTCGTGACCGAGGTCAGCCAGGATACCTGGATTTTCTTCCCCTGGGACATGGCCCTGCAATATGTCGAGCCCTATCGCGGCGCCTGACCCCGACACCGTTGCAATACCGACGCAATACCGACACGATACCGACGCCGATAAACCACCGGGAAGATGCCCATCCGATCGGATGAGCCGCCCCGCCGGAGATTCTCATGACCCGTACCGCCAGCACCTTTTTCCCACCCGTCATGGAAGCCCGCCGCTGGCTTGACGGAGTCGCTTTCTCCGACGAGTGGCCGCTGATCAATGTCAGCCAGGCCGCCCCCGTCGATCCCCCGCCAGAGCCGCTGCGCCAGGCCATCGCCGATGCGGCGCTGTCAGAGCCACAGGCACATCTCTACGGCCCGGTGCTCGGCCTGCCCGCCCTGCGCAGCGAAGTCGCCACCCAGTGGAGCGCCGCTTACGGCGGCTCGTTGACACCCGAAAACGTCGCGATCACCTCCGGCTGCAATCAGGCGTTCTGCGCCGCCATCGCCGCGCTTTGCGGCGAAGCGGATGAAGTCATCCTGCCAACACCATGGTATTTCAATCATAAAATGTGGCTCGACATGAACGGCGTGCGCACCCTGCCGCTGCCCGCACGCGCCGGATTGCTGCCCGACCCCGAAGAGGCCGCCGCGCTCATCACGCCGCGCACCCGCGCGATTGTTCTGGTCACGCCCAACAATCCCGGCGGCGTGGAATACCCCGCAGACCTCGTGCGCGCCTTCTATGATCTGGCACGTGCGCGCGGCATCACGCTGATCGTGGACGAGACCTACCGCGATTTCGACGCGCGCAGTGGCGCACCGCACGATCTGCTGACCGATCCCGATTGGGCCGACACGCTGATCCAGCTTTATTCGTTCTCCAAAGCCTACCGCCTGACCGGCCACCGGGTTGGCGCAATGGTCGCTTCGCCGCAACGCCTTGCGGAAGCAGAGAAATTTCTCGACACCGTGACCATCTGCCCGAACCAGCTGGGCCAGATCGCCGCCCTCTGGGGCATGCAGAATCTCACGCAATGGCTGGCGGGCGAGCGGGCCGAAATCCTCGACCGGCGCGCCGCGATCGAGGACAACATGCCCGCACTGGAGGCCGAAGGCTGGCAGTTGATGGGATGCGGTGCCTATTTCGCCTACCTGCGGCACCCCTTCGCAGAAAGCTCTGCCGCGCTGGCGCCGAAACTGGTGCGCGAGGCAGGCGTTCTGCTGTTGCCCGGCACCATGTTCACACCCGCGGGCGACCCTCTGGGCGCCCGCACGGTCCGCATCGCGTTTGCCAATGTCGACCGCGCCGG